>Ga0255098_1000134_pt1 | contig 23590 bp, 22 predicted proteins | sample Colum_Atlam_RepC_2_FD_188440 | JGI IMG/M metagenome (GOLD analysis project Ga0255098, IMG submission 188440) | Freshwater microbial communities from Columbia River, Oregon, United States - Colum_Atlam_RepC_8d | ecosystem: Environmental > Aquatic > Freshwater > River | place: USA: Oregon... | reverse complement strand
AATTAGTGAAATCCAGGCTCAAATGGGAGCGATGACCTCTCAAGCCCTTAAAGTTTCTGCCCTAGCATTAGAAAAAAAACAAACAGATGAACCTCCTCAGCCTCAGGAACTCGATGATCCTCGAGGAAGAAAAAGCGAAGTTCTCAATGAAAGTGTTAAAGAGGTAGATCAAGAATTAGTGAAAAATAAAGGGAATCAAAAGGACCTCAACTTATTACCACAATTCTCATCACCTGGTTCATCTGAGGTTGGTGGGCAAGCAGAGGTTATTCCTGAAATGAGTGAGAAGATTAAAGATCTCAAGTTGAATTTTGAGGAGGCTCAAGAGTCTTGGTATGCGCGAACTTTAACTCAAGTTCAGGAAAATCAATTACGAAAAGCTGCTAGCGAGTCTGCTCAAAGTAGTGTAATCTCCATGACAGTTCAAGGAGATATGGTTTTTGAATTAAGCTACGGAACTCACGGGGAAGTCTTGCGAGTTCTTTTTGGGAAAGATCATATCCAAGTTCGACTGAGTAACGGTGCTGAATTTAAAATCCCAAGAACTTAAAATAAGCTTTAATAAAGGGATGAGAGTTGCATGTTAAGAATAACATCGGGTATTTTTCGAGGAAGATTGATTCAAACTCCTTCAGGTACTCGCACTCGTCCTACTCAAGCACGATTACGACAGGCCCTTTTTAATTCTCTACAGTTTTCAATTCCAGAAGCTAGAGTGCTTGATCTATTTGCTGGATCAGGAGCTCTTGGTTATGAGGCTCTCTCACGAGGAGCAAGCCAAGTTGTTTTTGTAGAAAGTGCAAAGCAAGCTATTCATTGCATCGAAAAAAATGCATCAGAGTTAAAAGTAGAGAGTTCAATTCGTATCCTTCCCATGTCCGTTGAAACAGCTTTTCAATGCCTTCAGCGTGAGCAGTCCTTTGATCTTGTATTAGCGGATCCACCGTATGCTGAGGGCTGGGAGATTAAACTTTTAGAAAAATGTCCTTGGGATCAAATTCTCTCGCCTGAAGGGTATTTTTGTTTGGAGTGGGGAAAACAAAAATCTCAGGTCGATGATCTTCCTGATCAGGTTTCATGTCTTGAAAAAGTGAGAGAGAAAAACTATGGTGATAGCCTGTTGACGACCTATAAAAGAAAGTCCTGATCATGGTTAAAAATCATCGCGAAGAGAGAAGAGCTGTCTATCCTGGATCATTTGATCCTATCACTAACGGTCATCTTGATATTCTAGATCGTAGTTTAAGTTTGTTCTCCGAGGTGATTATCGTGGTTGCAGGAACAGGTCATAAAAGCCCACTTTTTTCAGTTGAGGAGAGAGTGGATTTGATTCGTGAAGTCACTGCAAATCGCAAAGGTGTTCGCGTGGATTATTGGCCAGGATTGATCATGGATTATGCGCGTACACATCAGATTTCAGCAGTAATCCGAGGACTCCGGGCAGCAAGTGATTTTGAGTATGAGTTCATGATGGCAAGTATGAATAAACAACTCAATCCAGATGTTGAGACATTATTCATGATGACAGCACAGAATCTCTATTTTGTGAGCTCCTCTATGATTAAGGAACTTTATCATTACGGAGGAGATATTTCTCCTTACGTTCCAAAAGAAGTGGTTCAAAGACTCTCTGAGAAAATCCCTCTTCATAAAAAATAGAAAGTACGGTGGTAGTCATGTCCAATCCTTCCATTCAGAATGTAGGTCTAACTCTAGCTCAGAGGCTAGTAGGTGTTTCAGAGAGTGCAACTCTTAAATTAAATGCCACTGTTCAGCAGCTTAAGGCTCAAGGTGTTGATATTGTGAATCTCACGGCAGGTGAGCCTGACTCTCCCGTTCCAGATGCAGCAAAAGAAGCTGCAATTCGAGCCATTCAAACGAATCAGAATAAGTATACACCCGTCCCTGGGATTCTTCCTTTGCGTGAAGCAATTGCTGCTAAGACCAATGCTCAGCAGGCTTCCTTATCCAAGCATCAGCCATGGAAAGCTTCGCATGTTGTTGTGAGTAATGGCGGAAAACAAGCGATTTTTAACACCTTAATGGCCTTGATTAACCCAGGAGATGAAGTTCTCATTCCTTCTCCTTATTGGCTGAGCTACCCAGAGATGGTAAAATTAGCAGGGGGAGTTCCTAAGGTCATCCCCACCTCGATTGAGCTAGGTTTTAAGGTCACTCCTGATCAGCTCAAGCAAGCATTGAGTTCTCGGACTAAGCTTATTATTTTTAATTCTCCAAGTAATCCTTCTGGGGTCATGTATTCTAAGGCTGAATTCAGTGAGCTGGGAAAGGTTCTCCATGAAGAGGAGCTTGCTCAGGGAGTTTGGATTCTTTCTGATGAAATTTATGATCAAATTATTTTGGGAAAAGAACCGTTTTGTTCATTTCTTGAAGCAGCCCCTCAGCTTGTGGATCGAACCATTACAGTGAATGGAATGTCAAAGAGTGTAGCGATGACGGGCTGGAGGATAGGCTGGTCTGTCGCTCATGAAAAAGTCACTCAAGCGTTGATCACTTTACAGGGGCAGTCGACTTCGGGGATTAATGCTCCTGCACAATGGGCAAGTATTGCGGGACTAGGGTTACCTTCAGAGTATTTCAAAGAGCAGGTAGAGAAATATCAGGGCAGAAAAAAAATCTTGTTGGAAAATTTGAAAAATGCCCCCAGGATAGAAGTTGTAGAACCTGATGGTGCATTCTATGTATTTATAGGGATAAAGGGGCATTTAAGAGCAGGTGAGGATTCTATGGGATTTGCTCAACGGCTCTTGGAAGAGGCTCAGGTCGCTGTAATTCCAGGGACTCCATTTGGTGAGGCTCATTTTATTCGCATTAGCTTTGCTACGGATGAAAAGTCGATACTTGAAGGTTGTAAGAGAATTGTGAACTACCTTCAGAAGTAGGCTTCATCCTGGATTTGACTGATCTTAGGGAGTGAGGGTTTGTGTCGCCACGGAATGGTGAAACAAGGTCTAAGACGTATTTTTTGAATTATGTGCTCATTGTTCTATTGAGTGTTTTTGTCTCTGCGTGTTCTGCTCCTAGTTCTAATGGGTCTAGTTTTAATGAATTGAAGATTCAAGAAAGTTTAGATCAAGTCAACGTTTCTTTATCACGCCAAGACTGTGGTATGGCGGTCGCTTCAATTACTCCAATTTTTCAGTCGAGCTCTACACGGGAAGATGTAAGATTAGCTACGGCCCATGCTTATGCCTGTTATACTAAGTTTGAGCTGTTCACTTTTATCTCAAGTCTCACACGCTTTTCTGGTAATTTTGCCTCGGGAGCGCTTTGGGAGTTTTTAGTGCGGGTATTTCCATCAACTCTATCTCCAGGAGATATCGCTTTTGAGTCTGCTCAATCCTCAATTGGGGCGATACTTTCACTGGTAAACTCTGGAGTCCCTCAGGTTGGTGAAGGATGGGTGAATCTTAACACTCCAAATCCAGGGTCACTCGTGCTGGCGCAGAGAAAGAATTCGGCTAATACATTTTTGCCATTCATGGCGATGGCAAGTATGGGCGCACTTCTGAGTCGATACGGAGTTCCTGATTCTGCTTTTCATCAAACTCAAAGTTTACCCTGGACGAATCCTACTCAGACTCAAGGTAATGGATGTGCTTTTGCTTCCTCATCATTATTGTTTCTCGATAGCCTAACTCATCTCCTCGTATCCTCTTCTGCTAGCGTTGGAGCCGCTTATACCAAGATTCAGAGTTATCTCCAAACAGGTCTAGATGCAGCGTGTACTGCTGGGTGTCTCAGTTGCGGCCTTTCATGCACCGGTTGTCCCTTCCTACTGAGAGATCAATCTAAGTGTATTGGCACGAATACAGATGTTTATTCATGCGCTGCTGCAGGAATTAGTAATTTGGTCAATGTTGATTGGCAAGGGCCATGAAAAATTTCATCAGAATCATTTTCATTTTAGGGATAGTCCTTGCATTACAGGTGCTTGCAGCTGATTATGATCACCCCTTATATTTGAGTGTGAGATCATTAGCATTAGGGAATGCAGTGATTTCATCTGTAGATGATGAACAGTCCTTATTTTTAAATCCTGCGGGGTTAGCTCAGGTCAGATCTCCCAAACTGTCTCTTTTAAATTTGAGTCTAGAGGGATCTCATCAGCTCGTTTTTAATTCAAGTGATGCGGTGAGCGTGAATAAAGACTTTGGGATTGAAACCTTGAACCAGATTATTGGTAAAAATGAGTTTGCCAAGGTTCAACTCAATACAACCCTAGCAGTGTTGGGATTTGGTATTGGGCTCATTGCTGATGGGGAGGCTGCCTCCCGCCTTTTAAATCGAGTAAGCCCCACGGGTGAGTTGGGTGCTGTGGGGACGTATGGAGTTCAGGTAGGTTATGGTCTGACAGTGGCTCAGTTTCGTAAAGGGCGGGGTAAAGTTAACTTTGGAATTGCAGGCAAGTACCTTTACAGAGTTGGGAAAATAGATGTTCCGTCCTTATCCTCAGTGTTGAGTCTGGATAAGGACACCTTGCTTGGAGACATTAAGGGTGTAGGTTATGGTCTGGGTCTCGATAGTGGACTGCAGGTGAGTTACAAGCTCAATAATAAGTTTGAGCTCCTATCTGGAGCTGTTATGTCCAACATCGGTTCTACGACGTTTAGTAATGGGAGCCCTTCGCTGGCTCCCTATCTTGCTACAGGCCTAGGCTTGAGGGCTAAAAGTCGAGAACTTACGGCAACTCTGACTTATGATCTACAGAGAATTACAGAGTCAATCGATTGGAGAAAAAAGAATCATTTTGGATTAGAACTTAGTCTTCCTATTATTAGTTTCTATGGGGGCTTAAATGGATTTTGGCTCCCTTCGTACGGAGTAGCCTTGAACCTCGCCTTGATTAGACTCATGGTTGCTTCCATGGCGCATGAATTGGGCACAACGATAGGACAAAATACAGAGAGAAGGTATGCTGCTCAAGCTCAAATAAAATTCGAATTTTAAACGCTTGCGAATCTTCAAGATTATCAATAGATTTGAATCGCGGGGGTAAAGGTAGACGCCCGGCGCTCGAATTAATTATCACCTTGAGGGAGGCGGCCTTGCGTAAAGCATTCATCATAGATACAAATGTACTTCTCTTCGATCCTCAGGCCCTTTTTAAATTCGGAAACAACGATATCATTATTCCTATTGTTGTTGTTGAAGAAATCGATCGATTCAAACGAGAAATGAGTGAGAATGGGCGACATGCTCGATTGTTCTCAAGACTGATTGATGAGATGAGAGCTGATGGGGAGCTTTCCAAGGGTGTTAAGCTTCCGAACGGTGGTGTGCTTACTGTTGAGTTGGGAGGTTCTCAGCCACTTCCTGTTGAGTTACAAATGGATAAGGCCGATAACCGAATCCTAGCTCTAGCCATGTCCGTCAAGAAGCTCCATCCTAAGCGGCCTGTAGTCTTCGTCACTAAGGATGTTAACTTGAGAATTAAGGCTGATGCTCTTGGAATTACCGCAGAGGATTATGAGCCATCAAGTGTTGAGCCGGAACAACTCTACTCTGGTACATCGATCATATCTGTAGATTCTCACTTGGTAGATGAATTTTATCAGAATAAGCGTCTTGCCTATAAAGATCCTTCAATTCCTTTCAAGCCGAATCAGTACTTGATTTTGAAGGACTCGATGAATCCTAATCACACAGCAATGGGGAGATACTCCAAGGAGCTTGATTGTATAGTTCCCATATTCAAGCCTGTAGAGGGGCTGTGGGGGATTTTTCCAAAAAATGCAGATCAAGCCTTTGCAATTGATGCCTTGCTGAATGATGATATTAAGTTGATCAGCCTTGTGGGTAAGGCAGGAACAGGAAAAACTCTTTTAGCGATTGCTGCAGGTTTGGCTAAAACTGTAGATGAAGGGGTGTATCATAGACTCTTGGTTTCAAGACCTGTATTTCCTTTAGGAAAAGACATCGGGTTTTTACCAGGAGATATTGAGGAGAAGCTCAACCCATGGATGCAGCCTATTTTTGATAATATTGATTTCTTGTTTGGAACCACAGGAACTAAGTCAAGAAGAGGAGCAGGTAAAGGTTGTCAAGAGCTAATGAATCAAGGGTTGTTGCAGATTGAGCCCCTGACGTATATTCGTGGTCGTTCCATTCCTCAGCAATATTTGATTGTGGATGAGGCTCAAAACTTGACTCCTCATGAAATCAAAACCATTGTGACACGAGCTGGAGACGATACGAAGATTGTGCTGACAGGGGATAGTTTTCAGATTGATAATCCTTATGTTGATTCTGCAAATAACGGGCTTGTTTATCTTGTGGATCGCTTTAAGGATGAGGCAATTTCAGCTCATATCACCCTGACTAAGGGTGAGCGTTCTAAGTTGTCTGAACTCGCAAGTAATTTATTGTAATTCATAAGGCGAAGGTGTTTTAAAGAATACCTTTGTTATGGATGTAGAGTTACATGTAAAGAACTCAGACAGAGTGGATAATTCTTAATCATGTGCAGCTGAAAACTTAGGAATTTGAGTTTTCTAAAAACTAAATATTTTTAGTGACTTAAGCAAGGGTAGCTAGGTTTTGCAGAGCTCAATAGAGCTGGCACTGCCCTTGCTTATGCGCTGCACCGGCAGGTGCGATGTATGAACAATGTAATTTCAATAAGTGCAGTGAGAGAAAAGAAAAAAATTGAGCAAGGTGATCTTGAATATCAAAAGCTTGTATCCTCAATGGATAAAGTGGAGCTACTCGAAGAAATGATGAGATTTCAAGAGGAGAGATTCCGTGAAGGCGAGCTGACTTTGCTACTGATGATCAGAGGCAGAATTTTATTCAAAACTTTAGAGAGAAATGCTGAGACTCAGGAGTTAAGAGATCTAGCTAAGTCATACCGAAGACACCTAAAGCTTGAGCTAGAACACTATCAATGTCATTCAGGGTAATGAGTTATAGGGAGTTCATGGACTTCCAAAATAAGTCTAGAATTCAGCCTTCATCCAAGTAAAGATTCGACTCTGGTCCTCAACTAACCATAAGTAGCCTTGATTAGGGTCCTCAGAGCCGTGAACAATGTCAGCTCGTAAAGAGATTGAAAATGCATCAGTGATGTTGAGGGTGATTTCAGGCTGCACCCAAGTATCTGGGTTATTAATTCCTTTATACAAGAAGAGATTAAGGATGAGTCGATTTTCCCAAAGAGGATAAGAGGCTCTAAGGCTTGCCCAGTCCAAGAAACGATGAATCAACTCGGAGTCATCGTATTCGATCTGAATTTGGGCTCCTAAGGATAAGTTCCTCTGAGAGGTCCAATCTAAGCCGATGACAGACAATAACTGAGTTCCTTTATCTACTTGCTCAACCGAGCGAACATGATTTTGAAGAGGTTGCTGAAGGTTGAGCGCTGTGTCTTGTCTCAGAACAAAATCATTAAATGCATAGCTTAGCGTATTACCGATTGTTTGTACGGGAAGAATTTCAGGAATGAGTAAAGCGGTAGCTTGAGCCGCGTTATTGCTTCCAATCCCAGATTGAGCGGGGAGAAGTAAGCGATACGTAGGGTTTCGGCTCAGGTGTTTGTAGTAGAGAAATCCTAAGTCGATCCCATTATCAAACAAGGTGCTGATTCTGCCTCCAAACTCTGTGCCCTGCCCCCAGCTCACGGGGGTTAAGCTTCTCTCATCCTGAAGAAGAACCCCTGCGTGATCTGTGCTTAAGTCGTAAGATGATCCTGGTGTTGGAAGGAGTGGGTATCTGCTCTTAGGTGTGAGAACGACTTGAAGAGTTGTTTTTTCAAAGAAATACATGGCATTGGCAGACGCAGTGGGGAGTCTGACCCAACTTGGATCCAATAAGAGAGAGTCTCTGAAGTCTCTTGGATTGACAATATCGAGAATAGGGGGGCCGAATGTCTCTCCCCAAGGTATTTCTTGAAAACCAAGTGTGATTTTCCAGTGGGAGTGGGTTAGTCCTGTACTTAATGATCGAACACTCCAGTCAGTACTTTGAGATGGATTCTTTGGATCGTACCAGAGTCGATTCTTGAGGTACGTCTCCCAAATTACAGGAGCATCCTCAGGTCCTAATTCAGAAGAGTATTTAAGTGCTGGCTGCACATAAGAGAGAGCTCGAGTGAATTGATTTTTGTTTTTTGCTCCTTGAAATCCCAACTCCAAGGAGGGTCGGGCCTCTGAGGCAAAAACTTTCCCTTGATGTGGGCACATCCAGTAGAGAAAACAGCCAAAAATAAGAATAAAACTCAAAAACTTCAAATTCAATTAATCCTTACTTCAAACTATTTTGATTGAAGAGTGATTCCGGAAACTTTTTTGTTTTCATCTCATCGACCTGAATCCACGACACAGCGTCCGTACGAAGTGCGTCCTGAATTCTCATTAGGGTAGGTCTCATTTTTCCTGCCAAAATGGAATAGTTTTCGTACGTCGCTCTTTTCAAAACCTGATCCGAGAGTGTTAAAAACTCAGCTTTCTTGGGATGGAACGTATCTTTATCTACCCAAATCCGAATCCTCTCGTAAGTCAGCCCCTTTTTTCTAGCTGTGAGAAGCAAAGTCCATTGCTCTGCACCTTGTTTTTCAATGACAGCAGAGTAATCTCCACTCCAACGCATTCGACTTAAATCCCCATTTGCAGCTTCACCTGTGAGTTTCTGACTCAGACTCACTCTTACTGAGCGATTCAGGTTAGGGATAAAAGCCCACATCTCCTCACCCAGCATCAGTAGGTTTCGTCCTCGATCTCGAGTGGGTTCTAATGTTCTGATCAGAGTCTTTTGATTACCCTGAATGAAGACTTCAAAGCTTGATGTAAACTCCTTGGCTTCTCCTCGGAGTACACGTACTTTCATACTGTAGCTCTGAGAGGGATTTCTCACTTCATCGGCCTTCTGAAGAATATCATCGACGGAAGGGGTTGAGCCAAAAGTCAATGGAGCATACAATAAAAAAAATAAATAGCAAAGATGTAATAAAAATCTCATACCGACCTCAGTGAGGCTGCAATCGGAGCCTTGGAGAGTTGATAAGCAGCAAAAAAAGTAGCTAAAAACGAGGCAATTGCACCTAAAGTGAAGGCTGTAATGATCATCTCAGGCTCAATTTCAATGAATACATGAAACTGTCGTGTGAGCCCTGGAGCCGGAGGCATGAGAATCCCATGCCCTAGAATCCATTTTTGAATGACTAGAGAACCCATAATACCCAATGCCCCTCCTAATAAGCCTAGAACTAAACCCTCACATAAAAGGAGACGTAAAACATCTTGCGACGAGTCCCCATTTGCTCTTAAGTTCCCCAACTCTTGCTTGCGGTCAAGTAGACTTGTTGAGACGGTATTGAAAATTCCAAGAATAACAATGGTGAGAATAATGATACGGATCATAGCGAACTGGGACTTTAGCCAATCCACTGAATTTTGATAGTAGACACGATCCAGGACTTCAAAGGGAATTGCATCTAAATTAGGCCATCGAGAGAGAATCGCTTGAGCAACCTCACTCCATGCATGATCTGAGTCAAGTCCTAGAGCAATGCTTTCCACTTTTTGAGTGTCCAAAAGCCTTAATGCTTGATCCAGGGGAATTCTAAATAGATTGTCATCAAACTCTTTTTGTCCCGTATGAAAAATTCCAACTACTGTAAGATCTGCAGCATTCATTGATCCATAGACGGTGTTGGTGAGTAGGGTAACTCTGTCGCCTACCTTAAGGTCAAGAGAACGAGCTAGTCCTTGACCTAATAGGATTCCATCCCGTTGGTCCGAGAGGTTAACTCCCTGTTCAATATTGAGAGTGTTAAAAAACTGGGACTCCTCCTTGCCATCTACACCCTGTGCCTTACCACTTACAGTGACCTTTCCGTTGGTCAGAAGACTAAAAAATTGAACTCGAGGAAACACATGATTAACATGGGGAATCTGCTTGAGCTCCCGAGCCATCTCCCTCCAGTCCGATATCCAATGATCCCAGGGTTTTTCATAAACCTGATTTCGGTAATTTTTCTCATGAATCTGCCCATGGCCGTACCTGGCATGTATCGTATTCTGCTTATATTGATTCATGATTCCATGGTTAAATCCATTGAAGATACATAGTGATCCACTGCCTAGTGCAATAGTCATTAAAGCTGCAAAGGTTCGACGAGGAGAACGAGTGAGGTTTCTTAAGGCGAGTTTAAAGATCATTAGCCTAGTCTCCCGTCCTTGAGTTGAATATGCCTGTTACAATATCCCTGAACCATAGGGTCATGGCTGCATACTATGAGAGTAGTGCCCTCCTTTTCGTTGAGGCTTTTGAGAAAGCTCATAATTTCCTTACCCGTTCCCTGATCGAGGCTTGCTGTGGGTTCGTCAGCTAGAATGACCTGAGGTTTTTTAGCAATAGCTCTGGCAATGGCAATACGCTGCCTCTGTCCGCCGCTCATTTCTAAAGGTTTCTTTTGTCGGTGTTCCCAAAGTTGTACCGATTCGAGAGCCTCTTTTACTCTTTGCTTTCTCTGCTTTGAGTTCAGACCCTGCTTGATGAGAAAGTACTCTACGTTTTCCTCTGCACTTAAGACGGGAAAAAGATGGAAGCTCTGAAAAATAAACCCCAGTTCAAATTTTCTTAAGCGATTCTTCTCTCGCTCCTTGAGTTTACTCACCTCTCGGCCCATAAACCTGAGTGAACCAGCCTGCACATCCTCTATTAATCCAAGCAGGTTGAGTAAAGTACTTTTACCGCTACCAGAGGGTCCACTTAGCGATATTCTTTCACCCTGCTTGATTTCGCAGCTGACACTCTCAAGAGCTTGAATCTCCGTATCCCCTAGGCGATAGAGAAAGCTGACCTTAGATGCCTCATATAATAGAGAATAGGATGCACTCATTCTAGACTCCTACTGAATACTGCATACTCGTGTTTCCAAAGTAACTCATGTTCGCGTGTGTAGCGCTCACTCTGAAGCCCGTCTCTAATGAGTGCGGCAATTCCACGGTTTATCCCCATGCGATGGGCTTCTTGAGTAGGTACATGAAGAAGTGCATTGGATAGGCGAAGTCCCCTTGCCTTCGGGGACAGAAGTATAGTTTTCATCACGAGAGAATCAGATTCAATCCAATTGTAGGTGAATCCAAGCTCCTGGCCTTCAGGACTGACTACAAAGTAGGCAAGAGGCTTTGCTGCCCTCGTTTGTCTGGGAAGGTAGATCTCCTGAAACATCTGAAATGGAATGCTTTCAAATAAGAACTGACTTGAAAATGCAGCTTCACTCATCTCGTGAATGACGCATAACTCACGTTGGATGTCAGAAGTAGATCCAAATGCTCTGAACTGAAATCCCCTCTGAATGGCATCTGTGTAATCCGCCTTGAGTCTTTCAGCAAGTAGGCCAAGCTCGGAGATCCCGTGCGAATGGTAGGTCTCCGAAATTTGAAACCCTAGCTCTCGCCACCAGAAGGGATACTCGGGTGGGTTTACTGGCTCAAAATCATAGGATAGAGGATCATTCCAGTTGATTCTAAAGCGGTAGTCAAACCAGGTCGAATGATCGACTGGTCCATAGATTTTTTTGACCCCGCGTGCACCCAGCCAATCCATCGCATGCTCAAGGAGTATTTTTGTAGTATCAAATGAGCTTGCCTCAAAAAGTCCAAGCTTTCCCTCTGCAGAGTCAGAGGGTGATATCCACGCTCCGATTCGTCCCTTGAGCTTGTTTTCATTCACGATCCAAAACTCAGAATGAATACTCGATGATTGATTTAAGAGAAGACGAGTAGTGAGTTGGGATTTGTCCATTCGAGCTGGTTGTAGATCCGGTCTGATGAGGCATTGAAGGTGAGCAAATACTTGGTCAAACTCCTGAATATCCAGGGCTTTTGAACGGGCTCTGGTGTGCAGTTGACTTATGCTCATGCCAAGATCCTCACTTCACCCTTACCCGCATCGATTCTTACTTTTTGTCCTGTCTTAAGTTTTTGCATGAGTCCACCAGAGATCCCTACAATGGTGGGGAGTCCAAGTTCTCGGGCAACAACGGCAGAATGAGATAATAGGCTGCCTCTTTCGATCAGGAGACCTGAACATGATGGAAACAAGGGAACCCAGCCTGGATCAGTTCTTGCCGTTACCAATATTTTTCCATCAATGTTCTGAGCGTCCTCAAGCTTTTCTACGACACAAACTACTCCTTCAATCACGCCGGGGCAGCAAGGAGTACCTAAGAGAAGATCTGGATCGTTGGCATGTGAAGGATCTTGAGGAGTGAGATCGGAATCTAATAGAATTTGAGAGTACTGGGAGGATACTCCCACAGCTCCTGTTGTGGTGAAGCGATCAGGTGGTGGAAGTGATGATTTGTATCTTGAGTACTCTTGCTTTCTGAGTTCGATGATCTGTTTCAAGTCAAGTTGTAAAGATCTTCCCTCAACATAAGCAAGGAGTTCATCTACTGTGAGGTAGAAGACGTCTTGTTGATTAGAGATGATGGAGAGTCGAGTCAGTGCATGACCAAAACCTCTGAAGAGATGTCGGGCAACACCGAAGATTTTTGTTCTGTCAAAGCGCAGATTCTCTCTGTTCTTTACAGCTTTTCTAGCCTGCTTAAGGATCCAGAAGAACATCCATCTCTTCAGTCCCTTGAGTTGAGCATGAATCTGGGATTCTGCCTGGGTTCGAATCTCACGCTCCTTTTCCTCCAGGGCCTGAATTGAGTAGCTCTTCATCTTTACATAACTAGCTACGGCTTGAATCACGAAGCTAGGGTCATCGTGGAGATCTGGCTCTTCAAGCTTCAATTCATTGATGCATCTAAATCCATAGCGATCTAGAAATTCATTAAATAGAGTACCAATGGACAATGCATGGTGACTTTGGGCTTTTTTCTGAGAAAGACACTCCCAAACCTCTTGGGCAGGCGTCTGAGTAAACCAAGTACGAAATTTTTGATCTCCCTCATCAATCCTCTCTGCAATTCGCATGAGCGCCTTAGTAGGTTCTGTACTTTCTAAGTCTCCTTCACCACACAATAGATCATTTTGAAGTGAAGCAGCACGAGGATTATCCTTGAGCCACTTTGCAGTGAGTTTTTTTAAAATTCCAAAGAAGATCATGCACAGGTAATCATTAATGATCGGTGCATGCCACCTTCTCAGGATTTGATGTTCAAGATCTTGATAGGTTTGTGATAATTGAGAAAGAGACATTGCATCAAAATCGAGCTTTCGATTTTTTTCATACACTTGATTAAAGTGAGTTTGAAACTTCTTGATGATTGAGTCCATCGTTAAGAAACGAAGGAGAGTAGTTAGTGTCATTTTCATTCTTCTAACGAAACTGTATGAAATGACAGAGGATTGAAGTTCATCAAACAATTTCCCTGCTTCGGGTTTAAGTTGCTGTTTTACTCCCATCATGGTTTCCATGAACTCTTTATTCTGTGAAGCTCCTGGGAGTAGAAGAACGAGTCGGTACCAGTGAAATAAATTGTAGTAGATTCTTCCTCGAATGGTACCCAGCATGTTTCTAAATAATGCTTCATTTTCATTTATGATCTTCTGAGGGATCCCGACGACCTGACAAAACTGGGTGTAAACTTCTCGGTAAGCAAAGGATGCAAAGCTAAAGGTGAGAGGAAGGGTGACACCACTGTAGCTTTCAATGATGTTAGAATTATCCCAGAGAATGATTTGATCACCCTTAATGGATGGATCAAAAAAAGATGAAGGCGGGAGGTTGGTAATGGGGCGGGTTTGAAGAATAAAAAGTTTACCCTCGCGATACGCCCACTCACAATCTTGAGGCGAACCAAACTTTCTCTCAAGCTGGATAGCAAGTCTTGAGAGTTCCTTCACCTGCTCAACTTGGAGAGAGGGTGCATTTCTTAGGTTTTGGGGTAGTTCTACCTTCTGAGTTCCTCCCTCGGATGCAGGCTGAATGGCATGCGTTTTTTCAGCGATTTGAGATTGAATCCCGAAATGATTTCGATTCACTTGAAATGTGTCTGCTTCAAGCTCCCCGCTCACTAGACCATCGCCTAACCCCCAAACACTGCTAATCACCAGGTGCTCGCGATCGAGTGGATGTACGGGGTTGCGTGTGAATAAAACACCAGCTTGATTGGCGGGGATCATTTTTTGGATGACTACGCCCATCTCAATCCGGTTCAGTGGAATTCCTCGTTGAACCCGATAACTGAGTGCTCGCTCAGAGTAGGCTGAAATCCAGCACTGTTTAATAGAGTGCAATATTGAAGTGGGCCCCTTCTGATAGAGAAAGGAAGAAAACTGTCCTGCAAAAGAGTTCTCACTTGAGTCCTCTCCCAGAGCGCTGGATCTGACGGCGGTGAAGGCTTCAAGCAGTGACTCTGCCTCAAGAGCCTGAACGATTTGTTTTTCCAGAAAAGGAGGAAAAATAGCGTTCATGAATAAGGATTCAACCTTATGAGAGAAGCTCTTAAGATCAGAATCTGGACTGAGGTGAGATCTGAGGTGATTGACTTCGATAAATATTTCAAGTGCCTCTTTTGAAACACAAATCCAGTGGGGGACTGCAAAGCCTCGTTCTGTGAGTCGGGCTAGATTAGTTGCCTTACCGCCGGCTGATTGTTCGAGCACAGAATTTGCGTCAGAGGCTTTGAGTATAAATTTCATGAACGACTCCTCAGTAGGTAGTGAATAGGAATGGACCAAATATGAAGGGCTAGAGATAGCGTAGCTAAGGACTCTGTGAGCTTGAATCGCTCAGGCCACCAAAAAAGCGAGCTTAAGCTGATAATCAAGCAAACTTCAATAGGCCACAAAAGAGCCTCTGTACCTGATCCAAGAGCGGATGCACCAGCAAGCAGGGTGAGAATCATCACAGCAAGTGATGTTTTAGTTCTGCCACATACAAGAAGGTAGGTCTTTAAGATGGGATGTGACTGAGGGTTAAGTTTTCTACAAATTTCATAGGTGAAAAAAGCACCTAAAACACAGCTGCAATAGGCAAACATATGAGAGCTGATGAGTAAGTTACCTTGCTGATGAACGCTTACGCAGAATAAACACATAGGGATGATAATGATCTGATGAGTGAGCCCGTAGCTAAAAGGTCGTGAGGATAACCATGTTCCGAGATAAAACTCTCGATACATGAGCCAAAGGTAAATACTGATCAAGCTATAGAGAATTCCAGCATAAGGATTTAATAAAATATAAATGATCAATCCATAAATCAACATCGACAGGATGATGAGGTGAATACAGTGTCTCACCTCTTTTACTGAAATTAATTGTCTAGGTAGGGGCCGAGTGGGATGAGCTACTTGATCTTTTGCATAGTCCTTAAGCTCATCCATGAGTCTGAGCTCAAAGAAAAAGAGCATTAGACCTATAAAAGATGCGATGAGATTTTTGAACTGCCAATGGGATTGAGTAAGGTATGCACCCGAGATTGAAAACCCTAAGGATAGAAGGACATACGTTGGCAGTGGGAATCGTTCCTTGAGGTAGATTATCCAACGATCCATGGAGCCTCCTTCTGGAGTGTTTTTTTGCGATCAATGCGCGCACGATGCCTTCGATCTCGATAGACTCGTGCCTCAATCACTCCATTTAAGGTTGGAAATTGTCTGAGAAGTTTATTCTTGTGTTTGGCTATGCCCTCCCCAATTAGCCATCTCTTGTAAATGAAAGAACGACTAGAATTCAAGTGAGAATATATATTTTGTTCAATTTCAAAATCCTCTTGATCTTGTTGAGAACGACCTGCATACCACCAACCTTCCTGGTCTAGTATTATTCGGTCAGACATGTTATGCCAGAGCAGGCCCTCTGAATCAGTACTTTTGTAATTGAGGTTTTCCTCGGGATTTCCCAAATATTCAGGGCAGACGTGAGGGCCTGAGACCCAAAGAGTATTGGGTAGTAGTTTTGCTCGAATCTCAGGGACAGGAGTACCTAGATATAGCGTTTGAAATAAATTTTTGTTTCTACTCTTTTGCACAGCCAGACGTGCATCTACACAGGCTACAGGCTCTACTTCACTTCCTCCATAGATATGACTCCATTCAGCTTGAGGCCATTTTACAAACCCACGTTCAAAAGTCTCACAGTCCGTCTGAGCACCTCCGATGTGAATGGATTGGAGAGTGGGGAGTGAGGCATGTTTCATGAGCTTTTCTAAGAAGGCAGGACCTGCTGTGAGAGATGTGGGTTTGAGGTGCTCTGGGAGTTGATCAAGGCTTTTTAAAAAATGCTCAGGCCATTGGGGTGGGGTAAGGAGGGTGCTCCGTCCTGCTGCTAGATTCATTAAGGTGAAGTTAGCAAAGATGCATAGGTCCGCTCCCAGTAAGTCTTTTGCTCTCAAATGATGAGATAAAACCTCATTTTGTTTTATTAAGTACCCCTGAGTCCTCACTATCCCCTTTGGTGTACCTGTTGTGCCTGAGGTGAATGTGATGATCCCAGGCTGGCTATGATCTACATTTTCAAGGTGCAGGGTTGGAGCTGGGGAGTGGGTATATGTCTTTTTTGTAGATAGCCACTGTGGAATGCTGCGAATTGAAGATAACCTCAAGCCCCAAATCCACCCCAATCCTTGCGAAAGAAAAGCTTGGGGCTTAATTAGGGCTATTACTTTTTGAATCTGGGGAGGCGGCATCCAGGGCTCCACCAAGACGACTGAGCAGCCCAGAGCTAAAATAGCAATGATTTGGGCGTAAAGACGTACGCTGAGCGTATCGAGTAGGAGAATAGAGTCACCCGGTTTGATGCCTGATTGGAGGAGAAAAGCTTGGGTATGTGCAGCTTTTTGCTTAAGAAGTGAAAATGAGATCTCCTCGGTGCCAGATAATCCTCCTCCTACAAAGAGCGCAGTTCTATTTGGATGGTTTCTCACTTGCTGTGTAAAAAGCTCTATACAATTCATACGGGATCCAAACTTGATTGAGGCTGCTTTTGATAAACTTCCACTTTGTACATTTGAACTTTTTCTTTCTCGATGAGGGAGTTGTACTGTTTGGTCTTGTTAGCGAATCCCTGCAAATGAGTTCCCTCTGGGACTCTGAGGTAATGCCTGAGAACCACAATGCCTTCATGAGTCAGTCCCTTTCTCACTCGTTGCATGTACTGAGTTTCCAGTGAGCCAGAAAAGTAGGATGGCACATCGGAGAGGGAGAGAAAGTCGATTGGAGTTTCGGATACTTCACACTCCCTAATCACGTCTCCGCATAGATATTGAACGGTTGTGTTTTTAAGACTTTGCTTGGCTTGATGAAACACATCCTCTGAGCACTCAATGGGGTTAGCTGATGGATTCTTGAGTTTTCCAAAAAAAAGGAGTTCAAGGAGAAAGTTCTCTTGCGGTAGGCCCTGGTGAAAGATCCTATCAAACGCACTTTGATAAAAGCGATAGTACGATGTTTTGATGTTTTTTTTAGGAAAATGCCCGCGGTATAAGAGAGCATTAAAGGTATTTGAATTGCCTAGTAGGAGTAGAATGAGATTCCATCTCCTTCTCGGGAAGGAAGTTGAGAGATAATTGAGAAACTGTGTTTTGTTTTGAGATAGAAAAAGATCTGCCCCTGGTTTGCGTGTTACCCAGCGGTTGATCTGGCTGAGCTTTGCAATAGTTTTTTCCCATTTTCCTTCATACAGAGGAGTTCGCCACTGGATTTGCTCAAGGAAAAGACTCAGAAAGTTTCGCGCAGGTCCACTGAGAGAGATTCTATTGAACAGAGCTTTTCGCTGCGAAGGAGATGTTTCATGAGGGGGGTATCCCCAAAATGATAAGTACTCCTCATGAGAGAAAGTGCGCAGGGACTCTATGCGAAGTTCCGTGAGATACAATTGCTCTTGGACCAGATCCACGCAACTCAGTTTTTGAGGAGCCTTTGCTAAAAGGGGTAAAACTCGAGCACCACTTCCTGCAACTGACATGACATGATTGACCCGAGGCTTGAGTATCCCTAACTCTAAGGACGTGTCTTCATTTGCAAGAGTGTAGTTGAGTCGGTTGAAGTAGGTCATTTTCTTTCCCTTCACGTTATGCAAAAACATTTCTGAGGTGACGTGTCTCTGTATTGTGGGACAAGTCCCAGCTCCTCAGTCTTTCAATTGCAAGTGCACGACAAATCCTGACTTTTTCGTCAGTGATTAAGCCCAAAGGCCCTCGAATGGCGGAAAGCTTTGCACCATGTTTGACACCCATCTTGTAGATCTCTTTGGTCTTTTCGAGAGAAAGATGTTTTGAAATCGAGAAGGTTTCAAATCTTCCCTCAAGAGCTAGGAGTACTGTCTCTGCTGTGCATGCATAGACAGACGGATAGGGTAGCCCTAGATCAAAATTCATTTGTGGGTTTCCAGGTAGAATGATCTCTCCGCTCTCGATCACCAATACGTCTGGTCTTAACGCTGCGTCCTCTTTGGTGATATCCATGGGTCTTGAGCAATCACAGATCACCGCTCCAGGCTTCACTAAATTCATATTCAGCACGGAACCCACTTGATTAGATGTTGCCGTTACAATCAGATCCATGTCGGAGATTTCAGAGTCTGATTGTGTTGTCACACTCACTTTAACTTCTGGCGAGAATCTGAGAATCTCTTCTCTCAATTCCAAAAGTCGATCGGGACGGTTTGCAACCAAGACCAACTCCTGAAAGGCGAGAGATCCTAAAAGAGAGGATACGCGGCCAATACTCCCAGTGGCACCAATGATCATTGCTTTTGCCTGGAATCGATTTCCGATTCTTGCTTTTGGTATCAAGTCGAGCTTTTCCATGACCTCACGTGCAGCCCACATAGTGGTGGAGGCTGAGTACGAGTTTCCTGTAGTAATCGGTATTCGAGACTGCCGAGCAACGTTAACGCCCCCGTCTCCTGCTACCTTGGTATAAGCACCTAGTCCAAGGAGGCCCGCCCCTCTACGGCGTGCCATTTCGGAGCATTGAACTAATCTCTCGTAAAGTACTTCCTCTTTCATCCTAAGAATTTCTCTGGGCGTTGCAGGTAGTCCATAAAAGTCACATTCTACTTCTTGGCCCGTGGCTTCACTCACCACGCCAGTGAGTTCTCCGATGTAGAGGCATGGCAAACGCGAAGCTCCTTTTTCAAAGGCTCCTCTCACAAAGTGAGGAGTTTTCTGAAAAGCTTTAAAGTACGGAGATCTCCAGTAATCATTCTGAGTTAAGGGATGAATGATAAAAGCGCACCGACGCCTGATCCCTCGCGATGACCTCAATGGGCGAGGTGAGAGACTTCTTTTTCCAATCCATTTTAAGACGTATTCAGAAAAACTTAGGGGTGAGTTTTCAAAAGCTCGATTCAAGTCGATCATTGCAGTGATGATCGGGAGTGGAGAGAAGCTGGGGAGGTGAAGATGTGGGCTCTCTGGAGTTCCCTCTATGATTTGAGCGGGTTGAGCTCTCTCTAAACGTTGACGGGTACTTACATCCAAATCATCGAGGATTAAGATCTTTCCCTTAAATACCTCAAAAGAAGGGAGGGAGGCGAGCATGTTTCCAAATCCTACAAATACGTCACACTCCTCAATCCATCGAGTGAGCTGAGCATGAGTTTTTGAAAGTTTTTTTTCAGACTGAGGGCGAGTGAGTCTTCGCCTTCTCGGCTCAATCATCCCTTTAAAGAGGCGGTAGAATCGAGTGAGATTCTTTTCTCCTCGAATCAGGATAGGAATTCCAGATAGGTAGAGTGAGTCTGCTGCCCACACCGTGCCTCCTGCCTCAATCACCTGAGGAAGTAATGATGTTGCGGTAGCACATTGAAAAAGAACTTTTTTTCCGAAAAAAATCTGGGGTTGCTCCTGAAGGACTTTTTTTAAGGTCCATTCCGAGAAAAATCCCTGCAGCTCATCGGCTGTGTAGATGGGGGTTTTTGTAGCAGTTCTTAGGAGTTTGACGTAGCCAGGATGATAGATCTTATCATTACCTACTCCAATGTGTTTAAAGATTCCGCTCAAGGTAAATCCGTCTGCGTAGCCATCATAGGTCTTTAAAATTGCCTCAGCTGTATCAAGGTCCCAGCCAACTCGATGTTCCTGGATACAAAAACGAAGAGGCCCTGATGAGAGGTTCTCCTCTTGAAGAGGGCCTTTTTGAAGTAAGTTAATGCCAATAATTTTTCGCTCAGGAGTTCGCATGCTGAGTACCTCGAATCAGATCTGTGACTTTAGTTTCTCCGTTGAAGCAGCGCCTAAAGCCGTTGAAAAAAGCGATGCTATAGGTGTCAAAATGAGGGATGAGTTCGTCTGCAAAAGTCTCAGAGAAACGAGAGTTCGGCAGCGGATCTGTAGATTGAACGTATTGGAAAATCTGAGGTGGGATTGCTGTCAGTTTGCTTTGAAGTTTCAGTATTGAGGGTGGAATCCAGTATTGAATGTATTTGGGTCGAGAGTGAGGAAGAAAGTTTCTAAAAAGGGCCTCGCCAATTTTTTTTACAGAAGCACTTTTGGGGTGGATCACATGATAGACTCTTGGAGATGTATGGGTGTGGGGAGGAAGTTTTAAGCTCTTGAGAAATACACGAACTGCTGAGTCAACCGGAACAAGTGGGAGGATGGCTTCTGGATGAGCAGGAATAGGTAAAGTGAGTGTTCTCTCTGCAGCACCTAGGCGAGAGAGTTGGTGGAGGAACCTCATGAGGAGGTAAGGACCATCGAGCTTCTCAATTTCTCCGTGCTGGGTGTCTCCTACGAGTATGCCCAATCTGAAGATTCGTGCACTCAGGCCCGAGTCAGTGAGAACCTTCTCCCCCAAAGCCTTCGTGTAGGAGTAGTCCTCTCGGGATTGAACGATGCGTGTTAAGGGTTCCTCCTGTAGGATTCCCTCCTGAGAGATACCCACTGCGTAAGTAGAAGCAAAGTGAATCTGGGGTCTGTGCGTGGCTCTCGAAAATTGTCTGAGACGATCAACAAGGTTCACTACAGGGAGTACGTTTTGCTTATAATTCTCGTGAAAACTCAATCCAAATCGATACAAGCCTGCCAGATGAATGATGTGGTCAACTTGCTCAAGGACATGAAATGAACTCCAGGGTAGAGTTAAATCTCCAGGAATGACCTCAACTTTTCGGTGGGGATGCGTGGTTTTTGTTCTTGAGACGACAAAGATCTTTTCGACTTCTGCATCCTCTACTAAAGACTGCAAAAGTCGTTTTCCTAAGAATCCTGATGCACCTGTGATAAAACACTTCATTCAAACTACTCCAGAGTAAATCCTCTCTTGAGCTCTTGCCTGAGCTCGATAGATAGGTAAGGCTTTAGCTTGTACCCGGAAGTGAAGCTGTCGTGATTGAGTGAGGTACTCACCATCACCAAACACCTTCAGCTCTTCTGAGTCTAAGCTCTGAATTGTGAGATCATCCGTGGAAAAAACTAAAAAATCAGAAGGTAATATCCCTGATTTGAGCTGTAATAGAGCTTTGAGTAACTTGATTCGAGAATACGAAGGTACAATCAGGACGTTAAACCTGCGATCCGAGTTATCGTTATCAGGAGCAACCCGGAGTCCGCCTCCAAGATGAGATTGATTGCACAGAAATATGGCAGGAGTTTTGAGCTTCTCATCAAAACCTGTGGTTTTAATCTGCAGGTGGTGAATATAGTCTGATCCTAGGAGGACCATCTTAGCACTCAAAAGACTATAGATCTGGGATTGTAGGAGACGAGAGAGTCCCTTAAACATGAGAGAGTGGTAACGTTTAGAGTTAAATTCAGAAGTGAGGACACTTCCCAAACCTACACCTCCAACTGTAGCGAATGGAATGCCATTCACTTCAATAAGGTCCATCAGAGAATATTTTTTGTGATCTAGTAGAGTTTGAATCTGATTCCAATCGGGATGAATTCCAAGCTCTTTTGCAAGATCATTTGCAGTGCCACCAGGAAAAATAAGAATGGGAATTCCTCTAGTTTTTCGGTCTGCAGATAAGGAATTAAAATGTTTTCTGATGAATTGATTGAGCGTGCCGTCTCCCCCAATGAGGATCACCGCCTCGTAGCTTTCTGAAGAAAACTGGTGGTATAGACCCTGTAATTCCGCAATCGAAGACGGAAAGATGTATTCACAGCTTCTCCCCCAGAGCTCAGCTCTTGCATGAAAGGCATGTTTCAAGGCTCGTGATTTTCCAGCGGCTGGATTAGCCAAGATGGCGATTTTTTTCATGGTCTTGCTGCGCTCCCCTTTGCGTGAAGACTACTGAATGTCGCCTGCTCTATATCTCAAGTCTAAGGATGCGTCAAACATGTGACTCCTCAAAAAGGATACAGATGAACATAGAATCCGATTTTAGTTGAATGATGATATTTATAAATTTATTTAAACTGAAAGTGAGTACAAATTTATATTTGAACAAGACATTAAAATGCTTCTGAGCAAATTGGGAAGTAATGAGATAGATTAATTAAGTGGTCTTAGCTATGAACCTAAAAAAGTTCAAGAAAAAAAAATTGACATAGTTCTATAATTAATTTCAAAATTAAAAAAAACTGAATAAAATAGAGAAAGATAAAAAGTGATACTATTATATCATACCAAAACACTTATGTATCACTGTATTTGAGGAGAATATAATCATGATGAGAAAGCATATTTCACTTTTAGTATCTGCCCTTGTAATGACTATGGCTGTTTCAGCTCAGGCTGGGGAAGTCTCAGTATTGGGTGGATTAGATATGACAGGCTATAGCTATAATCCTGTTCCTGCAGGTACGACCTTCTCAAATGCGACCAAATTTACTTTTGGTGCTGACTATAATCACGCGTTTGCTTCAAATTATTCCTTAGAATTTGGCCTATTCTACCAAAATAAGGGCACTAGAGTATCTGCTACTGGTTTTGAAAGTACCACAATTGCGAAATCCATCACTACCCCAGTGATGGTTAGATATTCTGTTCTTCCCCAGTATTTGAGCTTAGGTGTGGGTGCGTTCACCAGTTTCGGAGTGGGTAGTGTTAATACTGTGGAGACTCCTGGCATGACGTACATTGAGACTTACGAGAAAGTCGGTTTGGCAAAATTTGATTACGGCGTGGTTGGAGGCATAAGAGCTTCTTATTCTGTATTTCAGGGCTTAGATGTGATTGGTGATGTGCGCTACTATCTCGGTTTGAAGAATCTTAATACAGATCCTACCACTCCAAATACTACTGCGAAGTCCAAAGATATTGCAGTTTTAGTGGGTGTTCGCTACGCTCTTTAATCTCAGAATCTATATCCTATAAGTGAAGGGGAAGAGGGAATCTCTCTTCCCCTTTTTTATTTGTGAAGACCAGCGATGTAGTTAACCCCGTTTAGACAGGACACCCTAGTCGTAACCGGAAGAGGTAGTAATACGACTATGAGTAGTACCAGTAGTAACAATGAAAAGATCGAGGTCATCACCTCCATTCATAGACGCCGCAAGTGGAGTCAAATAGAAAAAAAAAGCTATAGTTCAGCAGACATACGAGCTTGGACAGTCCGTGTCCTCAGTCGCCCGCCAATATGGTATACAACCCAGTTAATTATTCTATTGGAGAAGGCGAATGATAGATGGAGCTTTGACTGGAGTTGGATCTGAAGAGCGAGTTGTTCCTGAATCAGAAGTAAAAGCTCTGAGAGATCGGATCAGGTGATTGGAA
>Ga0255098_1000133_pt1 | contig 23607 bp, 22 predicted proteins | sample Colum_Atlam_RepC_2_FD_188440 | JGI IMG/M metagenome (GOLD analysis project Ga0255098, IMG submission 188440) | Freshwater microbial communities from Columbia River, Oregon, United States - Colum_Atlam_RepC_8d | ecosystem: Environmental > Aquatic > Freshwater > River | place: USA: Oregon... | reverse complement strand
GTCATTCACTATATTTAGAAGAAAAAGATTTTGATGTAACAGCCATTGATATTTCGAAAAATGCGATCAAAGCTTGTGAATTGAGAGGTTTGAAAAACTGTAAAGTTTCAGATGTTTTGGATTTAGATACTTCTGAAAAATTCGACACCATTCTACTTTTAATGAACGGAACTGGAATTTTCGGAAAAATGAATCAGATTCCAAAGTTCTTACAAAAATTGAAATCGCTTTTAAACGAAAGTGGACAAATTTTAATTGATAGTTCGGACTTGATTTATATGTACGACCAAGACGAAGATGGCGCTTACGAAGTTCCTGCAAATGGTTATTATGGCGAATTAACGTTCACCATTCAATATAAAGGAGAAACCGAAGATACTTTTGATTGGTTGTATTTGGATTACAATACGCAACAAAACGCAGCAATTGCAAATGGTTTAGAATGCGAACTTATTTTAGAAGGCGATCATTTTGATTATTTAGCGAAGCTTACTAATCTTTAATTGAAAACACATAATCACATAAGATTTTCTTTATGCAGAAAAGGCGTTTCACTTTACATAGCAATCAATAGAGAAACTTAAAACAGAAACACAGATTCAAGAAATTTTAAAAATTTATCTAATTTCTTAAATCTGTGTTCCGAAAAAATTGAATTTGAAATTTCTGTTATGGAATATTCAAATATTTATGTGTTTGCAATGTAACTCTCCATTTAGGATTGTTCATTACATAATCTACAATTAAAGGTGTCATTTCTTCTTTTTTGCTCCATTCAGGTTGTAAAAATAAAATGGCATTTTGATTTACTTTTGCTGCTTGTTCTTCCGCAAAAATGAAATCGTGTTTGTTGTAGATGATTACTTTTAATTCGTTTGCAATATCATACGCACTTTGAACAGGTAATTTGTTTTTCTTTGGTGACAAACAAAACCAATCCCAAGTTCCTGAAACTTCATACGCTCCCGATGTTTCAATATGCACTTTTAAATTTTGGTCTTTTAATTTGGATGTCAACAACGTCATGTCCCAAGTTAAAGGTTCTCCACCCGTAACCACAACTGTATCGGCGTATTTTTTGGCATTAGCAACAATAACATCAGTGCTTGTTGGCGGATGCAATTCGGCATTCCAACTTTCTTTTACATCACACCAATGGCAACCTACATCGCAACCGCCAATTCGTATAAAATAAGCTGCTGTTCCTGTATGATATCCTTCGCCTTGAATCGTATAAAACTCCTCCATTAAAGGCAACATTTCGCCTTTTTCAACCGCTAACTGTGTTTCTTTTTGTAACATCTTAAAACTAAAATAGTGGGCAAAGATACGATTTGGAAGTTAAAATTTAGAAGTTAGAAGTTAGAAATTTGAAATTGAACTTTTATTGACCTTGAAAATTCTTCCGATTTTACTACATTTGAAATTCAAAATACATTAAAATGAGCAAGACAGACGATTTTATCAAACATATAACGGACGGATATACTTGTAAAGGCGAATTCATTACATTAGGTGGTGGCATTTTAGATGGTGAAGCCGTTCCAAATACGCATGTGAACATTCCATTAAAAACTTTAAACCGCCACGGATTAATTGCAGGTGCGACGGGAACTGGAAAAACTAAAACTATTCAAGTACTTTCTGAACAATTATCGCAAAATGGAATTCCCGTTTTGATGATGGATATCAAAGGAGATTTTTCAGGTATTGCAATGGCTGGAGAAGAGAAATCGTTTATTTCTGAACGTCATGCTAAAATTTCGATTCCCTACGAAACGAAAGCTTTTCCAGTGGAATTAATGACAATTTCAGAACAAAATGGAGTTCGATTAAGAGCCACAGTTTCTGAATTTGGTCCTGTTTTATTCTCTCGAATTTTAGATTTGAATGACACACAAGCTGGAGTAGTTTCTATCATTTTTAAATATTGTAATGACAATAGTTTGCCATTATTAGATTTAAAAGATTTTAAAAAAGTACTTAATTATGCAACCGAAGAAGGAAAAGCCGAATTTGAAGCCGAATACGGAAGAATTTCAACCAGCTCAACCGGTTCAATTTTGAGAAAAGTTATCGAATTAGAACAACAAGGTGCCGAATTATTCTTTGGAGAAAAATCGTTCGACATTCAAGATTTAATGCGAATTGACGAAAACGGGAATGGTTATGTCAACATCATGCGACTAACGGATATTCAAGACAAACCGAAGTTATTCTCAACTTTCATGTTGAGTTTACTTGCTGAAATTTACAATACGATGCCTGAACAAGGTGATACTGGACGACCAGAATTAGTCATTTTTATTGACGAAGCCCATTTGATTTTTGACGAAGCAAGCAAAGCATTGTTAAATCAAATTGAAACGATTGTGAAATTGATTCGTTCCAAAGGAATTGGTATTTATTTCATTACGCAAAACCCAATGGACGTTCCAACAGGCGTTTTGGCACAATTGGGCTTAAAAATTCAGCACGCATTAAGAGCTTTCACGGCGATTGATAGAAAAGCGATTAAAATGACGGCTGAGAATTATCCCGATACCGATTTTTATGAAACCGATGAAGTATTAACTTCGTTAGGAATTGGAGAAGCTTTTGTAACCGCTTTAAGCGAAAAAGGAACGCCAACTCCATTAGTAGCAACGATGATGCGAGCACCAATGAGTAGAATGGATGTTTTAACAGAAAGTGAAATTGAAGCCAGTATTGCCAAATCGAAATTAGCTAAGAAATACAATGAAGTTTTAGATCGCGAAAGTGCTTACGAACTGCTAAACAAAAAAATTACAGAAGCTCAAGAAGTGGCAGCCGAACAAGAAGTCGAAAAACCAACCCGAAATACAAAACAAGAACCAAGTACGGCAGAGGTAGTAGGGAAATCAATTACCAAAGTAGTTACAAGTGCTACTTTTATTCGCGGTGCATTTGGTTTACTAATGAAAATGTTTAAGAAATAATGAAAAAATATTTTATCCAAAAAGCACCATTCGTAGTTCCGACGACAGATGGAAAATTAATAGAAGAACATCACGGATTAGCCACTACAAACAATGCAGCGATTTCAATTGCTCATATGATTGCGCCACCTAGCTGGAGCGAACCTTTTCAAACACCTGAATTTGATGAATACACGTATATCATCAAAGGAAAAAAACAATTTATTATTGAAGATGAAGTGGTGATTTTAGAAACAGGTCAGTCGATAAAAATTGAAAAGAATACACGCGTTCAATACTCGAATCCGTTTGATGAAGTGTGTGAATATTTGGCAATTTGTACGCCCGCTTTTAGTATGGAAATGGTGAATAGAGAAGCATAATATTAGTTATTTCAACAACTCCAAAATTCTATTTTCTACTTCTTCCGAATTCCAGTTTTCTTCAATATTATCCATTTTCAAAACCTCTTGCATAATTTCATTTTGAAAATCGCCAATGGCAAGCGCTTCTGAATAAGGTTGCAAACTAAAGGTTACACGACTGTACAACGGCATCCATTTTTCGGGATGTTTGTCTGAAAACCATTTTTCTATTTTCTTTTGTAGTAAGAAATTAGTGTCGGCAGTTTTAGCACTCATTTCTTCGAAATTTCTTCTAGAAAGTTCGGCAATGGCATCAGCATTTGGTTTTCTTGAAATTTCGTATGCTTTGAAAATTCGATCCCAATCGTCGCCGTATTGTTGCATTAATTCATTCAGAATCGTAATATCTTCAAAACCAGCGTTCATTCCGTGACCGTAAAAAGGGACAATCGCATGTGCAGAATCCCCAATTAAAGCAATTTTATCGTTAAATGTCCACGGAAAACATTTCATAATTGCCAAATAACTGTTTGGATTTCTGAAAAAATCGCGCACTAAATCTGGAATTACATCTTTCGTATCAGGAAAATAAGTAGCGAAAAACGAAACTAATTTTTCTTCGTTGGTTAGCGATTCAAAAGAATTTTCGCCTTCAATTGGCATAAACAACGTACATGTGAACGAATTATCCAAATTAGCCAATCCCATCAACATGAAATTTCCTCTTGGCCAAATGTGTAAGGAATGAATATCAATCTTTGGAGAACCATCTGCATTGGCTGGAATATGCAATTCTTTGTAACCAATTTTCATGAACTCTTGCGAATAATCAAACATGGATTGGCGTTGCATTCTATGTCTAATTCTAGAAAAAGCACCATCCGCACCAAAAACTTTATCGTATCTTAACTCTGTCCAATCGCCTTGTTCTGTTTCTCCTTCCCATAAAGTTGCGGTAGCCAATGTCACATCCCAAATTTTACGTTCGAAGAAAAATTCAACACCTTCAGCTTCTGCTAAATCCACCATTTTTCTGTTCAAAACGCCTCTTGACAATGAAAAAATAGCTTCTCCTTCTTTTCCATAATTTTGATAATTCAATTTTCCATCTTGTAAATGGATGGCTCTTTTATCAACTGGAATACCAATTTTTCTAATTTCTTCATCTAATCCCACATCTTCCAATGCTTTCCAACCGCGATTTGACATCACCAAATTAATGGAACGTCCGGAAAACTCAACCGTTCTAATATCAGGACTTCTGTCGTAAACATGAACTATATGTCCGGCTCTTTTTAAATAGATTGCTAATAACGTTCCTACTAATCCAGAACCTACAACAGCAATTTTCTGTGGCGTTTGCATGAATATATTGTAAAAAATTGGACTGCAAAAATACGGAATAATAAAATTTAATAGCTGACATTTATTAGATTTTTCATTTTGACACCATTTTTTGTTTAATTATTTTTAATATTAGTTAAACAAAATGTATCTTTGAACAAAAATTACTATGAAAAAGTTCACTAAGGATGAATTATTTTACATGTCAAAAGTGCCTAGACTAAATCTGGTTAATTGTGTTACAGGTTATAAATCAGCAAACTTAATTGGAACTGTTTCAACTGAAGGCGCTTTAAATGTTGCTATTTTTAGTAGTGTTACCCATTTAGGAAGTGAACCACCATTATTGGGATTTATACTAAGACCAACGACCGTTTCAAGAGATACGTATAAAAACTTAAAAGAAATAGGTTATTTCACAGTAAACCACATTACAGAAGAAATGATAGCCGATGCGCATCATACGTCATCGAGCTACGAAGAACATATTTCTGAATTTGATAAAACGAATTTAGAACCTGAGTTTATTGACAATCACAAAGTACCTTTCGTAAAAGGAAGTCCAGTGCAATTGCTTTGTAAATATGTGAACGAATACAAAATTGAAGAAAATGATTGTATCCATATTATTGCTACTATTGAAACCATTTATGCTGACGAAAAACTGTTTCATGATGATAATTGGATGCAGTTAGACAGAGCAAATGTTGTAGCAATTAATGGTTTAGATGGCTATTGTGTTCCAAAACTATCTGACCGATTTCATTATGCACGACCAGATAAACCTTCAACTTCGATGTTATAATGGCTCATAAAAAAGTAAATCTTCCTGAAAAAATTTGTAAAACCTGCCAACTCCCTTTTTCATGGCGCAAAAAATGGGATAAAAACTGGGAACAATTACTGTATTGCAGTGATAAATGCAGAATGAATAAAAATTCAAAAGGAACACAGATTTAAGAAATAATAGAAAACTTTAAAATCTTTTATGATCTTATTCTAAAGAGTAATTCTACTGAAAATCAACTTATATGACCTATATATTTAAAAATAAGTTTAAAAAATAACACAATGAACGGATTACTATGGTTTAGAAACGATTTGCGCACGATTGACAATCATTCGTTGTACAATGCTTGTAGGGAAAATGATAAAGTAATAGGTATTTATTGCTTAGATCCGAGACATTTCGAAACCACTCAATATGGTTTCAAAAAAACAGAAAAATTTAGAACTCAATTTCTTTTAGAAACGGTAGCCGAATTACAAGAAAATTTAGCTGAGAAAAATATCACATTATTAGTTTATTATGGTTATCCTGAACAGTTGATTCCGGAAATAGCAGCAAAATATCAAATAGATACCATTTATATTCAAAACGAATGGATGCAGGAAGAAGTAGATGTAGAAAATGAAGTTCGCAATTTAATTCCAGTAGTGAATTGGAAAAAATATTACGACCAATTCTTATTTCATCCTGATGATGTTCCGTATGAAGATTGGGAGAAAATCCCAGAAGTTTTTACAGAGTTTAGAAAGCAATTGGAAAAGAAAATTCGAGTGCGACCAACCGTTTCTATTTCAGCAAAACCAATTTCAAATCTAATTGAAGAAAAAACCACAATTCCAACATTAGAAGATTTAGGATTTGACTCCGAAGCTTCGGAGTTTAAACAACCGAACAAAACTGCTTTTCCTTTTAAAGGCGGCGAAAATCAAGCTAAAAAAAGAATCAAAGATTACTTTTGGGATACCAAAAAAATAGCAGTTTACAAGAAAACACGAAATGGTTTAGTCGGAAAAGATTACAGTTCAAAACTTTCAGCTTGGTTGTCCAATGGCAGTATTTCGGCACGAATGATATATTGGGAAGTGCAACAATTTGAGAAAAAAGTAGTCAAAAACGAAGATACGTATTGGTTGATTTTCGAATTGATTTGGCGTGATTATTTCAAATACATTTCGTTAAAACACGGCAACAAAATATTCCAATTAAACGGTATTTTACAAAAAGAATACCATTGGAACCAAAACACAAAAGCTTTCAACCAATGGACAAACGGCACAACACCTGAACATTTTGTAAATGCCAACATGATTGAATTACAAAAAACAGGTTGGATGAGTAATCGCGGCAGACAAAATGTGGCTAGTTATTGGGCAAAGGAATGGGAACAAGATTGGCGTATTGGCGCAGCGTATTTTGAAAGTATGCTAATTGATTACGATGTTCATAGTAATTTCGGTAATTGGATGTACAACGCTGGTGTTGGAAACGATCCAAGAGATAGAAAATTTAACATCAAACGCCAAGCGGAACTATATGATGGCGATGGAAAATTTCAGAAAATGTGGTTAATTCCTGAATTATTTTAGATGAAAACACTTCGATTAGTATTAGGTGACCAACTTAATTCGGAACATTCTTGGTTTGATGAAGTCAATCCGAATGTGATATATGTGATGGCAGAAATGGGTCAGGAAACGGATTATGTGAAACATCACATTCAAAAAGTGTTGGCGTTTTTTCTTTCGATGCGAAATTTTTCGGATGAATTGATTAATAAAGGACATCAATTTGTGTATTACAAAATTTCGGATGCAAATAATCCACATAACTTAGAACAATTGATTTTGGATTTGGTTGAAAAGAATAATATCGAGCAATTTGAATACCAATTTCCTGATGAATATCGCTTGGATGAACAACTGAAATCCATTTGTGAAAAACTTTCCATTCCAACAAAAACAGTAGATTCCGAACATTTTTATACGTCTAGAAATGAATTAGCGAATTTTTTCAAAGGAAAAAAACAACTTTTGATGGAAAGTTTCTATCGTATGATGCGAAAAAAACATGCTGTTTTAATGGTCGGCAATCAACCATTAGATGGAAAATGGAATTTTGACCACAACAACCGCAATCAATATAAAAATGAGGTTCCGATTCCATTTCCTTTGGAATTTCATAAAAATATGAATGAAATTATTGCTGAAATTGAAGCACAAAACATCACCACACTTGGAAGTATCGATGCTGAAAATTTCAATTGGCCGACTTCAAGAAACGAAAGTTTGCAATTGATAGACTATTTCTGTGAGCAGTTGTTGGCACATTTTGGAACGTACCAAGATGCGTTGTTTAGCGGGCATAAATTTCTGTTTCATTCGCGTTTATCTTTTGCAATGAATTCAAAAATGATTAGTCCGAAAGAAGTGATTGATAGTGTGATTTCGTATTATTATCAAAATCAAGAAACCATTGAATTGGCGCAAGTAGAAGGTTTTGTGCGACAAATTATTGGTTGGCGCGAATATGTTAGAGGAATTTATTGGAAAGAAATGCCAAATTATTCCAAAATGAACGCTTTAGAAAACTATAATCCACTTCCAGAATTCTTTTGGACAGGAAAAACCAAAATGAAATGCCTACAACATTCGATTTCCCAAAGTTTATCAGAAGCATATGCGCATCACATTCAGCGATTGATGGTGATTGGAAATTTTTCATTGTTAGCACAATTGCATCCTGACGAAGTTGACGCTTGGTATTTAGGCGTTTATATCGATGCGATTGAATGGGTAGAAATGCCAAACACTCGTGGTATGAGTCAATATGCTGATGGTGGTATTGTGGCAACTAAACCTTATGTTTCTTCCGGAAGTTACATCAATAAAATGAGCAATTATTGCGGGAGTTGTCATTATAATGTAAAAGATAAATTAGGCGAAAAAGCCTGTCCATTTAACAGTTTGTATTGGCACTTTTTAGACGAAAAAAAACAGCATTTTGCCAATAATCAAAGAATGAGTATGATGCTAGCGCTACTCAGAAAAATGAAACCTGAAGAATTAGCGGCTACGAAAGAAAAAGCGATTTCGATTTTGGAGGATGTGGAGAGTTTATAAAAAAACCGAAGCAATGCTTCGGTTTATACTTGTATATGTCCCCAATTTTCACCCCATTTAATGCGGTAAATTTGCATTTCAGAAACATTAAATTCTTTTGCGGTTTTTCTAACGTTGAATTTTTCGCCTTGGCGCTTCATTTTCAATTTAATACGAATAACTTGTGTTGACGTTAATTTGCGCCCATCTCGCTTAATATTATTTTCTTGAAATTTTTTAAATGCTTCTTTTACTGCAGGGCTTTTGTGACCGTGAGCTCGCATTTCATCATAGGTAGCCCATTTTAAATTATACAATTGATTGTTCATTTTATCATAATCAAGATGTAAAACATACTCTTGGTCTTCACTTTTCTTTGAAATAAAAAGTTCTGCAACCATTTTGTGAATTGAATGAGAAAAATATTTCTTTTTGCTATTAGATATTCTAACATATCGCAAAAAAAGAAAGCCTTCTGTTGGAGCGCCTCTTAGAATTTTTCCGCTTTGGATTGTATCAGTAAAACTTTTAAGTCTACCATGAGTTGACACAGCATACCTAACCTTGCCAGGCACTTGAATAGGATATTCTTTCCACTGCTCAATTAAAAAATGACTCATTTTTTTATCTTTAAATAAATTTGGAGTAAGTAATTACGACTTACCGCCTGATTTTATGCAAGATACAAATTATTTATTAAATTGTATTTTATTCCCAACATTCATTTTTTGAGATTTGGCAAAAACACCACACATATGGAATAACATTCTAGCTCCAACGTTTCCATCCCAATCATCTTTACCAGGAGCCACTTCAACTAAATCAAATCCAATGATTTCTTTATTCGTTTCTGCTAAACGGTTGAACAAATAAGCGGCTTGTTCAAATGAAAATCCGCCTGGAACAGGAGTTCCTGTATTTGGACAATACCAAGGATACATTCCATCAATATCAAAAGAAATACATACTTTTTCTGGTAACGAAGCGATAATTTGATCGCATTGTTGTTGCCAAGTTTTACCTTCGAAAGCTTCTTGTTTTAAATCGCTGTCGGTATGTACTAAAACTCTATCTTTTAAAGCAACTTCCACTTCTTGCTCACAAAAATCGCGAATTCCAACTTGCACAATTTTAGAAATTTGCGGAATTTGTAAGGCATTATACATAATAGAAGCGTGTGAATACGTAAATCCTTCATAAGCAATACGTAAATCCATGTGAGCATCTAAATGTAAAATTCCGAAGCTGTCATATTTTGTTGCTAGTGCTTGGTAATATCCTAACGGTATTGAGTGATCACCACCTAAAAGCACTACTTTTTTGCCTTTATTCATCCAATTTAGCGTTTGCTCACGAACGGCTTCCACCATATCAGAACACGCATAATTGATTTCTTCCAAATCTTTAGCCAATAAAGGATGGTGATCTAATATTAATCCACTTTCTAAAGCTTTGATAATTGGCGCAGCTTGTTTTTTAAATTTCTTAGATTTTTTTCTTAATTCACTAGGAGCTTTATCTAAATAAATACCTAATTTCCATAATTCAGGAAATTCTTGATGTTTTAAATCTATTTGAAACGAAGCATTTAAAACAGCATCCGGTCCTTTTGATGCCCCTGCACCATAACTTACCGTTACTTCCCATGGCACTGGAATTACAATAATTTCACTTTGCTCTGCCGAAAATGGCAAACCAAAAATAGTAGCATCTGATAATCCAGGCTGAGAAGGATCGAAGTTCTCTAAAATTTGTTCTTTAGTCATGGCTTTACGAAATTCAATTATTGGTTGCAAATATAGTTTATTTAACAAAAAAGCCGAACGAGTTGTTCAGCTTTTCAAAAAATAATTTCTTTTTTAGTTGCAGTAAAAAGGAAATAATTATTTATTTAAAATCAAATCTTTTAATATTTGTCCAAAATCATACATATCCTCAAAAGAACAATAAAATGGGGCTGGTGCTAAACGAATAACATTTGGTTCTCTCCAATCGGTTATAACTCCATTTTTCATTAGTCTTTCAAATAATTCTCTTCCTTGTCCGTGCAAATATACCGATAACTGACAACCACGTTCATCTTGATTTGATGGTGTAAGAATTTCAAATTCAGCCCCATCTAATTCGTTATCAATTTCATGTAAAACAAATTCCAAGTAAGCGGTGATAAGATTACGTTTTGTGATTAATTTATCCATTCCAACTTCTGCAAACATTTCCACCGAAGCTAAATAAGGCGCTAACGATAAAATTGGCAGGTTACTAATTTGCCATCCATCAGCTCCATTTACAGGATCAAAATCAGGTTCCATTTTAAAACGACGTTCTTTATTGTGTCCGTACCAACCCGCAAATCGTTTTAGCTCTTTGTCGTTATGATGCTTTTCATGAACAAAAAACCCAGAAGCATTTCCAGGACCAGAATTCATATATTTATAACTACACCAAGCCGCAAAATCTACATTCCAGTCGTGTAAATCTAACTTAATATTTCCAGCTGCATGAGCTAAATCCCAACCCACATAAGCGCCTTGTTTTTGTCCGGCAGCTGTGATGGTTTTCATGTCAAACACTTGACCTGTGTAATAATTCACTCCACCTATTAAAACTAAAGCCAATTCGCTTCCTACTTCATCAATTTTAGCCAAAACATCTTCCAAACGAATATTGGCTTCCCCTTCTCTTCTTTTAATTTCAACTATAGCATCTTTTGGATCAAAACCATGGAATTTTACTTGACTTTGAAACATATATTGATCACTTGGAAAAGCTTTTTCTTCACAAATAATTTTATATTTCTTAGGCGTTGGATTATAAAAAGACACCATTAATAGATGTAAATTAACTGTTAAAGTATTCATTACACCAACCTCTGAAGGCTTTGCCCCAACAATTTCACTTAATGGCGAAGCAAATCTTTCTTGGTAGTCCCACCAAGGTTTGTCTGAATAAAAATGACCTTCTACTGCCATATTTGCCCAATCAGACATTACTTCATCAACATACGATTTAGTTCTTTTAGGTTGTAATCCTAAAGAATTTCCTGTAAAATAAATCACTTGTTTTCCATTTACTTTAGGAAAATGAAATTCATCTCTATACTTTCTTAATTCATCATTTGCATCTAAACTTTGAGCAAACTCTCGGGAATTTTTAAAAATCATTATAATATTGGTTGTTTTGATGGTAAAAGTAGACAAAAGTTACAAAGCAGCAAAACCTTAAATTTTGTTTTTTTTGATTTCAGTGAATAAAAAAATCCCGAAATAATTCGGGATTTATATCAGACAAAAAGAAACTATTAGATGATCAACATAGCGTCTCCATAAGAATAGAAACGGTATTTTTCTTTAACAGCTTCCTCGTAAGCTTTTTTCATTAAATCATGTCCACAAAATGCAGAAATCATCATTAATAATGTAGATTTTGGCGTATGGAAATTTGTGATCATACAATCTGCCAAACTAAAATCATAAGGAGGATAAATAAATTTATTCGTCCATCCTTCAAAAGGATTTAAAGTTCTTTGAGAAGAAACCGAACTCTCCATAGCTCTCATGGCTGTAGTACCAACACAACAAACTTTTTTCTTTTTTATTTTGGCATTATTAATAATATCGCAAGCCTCTTGAGAAATTTTCATTTCTTCAGAATCCATTTTGTGTTTTGATAGATCTTCAACCTCAACAGGATTAAAAGTTCCTAAACCAACGTGTAAAGTAACTTCTGCGAAATCAATTCCTTTAATTTCTAGACGTTTTAATAAATGTTTTGAAAAGTGTAGACCTGCAGTTGGAGCAGCAACAGCTCCTTCTTCTTTTGCATAAATTGTTTGGTAACGTTCCGCATCTTCAGGAATTACTTCACGAGTGATATATTTTGGAATAGGCGTTTCACCTAATTCTACTAATTTTTCTCTGAATTCTTCATAAGAACCATCATATAAAAAACGTAATGTTCTTCCACGAGAAGTAGTATTATCAATTACTTCTGCTACTAACGAATCGTCATCGCCAAAGTATAATTTATTACCAATACGAATTTTACGTGCTGGATCTACTAAAACATCCCACAAACGTTGTTCTGCATTTAATTCTCTTAATAAGAAAACTTCGATACGAGCGCCTGTTTTTTCTTTATTTCCGTATAAACGTGCTGGAAAAACTTTCGTATTGTTTAATACCATTACATCTCCATCATCAAAATAATCGATAACGTCTTTAAATAATTTGTGTTCGATTGTGCCTGTTTTTCTGTTCACAACCATTAAGCGAGATTCGTCACGATTTTCAGTAGGAAACTCAGCTAATAGTTCTTCTGGAAGATTGAATTGAAAATGAGATAATTTCATAAATAAAATTTAGAATTTAAAAATTAGTGTTTAGAAGATTATTCTACTAAAAACCAATTGGCTGCAAATATACGATTATGAAATAGGCGTTGTCAAGTAAAAAGCGGTTTATTTTATTTTAAAATAAAGTTGAAATACCTATTTTTGTTTTATTCGGGATGTAGCGCAGCCTGTTAGCGAACTAGCATTGGGTGCTAGGGGTCGCTGGTTCGAATCTAGTCATCCCGACTTTTTTCTAAATCTATTTTACCAAAACCCCAATTTTCTTTAAATCTTCCCAAAAATCAGGATATGATTTTGAAACCACTTCCGCTTCATTAATTCTTATTGGTACTTTCAAAGCTAAAGGAGCAAAAGCCATTGCCATTCTGTGATCTTGATAGGTATTTATGACTATATTTTCGTTAATGTGAGTTGGTGGCTTTAAATGTAAAGATTCATTCGTTACTACAACAACTGCACCCAACTTAGTTAGTTCTGTTTTTAAAGCTTCTAATCGGTCAGTTTCTTTAATTTTTAACGTATGTAAACCATATAAATCACATCCCATTCCTAATCCAAAGCAAGTAACTGCTATAGTTTGAGCAATATCAGGGGAATTGTTTAGTTGTGAGTTGTGAGTTGTGAGTTGTGAATTATGAATTCTTTCTTTTGAAATCGTAATTGAATTATCTTTATTAAAAGTAGTTTCAACTCCAAAATCTTGGTAAATGTTTACCAAAGCGCTATCACCTTGTAAGCTGTTTTTTTTATAACTTGAAAGTATAACTTGATAACCTATATCAGATAAGGCTACAATAGAATACCAATAGGATGCAGACGACCAATCAGACTCAACAGTTAATCGAGATGCTGAAACGAATTCAGCATGACAAACCGTAATTTTATTTCCAATAAATGAAGTTTCTACACCTATTTCATTTAGTAAAGCCAAAGTCATTTTAATGTATGGAATTGATGTTATTTCTCCTTCAAGAGTAAGTTCTAAACCTTTTTCGAGCTTGGGAGCAATTAACAATAATGCCGAAATATACTGACTACTTAAATTGGCTGGAAGCGATACTTTGTTTTGGGTGATTTTTTTTCCTTTAATGCGAATCGGTGGAAATCCTTCATTTTCTTCATAAGTAATTTCTGCTCCTAACTGAATTAAAGCATCAACTAAAATTTTTATTGGGCGCTCTTTCATTCGGCCAGAACCTGTTAAAACAACTTCAGACACGTCGGATAAGTCTTTACCTTCTTGGATAGCAAAAAAAGCGATTAAAAATCGCATTGCTGTTCCCGCGTGATGAACGTCAATAAGTTCCGAGTTCCGAGTTCCGAGTTCCGAGTTTTGCAATGTTTTCAACATAACTTCTGAATCATCAGAATTGGAAGTATTTTCTAAAATCAGATTAGGATATAAAGCTTGCAACAATAGCAATCTATTGGTTTCAGATTTTGAACCCGTGATTTGGAGTTTCAAGTTTCGAGTTTCGAGTTTCGAGTTTTTTAAAAGTAAATTCATATTTTTAATTATGACTGAAAACTGTGACTGAAAACTGTGAACTACTTAAGTTTTTCATTATTATGATGTCTATCGTGATCGCGTTTGGTTTTTAAATCCATCTTTTTATCAAAAGCCGCTTGTAAATCTACTCCTGTTTGATTGGCTAAACACAAAACCACAAAAACAACATCGGCTAATTCTTCACCTAGATCTTTGTTTTTATCAGACTCTTTTTCTGATTGTTCGCCATAACGGCGCGCTATAATTCTTGCTACTTCACCTACTTCTTCGGTTAGTTGTGCCATATTGGTTAATTCATTGAAGTAACGAACACCGTGTTCGTTAATCCAATTATCAACTTCTTGTTGGGAATTTTTTAGGTTCATATTATTTTTTATCTGTTTTATTTCTATTTAAATATGGAATTCCAAACACTTGCAGAAATCCCATAAACAATCCAAAAAATAATGCTTGTACTACAAATCTAATAGTTTCTAACTTTACTTCCATGAAATAAATTATAACACCATAAAGCACTGTGTTTATAAGTGATATAATTAAAAATCTGATTAGCTTTTGTTTCATTTACTCTTTATTTTTTGTATCAATTATAATCGTAACAGGTCCGTCGTTTACTAAACCTACTTTCATATCGGCTCCAAATTGTCCCGTTTGTACTTTTTTACCCAACTCTATTTCCATTTGTTGCACAAAAGATTCGTAAAGTGGAATGGCTATTTCTGGCTTTGAGGCTTTGATATAACTTGGACGATTCCCTTTTTTAGTTAGAGCATGTAATGTGAATTGAGAAACAATAATCATTTCACCGTCAATATCTTTTAACGACAAATTCATTACTTGGTTTTCATCCTCAAATATTCTTAAATTGACTATTTTAGAAGTTAACCAATTGATATCTTCTTGTTTATCAGTATCTTCAATTCCAACTAAAACTAAAAGTCCGTATTGAATCTCTGCTTCTATTTTTGCATTAATGGTAACTGAAGACGATAAAACTCTTTGAATTACTGCTTTCATTATAATGGTGAATTGTGAGTTGTGAATTTACAATTTATTTTTACGATTCACAATTATTTTCTGGTCTCATCACTGGCTCTTCGTTCGGCATCATAAATGTCGGCACGGTATTGCTCTTCGTCTCCTTCTAAAATTTGAGTATAACTTTTATAGCGTGACCAAGAAATTTCGTCATTTTCTAAAGCAGTTTTAATGGCGCAATGTGGTTCATCTTTGTGCAAGCAGTTATTGAATTTGCATTGGTCTTTTATTGTAAAAAATTCAGGAAAATAATCACCAATTTCTTGTTTTTCCATATCTACAATTCCAAAACCGCGAATTCCTGGCGTATCGATAATTTGCGCTCCAAAAGACAAATCAAACATTTCTGCAAAAGTAGTAGTATGCTTCCCTTGTGCATGTGATTCAGAAATTTGCTTTGTTTTTAAATTTAAAGAGGGTTCTAATGTGTTTACCAAAGTTGATTTTCCAACCCCAGAATGTCCTGAAAACATAGAAACTTTATATTTCATCAAGGATTTTAATTCCTCAATTCCTTTTTCGTCTTTGGCAGAAACTCGTAAGCATTTATACCCAATTGACGAATACACATGTTGTAAATACAATTGTTCATCTAATGTTGGGTCATCAAACGTGTCAATTTTATTGAAAACAATTACAGCTTCAATTCCGTAAGCTTCTGCAGTAACTAAAAATCGGTCAATAAAACTTGTTGTTGTTGGTGGATTATTGATGGTTACCAATAAAAAAACCACATCAATATTCGATGCAATAATGTGCATTTGATGCGATAAGTTTACTGATTTTCTAACGATGTAATTTTTTCTGTCTTGAATTGCTGTAATTACACCCGTAGTTTCATCGGTTGTATTTTCGATATCGTAATCTACTATATCTCCCACCGCAATAGGATTGGTACTTTTAATACCTTTCATTCTAAATTTACCTTTTATACGGCACTCTAAAAAAGCACCATTTTCTGTTTTAATGATGTACCAACTTCCGGTAGATTTATATACAATTCCTGTCATGCAAAATTAGAAGTTAGAAGTTAGCCCTTCGATAAGCTCAGGATAACTAATAATTATTTTCAACAAAGATAGTGTTTCTTGTTAAAAACTATAAATAAAAAAGGCTACTTGATTAAGTAGCCTTTTGATGTTGTATTTATAAAATTAGTATTTATAAGAAACCCCTGTTTTAATTGCTTGAGAACCTCCTAATGCATTAGAGTTTGCTCCTACAGTAGTTTTATCTGCCATTAACAGAATAAAAGGACAACCTTGCTTAGCTGCATCCATTTTTAATTTCTTTTGCGCCTTTTTATCCCCAGTATTTCCTGTTTGAAAGTTAATTAATCCTGTTTTACCTCTTACTTCACCACCTTTTTTTAATCCAGCGATATAAGATTTATCTTCTAAAATAACTACTTTTTCCCAATCTTCTTCTCCGTTGATTATGATTTTTTCTGTAACTTCTTCAACGCGACCTGTTTTGCCATAAACAATTTTTTCAATTGCATATTTTCCAAATGTATTTTCAGCATCTTCACCATCATATTTGAATACGACAGTATATTCGTCTAATCTAAGTACTTTACCTTCTACAACTTCACCACTGTGTTTATAAATTTTGTCAACTTGTGCGTTTGCTGTAAAACCTAAAAATGCTACAGCCAATAATAAGAATTTTTTCATTTTTTTGTTTTTTGTTTTTTGTTTTTTATTATTAAATTTCATTACAATAATACAATTTTTTTAAAAACCGCAATACAAAAATATTCGTATTTTTATTTTTTAAATATATTTTCTTGATGATTAATACTTTCCTGGTGTATCGCTTTAAACAACAACATTACAAAATCGCTACTCAATCCTCTTTCTTCGCCTTCCAAAATCATTTTACCTAGAATTTCATTCCAACGTTGGTTTTGCAATATGGCTACGTTTTTCTCCTTCTTTAATAACCCAATTTTATCGGCTACTTTCATTCTGTTTCCCAAAATTTCTAACAATTTTCCGTCAAATTCGTCAATTTGCATGCGGAGTTTTGCCATTTTTTGGTTGTATTCACCTTCATCATCAGTTACTTTTCTAACCTTTAAATTGACGAATATTTGCTTCAATGTGGCAGGTGTTACTTGTTGTTCGGCATCGCTCCATGCATTATCAGGGTCTATGTGGGTTTCAATAATTAATCCATCGTAATTCAAATCTAAAGCTTGTTGCGAAACTTCTTGAATCATATCGCGTTTTCCTGTAATGTGTGACGGATCACAAATTAAAGGTAAATCAGGAAAACGATTTTGTAAATCAATCGCTATTTGCCACTCCGGATTATTGCGGTATTTTGTTTTTTCGTAAGTAGAAAATCCTCTGTGAATTACACCTAATTTCTTAATGTTCGCATTATACAATCGTTCTAAACCGCCAATCCATAAGGATAAATCGGGGTTTACAGGGTTTTTTAATAATACGATTTTATCAGTTCCTTGCAGAGCATCAGCAATTTCTTGCACTGCAAATGGGTTTACAGTGGTTCTTGCACCAATCCACAAGACATCAATATCGTGCTCCAATGCTAATTTGACGTGTGCAGCTGTTGCTACTTCGATTGCCATTAACAAACCTGTTTCTGCTTTGGCCTTTTGCAACCATTTTAATCCAATTTCTCCCACACCTTCAAATCCGCCCGGACGTGTGCGAGGTTTCCAAATTCCCGCACGAAAAATAGAAACATCCGAATTTTTTAATTCGTGTGCAATTTTTAAAACTTGTTCTTCGGTTTCTGCACTACATGGACCTGCAATAACCAAGGGATGATTCAACTGAAAATCATCTAACCAGGTGCGCAATTCATTTTTATTTTCCATAATCCTTATTTCACTGTAAAATTACTATTTATTCTTTTTGTGAGTTACTAAAAAGATTAAAATATGAACTTAATAAAATTCGCTGTGCAAACACAAAAAAATTTTAAACTAAAAAATACTTTTTTAAATAAATTTGAGTTCTTTTAAAAAAAGTTACTTTTGCTAAAATTTACAACTTATGTCAATAGAAGTTCAAAATATTTCAAAAAATTACGGAGACCAAAAAGCGTTAGACAACATTAGTTTTTCTGTAAAAAAAGGAGAAATCGTAGGTTTTTTAGGCCCAAATGGTGCCGGAAAATCAACCTTAATGAAAATTTTGACCACTTATTTAACAGCCGATAGCGGAACTGCCGTGGTTAACGAACACGATGTAACTTTGGCACAAAAAGAAGTACAGAAGTCGGTTGGATATTTACCAGAACATAATCCGTTGTATTTAGATTTATATGTGAGAGAATATTTGGCTTTCAATGCTGATTTACATAAAGTTGCCAAATCTAGAATTGATGAAGTGATAGCTTTGACTGGATTAACTCCTGAAAGTCATAAGAAAATTGGTGAACTTTCTAAAGGATATCGCCAACGTGTGGGATTAGCAACTGCCTTATTACACAATCCTGATGTAATGATCTTAGATGAACCAACAACAGGTTTAGATCCAAATCAGTTGGTTGAAATTCGTGATTTGATTAAAAACATTGGGAAAGATAAAACGGTTTTTCTTTCTACCCATATTATGCAAGAAGTAGAAGCTATTTGTGATCGAATTATTATTATTGATAAGGGTAAAATCGTTACCGATAAAAACCTGAACAAATTAGTAGCAGAACAAACCGAACAAATAATTGAAGTAGAATTTGACAAAAAGGTTTCTGAATCTGATTTTGTGAGTTTACCTGATTTAAAATCAGTAAAAAATACTCATGACTTAGTATGGGAACTTACCTTCACAACCCCAACTGATATGCGTCCAACTTTGTTTGATTTTGCACAAGCAAATAATTTAAGAACGCTACAAATTGTATTAAAAAGCAAAAACTTAGAACAAATTTTTAGAGAAAAAACAGCCAAAAAAAAATAAAAAAATCCTTAAATAAATTTTAAAAATCTATTTTACGGTAGACAAATATTGTGCTCTTAAATCAAAATAATTATCATAAATAATAGAAAGTGCATATTTTGATAAATCTTCATTTAGAGTATTGCTGTAAATGAATTCATCTTCAGTAAATCCATACTTTGTTATTGCTTTTTTAATGTATTTTACTGCAACTTCTTTTTTTTCAACTAAGAAATAACAATTTGCAATCTCTATACAAACTTCCTTTAAATTTATATCTCCTGCATTTTTTATATACGATTCATAAGCTTTTATTGCTTCAGTATAATTTTTATTCTTGCCAAATTCTCTAGCTTTTGAAAGAATTGAGTCTAATCCATTTGCAAAGTTTAACTGAGAAATGAATAAAATTACGAAAGTGTAGATAATTTTGTTCATGCTGATTTGGGGTTTAATCAATGCTGAAATTACAAAATAATTTTCAATATCACAAACAAAATCGACGAACTTACATAAAACAGTAAAATATCTAAAAAAGAATTTTGTCAATAATGTTGTAAAGATTAAAAAATATCTTTAGCAATCGCTTTTACATTTTCAGCCTTTCCCATAGAATAATAGTGTAAAACCGGAATTCCTGCAGTAATTAGTTCCTTACTTTGTTGCGTACACCATTCAATACCAATTTGCTTAACAGCATCGTTATCTTTTGCTTTTACAACCTCCATAATTAAATCATCCGGTAACTCCAAACTGAATCGATGTGGAATTAAATTCAATTGTTTTTTGGTGGCGATAGGTTTCAATCCTGGAATAATTGGAACAGTAATCCCTGCTGCTCTGCATTTTGCTACAAAATCAAAGAATTTTTTATTATCAAAAAACATTTGGGTAATGATATAATCTGCTCCGTTTTTGATTTTTTGCTTTACGAAATGAATGTCGCTATCTAAACTTGGAGCTTCCATATGTTTTTCGGGATAACCTGCAACGCCAATACAAAAATCGGTTTTGGTAGAATTCTGTAAATCTTCATCCAAATAAATTCCTTTATTTAAATTACTAATTTGAGTCACTAATTCCGAAGCATAAGCGTGACCTTCTTTTTCAGGTTTGAAGTAAATTTCGCTTTTAACTGCATCGCCACGAAGTGCTACTACATTATCAATTCCTAAGAAATCTAAATCAATCAATAGATTTTCGGTATCTTCTTTCGTAAAACCACCACACAAAATATGCGGAATAGCATCTACTTGATATTTATTCTGAATTCCAGCACAAATGCCAACCGTTCCAGGTCGTTTTTTAACTACCTTTTTCTGCAGTAAGCCGTTTGCTAATTCCTTGAATTCATATTCCTCACGGTGATACGTTACATCAATAAAGGGCGGATTAAATTCCATTAACGGATCAATGCTATCAAAAATAGATTGAATATTTTGTCCTTTTAACGGTGGTAAAATCTCGAAGGAGAATAAAGGTTTTCCGTTGGCGTTTTGTATATGTTCAGTTACTTTCATGTTTTTTTTTAGTTTCAGGTTTCAGGTTTCAAGTTTCAGGTTAGTTGAGCAACTTGAAACTTGAAACTTGAAACAAATATTTAATCTACTAAATTGGGTGATAGCCATTTTTCGGCTAATTCTACACTAGTATTTCTTCTTTTGGCGTAATCTTCTAATTGGTCTTTTTTAATTTTTCCTAAACCAAAATATTTACTTTCTGGATTGGCAAAATAATAACCCGAAACCGATGACGCTGGCCACATTGCCATGCTTTCGGATAACTTTACTCCAATTTCTTGTTCTACATTTAGTAACTTCCAAATTGTTGGTTTTTCTAAATGATCAGGACAAGCAGGATAACCAGGTGCTGGACGAATTCCTTTGTATTGTTCTTTGATTAATTCGTCATTTGACAAAACCTCATTTAAAGCGTAACCCCAAATTTCTTTACGAATTTTTAGGTGCAAATATTCTGCAAAAGCTTCGGCTAACCTATCGCCTAACGCTTTAACTAAAATAGAATTGTAATCGTCTAATTGCTTTTCAAATTCGGATGCTTTTTCATCCACTCCAAAACCGGTTGAAACACAGAAACATCCTATGTAATCTTGTTTGCCAATTTCTTTTGGAGCAATAAAATCCGCCAATGCGATATTTGGAGCTCCAACTGTTTTTTGTGATTGTTGTCGCAATGTTAAAAACATTGTGCTAGAGACGTTGCATGCAACGTCTGTACTGCCAATAATAATATCATCATCATTTATTGTATTGGCCGGAAAAATTCCCAAAATTCCTTTTGCAGTGAACCATTTTTCTGAAACAATTTGAGCAAGCATTTTTTGTGCATCTTCAAACAAATTCGTTGCTTGTTCTCCTACAATTTCATCGGATAAAATCGCAGGATATTTTCCATACAATTCCCATGATTGAAAAAACGGTGTCCAATCGATGAAATCTACCAGTTCTGAAAGTTCAACTTCAATTGTTTTGGTTCCAATGAAATTTGGTTTAACAGGTTCAAACGTATTCCAATCGATTTTGAATTTATTTTTACGCGCTTCTTCAATCGATAAGAAATTTTTCTCACGACTTCTGTTCAAATACCCTTCACGAAGTGTATCATATTCCTCACGAAGTGATTTTGCATAAGTAACTTTAGTATCGGGTTGTAATAAATTCGTTGCAACCGTTACCGCACGAGAAGCATCGTTCACATGAACCACGGTTTCTTTATATTCTGGAGCAATTTTCACAGCAGTATGCGCACGAGAAGTTGTAGCGCCACCAATCATTACGGGAATTTTGATATTCAACTTATCCATTTCTTTGGCCAAATACACCATTTCGTCCAGCGAAGGCGTAATTAAACCGCTCAAACCGATAATATCTACGTTTTCTTTAATAGCTGTTTCAATAATTTTTTCGGGCGGAACCATCACACCTAAATCAATAATTTCAAAATTATTACAAGCTAAAACTACTGAAACAATATTTTTACCAATATCATGTACATCGCCTTTTACGGTTGCCATCAATACTTTTCCAGCACTTGACGAAGTAGAACCATCTTTTGAAGCTTCGATATAAGGAAGCAGATAAGCAACAGCTTTTTTCATCACACGTGCCGATTTTACTACTTGAGGCAAGAACATTTTTCCGCTTCCGAACAAATCACCCACCACATTCATACCAGCCATCAGATTGATTTCGATCACTTCGATTGGTTTTTTTGCTAACTGACGCGCTTCTTCAATATCAATTTCAATAAATTCGTCGATTCCTTTTACTAACGAATGCGTTAATCGCTCTTGAACCGAACCATTTCTCCATTCAGCAATCGCTTTTTCATTTGATTTTACATCGCCTTTGAAACTTTCGGCTAAATCTAGTAAACGCTCTGTGGCATCTTCACGTCTATTTAATAAAACGTCTTCAACATGTTCTAATAAAATAGGATCAATTTCATCATAAATCTCTAATATTTCAGGATTTACGATTCCCATCGTCATACCGTTTTGGATGGCATGATACAAGAAGGCGGAATGCATTGCTTCACGTACTTTATCGTTTCCACGGAAAGAAAAAGACACGTTACTCACACCTCCAGAAATATTAGCATACGGAAGATTTTCGCGAATCCATTTGGTCGCTCGGAAGAAATCTAAGGCATTTAATTTATGCTCTTCCATTCCGGTTGCAACTGGGAAAATATTTGGGTCAAAAATGATATCTTCGGCTGGAAAACCAACTCGGTTAACCAAAATATCGTAACTTCTTTTACAGATTTCGATACGTCTTTCGTAAGTATCAGCCTGACCATTTTCGTCAAAAGCCATAACTATTACAGCTGCTCCGTATCGTTTGATTAATTTGGCATGATGAATAAAAGTAGCTTCTCCTTCTTTCAAAGAAATCGAATTCACAACACCTTTTCCTTGAATCACTTTTAAACCCGCTTCAATGATTTCCCATTTTGAGGAATCAATCATAACGGGAACTCGTGCAATATCTGGTTCGGCAGCAATTAGATTTAGAAATTTCGTCATAGCATAAACGCCGTCTAACATTCCTTCATCCATATTGACATCGATGATTTGCGCACCACCTTCTACTTGAGCACGCGCGATATCTAAGGCTTCATCGTATTTTTCTTCTTTGATTAAACGAAGAAATTTACGAGAACCTGTAACATTTGTTCGTTCTCCAACATTTACAAAATTGGTTTCTGGAGTTACAATCAAAGGTTCTAAACC
>Ga0255098_1000132_pt1 | contig 23631 bp, 21 predicted proteins | sample Colum_Atlam_RepC_2_FD_188440 | JGI IMG/M metagenome (GOLD analysis project Ga0255098, IMG submission 188440) | Freshwater microbial communities from Columbia River, Oregon, United States - Colum_Atlam_RepC_8d | ecosystem: Environmental > Aquatic > Freshwater > River | place: USA: Oregon... | reverse complement strand
CTATTTCTTGTACAACTTGTAATTTAAAAGACATTGTGTAGTCTTTCTGAGTGCGCTTTACATAGCGAATTTCTTGAAGGTTTTCCATAACGATGAAATTTGTGTATCGCTATTTCAGGACAAGACATTAATTCAAAAAAAAATGCCAAACTAACTAATAGCTTGGCATTTTTTTAATTTTATTTGATTAGAACACTTCGTTTTCTTTCAATTTCTCCATGTTATTCACCAATTGAAGCTCTTCAACAAACTTTTGAATTTTTCCATTCATAACTCCGTCCATATCAAAAACATCTAACCCAATTCTATGATCGGTTACACGACCTTGAGAATAGTTATACGTTCTAATTTTTGCTGAACGGTCACCCGAACTTACTTGCGAAGAACGTTTGGTTGCATCTTCCGCTTGTTTGATGGCTAACTCTTTTTCGTATAAACGAGAACGCAATACTTCTAAAGCTTTGTCTTTATTTTTATGTTGCGATTTTTGATCCTGACATTGCGCTACCAATCCGGTTGGAATGTGCGTTAAACGAACCGCAGACTTCGTTGTATTTACCGACTGACCACCAGGACCAGACGAACAGAAAAAGTCTACACGAACATCATTCATATCAATTTGAACATCAAATTCTTCCGCTTCTGGTAAAACCATCACAGTTGCAGCCGAAGTGTGCACACGTCCTTGTGTTTCTGTTTGAGGTACACGTTGAACACGGTGAACACCTGCTTCAAATTTTAAAGTTCCGTAAACATCTTCACCTGTAACTTCAAAAATTACCTCTTTAAAACCACCAGAAGTTCCTTCACTAATATCCACTACAGAAGTTCTCCAACCTCTTGCTTCGCAATATTTAGTGTACATACGGAATAAATCACCTGCAAAAATAGACGCTTCATCTCCACCTGTTCCAGCACGAATTTCAACCATAACGTTTTTCGCATCTTCTGGGTCTTTAGGAATCAACATAAATTTGATTTCTTCTTCTAATTGCGGTAAACGTTCTTTCGCTTCGTCTAATTGCATTTTGGCCATTTCGACCATTTCAGCATCAGAGCCATCCGATATAATTTCGTTTGCTTCTTTTATATTTGCATCAAGCGTAATGTATTCTTCACGCTTTTCAACCAACCCTTTAAGGTCTTTATATTCTTTATTTAATTGTACATAACGCTTTTGATCGGCAATCACATCAGGCTGAATAATCAAATCTGATATTTCGTCGAAACGTTGTTTAACATATTGTAATCTATCTAACATAACTGTTATTTATTTTGGAGTGCAAAGTTACAATTTTAGTTTAAAGTTTAAAAATTTAAGTTCTGAAACTTCGGGATAAATTTTTTTACTTAGAATACAGCTTGGATTATGGCTATAAACATTTAGATGACCATGAACACCCGAATTATGATGTATTTGTAAAGCAACTCTCCTACTCATATCATGTGAATCACAGTTTGATTTTTGATGAAAATTCAGGAGAATTGTTACATCAACATTCGCATCACGACAAAAACTTGGGTGAAAAAGCAGTTGCTGCAAATTATGATATTCACATTGGAGCCATTTTTGGTATTTGGAGCAAGATTTTAGCGCTGATTATCAGTTTAGTTTATGCGTCATTACCAGTTATAGGATTCTTTATTTGGTGGGGAAAACGAAATAAAAAATAAAACTATGTGTTGCAATTATTCCATTTTAAAACAAACCCAAAACGGCATGCTGATTTTCTTGAAAGGTTGTGGCAATTACCAATTAACCTTCAACAACCTCAACTTTAGCCTTACCGAAGACGAATTAATTGCTTTTAAAACTTATCTAAAGCATATTGATATCGACTATTGGGAAAAGGAATACGAACATTCCGTTTACAAAAAGAAAATACCCATACCCACGTTGCAAAGCAATTTCATTATTCTCATTAACCGATTGGAATTGTACGAATTGCTCGTACTCCTCAACTTCGAAAACACAAACGAAATGTTAGGTTATAACGATTTGAAAAATGGGATAATTTGGAATTGAGGCTAACTTTAATAGACTGACTAATTATGAATCACTAAAAATTTAATTTTATAAAATATTGTATATCAGAGTCTATAAATAAAAATCAATCTGTTTTTAAGTAAGGATTAAATATTTTTTTCTATTCAACAATTAAACCTTTTTACAAAAAAACAATCTAAATTAACATAGTAATCTGAAAATTAAAATTATGTTTAAAAAATTCCAATTACTCGTTTTTATTTTTATTATCGGTTGTAGCAGAGATGAGAATAATGAAAATTCATTAGTTATACCATATCAAGAGGGTTTAACAACTAATTACATAACGGTAAACAACATTACAAGAAAATACTTAGTCTATAGACCAATAGGCATGACATCAATAAATTCTGTTGTAACAGTTTTGCACGGTGGTGGTGGACTTGGTATTGGAGTTTCAGAAATAGGTGCTCACCCACTATCCGTTTTTCGGACAATTGCAGACAATGAAAAGTTTTTAGTAGTCTATCCAGAAGGTTCACTCGATATTCAAGGAAATCCTGGATGGAATGATTGTAGAAGTGATGATATATCTGGAAGTCAAGGTGACGATATTACCTTTTTGAAACAGTTAAATTCAAAATTAATCTCAGAGTTAAATATTAATTCAAACAAAATGTTTTTAACAGGGACAAGTAATGGTGCTTTAATGACCTATTCTTATGTTTTTCAATTTCCTGAAACTATTAAAGCGATAGCCGTTTCAAGTGGGAATTTACCAGAGTTTCCTGAAAGTGGACTTTGTACAAATGGCTCTAATCTGCCGTTGCCAATCTTGATAACTCACGGAACAAGCGACCCTGCAATGCCTGCAAATGGTGGTTGTGTTGCAGATATTGGTGGCAATTGTAATCGTGGAAAAGTAATATCTCAAACTGCAACCTTAAATTATTGGTTACAAAGAAACGGTTTACAAAATAATAATCCAACCATATCAACTTTTAATGTGAACACAACAGATGCAGGAAACGTAGAAAAAAGAATTTATGGTGGTGCAAAACCTTTGGTTTATTTTGTTCTAAATAACGCAGGACACGCTGTGCCAAGTAAGACAGTTTATACCAATTCTTCACCAGCAAGTGGAGTTCAAAATAGAGATATAGAATATGCGGAGGAAGTTTGGAATTTTTTCAAAGGTCTTCAATAAAAACAGCACACAACAGCAGTTGGCAAAATGGCGAGTTTATTGCTAAATTGAAATTATGTACTTCTAAATCAGCCACTTTGATAAGCTGGGAAACTTCATAGTTAAGTTTATCGCAAGAAAATTAAACCTATTAAAAATAAAAAAGTCAATTAGTAAAGATAGTATGAATAAATATTTACAATTTAGTATTTTGAGAATTTTTATTTCTTTATTATTGTTGTTGTTTTTATCGTGTGAAAAAGACAACACAGCAAACCAGCCTAACCCAAATACTTCGGCATATAGAATTACTAAATCTATTTCTTACAATAGTGTAGGCGTAAATGTAATAATTGACAAACCTGAAGGAAATGAATTTGATGTGTTAATTACTTATCACGGTACCGTGCAAAGTGATTCAGATATTTTGGCTTCTGCAGAAACTACTCTTAATCAATTTAAAACTATTTTAAATAGACAAGATATGATGATTGTGAGTGTTGCACATCCTCAACTTAATATTTTGTTTGGTGACAATATCTTGCAAGCAGAGGCTGCACTGCTATGGGTTAAGCACAAAGCAAACCAAGAATTAGGTATTACAGTAAATAAAATATTTTTAGCAGGACATTCACAGGGTGGCTATTTGGTTACTAGACTTAACACAATGCATCAAACAAATGGTGTAATAGCTAATGCACCAGGCCCTTTAAATTTAGTTTACAGGTGTCAATTAGAGGAAAATGGACAAGCACCAGCAAGTTATCCTTGTAATAATTTGAGACATATATATGGAACTACAGTTGTCAATTCTAATGCCTACCATCAAAGGTCATTACTAAATTTTACAAATGGTTTTAAATCTGACATACTATTTGTTCAAGGATTAAATGATATGGCAATTCAAATGTATTCGTGGCCAACATTTAAACAAGATGTATTAAATTGCACAAATTGCCAAAATCGTCAATTTGTAGAAATACCTGGGGGGCATACTGCTATTTTTCAAAACCAAACAGCAATAAATGAATTCAATAATTTTATAAACAGTAGATAATGATTATTTGTGAAAAAATAGCGGTAAAATTGGAAGAAAAGAAGCATTAAAGAAAAAATCTGAAACTCTTCTAACTCAACATAAAACGTTTTAAAATTAATGAAATAATTATATTCGGTGATAAAGACAATGAAAGTAATTGACAAAAGCATTGTAACTATTCAAAAAAAACTAATTTCAGAATAAAATTGTTCTATATTAAGGAGAAATAGTATTTGGAATTTAGTAAAAATGTTTGCTTGTTTTATAATTAATTTGTTTAACATTATTTTAATAAAATTAAACACAATTATATCTAATTTTGGTAAATTAAAATAAATCTAATAAAAATGAAAGCATTTCTAATTTTCCTATTGAGTTTAACAATAAGTGATTTAACACTTAATTTTGGTAGTGGACAAAACCAAGTCAATAATTGGGTATTAATTTCGGATAATATAATGGGTGGCATTTCAAAATCAAAGCTTGAATATACCCAGAATACTATGATTTTGACTGGAAATATTTCTTTAGATAACTTTGGAGGATTTGCCTCTGTTAAAACAGAATTCGGAAAGTATGATATTTCTCAATTCAAAGGTATAAAGATAAAATTTAAATCAACAAATCAAAAGTTCGCCTTTACTCTTGAAGATAGTAAAAATTGGACTTTCCCAAACTTCAAAGGTGCTTTTACTTCAACTAAACCAAACACTTGGGAGGAAAAAATAATTTTGTTTAAAGATTTTAAAGAATATCAAATAGGTGAGCCTACTGGAGAAAAACTTTTAGAATCAAATTTAAAAAACATTGTTAGAATGGGAATTATTACAACTGAAAAAAAGGAAGGACCTTTTACTATTGAAGTAGATTACATTGAATTTGTGAAATAATTTACTTAAACTTTAAAATACAAAAAAAATAATGAGAACTAAAAGGGATTTGAATCCCAAAAGATAGTATCGTTTTATATTCAATAACAGATGGAAACACATTTTTTTTAAGAATAATATACTACCCGCTAAAATTAAGTTAATTTAAATTATAACATATTAATACATCATACTGTGTATAAATATTGTATAAAGAGAAACTGAAAATAAAAAAAGCGCAATTCGTTAAAAACAATTGTAATGGGATTATTTGATTTTCTAATGTTTTCAAATAGATTTTTAATATATAGTCAACTTTTTTCAGGACTAGACAAAAAAATCCCGAGCTAGCTCAGGATTTCCTCTTTATTCTGTTTTCTATTCTCTTATTTCTTCTCTGGAATATTCTCTAAAATTTCCAAAACAAACTTCCAAAATTTCTGAGACGATTTAATAGACGCTCTTTCATCTGGGCTGTGAGCACCGTGAATGGTTGGTCCAAAAGAAATCATGTCCATGTTTGGATAATTGGTTCCTAAGATTCCACATTCTAATCCAGCATGACAAGCTACTACTTTTGGTTTATCTCCGTTTTGTTTTTCGTAAATTGAAGTCAAAACATCTAAAATTTCAGAGTTTACATTTGGTGTCCAACCTGGATAACTTCCGCCAAATTCTACTTCGCAACCAAATAATTCATACGCCGAACGCAAGCTATTTGCTAAATCCATTTTAGAACTTTCCACAGAAGAACGCGTTAAATTCTGAATCGAAATTTGTCCGTCTTTTACAATTACTCTTGCAATATTATTTGAAGTTTCTACCAAGTCTTCCATATCAGCCGACATTCTGTAAACGCCGTTGTGTGCTGCATAAATCGCTCGTAACAAACCTTCTTGTACGCCTAAATCCATTACTTTCGTTGGAACTGTATCATTTTTAACAATATCAATCGTTAAATTTGGCTCCATTGTTTTGAATTCGGTTTTGATATCGCCAATTACTTCTTGCATGTCAAAAACAAACGCTTCGTCATACATTTCGGCAATAATTACTTTCGCTACACTTTCTCTCGGAATTGCATTTCGCAAACTTCCTCCAGAAATTTCGGCAATTTGTAATCCAAAATTCTCAAATCCGTCAAATAATAGACGGTTCATGATTTTGTTGGCATTTCCTAATCCTTTATGAATATCCATTCCTGAGTGTCCACCTTGTAAACCTTTCACAGTAATCGTGTAACCCACAGAACCTTCTGGCGTTTCTTCTTCGTTGTAACCTCTTGTAGCGGTTACGTCAATTCCACCCGCACAACCGATGTCAATTTCATCGTCTTCTTCGGTATCTAAATTCAATAAAATTTCACCTTGTAACACACCGCCTTTTAAGTTCAAAGCGCCTGTCATTCCTGTTTCTTCGTCGATTGTAAACAAAGCCTCAATTGCAGGATGTTTGATATCTGTAGATTCTAAAATCGCCATAATCATCGCTACTCCTAACCCATTGTCGGCACCAAGCGTAGTTCCTTTTGCACGAACCCAATCACCATCCACATACATGTCGATTCCTTGCGTATCGAAATCAAAATTAGTGTCGTTATTTTTTTGGTGTACCATATCCAAATGTCCTTGCAAAACAATTGGTTTACGGTTTTCCATTCCTGGCGTTGCTGGTTTGCGAATGATTACGTTTCTGATTTCGTCTTCAAACGTTTCTAATCCTAAACTGGTTCCGAAGTTTTTCATGAATTCAATTACACGCTCTTCTTTTTTAGACGGACGTGGCACCGCATTCAAATCGGCAAATTTGTTCCAAAGTGGCTTTGGTTCCAGATTTCTAATTTCTTGGCTCATTATATTTTTGTAGTTTTTAAGTGTCTAAGCAACAAAGTTACAAAGTTTAATTTCTTTACAAATTGATTTGTGATTATATTTACGTTTTAAAATACACTGTGAAAAAAAAATTCATCCTTCCTTTATTCTTACTTATCCAAATCATCGTAGTCAAAACGATTGGTTTATTTCCTGATTTTGTAGAAAATTGGTACAGCAAAGGTTTTTATCCGAAATTGGCTTTCTTGTCAAGAAAAGCATTGGGTTGGTTACCATTTTCGTTTGGTGATGTCATCTATTTTATCCTAATTTTACTTTTATTCCGATGGATTTGGAAGCACCGAATTGGCTTTTTTAAAGAATGGAAAAATAACGGATTAGCTATTTTGAGTTGGGTTTCTGTGTTTTACTTTTTCTTTCATATTCTTTGGGGCATGAATTATTATCGCATTCCGTTGCATGAAAAATTACAGATTGAAAAAGAATATTCGGCTGAACAATTAAAAACGTTTGCAGAAAAAATGTTACTAAAAACCAATGAATTGCAACTCCAAATCACAAAAAATGATTCGGTTGAAGTTGTGATTCCGTATTCGGATGAAAAAATTTATAATTTGGCTTTGAAAGGGTATGAAAACATTCCGAGCGATTTACAAGAATTTCGTTACGAAGTAAAAAGTATTAAATCGTCGTTATTTAGTTATCCGTTGAGTTATATGGGATTTGGTGGTTATTTGAATCCATTTACCAATGAAGCGCAAGTGAATAATTTGAAACCAAAATACACTTCGCCTTTAACCACTTGCCACGAAATGGCACATCAAACCGGAATTGCCAGCGAAAGTGAATGTAATTTCATCGGATTTGTAACGGCCGCTAAAAATGATGATTTGTATTTCCAATATTCGGCCTACAGTTTCGCATTGCGTTATGCGTTGAATAATTTGGAAATGATGCAAGAAGGAAGTTCGAAGCCTTTTGCAGATAAAATCAACAAAGGTGTTTTAAAAAACTTTAAGGAAAATGAAATTTTCTGGAACCAATACAAAACACCTATCAATGCCTTTTTCGAATATTTTTACGACAATTTCCTAAAAGCCAACCAACAAAAAGACGGTATGGAAGGCTACAGCAAATTTGTTGGATTAGCAATCGGGTATGAAAAATTGTAACAAATTTGTTCAAAAACCTACTTATTATTTATGAAATCAGAATCGGAAATACTTTTTGTGCAACAACTCAAAGAAAATCAGAATATAATCCACAAAATTTGTAGATTATATACTACTGATTCAGATGCGCATAATGATTTGTTTCAAGAAATTACTATTCAATTATGGAAAGCTTTTCCAAACTTTAGAGGAGATTCTAAGTTTTCTACTTGGGCCTATCGAGTTGGATTAAATACCGCCATAACCTTATACAGGAAGAAGAAGCGAACTATTGACACAATTGAATTTGACAGTACTTTTCATAAGGTAACACAAGACGATTACAACTTTGAAGAAGAAGAAAAATTAAAATTGTTGTACAGCGCTATTAGCGAACTCAATGATATTGAAAAAGCCTTAGTTTTCTTGTATTTAGAAGATAAAGATTATACTGAAATTTCTGAAACATTAGGGATAAGTGAAGTGAATGCACGGGTAAAAATGAATCGTGTAAAAGGAAAATTAAAAAAAATATTAAATCCGTAACACATGGATGAATTAGAAATATTAAAAAAAGATTGGAAAAAACAAGAAAGTTCGTTCCAACAAATAGGTGAAAAAGAAATTTACGGAATGCTACATAAGCGCTCCTCTTCTATCGTGAAGTGGATTGTGGTTATTAGTATACTTGAACTTTTACTTTGGACAAGTATATCTGTTTTTTCAGCAGATGAAGAGTATTTTAAAACCTTAAAAATGTATCATTTAGATACGGCAATGCCTATAATTGCATTTGTAAATTATGGCGTTATTTTATTTTTTATCTACTTGTTTTTCAAAAATTACAAAGCCATTAACACTACAGATACTGTAAAACAATTGATGCAAAGTATATTGAAAACTAGAAAAACAGTTAAATTCTATGTTTGGTATAATTTAGCAATGACCGCTTTTTCATTTATTTTGGTTTTTATTTTCCAATTTATGTATGATCCTAACATTCGTAAAATGATTGATAAAGTTTCTCAAAATGTAAATCCAAATGTTTTTTATTGCATTATGATTGTTATTTATGCCGTTATAATTGCCGTTTTTATTGGATTAATTTGGCTGTTTTATCGTGTACTTTACGGTATTTTAATGAGACGACTTCAAAAAAACTACAACGAACTTCAAAAAATTGATTACTAATGAAAAAGATATTTATTTTTCTTTTAACATTACTTACAGGATTATCATTTTCTCAAGAATTAGAAAAAAGCTTACTATGGAAAATTTCTGGTAATGGATTAAAACAAGATTCTTTCTTGTTTGGAACAATCCATATAACGTGTGATGCTACTTTAGATAAGAATACTTTAATTGCACTTGAAAAAACAGAACAATTGTATTTAGAACTCGACATGGATGAAAAATCAATGCAAATGCAAATGATGAAGCATATGATGATGAAAGATGGTGTAAAATTATCTATATTATTAAATGCAAAAGATTTTAAAATTGTGGACGAATTCTTGAAAAAAAACATGAACATGTCGGCAAAGATGTTTGATAGTTTTAAACCGTTTATTGTTACCACAATGTTGTATCCAAAGATGATTGATTGCCCTTTTCAATCGGTTGAAAGTGAATTAATGAAAGTGAGCAAAGAACAAAAAGAAGAAATCTTTGGACTAGAGACTGTGGAAGACCAAATGAAAGTATTTGATGCGATTTCCTACCAAGTTCAAGCTGATGAATTAGTGAAAATGGCTAAAAGTGATTTACAAAAGGACAAAGATGAACTGAGCAAAATGATAAAAATCTATCAAAGTAAAGACATTGAAGGCATGCTTAAAATGATGGATGATTCAGATAACAAAATTACTTCAGACAATCAAGATGTTTTGTTAAACAATAGAAACAAGAACTGGATTCCCGTGATGATAAAAACTATGAAAGCTAAACCAACATTTTTTGGCGTTGGTGCGGGACATTTAGCGGGAGAAGAAGGGGTAATTAAATTATTGCGTAAAGAAGGATTTACAGTTGAAGCTGTTTTAAATAACTAAAAAAAAGGTTCTGAAATATTTCAGAACCTTTTTTTATTAATACTTCCACATTCTTTCTCTATCCAACTTAGCTTGCTCTTCAATAACTTCTGTAGGAATAACTTTTAATAATGAAGGATGTTGTTCTATTGCAAATTCAATCATTTCTACTACTTCATCTACCGTTGCGTTTTCATAATCAATTTTTAATGGTTCTTTAATTACCATGGATTGTAAAATTCCTTTTTTCTTGATCATCAATCCTTTTTTATCAAAAGATCTTCGAAAACCATCAATTACTATGGGAACAACTATTGGTTTGTGTTGCAAAATAATGTGAGCCGTTCCTTTTCTAACAGGCTTAAATGAACGTGTAGTTCCTTGTGGAAAAGTAATTACCCATCCGTCTTCTAAAGCAATTTTAATGTTCTCAGTATCATTTGGATTCACTTCCTTTTTTTCAGTCACATCTTTTCCTTTAGCTCTCCAAGTTCTTTCAACAGTAATTGCTCCTGCATAAGCTAAAATTCTTGGTAGTAAACCTTCATGCATAGTTTCTTTAGCAGCCACATAATACATGTTGAGTTTCGGATTCCATAAATAAAATACATTTTTAATGTTATTTTCTCTTCCTTTTAAACTTGCATTAAACACATGAAACATCGCTACCACATCGGCAAAATAAGTCTGATGATTGGAAATGAACAAAACATTGGTATCCGGTAAACTTCTTATAATTTCAGAACCTTCTATATGTAGTTGGTTAAAATATCGGTAACGTCGGTGTGTTAAAAACCCTGCTATTCGAATTAACCAAGACTTTAAAAATAATATATGTCCAAAAGGATTTCTCTTAAATAATCCCATAATTTTTTATCTTTTTTAACAACGTAAGAACGCAAAAGTAGTAAAATAGAGCATTTTAAAAAGAAAATTCAAATAAAAAAACATTTTAAACAAATCTGTGTAAAAATGAAGATAAAATTCTAAAGCAAAGCGCTTTTAATTGTTTCTTTTAACTCACTCATCATCATCGCAGTAGCTCCCCAAACAACATATTTATCCACCATAAAAGCAGGCACTTCAATATCGGTAGCATAAGAAGTGGACATTTTAACTTTGGTAATGCTTTTCTCGTCTAAAAAGTCTGCAATTGAAAATTCTAAAACCCTTTTTACTTCATCTAAGTCGGGAATAAAAGTCAATTCTTCATGAGAAATTCCCATAAATGGTGCTACCAAGAAATTACTGGGTGGAATATAAATTTCACTAAAAGCTTTAATAATCTGAACCTTATCAGGATGAATGCCAACTTCTTCATGGGTTTCTCTTAATGCTGTTTGCTCTAAATTAGCATCAAAATCCTCCACCTTGCCACCTGGAAAACCTATTTGCGAAGAATGTACTCCTGGATAAGAATTTCTTACAATTAATGCCAAATGAGTCATCTGATTTTTAGGATAAAAAAGCATCAGTACAGCAGCCTTTCTTGGATTTTTATCTTTATAATTTTCTTCTTTTAAAAAAGAAATTCGTTCTAAAGGTGCCATTTTTGCATGCGCATCTGTAGAAAGAAGCGTTTCTTTTTCTATCTTTGAAATATGTTTTATAAAATCATAAAAAAGCATATCAACCTCATTTTAGCAACCTTAAAGGTAGCTGTTTTTTTAAACAAAATAACATTCTAATCTAATAATATGTTCAGTAAAGAAGAAGCACTTCAAATTAAAAAAGATTTTTGGATTGCCTTTGCAGCCGAATATCCACGGAAATGGCTGCTCTACAATACCAAAATTAAAGATGTAACCTTTAAGTTTTATGTTGATAATAAAAAAGCTCAAGTTTTACTAGATATAGAACCAAAAGACGAAGAAAAACGTAAAATTTATTACGAAAAAGTTGAATCGTTAAAAAATATCCTTTTGGAAGAATATTTAGAAGACGCCATTTTTGAACGCAACTTTTATTTAGAAAACGGAAAAATTATTAGTCGCATTTGGGTAGAAAAAACAGGGATTAGCATTAACAATAAAAACACATGGAATAGTGTTTTTGAGTTCTTTGACGCAAAAATGGATGCTTTTGAACGCTTTTTCTATGAAAATGAAGATTATATTAAAGATTTAGAAATTAATACCTAATGCAAATATTTTGTAATTTAGTTAACACTTTATTTGGATACTTACCATTAAATTTGAAAAAACTGTTAGCTATGAAAAAAATAGGTTTAATATTACTCGTTATAACATTTCAATCTTGCCAATCACAATCTAAAGAACCTAAAACCATGAATTCAAATTCTAAAAAAACAGAAGCGCAATGGAAAGTTGAGCTTACTCCAGAGCAATATGAAGTTTTAAGAAACAAAGGAACTGAAAGAGCTTTTACCGGAGAATATTGGGATCATTTTGAAAAAGGAAAATACGTTTGTGCAGGTTGTGGAAATGAATTATTTACATCAGAGACCAAATTTGATTCTCACTGTGGCTGGCCTTCGTTTGATAAAGCAATAAAAGGCTCTGTAAACTATGTTCAAGATTTGAACTATGGCATGGTGCGAACCGAAGTGTTGTGTGCTAAATGTGATGGTCATTTAGGACATATTTTTGATGATGGCCCAAAAGAAACTACAGGCCAACGCTTTTGCATGAATTCTGTTTCCATAAAATTTGTACCCGAAACAAAATAGCAACTATGTTGATTCAAAGTTTAAAGCATAATTTTTCAGAAAATATTGAATTACTTCGTCAGCTAACAAATGATGAATATACGCAACAAAATCCTGAGTTAAGTAATGCAACTATAGGTGAACACATGCGTCATATTATTGAATTATTTGGTTGTTTAATAGAAAACTATGAAAATGGGGTAATCAATTATGATGATAGAAAACGAGATATTATACTTCAAACTGACAAATCGGAAGCAATTAGTACTCTTAAAAAATATCTTGAGGAATTAAACAAACCTAATAAGTCTCTTTCATTAGTTCACAATTGTTTCAGTGCATTTGAATTACTTCCAACCAATTATTTTAGAGAATTAATTTACAATTTAGAGCACAGCATTCATCATCAAGCACTGATTAAAGTAGCATTACAAAACTTACGACACATAAAAGTTTCGGAATCGTTCGGAATTGCGCCTTCAACACTCGAATACCGAAAAAAATGTGTACAGTAACGTTTATTCCAACTAATCATGGTTGCATAATTACATCCAATAGAGATGAAAAAATAAGCCGTGCAAAAGCAATTTCCCCTCAAGAATATGAAATCGACGGAAAAAAAATTATATTTCCTAAAGATTCAAAAGCAGGCGGAACTTGGATAGCACATACCAATAATAAAATTGTGGTTTTGTTAAATGGTGCAAAAGAAAAACACTTGGTAAAACCTGCCTACAGAAAAAGTAGAGGTTTAATCGTATTAGAAATCGCGAGTGGAAATGATAGTTTAGAGTGTTGGAAAAATATAAATTTAACAGAAATTGAACCTTTTACTATTGTGCTTTTTGAGAACAATAAACTATACCAACTTCAATGGAATGAAATTGAAAAAAGTTTAGAAGAGTTATCCATTTCAGAACATCATATTTGGTCTTCTTCTACCCTATATTCGAAAGAAATTAGAACCGAAAGAGCCAAATGGTTTGCTGATTTCAGGCTTAAAAATGCCAATCCAAACGGTAATGATATTTTGAATTTTCATCAATTTACCGAATCTGAAAATAAAGAATTTGGCTTACAGATTAATCGCAATAACAAATTAAAAACGATAAGTATTACACAATGTATAGTTATTAATTCTATGATAGAAATGGTTTATTTGGATTTATACAATAAATAGAATGACAAAATTTAATCTTTTTCTTCACAAACTAACGCATTGGGAATATTGGCCATACCAAATAGTATATTTTCCAGTTTATTTTCAATATTTGTATTATGTCATAAGAACGCGTTCGTTTTTTTATTTTAATGCTTCAAATCCTTCTATAAAAAATGGTGGCTTCTTTATGGAATCAAAAAAAGAAATTTACGATTTAATTCCGCCACAATATTATCCAAAAACCCTTTTAATAAATCCATCAGAAAATTTAGCCTCAATTATTGAGAAAATAAATGCCACTAACATAACCTATCCATTAATTGTAAAGCCCAATATTGGATTGAGAGGAACAGCTGTAAAAAAAATATACAATACTGAAGAATTAGAAAATTACGTTAAAAAAGCAAAATTTAATATTTTAATCCAAGAATTAATTCCCTACGAGAATGAAATTGGACTTTTCTATGTCCAATTACCAAACGAAGAAGGAAAAATAACGGGAATAGTATCCAAAGAATTTATGATTCTTACCGGAAATGGGAAAAACACTATACGTGAATTATTACATCAAGACAAGCGTTATTTATTACAATTAGAATCGTTAGAAGAAGAATATAAAGACAAAATAAATACTATATTAAAAAACGGAGAAACTATCAATTTGGTTCCGTATGGCAATCATTGTCGGGGTACAAAATTTGTAGATGCAAGCAATAAAATTTCACCTGAAATGACTGCTAGTTTTAATAAAATTTGCAGTCAAATTGATGGTTTTTATTTTGGTCGAATGGATATTATGTTTTCTAATTTTGATGATTTAGCACGAGGTGAAAATTTCCAAATTGTTGAAATAAATGGTGCAATTAGTGAACCAACTCACATGTATGACCCAAAACACAGTCTTTTATATGGTTGGAAAGAACTTACTCGACATTTTCACTACATGTATCTAATTAGTAAAAACAATCATAAAAATGGCGCAAAATACCTGACTTTCAGTGAAGGAGTTCAAGAATTTAAAAATCACCACAAACACTATGATGCTATTTTAGAGTTCTAATTTTTTTTAATGTTAAAAATGAATGATTTTTAAGAAAATCAACACAAAAAATCGAAATAAAATTTATATTTGATAAAATTTATTCCTACATGAAAAACATATTCTTATCCCTTTTAATCATTGGTTTCACTACTGGTTTTTCACAAACCAAAAAAGACTACACGTTTGCTTATGCTACAGATTCAATTTTAAGCCAAGGATTTGCTTACTATCAAAAAGAACAATACAATGATGCCGTAACAGAATTTCAGAAAATTGCTAAGAGCGACCCAAAATATTTGGTTGCTCAATATGAAATTGCGCTATCATTGTTTTCAGACAATAAAAAAGAACTTCTTTTAAGTCATTTAGAAAACTTGCATAAAGAAGGAAAAATGAAAGATTATCCAAGCTTATACACTCTTTTTGGCACTTATTACAGCGACGAGAAAGAATATGAGAAATCTGAAAAAATATTTAATGAAGGCGCAGAATACTTAAGTAACTCTTCCAATTTCTTATACAATCAGGCTATTTTATACTTGAGAAAAGAAGAAAATCAAAAAAGTGCTGATATTTTGAAAAAAGTTGTGACGATAAATCCTAATTTAGCTTCAGCTCATTATTTCTTGGGAGCCATAGCTCTAGAAAACGGTGATATTGTTGAAGGAAGTTTGGCGTTATTAAGCTACTTAGCAATTGCTCCAACAGGAAAATATGCCAATGAAGCGGTACTAAAATTGAATAGTAAATTTGGAGAAAACTTCCTTACAAAAGGAAAAGTAGTTTTTTCTAACAGCGGTGATAATTATGAAGAATTAGAAACCATCTTAAGAAATCAACTTCCATTAAGAAAAGGCTATAAATTAAAAACAGAGATAGACGATGTAATCATGCGTCAAATGCAAGCTATAATGGAATATAGTTTGGAACATAAAATGGAGAATGGCTTCTTTGAAACTACTTATATGCCTTGGATTAAAGATTTGGTATCAAAAAATCAATTTGAAGGATTCAGTTACTACATGCTACTTGGATTGGAAGAAAATTTAGGCAAAGAACTTTCTAAACACAAAAAAGAAATAACAGTATTTTATGAAAAATACTATCAAGTAGATTTTTGGAATCAATTTGCTAAAAGAAATATAGAGCATTTTGGAACCAAACAAGATGTTGTTATCTACTTAAATGATGGAAAGCCGTTTATTTTGGGGCCAGTTGTAAACAATAAAAAAGAAGGAAAGTTCAAACTTTTAGGAGAAAACGGAAATATTGAAGGTGAATTGTTCCTAAAAAATGACGAACTAGAAGGCGTACAAAAATATTTTGACGATAAGGGAAACCTTGAAATGGAGAAAACGTTTAGTGCTGGTAAATTAAATGGAGAAAAAAAAGAATATTATTCCAATGGAAACATCAGTGTAATTGAAAATTATAAAGATGATGCATTACATGGTGTAAGTACTACATTTCATGTGAATGGCGGGAAAAATTGCGAACTTAATTTTACAAATGGTGAAAGAGACGGAGCTTTAACTTGTTATTACCCTAATGGAACTAAAAGCAGCTTAATTACTTATTCCAACGGAAAATTAAATGGCCCTTACACATTATATAATGAACTTGGCGATATTACTCTGGAAACAACCTACAAAAACGATGAAATCGATGGTAAATACATGCAGTATTTTGATGGAAAAATAATTAAAGCTGAAGGCAATTATACTAATGGAAAAAACCAAGGGAGTTATAAAAAATACTATGCTAATAATAAATTAGAGTTTGAGAGTTTTTATACCAATGGAAAAATCACCAAAACAATTAACTATTTCTTTAACGGATTGCAATCTTCTGAACTTATTTTTAACGATAAAGAAGAATTAGAATCATACAGTTATTTCGATCCTAAAGGTCAAAAATATTTTGAAGAAAAATATAAAGGCGGTGAGTTAAAATCTGGATTACAATATTTAAATTCAAATCCGAAACCAATTGAAATTAACCTTACTAAAAAAGCATTTAGTGTTTCCAGTTTAGACAACAACAAACAAATTACTGGATTTTTTGAAAAAGGTAAAAAAACAGGCGAATGGAATTATTACTTTACGAATGGAAATTTAAAAATTAAAGAAAATTACGCTAATGGAATGCAAACAGGCATGAGTCATTCTTATAACAATAGAGGGCAATTAGCCACCATTTCTCATTATGTAAATGATGCGTTAAATGGTGTTTTTGAAATTTATGATAGTGGCGTATTAAGTGAAGTTTCCTATTATTCAAACGGTACACAAAACGGACCTTACACTACGTATTATGCCGATGGTACATTAAAAACAGAAGGCTTTCTTGTAGATGGAGAAATCAATCACACTAAAACAAATTACAGACAATCTGGAAAACTTTCTCAAATTTCAAAATTTACTGATGGGGAAATTATTACAACTACAAGCTACGACAATAATGGAAAAAAAGAATTTGAATTAGATTACAAAAACAAATCTGGAAAAGTTAATTTGAGTTTGAATAACGGAGCTACAACGCAGGAATTTGAAATGATGAATGGAAATTACAACGGTAAATTTACATCAAAAGACAAATTAGACACGAAAATTTCAGAATTCAATTACGTTAACGGAAAACTTAATAACAACTATAAATATTACAGTCCATATGGCACTTTGATGTTTGAAAGAAATTACTACTGTGGTTTAATAAATGGAACCGATGTTCAATATGATTTAGTTGGTAATTTAAGAATTACAAGTGAATATACCTTTGGGAACGACAATGGTAAAACAATTCGTTACTACCATAACAAATCTAAAATGTTTGAATACAACGAATTAGATGGCTTAACTGATGGAGAATATATTTATTACAATCAAAAAGGAGAACCTATCTTAAAAGTTGATTATGAAAGTAATGCAGTAGTAAGTTATTCAACTTTAAATAAAACAGGAGGATTCTCAGAAAAAATCAAAACACCTACAGAAAGTGCTGAAATTACATCAATGTATCCTAATGGAAAAGTGGCTATAAAAGTAAACTATGTTAAAGGAAATATCGATGGCAAACTAATCATAAACAATATTGAAGGAAGAGTAGAATATGAAGCTAATTATAAAAATGGCTTGTTCGAAGGAGAGCGCACAGAATACTATTCGAATGGAAAAGTATACAAAAAAGAAAATTTGAAAAACGGAGATTTTGAGGGCGTTCATACATATTTCAAAGAAGACGGAAAACCATGGTTAACTGCAAATTATAAAAATGATGAGCTTCATGGCGACTTGTTAATATATACTAACGGTGTTTTAGCACTAACAAAAAAATATGATTCAGATGAATTGGTTGAAATCATTAAATAAAAAAACGTTTATAGGTTTGTTTATTGGATTGACTTCGATAAGCATTCACGCGCAAAATACTTTTCAGGATTATAAAAAAGAATATCCCGATTTTAACGAAGTAGTCCTATTAGATTATCAAGGATACGATATTTCTATTGAGAATAAAAAGCTAAAAATCATTCAAAATACTTCTTTTGAATCTATGATTTTATCTGAAAATGGTATTCATAATAATCAAGAATCGTTTACCTATTCTGAATTGGTAAAATTATTAGAATATGAAGCCTACTCGTTAGTAAATACAAATGGCAAAGAGAAAAAAATTAAAGTAACACAGTCTACAGAAAAGAACTCAAGTAGTAGTTCCGTTTTTTTTGACGATATAAAAGAACGACAACTTGTTTTTCCAAATTTAGAAACCGGAGCTAAAAAAGTATACAATTACAAACGCGAATTTATAGATCCATTTCTACTTCACAAATACATGTTTATTGGAGGTTTCCCAATTAAAAATGCCACATTTGAAGTAAAAACAGATAAAAATGTAACTATTGGATTCAAAATTTTTAACGATCCAAATAATACCATTCAATTTAAAAAGACAGAAGTAAAAGGAAAAATAGTTTACACTTGGACATTAAAAGACGTAAAAGGCTTCAAATTTGAATCAAATAGTCCCGGAATATTACATTCGGCTCCCCATATTGATATTTTCGTAAAAGACTACACGATAAACGATAAAAAAACTGTGGTTTTAGATGATGTTTCATTGCTACATAAATACTATCAAGGCTTTGTAAACAATCTAAATAAAAAAGAATGCCTTGATTTAAAAAAGATTACAGAAGAAATTACTAAAGACAAAACTACAGACGAAGAAAAAGTAAAAAGTATTTTCTATTGGGTAAAAGACAATATTAAATATGTTGCTTTTGAAAATGGTTATGAAGGATTTATTCCAAGAGAAGCCAATTTAGTGTTTGAAAGAAAGTTTGGTGATTGTAAAGACATGGCAAATATCATTGTTTCAATGGCTACATATGCTAACATAAAAGACGTAAATTTATGTTGGATTGGTACTCGAGAAATTCCATACTCCTATTCAGAATTAGCTACACCAGCTGTTGACAATCATATGATTGCTGCTTATAAAAAGGGTGACGAATACATTTTTTTAGATGCAACCGATAGAGAAACGCGCTATGGCTTGCCCACCTCATTTATTCAAGGAAAAGAAGCCTTAATAAATAACGGAAAGGATTTTTTAATTGTAAAAGTTCCTGTGGTAGAAGCTAAAAAAAATCAAGTAGATGATATTGTAAAAATTCAAATTAAAGACGGAAAGCTTATTGGAAAAGGGAAAATGGAATTCCACGGATTTAACCGAAGCATGACACTAATGCAAATTGGCGACGCTTCTGGAAAAACCCGCTTTGAAATGATTAAAAGCTTAGTTTTAAAAGGAAATAATAAATTCAATCTAAATTCATTTACCGAAGAAAACATCAGCAATCGTGATTTACCTTATAATGTAGATTACGATTTCGAATTGGATAATTACTTAATCAAAGTAGAGAAAGAATTATATCTAAATCCGTATTTACACAAAGTATTCGAAAAAAATCCTATTCAAAAAGACCGTGTTTCAGGATATGATTTTGAAATTGTTTCGTTATTTAACTCAGAATATGAATTTGAAATTCCAAATAACTATAAGGTAAAATACACCCCTAAAAACTTCTTTTTAGAGAACGATTTGATTAAAGTAAGTGCAACATTTACTGAGAGCAATTCTAAAATACTTGTAAAACATACTTTTGAAGTAAAAAAAATGGTAATAGAACCTAGCGATTTTCAATTGTGGGAAGAAAGCATAAAAAAAATGAAAAACAATTACAGTGAAACTTTAATTTTAACCGAAAAATAATACGATACCAATGAGAAAATTAATAGCTCAAAGCCTTCTTATTTTATTCTTGTGCAATGTTAATTCAATCGTAGCACAAGATTATACTTTCAAAAATTACAAATGGGAACAAAAACCAGCCCCTTTTTCAGTTCCTGAACAATATAAAAATGAAACTCAAGTTATCGTTAATCGTACCATTAAAATTGAAATCATTTCAGACAAAAATGGTCCAAAACAATATTACTTACTTCACGACAAAATTTTTATCAATTCAGATGATGCTATTGAGAAAAACAACAAGATATATTTACCTTTTAGTTCAAACGAAAACGTTGTTAAAAACGAAGCCCGTGTTATTTTAAAAGATGGAAAAATCATAACATTAGATAAAAAAGACATTAAAGAAGAAGTTGACGAAGAACGCGGAATTAAATACAATTATTTTGCAATCAATGGATTAGAAAAAGGAGCTGTGATTGAAAAAATATTTATTTTAGAAGAATCTCCTGAATTGAATGGAAAAACATTTAGAATGCAAGACGATTTACCCATAATGAATATCAACTTTGAGTTAATTCATCCAAATCATTTAGTATTTAAAACCAAAGGATATAATTATTTAGCGGCAGCAATAACCGATGAAAAAACATATAAAGACAAAATTGCAATAGCTGTAACAGAATCAAATGTACCAAAACTAGAAGACGATGAAAAATATTCAAATTGGAAAGCCAACATTAAATATTTTCGTTATAAACTAGATGAAAATTTATACAACGGATCAAAAAATCTATACAATTACAAAGAATTCGCTTCAAACGTATTTGAAAGATTTAATACAGATTTAGATAAGAAAAGTCAAAAATCAGTTGACGATTTTTGTAAATCTATTCCAAAAATAGCTGACCTTCAAGAACAAATTTGGAACATTGAAAACAAAGTTAAAAAGACAATTGCATACAACCGTTATTTTGATGCTAAAGAAACATTAGCAGATGTAATAAAAACCAAACAAGCCAATCAAACAGAAATTTTAGCTCTTTATTTGGCTATTTTCAAATATTTCAAAATTGAAAATCAAATAGTATTTGCTTCTAATCGTTATGATATTGCATTTGACCCTGAATTTGAAAGTTATGAAAATTTAGATGAGATACTTTTCTTTTTCCCATCAATTAAAAAATTCATCACACCAACAGAAATAGAATATAGAATTCCACTAATTCCAAACATATTAGCAAACAACAATGGCCTTTTCATAAAAGAAAAAGAATTTGCAGGAGTTAAAATGGGAATTGGTGAAATCAACTTTATTCCAATTCCTGGAGTTGAAATCACACACGACATCATGGATATTACAATAGATTTTACAAAAGATATTGAAAATCCAACTGTTACAAATGAAGTGACTTTTGGCGGATATTCTGCTTTGAATTTCCAGCCTATTAAAGATTTCGCACCAGCAGATCAATACAAAGAAATATTAAAAAGCATTGCCGAAAACTATACCATTCAAGAAGAATACACATCCTTAACAGCAGAAAATGAAGGAACCGAATTCATAGGTAAAAAACCATTCGTTTTAAAAGTATCTTTTGAAGGAAAAGATTTGGTACAAAAAGCAGGAGACAATTATTTATTCTCTGTTGGAAAAACGATTGGTTCCCAAATGGAATTATACCAAGAAAACAAACGCATGATGCCCGTTGAAATCGACTATCCACACTCGTATTTCCGTAAAATAAAAATTATTTTACCAAAAGGAGCAACGGTTAAAAACTTAGAGAAATTCAACATGAGCCATAAAACAGATATCAATGGCAAAACGGAAGCTTCCTTTGAAAGCAGTTACAAGACACAGGGCGACGAAATACTAATTGAGAATACAGAATTCTATAATATCATTAATTACCCATTAGAACACTTCGATTCGTATAAAGCAGTCATCAACGCTGCCGCCGATTTCAACAAAATAGTCATCGTACTAACAAAATAAAACATCCAATCCGACTTCACAAGAGTCGGATTTTTTTGTGCACTTTATGCCCAATGAATTGCTATTCATAATAAAAATTGCTATTAAATTAAAATATAGTGCTTATGTTTTAGTAATTAAATATTTAGTAAATTTGGAAATAGACTACAGAGTAGCGCATATACACCCAAAATTGGATAGATTGGCGCTACGTTGTAGCGCATATATACAAGTTATCTACAACTTTTTATTCCACCCTCCCATTTGCACTTAAAGTGTTGTATTCATTGACTTTATAAATTTGAACAATGCAATTTTAAGCAACAAAAAGCAACGAAATACTTGTTTTGTTATACCAATTGTTGTACCTTCGTATCACGATGCACCCGAATTAAAACCCAGTATTTACAATACTTTCACTCGTTTGCATTACTTTACAAAAGTAGTATAACATTTCTAAATTCCTATTTTTATGGCATCAATTAAACTAATTTTAAGAACGCACCAGGTAGATCAAACAGGACACAGCCCTTTGTATATCCGAATTATAAAAGATAGAAAAACGAAATTTATCACTGCTGGAGTAAAGCTTAAAGAGAACGAGTGGGATGAAGTAAAGCAGAAAGTAAAAAAGAACCATCCAAACAGTGCAAGGATGAACGCTTCATTATCTCAAAAAATTGCAGATGCTGAAGGTCAAGTTGCCGATATGGAACGTAAAGTAAAAACGGTGTCAGTCAAAAAATTAAAAGAAGCCATCAAAGGTAAAGAAGTGCCAAACTTTTTTGATTATGCATACAAACGAATGGAGATAATCAAAAGCACGGTTTCCTATTCAACATACAAAGCGTATTATGCTGCTATTGAAAAATTTGAAAAATACATGGGTAGTCGCGATGTGTATTTTGATGATTTCACAGTAACACTTTTGAACGACTATAAAAACTACCTAAATACAAAACTAAATAATGGGCTTACCACACAAAGACTTTCAATTATAGTGCTAGGAACCATCTTCAATCAAGCCATTAAAGAAGATATTATTCCAGAAACAATGTTTCCATTTAAAAAACTAACACTTAAATTCGATAACACTAAGCGATTATTTTTAAACAAAGACAAGATTGTAGACTTAACCCAACTAGAGTTGCCAAAAGAAAAAAAAGCAGCCTTGTGGAGAGACTTATTCCTATTCTCGGTTTATGCAGGTGGACTTCGCTTTAGTGATGTTATTGAAATGCAATACAAACACTATAACAAAGAAGAGCATAGGATAAATAAATTGATCCGGAAGACTGGAAGAGTACACCAGTTCAAAATTGGGAAAGTAGCTATCGATATTTTGGATAAATACATGAAAGAGGATGCCAACAAAGAAGACTACATCTTTCCAATTATTGAAGATAAAAATGGCTATGAAAAAAATGATGC
>Ga0255098_1000131_pt1 | contig 23752 bp, 11 predicted proteins | sample Colum_Atlam_RepC_2_FD_188440 | JGI IMG/M metagenome (GOLD analysis project Ga0255098, IMG submission 188440) | Freshwater microbial communities from Columbia River, Oregon, United States - Colum_Atlam_RepC_8d | ecosystem: Environmental > Aquatic > Freshwater > River | place: USA: Oregon... | reverse complement strand
AGTGTATTGGTATGAGCACTAAAAGAACAAGTATTACGCAAGCTCTAGCCGCTAAGTTTAATACTCTAGACGGTTCGGCACCTTATACAACCAATTTATTTAATAACGCACACGCCAAGTTACGGTTCTGGGACGAAGTAGATCAATTCCCGGCCGTATTTGTTACACCAGGATCGGAACAACGCGACTATTTACCTGGCGATTTTACTTGGGGGTACTTAAATGTGTGTGTGAAAGCTTATGTGCGCGGAGAAGAGCCTCAGCAAGAATTAGAACAGTTGCTAGAAGATTTGGAACTAATAGTAGATGCAAACCGTGTGCTGGAATATAGCACCGGCAAAACTACTACAGAAATCTTGGTTACTTCTATTACCACAGATGAAGGTTTGCTGGCACCATATGGAGTTGGCGAAATAAATTTACAAGTGCGTTATGCACTTTAATGGAGCATGTTAACAAACAGATAATGGTCTAGTTTACAACAAATACTCCATTAATCTTACAGCAAAGGAAAGATAATGGCATCATTGAATCTAGTACGCAATAGTAAAGTATTCTTTACTACAAATGTGGATGCTACCACAGGCGTTATTAAAGAAACAACAAGTAACGGATTTTCAGCATCTAACACATTCGAACTACAAGTATTGGATGGGTTTAGTTTCTCACAAAATACTAATTCGGAACAGATAACAGTTAGTGAAGCAGGTGTATCGCCAGTTCGTGGACAGCGTAGTTTTAATACTAGCCTAGCTCCAGTTGATTGGTCTATGAGCACCTACCTCAGACCAGGTAAAGCCAGCACCAATGTAACAGCAGAAGAAGCTTGTTTGTGGAATGCATTATTTAGTTCACAAGCACTTGCCGCTACTAATACTCTTAGTGCTACTACTTACACAGCACCTACTTGGGACGCTACAACTGGCATCCTTAGTATTAACGGCACAGGAATTACCAGTGACGTAGCAGTAGGTGACGGTATAATTATTTCTGGCATTACTGCAAGCGGCGGTACAACTGCACAGCAAGCTGCAGCAGTTAAGGCTTTTAATGGCCCCGCAACAGTTACTGAAATTACCGGCACAACGCCTAGTATAACAGTAATTAAAGTCCGCCCAGCCAATGCACAGTTTTATACAGCCGGCTCAACCTTGGCTTGGAGTGCAAGCACAGTTTTTGCTAAATCAGGCTGGTTAAGCGCTGCTGGTGTAGCACACGCTGGTACGCATGGCAGTAACGTCAACCAGTTGCAAAAATTTGGTTTGTTAATTATTGTTGATAACGTTACTTATGCAATTGACAATTGTGCACTTAATGAAGCCACAGTTGATTTTGGTCTGGACGGCATTGCAACAGTTCAATGGACTGGTCAAGCAACAGCTCTTAGACAGTTATCAGCAAATCTAGTAGCAACTACTACTGGTGCCAGCACAAGTGCAGCTGGTACAGGTACATTTACTGGTGGCGGAGTAACTGGTACATCCAATTATGCTCCAAAAACTACTGGCCCTGGCTTTATCACTAATAAGTTAAGTACTTGCAGCTTAAAAACTGTTAAAGCTCTTGGCGACGCTACTGCAGGTCAGGCTTACTATGTAGCCCTAACTGGTGGAAGCTTTACCATTAGTAATAATATTTCTTATGTTACACCTGCAATTGTTGGTGTAGTTAATCAAGCTGTAACTTATTACACTGGTACACGTAGTATTTCCGGTTCTATTAACGCATACCTGAATACTGGTGCAGCAGCTGATACCACTAATTATCAAGCCGGTGGTACTGGTAACCTGTTAAAAGACATGCTGAAATCGGCTGCAACTGTAACAGAGCCAATGTTTGAGTTAGAAATTGCTATTGGCGGCAGCAGCAATAGTACTCGCGTGGAATTAAGCATGGGTTCGGCTACTATAACCGTTCCTTCTATTAACACTGAACAAGTTGTTAGTACCTCGATTAATTTCACCGCTGTTCCTAGTGTAACAGCCTCCAGTACTCGTGCATTTGATCTTGGAAACACCAACGATCTAGCCGTACGTTACTACAGCGCAACAACTAACATTAACGCAGCCTAATATTTTAAATTAAAAACACAAGGGGTAACACCCTTGTGTTTTTCAATAAGGACAAACTAAGTGTCAAATCTTTCTCTAAAAACTTTACTAGTTCCCAGCAAAACCGTTCAAGTAGAATATCCTGGTATGCCTGGGTTTATGGTTGATGTGTGCTTTTTAAGTCGTGAAACACTGCAAAACATTCGCAAAAAAGCCACAAAAACCAGCTTTAAAAATCGTCAGCCAATTGAAGAACTGAACGATGAGCTATTTCTAGAGCTGTACGTAAAAGCCAGTATCAAAGGCTGGAGCGGTCTAACACTTAAGTACCTGGAACAACTAGCCCCTGTTGATGTTGGTAGTGAAGATCTAGAAACCGAACTAGAATACACCGAAGAAAATGCGCTGTACTTAATGAAAGCCAGTACAAACTTTGATGCTTTTATTAGTGAACAGGTAACAGACTTGGGAAACTTTTCCAAGAGCAAACCGAATTAATTTACAGTAAATTAGAAAACTATCTCAAAAACTCTCAAGTTTCGATGACCAAGGAACAGTACCTTGAAATGTGCGAAATGTTGGGCACGGAACCTGTAGACGCAGAGATACCTGTAGATTTCACAGATTTTCCTGAGCTGGTACAGCAAATACTAAACATATACAATGTCTTAATAGATCATTGGGACGGTATGAGTGGAGTATTTTTTGGTAAACAATTAAATGGTATATTTGACATATTCAAAATATATGATTTGGTTGGTTACGAACAACTGTATGCACTCAATATAATAAAATTTTTGGATTCGGTTCGCAGCAAGATTTACGCAGAACAGCGCGAACAACAACAAAAAGCCTCAGCGACAAAAAGGTCCTGAGGCTTTTTTAATTTTAGGGTTGCACTTTTGTTGGTGTTGTGGTATACTAAGGCTAATTTCTGTGAAAACATTGGCACGGAGCAAGTATGGAAAATATTAAAATTGGTTTGCAGATTGACAGTAACACCAAAAGTGAAACTGCTGATGCCAAAAAGCTGCACGATCAGCTAAAACAAGCTGCAGATGCAGCAGGAAAAATCAAAGTTGGCGGTGTAGCCAAGGCCGCTGCACAACCAGCAGGAGCAATGGCATCCGCGCAGCCAACCGGCTCACAAGCCATACAGCAGTACGGAGCAATGCGTGGTACAGCAGGTCAAACCGGTGCAAGTGCCAGAGATTTTGCTAATCAGGCTCAAGGTTTGAGTGGTTTAGTCAGGTTATATGCTATTTACGCTGCTAATGTATATGCAGTTGGTGCTGCATTTGGTGCATTAAGTCGCGCCATGGATACCAGCAATATGGTTCGTGGACTGGATCAAATTGGTGCGGCCAGTGGCGTTGCGCTCGGTGGTTTAAGCAAGCAGCTAGTTACTGCAACAGGTGGAGCTATTAGCCTACGTGATGCAATGTCTGCGACTGTAAAAGTTACAGCTGCTGGTTTGGGCAGTGAAAATGTATTAAGATTAGGTCAAGTAGCAGCAAAAGCATCACAAGCACTTGGTGTTGATATGGGCGATGCCATCAACCGTTTAAGTCGTGGTATTACTAAGCTAGAGCCTGAATTGCTGGACGAATTAGGTATTTTTACCAAAATCGATCCTGCTGTGCAAAAGTATGCATTAAGCGTAGGCAAAAGTGCAGCTCAACTAACGGACTTTGAGCGTCGCCAAGCTTTTGCAAATGCTGTATTAGAAGAAGGCGAAAAGAAGTTTGCTGCTATTAAGGTAGATGCTAATCCCTATAACAAATTAGCAGCTAGTTTACAAAATATTGCTCAAAATGGTTTAGAATTAGTAAATAAAGTACTGGCTCCTATAGTAAATTTATTAAGCAGTAATCCTACTGCTTTAGTATTGGCTTTAACTGGTATTGCCAGTACAATTATAAAACAAGCTGTTCCGGCTTTTGGGTTATTTCGTCAAAATATACAAAAAGCCAATGAAGAAGCTAATAAAGCTGCACAAGCCAGAGCAAATTTTGCTATATCTACTCAACAAGATTTAAATAAAAAACTTCTAAATTTGGTAGAAGCCAGAGCAGACAAAGAATCTGAAATTTTAGATACAGCTGAAAAGAAATTTCAAGCACTAAAAGCACGAGGAGTAAAAGTATCTCCTACAGTACAAAAAGTATTGGAAGCGCCAAGTGTACTAGATATAACAGATAAACAGGTTGCTTCTGTAGAGCGGGCAGCTAGTGCTGCTAAAAAACGTGGATTGACAGAAGAAGCAAAAGTATATGATGAAATAGCTACTTCTATAAAAAATGGTAGAAAAGCTGAAGAAGAATATTTAAAAACTAAACGAGATGCTACTGATTCATTAATAAATGATGTTAAGTCTAAAAGAACTATTATTGGTTTAAATGCCGCTTTAGCAGAAAGTGCAGAAAAAGCAAGTTTTAAACAACAAATTACTAGTAATGCAGCATACGCCGGTAGTTTAATTGGTCCAATTAATGCTATTAAACTGATGCGTGCAGAACTTAATGCTAGCGATATACGCCTTAATATGCTTAGCAAAACTATGGTACTTGCTAAAGGAGGATTATATGCATTTGCTGGTGCGGCTGCAACAGTTGGTGCAGCGCTTTCTGCAGCATTTGCAGTTATTGCAGCCTTAATAGGTGTTGGTACCATATTAGTTACACTTTTTACTAATACCAGAAAAGAAGCTGAAGCTAATAGTCAAGCTTTTGGTCAGTTGGAAGAAAGTACTAAAAATTTAACCAACTCTATAGATGTACTAAATAAAAAGCCTTATCTAGAACAGTTCAATGCCGAAAGTGTTAATGCCAAAGCAAATGCCTTAGAAGGTTTTAATACAGCACTTCAAAAAGCTAATCAAGCTGCACAAGCAGAACTATCTGCAATGAATTGGTTAGATAAAAGCGTTGATGTAGTAAAAATGCTGTGGGGTGGTGATGTACAAAGCAAACTTAATAAAGAAACTGCTTATGGCCTGTCTAAAGCATTTAGTAGTGCTCAAATAAGTGGCAGTGAAGCTGGAAAAGTAGCACGTGATTCAATTGCTAATTTATTAAAAATTGATCCAAGCCAAGTAGGTGATTTAAACAAAGTAGAAGAAGCCTTAGGAAGATTAAGTAAGTCGGAAGCTGCAGCTGCTCTTGCCGCAATTAATGCTCAAGTAGAAAACTTATCAAAATCCAATCGCGCTTCTGCCGTTGCATTAAGCGGTTTAGAAGAAGGCTTTAAAAAGATTGATGAAACCAGAAAACGATTTACACAAGAATTTATACCCCAAGACAGTTTTAGTCAGTTTGGTAGCGCATTAGTATCCACAAGTTTTGAATTAGAAGCGGCTCTTAAAAATCCTACTACTCAATTGCAAGCAATCAAGCGAACTTTTGAGGAATTAAAATCTATTGGTGGTATATCTCCTGATTTGTTGATTGGACTACAGGATGTTGCTAAGAAATCAGAAGAATTGCAAGTATTAACAGCGAGCTTACAAGAAACCGAAGTACGTAGTGAGCAACTTAAACTTAAGCAAAAAGAGCTACAGGCACAAATTGATTCTAAAAGTTTAAGTGGGCGACGCTGGAAAGAAGTTAATGCTGAATTAGAACAAGTAACTCAGTCTCTTGCTGATTTAGACAAATACAAATCTACAACTTTAAATGTAAAACTTAATTTGCAACAAAGCATTGATGCTTCTCAAAAAGTTATTAATGAGGCTCAAGTTCGAGTATTCGAAACTGGTTCGCAAATTGTAGCCAGCAAATTAAGTGCAGAATTTGCCAAAGCAGGTCAAACCATTACTGGCGGTTTTGCTAGTTTATTAAGTGGTACTGAAACTGGTATTAAACTGCGTGCACAAGCAGAAAAACAAATGTTGGCAGTACAAGCTGCTCAAATCAAAGCACAAGAACAACAAATTCGTGCTACTGCAGAAAATACTGTAGCATTAAAACAAAAAACTATATCGGATAAACAAGAACAGTTAAAAACCGCAGCAGTAGATGATGCAGCAATATTAGGCAGAGAAATAACAACTTTACGAGATGAAGTTGGTTCTTTGCAAAAAGCATTGGCACCTGGCGGCAGCTATGCTAAGTTGGCTGAGCAGCGTTCGCAAGAAATGCGTGCTACCGGCAAAAGCGGAGTAACCGGAGAAGCCCTAAACCTAGCCAGCAGTCTGCAAGGTAGCCAAGCAGCATTAGCTAATATTGGTGCCCAAGGTTATGTTGTGGAATTAAATCTGCAAAAAGATCTTCGCGAATTTGCGGAAAAGGCTGGTGTTGCAGAAAAGCAGCGTGAAATAGAAAGATTAAAAGCAGCCAGAGAGTTAATAACTGTAAATGGCGAAGTATTTAATCAAACAAACGAAACTGCTCTTGCACAGCGCCAACAATTAGATACATTAATTCGTCAAAAAGAAGAAGCTTTACGGCAAAGCGATGCAGTTGCCAGAGTGAATGCATTGGAATTTGTAAAAACTGAACTAGCAAAGTCTAGTTTAAAAAATAAAGATGAGTTATTAAAAAACTTAAGCAAAGAAATTTCTCTTGTAGAGCAGATTGCTGGCGAGAGCACAACAACTGCACAATTAAAAGAACAAGTTCAACAGCAAAAAGATATTTTAGAGCGCATTCAACTTCGCGGACGCGTTGAGCTAGAGCAATTTGATCGTGAGTCGCGTAATAGTCAACAACGTCTAGAAGCTAGGTCGCTGGAGCTGGATGTTCAGCAAAAAAGTTTTGACATATTAAGCAGAACAATTCAGTTATCGCCTGAATTTGTAGCTGCCGAAGAAGAAATTTTAACTCGTAAGCGTGCCCAACTTGAGTTTGATAAACAACGTCAACAATTAGATCAAGCACGTCAGCGTGGATTATTGGATCTTGGTCAACAAGAACAAACTGTACTTGCTGGAGCTACAGGCGAAGATGGACTAACGGAATCCGAAGTAGCGCGACTAGCTGAAATTGAAACCAAACGCAAACAAATAAATACCGAGTATGCAGCAGGAATAGCACAACAAACCGCAATATTAACTCTAGCTGAACGCGAAGCTGTTGCCAAAAAAGCAATTGCAGACGAGCAAAATCGTTATAATCTTTTACTATCACAAACTCAAAGTGTTGGCGAAAGTTTAAAGGGTATATTTGAAAGTCTAGGTACAAGTGCAGATAAATTTGCTCAAGGAATAAGTAGTTTTGTTAGTAGTTTTACAGAACTAGGTATTCAAACTGAAAAAAATCTTAAAGCTATAACAAACTTTGAACAAGCCTTAGCTAATCCTGAGATTAGCCCAGAGGAGCGTGCAAAAGCGGAAACTGAACTTGGTAAAGCCAAGCAAAAGCAAACCAAAGACGAATTAGCTGGTAATATTAAGTTAGTATCCAGTGCCAAGAATTTGTTTAAAGAAAAGAGTACTGGTTATAAAATATTAAACGCAATTGAAAAAGCCATGCATATTGCTAAACTGGCAATGATGGTAAAAGAAATGTTTTTTGATACTGCAAATACAGCTAAATCTGTGGCTAATAGTGCTACTCGTGGCAGCGCAAGTATTGTAGAGGCTGGTATTGATGGTGTTAAGGCAGTAGTAAAAGCTATTAGTAGTTTACCTCCTCCATGGAGTTATGTTGCCGGTGCTGCTACAGCAGCAGTGGTTGGTGGATTACTTAGTCAAATAGGTGGAAGTAAGCCCAGTGTTAATGGTGGTGGAGGTGCAATTTCCGCAGAACAACGCCAAGAAACCCAAGGCACTGCAATGGGTTATAACGCTCAAGGCGAAAAAGTACGAGTACGTGAAGGTGTATTTGGCGATACCAGCGCTAAATCCGAGTCCATTGCTAATTCACTGGAAATCATCAAAGATAACAGTGTCAAGGGACTGGACTACGACGACAAGCTATTAAAAAGTTTTGAAAAACTTGCCAAAAGTATAGAAACAGCTGCTGGTGCACTATATTCTACACGTGGAATAACCATAGGCAGTGCATTCGATACCCAAGAAGGTACCAGAGGTACAAGTTTTCTTGGCATAAGCCTAAGCAAAACTACTACTGCTATTATAGACAGTGGCATACGTCTGAGTGGGTCATTTTTAGATTTAGCTAATAAAACTGGTGGTGTAATAGAAGGTTTTGAAACTGTACAAACTACACGTAAACGCCTTATCGGCAAAACAAAAACAAGTGTAGATACTCAAGGATTTGGTTTAGACACTGCAACTGTTAGGGCAATTGAAGATAGCTTTGCCAGCGCTGCCGATATTATCTATGAACTTGGTGGTGAAATTGGTATAGGTGTCAATAATATCACTAATGCTTTGCAGAATGTACCAGTAAATGAACTTGTAAGTTTACGTGGACTAAAGGGCAAAGAACTACAAGAACAACTACAAGCAGTACTAGGTAGCGTAATTGATGAGGCTGCTTTTAAAGTATTTGGAACACTGGCGACAACTTATCGCAAGTTTGGAGAAGGTGCTCTGGAAACGGTAGTTAGAGTAGTTGATACTAATCGTAAAATTGAACAACAGTTGGGTAATATTCGTGGAACTGGTACAGCACTTGAATTAGGATTTGAAGTTACTGAAGCACTAGCAGATGCAGCTGGTGGTTTGCAAAGCTTTATTGAAAAAACTGATGGTTTTATTGACAAGTTCTTAACCGATGCAGAAAAATTAGTACCAACTCAATTAGCTGTTTCCAGAGGTCTTGATAAACTTGGATTAGGTTGGGTTAAAACCAAAGATCAGTTTAAACAAGTTGCACAAAGTCTTGATGTAACTACTGATTATGGCAGAGAAACTTTTGTAGCTTTAATGAATATTTCTGAAGGGTTTGATGAGGTTGCTACAGCAGCAGAAAAAGCTTTTGAATCTGTAAAAAATGAGCTGAAGTCCGTGGCTGAACAGCGCATCAGTGAATTGAAAGGTGCGCGTGATGAAATGCAAGGTTTTGCAAAATCACTGCGTGAATATCAAAGTTCCCTTAAAACCGGCAGCTTAAGTCCTCTTACACCACAACAGCAGTACGAAGAACTCAAGCGTGAATTCCTAACCACACAACAGCGTGCCATGGGCGGCGATGCCGTAGCAATGGCTAAGCTGAGTGCTGCAGGCAGCAGCTTCTTGCAGGCTTCGCAACGGATGTTTGCCAGCAGCGATGAATATGTAAGTGATTTTGACTTGGTATCCAGCAGCATTGATAGTGCTGCCAGTTTTGCAGAGCAACAAGTTGGTATTGCTAATCAAACACTTGCGGAAATTAAAAATGTGGTTGGAGCACTGGTAGAACTGAAGGTGGAAACCGAAAAAGTGCCAGTTGCATTATCAGGATTTGGCACCGCATTATCAGAGGCTTTAGCAAAGTACACAATCAGCAAGGCTGCCATGGGTGCTGCATTTGAAACCGGCGGCATACGCAAGTATGCTCTAGGCGGAGTGGTCACACAAATGACTCCCTTTCAACATGCTACTGGACTAGGCGTTATGGGCGAAGCCGGACCCGAAGCCATCATGCCACTCAAACGTATGCCAGGTGGTGAACTGGGCGTAACTATGGGCGGTAACTTTGGTGAGCAACTGGCCAAGTTGAATCAACAAGTAGCCGAGCTAACACAGGTGGTTGCAAATGGTGCGGTTATGAATGCACAAGCTACCGATCGCAATACCGATGCTGTAGTAGCCGCTGTTGGCAATACCGCAGAAACCATGGAATACAAAAACAAGTTAACTAGCAGGATGCAGATTGTATGACAACAAAAGCTGAATTGGTTAGCTGGCTGAAAACCAGTACCGCCCGCAGGGTGGTACTGGTTGAGGTTGATGGCGTAGTAGACCCTGTTAAACGTAATATTTTTACGTACACAGAGCAATTTGATAATGGAAGTTGGAGTAAAAGTTTAGACAGAATAAGTGATACTAATGCTTTAGCTCCTGACGGTACCTTAACTGCGGATAAATTAATACCTCATACTACTAATGGTAGTCATTATGTATACAGACAACCAACTGTAATTGCCGGAACTACTTATACATTGTCACTATACGCCAAAGCTGCCGAAAGAAACTTAATTAGTTTATGGAGAAGTTCTACTGGAGGGGGTTTTGCTGGTAGTGTGGGAGCCTCTTTTAATGTTAGTACAGGAACCGTATGGGGTATAACCGGTAGTTGTGCTCCGCGTATAGAACCTGTAGGAAACGGCTGGTATCGTTGTTCAATACAAGTTACAGCATCCAATACTGCTACAGGCACTATTGGGTTTGGTAGCCATAATTCTACTAATTTAGGTGGTTATATAGGTAGTTTTGCTGGTGATGATGTTGGAGGTTTATTTGTATGGGGTGCTCAGTTAGAAGTTGGTGGGTTAACTGACTATCAGCGTGTAGTTGATGCTTCAACTTTTAACCAAGTAAGAAGTACTCAATACTTGTCAAATCGTGCATATGGTACCACCAACACAGATACTCCTGCTAATACTCAGTACAGCGCAATTGTAACTGGTGGAGTAACCTTTAGTGAGTCAATGGATTTAGAAGGCCGTGCCACAATAGGTTACGGCGATATTGAACTTGACAACAGCACTGGAATTTTAGATAATTGGTTAAACTGGTCTTGGGCAAACAAGCCTGTACGTGTATATATTGGTGATTCTGGCTGGTCTAAAGCTGACTTTTATCAAATTTTTAGCGGTTTTGTAGCTGATATTGATTCAAAAAATCGTACTAGTGTAAATCTTATCTTAGCTGATAGGCTACAATACTTAAATGTACCAGTTACAGAAACACTGTTAAGTACTGTATCGGGTAATAATTTAAGTGCACAGGCTCAACAAAATCCTGTTCCACTGTGCTTTGGTGAATGTTTTAATGTTACGCCTACAGTAATACATACCAGCAATTTAATATATCAAGTACATAGCGGACAGATTGAAGACATTATAGAAGTGCGTGATAATGGTGCTGTGGTATCCGTAACCAAAGACTTGGCAACCGGTAGGTTTACACTATTAACCAATCCAGTCGGTGCAATTACTTGCAGTGTGCAGGGCGCTAAGTGGGGTACTCCTACTCCTGTATACAGTAACAAACTCGGAGCCTTAGTTAAATTATTGCTCGAAAGCTATGGTCGTCAACTAGCCAGTACAGAATTAGACGCCGCCAGTTTCAGTAATTTTGATCAGGCCGGAGCTACTACTGAAGCCAGTATTGGCGTATTTTTAAATCAACGAGAAAACTTATTGGACTTATGCCAACGCTTGCTATCAAGTGTTGGTGCTTATTTGGTATGTGGCCTGGACGGAAAGTTTAAACTAACACAGTTGAAAACTGACTACGCTTCAGGCGAGCAGTACAGTGTTAGTACCACAGACATGGAAGAGCGCAGTTTAAGTATTGCACAAAAAGTACCTGTAAAGTCCAGCATTAAATTAAACTATAATAAAAATTGGACTCCACAATCAAGTGGCTTAGCCAGCGGACTCAAACCAGAAGTAGTCGATATTTTTTCAAGAGAATATTACTCTACTACTGCTACTGATAGTGCAGTAAAAACTCAATACGGGCAATTAGCAGAGCCAGTTGCAAAAGATACACTACTGCTAACTACAGCAGCTGCTACAGCAGAAGCAAATAGATTATTAAACATATATAAAACACCTAGATTTATTTATAAGGCAACTTACTTATCACATATGCTGCCATGTGAACTAGGTGATGTTATAAAATTGACACATCCCAGATTTGGATTAAGTACTGGTAAATGGGGTACTGCAGTACAAATTGAGCGTGATTGGTTAAATGGACGAGTAAATATAGGAATACTTGTATAATGGCAACAATAATTAACACTTCCGACGCAGCATTAGCTGCAGTTACACCACGTACTAATACAGTTACTGCAGGCAGTAATGTTATTGTACCTGGTGCAAAAGAATTACGCTTAACAGAAAGTGCCGGTATATTCAGAGTAAGCAAAGACGGCAGTGTTAATGGAACTACTGCTGCTAGTGCAAGTATTACTTTTAATGCTAGCCGCGTATATTTGAATACTGATGCGTTGACTTGGTCAACAAGTCCCAGTGTAACACTAACTGGTACTGGAGATACACGTACGCTTACTTACAGCAACATGGGTAGCAATGACCGTGTAACAGTAACTGTAAGTTTGTTGGATAACGGCGTTACTTATACTGATAGTATTACTATTGCAAAGTTGCTGGATGGCAGTGATAGTTTAACGGTTGTCCTCAGCAATGAAAGCTGCGTTGTGCCAGCCAATGTACTGGGTCAAACTCAAAGCTATACTGGTACCGGTACTACCATAGAAGTATATGAAGGCAGCCAAAAACTTACATATGTAACTGGTACCGTCAATAGCAGTAACTTTAGCATTAGTAGTGCGGTAACTCCAACTGCAAAGTTGACTGTTGGAACCATAACCGGAGCAAATACAACTACAGCAACAGTCGGTAATCATCTTTCAATGGCGGATGATACTGACTTAGTTAGTATTACCTACACTATTACTGCAAAGCGCAGTAATGGCACACAGCAAACTTTAACTGCTGTACAAAGCCTTAGTAAGACGCGTGCTGGCTTAAATTACGGAGATGCACGTAGTTTATATACTGATCCTAGTTTTCAAAATGGTTTAAATAGTGTTGTAGTATATAATAATGCTGGTAATGGTGTGGTTGCTATTGCCAGAGAAGCAAATCAAACAGATTCGCCTTTTGCCAATACTAGTGCATTTAACTTAGCAATAACCACTAGCACAAATACTGCAGCACCTGGATTAGGTGGTTTTGTTCAAAGCACTGCAAGCAGATCTAATGCTATATTTTTACAACGTATTGTTGCGAAAATACCTGTTGGATATACAATTAACTGGGAAAGTAATCCAATAGGAGATAATTCCAGTCAAACTTGGTTAACAAGTCAAGCAGGTACTGGACAGTTTCAAGAATATTTAATTTTACGCAAGTGCGGAGCAACAGGTACATTTGGTACAACTGGACACGTATACTTAACAGGTACTATTGTACCTGTTACTTGGTATGTGGCATATGCTGCTGTATATGATTTTACTGGTCCTGCTAACTTGTTAGTAAGTGCCAGATTAAGCCGTGACAGTATAGTACTGCCTGCAGACAGCAGTGGTACTGTTAGTAGTTTTACTAATGCCGCCAGCACATTCAGCGTATATAACGGCAGCACCGATGACAGCGGTAATTGGACCTTTGCTATAACGCCAGGTACTGGAGTATCCGGAACAGCTAGTAATTCAAATAGAACTTATACTGTAACTGGCTTATCTCAAGATTCAAGCACTGTTACTTTTACAGCTACTCGTAGTGGATATGCAACGCTTACAAGTACATTTGCATTGGCAAAAGCTAAAACAGGTGCAAGTGGTAGTAATGCCGCGTATGTTGTTATTACTGGTGATCAAGTATTTAAATATTTAAGTGGTGCTACTACGCCAACTCAAACTAGTATAACACTATCTGCTGCGCTATACGGTGGTTTAACAGCATATAGTTGGCAATACTATAACGGCACTAGTTGGCAAAATTTTACCGGCAATACATCACAAACATTTACATTAGTGCACAATGACTCGGCTTGGGGTACATCTACCACACTGCGAATTCGTTGCGTAAGTGGCGTATACAGTGATGAAACAACTATTACAAAACTGTACGATGCACTACCTACTACTCAAATAGTCTTAAGCAGTCCATCGCAATTATTGGTAGCAGATAATAGTGGTAATGTCTCAAGCTATAGCGGAGTTGAAACTACAGCCTCTATAAACATTGGTAATGTAAATGACAGTAATAATTGGCAGTTTGCCGTTACTGGAATTGGTGGTAATTTAAGCTACAGAACTAGTGCAAGTAATAGAGATATTTTAGGGGCTTTTACAGGCACTAATTTATTAACAAACTCTGAATCTTTGAATACTTCAGGAGCAGGTAATTGGACTGTAAATAATGTTAGCATAGGCCCAGACATTGTAGAAGCTCCTGATGGTACAAAATCTGCAGAAAAATTAACTGCAAGTACTACTGGCACTGCATTGCGTCAAGTATATCAAATAGGCAAAACTTTAACGGTGCAAGCATATACTTGGTCTTTTTATGCCAAAGCCGGAGAAGTTTCTTGGGTTAAGTTAAATGCTTATACCGGTGTAGACAGACAAACATATTTTAATCTAAGTAACGGTACATTGGGCACAGTGGCTGCTGGAGATACTGCAAGTATTAAATCTGTTGGAAACGGTTGGTATCGGTGTATAGTAACCAGAACAGCTACAGCTACCACTAATGGTGGTTTATCTATAGAACCTACTACTGGTAATGGGGTTAATATACCTACACTTAATGTTGGTCAAGGTATTTATGCTTGGGGTGCTCAGCTAGAAACCGGCACAGTTCCTGGGTCTAGAACAGTAACCACAGTACTTGGGCACAATTTACTGGCCAATTCAAGTTTTGAATTTGATTTTAATGGCGATGGTTTAGCAGATAATTGGGTTACTTTTGCTGGAGGTACTGGCGATGCTGGGCGAGTATTAACGCTTACTATGCCGCCCATAGGGACCGGCACAGGTTATTTTGGCTCACTAGCTCAAAGAGTACAAATATTTAGCACTACAAATACTCAAGATACTGGAATAGTTTATAGTTCTGCAAGTATAGGTAGTAAAATTCCTGTAAGTAATAGCTTAAGTTATACACTATCAGCTTATGTAAAAAGTAATGTAGCCAATAAATTATATTTATTAGTTAGATGGTATGATGCCACAAATACTTCTATACTAGATAATGCTTCACCGGTTTTAACAGTTGCAAATGCCGCTGAAATGACTAGACTTAGTGTTACTGCAACAGCTCCAGGAAATGCAGCTAGTTGTGAAGTAATGCTTAGAGGTATTACTGCTGTGGGTGAATGGTTTGAAGTAGATGGTATACAGTTTGAACAAAATTCTAGTGCAACAGCTTATACGAGTAATACTGGTATTCGTGGTTACTTAAGAATTACAGATCTATTAACTGATAGTGGATACCTTGATATTACTGCTACAAAAAGTGGTCAAAGTAGTCAAACTATTAGATATAATATATCTAAAAATAAAGCTAGTTTAAATGGTTTAAATACATTTACTATAGCGCTGTATAGAAGTAGTACTAGCGGCACCACAGCTCCTACTGCTTTTAGTGGAGACTTTACTTATACATTTAGTACTAATACTTTAAGTGGCGGTACGCTTAATAGCTGGTCTAGAACAGCTCCAGCTATAACTAATGGTGAGTACCTATGGGTACGGTATGCTGTAGCTTCTAGTACAACAGATCAAGACACTATACCTGCTAGTGAATTTTCTACTGCAGTAGTACAAAGTATTGGTGGTACTAATGGTACTAATGGTTTAAATAGATTTACTATAGCATTGTATAGAAGTAGTACTAGTGGGACCACAGCTCCTACTGCTTTTACCGGAGACTTTACTTATACATTTAGTACTAATAGTTTAACTGGTGGTACGTTTAATGGCTGGACTACTTCAGCTCCGGCTATAACTAATGGTGAATATCTATGGGTGCGGTATGCTGTAGCTTCTAGTACAACAGATCAAGACATTATACCTGCTAGTGAATTTTCTACTGCAGTAGTACAAAGTATTGGTGGTACTAATGGTACTAATGGTTTAAATACATTTACTATAGCGCTGTATAGAAGTAGTACTAGCGGCACCACAGCTCCTACTGCTTTTACTGGAGACTTTACCTATACATTTAGTACTAATAGTTTAACTGGCGGTACGCTTAATAGCTGGTCTAGAACAGCTCCTGGTATTGGCAAAGGCGAATACTTGTGGGTGCGGTATGCTGTAGCTTCTAGTACAACAGATCAAGACACTATAGCTGCCAGTGAATTTTCTACTGCTGTAGTACACAGTGTTGGCGGTATTGATGGTACAACTGCAACTGTTTACTACTTGAGTTTAAGTGCGGATACTGTTAAGAAAAATTCTGAGAATAGCTATACCCCTAAAACTATAGTTATTACTGGAAAACAAATAATAGGTAATGGTACTCCATCAGATTATTCCGGAAGATTTAAAGTATACGAGGACAGTACCGAAGTATTTCAAAGTAGTGCAGATACTACTAGTGTTACTTGGATACCTAGTAGTTCTAAACAATTAAAATTTGAACTATACGCTGCAGGTGGATTTACTCAATTACTTGATACACAAGTTGTTTCTGTACTAACTAGCGGTATTTCTGCAGTTTTAAGTAATGATTCGCACGTATTGCCATCTGATCAAAGTGGTAATACCGTTATTTATACTGGAGCAGAAACACAAGCAAAAGTTTATGTAGATGGTATAGAAGATAGTCAAAACTGGCAATTTTATGTAAGTAATTTGCTAAATTGCACGTATCAAGATAGCACTGAAACAAATACTGCTCGTTCTGGTACCGGAAAGGTAGACGGTAATTTAGGCGGACAAAACTTAATATTTCCGTCAATTCCTGCTAACGGTACTTGGTCTCCAAATGCCGGACCAGCAGGTACTCCTAATTATGGAATTGCTCCTGACGGTACTCAAACCTCGTATGCAACCAGTTCAGCAAATTCAATTATTTACAAAGGCTTTGTAGCTAAGCCAAATACTCAGTATACCTACTCTGTATTTGTAAAAACTAATTTGACCAGCCCTATTCGGTTATATGTGGACGGTGGACTAGGAGCCAGCGCAGCTTTTGCCAGCTCGAGTGTATCATTTACTAATATAGTTTCGGCATTGAGTGGTCAATATACTCTTAGTGGTACAGGGGCAATATCTGCATCTGCTAGTGTTGTAGGAAATAACTGGTATAGAATTAGTTTTACTTTTGCACCAATAATTACACCAAGTGCCGAAGCCACGGTTAATGTTCATATTTACCCACAAGTTGCTACTACTCAAGAATGGTGGGGAGCTCAAGTTAATAGAGCGGGTATAGCTGGAGTATATACTCCTACTACTACGGCTTTAATAGACAAAGCTTCAGGATCTATAGTAGTAGACACTTTTAACATATTATCTAACGCTCTGAATATAATACCTAATTCAGGTACTGCTTCGCCTTATGGACTTAATGGTACTTGGAGATATAGTACACAGTATACACTTACAGCCGCTGATTCTCCTGTAAATACTCCTACTGCAGTTTTACTAACGCACAATGCTACTGGTTTAACGGCTAGTACTATATGGACAACTAGAAGTGTTCGTTCTTTCCTAACTCCAAATATAATTGCTCCAGGTACTACTTATACATATTCTGTTTATGTAAAAGCACATACAAACCCAACAAATGCAATTATTGCAATTGCATTTACCAGCAACGTTGCTCCCAGTGGATCATCAAGTATCACAATAGGTTATAATTTTAACTTTCAAACTCAAACAGGCATTTTTTCAGATTTAAATTCTACTTCAGGAACTTTTGAAACACATATAAGTAACCTTGGTGGTGGTCTAGAAATTATTGGTTCTGGTTGGTATAGGTTAAGAATTACATTTACTTCTATTAATGGAATTATTGCAGCAAATTCTATAGTAAGTAATGTAGCTACTGGCAATGATAGTACAAAAGTACTTACCAATAGTGGTGCAGCAGCATACACTGCTACAGCAGGAAGTGGAATTGTTTTCTGGAATCCTCAACTTTACCTTGGCCCATTACGACCTGTAGCATATAGTAAACAAAACTATGTACAAATAACCGGTTTATCACAAGATACTGGTTTTGTCGATATTGATGCTTATAATCTAAATCTTAACCAAACCTTTACACAAAGATTCAGTTTAAGTAAAAGTAAGCAGGGTATTAATGCAGTAAGTGGATACTTAACCAATGAAGCTCATACATTACCAGCAGATATTAGTGGTACAGTTGTTTCTGGTGACTATACTGCGGCAGGAGGAACTTTTAAAGTATTTAACGGTACTACAGACGTTACTACCAGCTGTACTTTTTCCATACCAACTACTCCAAGCAATATAACTGCTCAAATCAACGCTAGTTCAGGTGTCTACACTCTGAGCGGTATGACTGCTGATACTGCTACGGTAACTTTTCAAGCTCAGTACGGTACTACTATACTTCAAAAAGTATATAGTATTGCTAAATCTAAATCTGGCAGTAGTGGCCAACGTGGTAATGTAGCAGCAGAATTAGCTACTACTCAAACTAGCTGGACCGCAACTGCTGCCAACGAAGCAAATACGTACTTTACTACAAATTACAGTGGTAAGGTACTCAATGATCGTATTACCCTATATAATACTGCCGGCGGGTTTAGCGAAACCAGATATTGGGATGGTAGTAACTGGATTCAAGCAGCTGCAGAAATTAATGGCAACTTGATAGTGACCGGAACGGTTACCGGTGATAGATTAGCTGCCAATACTATTACTGCCGATAAATTAAAAATAGGTGGTGCTGGTACTGCTATAAACGACGATCCAATGTTTTTGGATGCTACAGCTTGGGATAGTTTACCTACTGGAATTATATATGAAACTAATACTGGTTCTGCTGGAGCCGTAGGGAATAGTTATATAGTTACTGTTCCAGGAAATGTTAATGCAAATAAAATAGTATATTCAGCCAAAAAATATCCTATTGGCCCAGGTAAACTTTATAGACTATCAGCAAATTTATGGGCAGGTACTGGGAATGCTCGTAATATGTACTTGTTTGTACAGTTTTATGATAATAATGATGTTTATGTTGGCAATGATGTAACCGGTTGGGGTGGCACTATGTCCGGATATACTTTTGGTGGTTTAACACCTGAAAATGTTTGGACGCGACAAGGAGGTCAATTTGGTACTGGTACCGGCAGACCTATACCAGATAATGTACGCTATGTTAAAATAGGTGTATGGTTTCACTACAGCGGTCATCCGGAAGCAACTCCTTTTGCAGATCAGGCTTGCCAAGATTTGCGGCTTGAGGAGTTGATTACTGGAGAATTAATAGTAGAAGGTAGTATTAGTGCTTCTAAATTGATAGCAGGAACTACAATATCTAATGCTATATTTGCAGGTACTTTAGATGCCAATAATATCACAGTTTTAGGCTCGAGAGTTGTTGAAAGTGGCGGTATTAGAGGAATCGTCAACGGATTTGTAACTTCTGATTACTTTTTTCAATTAAGTGGTGGTACAAGCCCTATATTAAGTAGGCCTATAAATATTTTTAATTCTAACGGAAGTACTCCTACTAGCCCTTCTGGAGGTCTACCGGCTATTGTAGTAGGCCATGTAGATATATACTTTAGTACAGATTCAGGAACAGATCCAGAATATTTTAGTTTTGATGCAATTTTTAACGACCACCCTTACGATGCTATTAATGATAGTGCACCTACACCAACTGGAAGATTAACAAAACTTATACCGTTAAGAAGGGTTACTTCTAATTGGCACGCCAGTACTCCTTCACTTGGCAATACCGTACGTATACCAATAAGTCAATGGACTCATGATTCTAATAATTATATTTATTTAAATACTAGATTTGCTCTGTGGGATAACAGATTTACAAAAAACACTACTTCTAATGCTACTTGTGAAGTTTTATATAGTGTTTCTTGCACAACTTATACTTTTAATATATGAGTGATTTTATATAATGAATATTGTAGATATAAGTTATTATGATATAAGTACAGGTGAAATAACTGGAAATGAGATTGCGTTCGAAGAACGCTACAATAATTTAAAAAATTCCGGAGCCCCCGTAGTTTTGGGAAAGGGACATATTTCAACTAGTTATGTAAAAAATGGAGAATTATTACGTTACACAGAAGCAGAGAAAATTAAAAAATTAAGTAACGAATTATTAATAGACTTTTGGGATAATTCATTGATGGATTGGGATCTCATAAAAGCTACACCTTATAAGTGGCAAGAAATAAGGGATAGACGAAATTATGAGTTACAAAAAAGTGATTGGACCCAACTTCCAGATGTACCCATACCAACAAAAGCTGCTTGGGCAACATATCGTCAAGAACTACGTGATATAACTGCTCAAACAGATCCTTTTAACATTACTTGGCCTGTACCTCCAAATGCCTAACTTACGAGTAATTCATCAAAACTTGGCTGATACTGCTACTATCGGAGCCGATAGTACTGCTGGTACATACGTTGCCAGCAATATGCAAACGGATTTGAAGTCACAGTTTCATCGCAGTCTAAGTACTACAGTAACTTACACCCTGACTTGGGCCACAAATCAGACCATTAGCGCTGTGGTGCTGCCGTGCACTAATTTAACTGCAACGGCTACCATTGCAGTTAAGTTGCAATCTAGTAGTGATAACATTACGTTTACAGATATTCCTGGTGCAACACAAGCTGCAACCACAGCCGCTGGTTCAACCCAGATTGCACAGTTCAGCAGCCCAACCGGTAATCTTTTTGCCTATGGTGCAGTGACCAAAACCGCACACTGGTTCTCACAACCATATACCAATGTCAAACGTGTAGTCATTACACTTGTAGACACTGCACAATCAGCAGCTGGTATGCCTGGATTTATAGACTGCAGTCGCATAATTTGTGGGCACTATTGGAGTCCGCAATACAATGCTGATCGTAGTGGATTGGTTTTAACGGTAAGCGATACCAGCACTACTTCCAGAACAGATGCTGGTGATTTGATCGCTGAACAGGGGTTTGTATACGATCAGCTGCAGCTAAACTTGGGAGTAATGGTTGACAGCGATCGTGATACACTCTTAGGCATTACCAGACGCCGGGGAGTTTCGCAAAACATACTGATCAGTGTATTTCCAGATAATCGTACTGCAAACGAACTTGCGTACTTGGTATATGGCAAGCGCAGTAACAGTTCTATAAACTACATTCTACCAGGATTTACAAGCACCAGCTTGGAAATTACTGGTTGGTAATGGCAAAAACCGCGGTGTGCATTTTGGGCACCGCGGTTTTTTGCGTTGAAAACTCATGGGTGTTGTGCTATAATAGAACCAAAATACTGTTTTAACGTTTGTTTTTACTTGAGTTAAAACTCAACAATTATTAGATAACATTAATTATGGGGCCCTGTTATAAATGGCTACCAGGACTAAACCCATACTGGAGGCCCAACAATGACACCAGCAAAAGTTAATTTTAAAATTTATCAAGGCAGCACTTTTCGCGAAGTATTTCGCTGGGAAAGTGGGCTAAAAACCTACCTGCCTATTACTAGTATTACAAAAGCCGCACCTCCCATTATTACTTGTAACGGCACACTACCACCTGTAGGTTGGCGCGCCAAAGTAACTGGAGTTGGGGGAATGAAAGAAATTAATAGTGATGAGTACAGAATAGTAACAGAAACTGCCGGCATTGATACGGTAATCTTTAATAGTATTAATGCCAGTGGATATACTACATATACCTCGGGCGGAATATTGGAATACAATACCCCCGTGGATTTAGCCAACTATACTGCACGTTTACAAATACGACCCCAAACCGCAAGTGCTACCACAATTTTAAGCCTTACTACTGAAAATGGCGGTATTATAGTAGATAATGCATTAAAAACTATTACTGTGTTGATGACAGCCACACAAACTGCATCCTTAAACTTTACCAGCGCTGTATACAGCTTGGAATTGGTCAAGAATACTGAAGTTAGCACATTTAGTGTTGGTAATGTAAGCCTAGTTGCGGAGGTAACAAGATGACAACCACAACCATAGTAGTTGAATCTAGTTCAACTATAACTAGCACTTTGGCAGAGACTAATACTGTTGTACAAAGCTTGGAAACTCCTACCATTGTTGTAGGCGGAATCATGGGACCCCCAGGTCCAAGCAGTAATTTAAGTAGCAGTGGAGATGTTGACATCAGCAACCTGCAAGACGGCAGTACACTGGTTTGGAACGCAACCAGTAGTCGTTGGCAAGCAAGCAAGTTATTAGAAAAACAAATAATAAATGCTGGATTTTTCTAAAGGATAGATGATGAGTTCAGTTTTAAAAATAAAGCGATCCAGCGGTTCAAATTCTCCAGCTCAACTTGCTCAAGGCGAATTAGCGTATAGCTGGGATGAAGGCGGCGGTTTTGTACTAGGTAAGTTATGGATTGGCACTGGCGACGAAATTACCGGGGCTGCTAGCAACATTCATGTAATTGGTGGCAAATATTTTGTAGATATGCTGGATCACGTAGCAGGTACATTAACTGCTAGCAGCGCTCTGGTAGTAGATGCTAATTCTAAGCTAAATCAATTAAAAGTCGATAATTTAGATTTTAACGATAATACCATTAGTGCTACAAATGCCAATGGCAGCGTGGTACTAGCCCCACTTGGTACGGGCACAGTAAGTGTTAGTAATTTTAAAATTACGGATTTAGCAGACCCACTATTGGACACAGATGCAGCAAATAAGCGTTATGTAGATGCAGCACGTAGTGGGCTGGATGTTAAACAAAGTGTACGTGCAGCGACCACCGCAAATATTACATTAAGTGGAACACAAACCATAGATGGCGTTGAATTACTAGTAGGCGACCGTGTACTGGTAAAAAATCAAACCGAAGCAGCAGAAAATGGTATTTATACCGTGGCTAGTGGAGTATGGGCTCGTAGCACTGACGCAGATAACTCACCAAGCGGTGAAGTTACTAGCGGAATGTTTACATTTGTTGAGGCCGGTACAGTTAACACCAATAATGGTTTTGTGCTAACAACGCAAAATCCTATTGTACTGGATTTTACTCCACTAACCTTTACCATATTTACTTCAGCTGGCAGTATTAGTGCTGGTACTGGTTTAACAAAAGTAGTAGATACAATTAGTTTAACTGGACAAGCACTTAATTTACATAACCAGACTAATACAGGTTTATTTACACGCACTAGCGACGGTACAATTACAGCACGTAGTATTGCAGTTAGTGGCAGTGGTATTTCGGTAACTAATGGAGACGCTAGTGCCGGTAACCCTACGTTAAGTTTAAACTCAGTTCTTGCTAATATTGCTGGATTAAATACTGTTGCAGATAGTTTTGCATATTTTACAGGACCCGCTACGGCTTCATTGGCTACACTAACAGCCTTTGCCAGATCGTTATTAGATGATGTGGATGCCAGTGCCACACGCACTACGTTAGGTCTTGGTAGTTTAGCAACTCAAGCTAGCAATAATGTTGCAATTACAGGTGGTTCTATAACCAATCTGAGTACACTAGATGGTGTTACACTAGACGGTGGTACATACTAATCCTTTTTAGGAACAACTATGGCATCTAAACTAATCTTAAAAAAATCGTCTGTGCTGGGCAAGACTCCGCTAGTAGGTGACTTGGAGTATGGCGAACTGGCACTTAACTATGCAGATGGCAAGTTGTTCTATAAAACCACCAGCAATACTATTGCTGAGATCAGCGGTGCTGGCGGTGGCGGTGGCGGTGGCGGTGGTGCGGCCGGTGTTAGCCTAACTGTAAATCAGTTTACAGGTACTGGTAATACCACATATACACTAACTGCTGCGCCCGCATCCGTTAACAACACAATAGTAACAGTAGATGGTGTTACTCAAAAACGCAATACGGCATATACAGTTAGTGGAACTACGCTAACGTTTATAGAAG
>Ga0255098_1000130_pt1 | contig 23823 bp, 32 predicted proteins | sample Colum_Atlam_RepC_2_FD_188440 | JGI IMG/M metagenome (GOLD analysis project Ga0255098, IMG submission 188440) | Freshwater microbial communities from Columbia River, Oregon, United States - Colum_Atlam_RepC_8d | ecosystem: Environmental > Aquatic > Freshwater > River | place: USA: Oregon... | reverse complement strand
TATATAAAAGACTCCCCTTCTTTATAGATTTATATTCTTTTTTAGCTGACTCATAAACCTTCTTTATAGATTCATTATCCTTATCTTTTTTATATAAATTTAAAAGACCTTTAAAGTTAGTCTCTTTCTTATTTCCTTTTTTATCAGTATAGGTGAAGGTCTTATCTTTAAAAAATTCAGACATAGTTAAATCATCCTCTTCATCTACTCTTGCTTTAATAGCATCAAAATGACCTGAACCTATAAAAGATACTCCACCACTTTTCTTTTGTAAATTTATTAGATTTTGTCTTCTAGCTTTTAACAGTTCTGTTACTTTATTACCTAATAGGTTTTTATTAGTACCATCATCATTTTGTTCACCTGGACCATCAAAGGTTAGATAATAGATAGCATTATATAAATCACCACTATCTTTAAATTTACCTGGTTTTAAAACATCAGAATCAGTCTTCTCTATAAGATCAATGTATTTATCTATTTCATCATCTTTAAACTCATATCCTTGATAGGATTGTGTTTTATCTTTTAAAAGACTTTTAAGGTATTCTTTAGGTTTTTTAGGGTTAAACCTTTTATCATTTTTAAAATGGTCAGGATTTGAGAAAGTAGCATAAGCTAGGACTTCTTTTTCAGGATATGTCTCTACTAAAACATCATCATATGCAGTAACCTTAATTTGATCTTTAGGAATACCTAATTGTTTAGATACCCATTCTTTTTCAGCTTCCCCCTTAAGACCTTCTTCTCCTATCCCTTCTATAAAGATACCTCCCTTTAAAACTTGTTTTTTCATATCTTCTTTTTGCTCAGGTGGGATATTCAGTTCATTTAATTTTCCATGATCAACAGGGAAACTAAAACCTTGACCTATTTTTTTAGTTTCAGAAACTTTAGGTGTCTTATCTTCTTTTTTGCTTTTCTCCCACTTATCCCAATATTGCTTTAATACCTTTTTATGACTTTCAAATTCCTCAGGTTTTAAAGATTTAAGTTTCACCTCATTTTTTGTTTCAGGATTTATAACTCTTACATTCTCTACCGATTTCCAAAATTCACTAAGTTCTTGTTTAGATATTTTTAACATACTGCTTGCTCCTATTTCATATAATATATTTTGTCTTATAAATCATATATGAAAGGACTAAGCTATGAAACTAGCTACAAATAACCATTTCTTTCTCGTTAAAGAAGAACCTATCTCTGATAACAAATTAGCTACTGTCGGGGATAAAGAATATAAAATCTGTTTATCAGACAATCTTGTTTTAGGTAGCAACCAAGACTTTTATTTTATCTCAGCTGAAAATCCTAAACTCTACTCATTTAAGAAAATCAATAAAACTACCTTTGATTCTCTCACTGATGAAGAAGATGCTAATCAAACTTTAATTGCAGCTTTCTCAAGAGTCCTTTATTCTTTAGGTGAGTTTTATGATGCTAGAGATTGTTTAATCAGAACGAATGACAGAATTCTTATCTCTCGCTTTAAAGAAGCTACTTCTACTAAAGAAGTGATTGTAGCTATTGACCACCTCGATGCTTTCTTATTAAAAAGAAAGCCTACTATCCCATTTGTTAAAAATCCTGGTCAATTACCATCATGTGATCTATTTACCTTATTTGAAGAAATGGTAAAAGCTAAGGCTATGGTAGATATTGTACAGCTACATAAAATCTACCAAAGAAAATCCCCTTCTAAAAAGTATGGCTCATTAAATGATCAAGGTGAATTTATCCCTTGTAAATATGAAACACGAAGCACTACTAAAGAATGGGCATATCTCGTAAATGCTGATTTTACAAATAATGGGGACTTTAATATCTCCCTTAAAGAAAATGTTGAGCTTTATGATAAAGAAACGGATACCCCTATTAAAGAAGTGTCTGGGATTAAGTTAAATATACAATCCTATAAGTCATATAACCTTTATGATGTGCAAGGTTGTAGAATTAAAACTCTACTTATTAGAGTAGATAATAAGTATTTAGATGAGTTTGAATCTAAAACAGGTCTAAATTATGACTTTTTTGAAGAGGGTACGCATACTGACCATTTTATGTTTGAAATTAACATTGAGGACATCCCTATCTTAAATAAAGATATTTATGCTAATACAGATTCTACTAACCCTAGAACTTTAATCAGTTTAGTTATTGTCACAGATTTCCTAAGAGGTCTCTTAAAAGACAATACAGTTTGCTCTTATACACAAGAGCAAATAGATGAATTGAAGAAGTATCATATTACCCCAAGTATAAATTTCTCACCCCCAAGTATTTCTGATTCTAAATCAGATGTAGAATCTTATAAAGTTGATTTTGGTTCAAAGTCTTTAAATGTATTGAGCAATAAATTTAAATCGGGTAATTTTTACCTAGATCGTAGATTTTCTATACCTGGCATAGAAAAAATCTCTTTACCTTTATTACTCGAAAATGATATTCGTACCCTTGAATTAAAGGTCTTAAGTGCAAGGGCAAAGGAAGATGAAGCTGAGAAGCTAGTTATAGATACCTATAAGTATTTGTTTAATATGAGTGAGAATAAAGGTCTTGTAGGTGAGAGTTTAGATTATCAGTTAGATGCTTTAAAAGATGCTCTAAATTCAAAAGATACTTTGAGATTAAAGAATTTACAAAGTTTATTATCTAAGCAATTAGATACTTTATATAAGACTTCGTTCTTACCTATCATTATAGGTTTAAGACTAAATAGAATTGCTTATGAAGGATTAAATATTAAATTTACTTTAGATTTAGATAATTCGGATTATTTAATAGATATTAAGCCTTAATCGGTGTAACGATACGACCATCTTCAAGAATTTGAAAAGGACTATCTTCTGATAGGTCAAATTGCATTTTAATAAGTTTAAGTAGGCTTTGAGCTTTTTCTTCATTAGCATCAACATCAGCAAGAAGTCTAGCTTTCTTCACTTCTAAAGCACCGATTTGATTAACGAGTTGAACAGCAGTTTGCTTTAATTCGTTGAATTGGGCAAGTTGCTTTTCAGATAAGTTACCCGCAACAGAAAAATTAGGTTGTTCAGACATAGTATGTACTCCATATAAATAAAGGGTTTGTTTACATATAAGCACTATACCTAAAAAGTCAAAGCCTTTTTTCTTTTTCGTTTATATGTAAAGCATTCTGATTCGCTTTTTTAATTTTCAAAATGTTTTTCATTTGATCTGATTGCTTATTTATCTTATTTGATTTTTCTATCATCTTATCAATTTTAGGTGGGTCTTCAGGTAGTATCATTTTAAAGTTATCATCAAATAAGGGTTCTTTTAAGAGAGGATAAATAGGCTTATCAAAATCTAATTGTATCTCATCTAATTTCATAGGTGTATTTTTAATACACTCTTCTTGGTTTAGATTAGAGACTAAAAACATAAGAATAGAAGCTATAAGAATAGAGATACCTAAGTAAAAGTCATTCATTTTAAATCTTTCTTAATAGTATTAAGGATTTCATCTGAAGTGGCTTCTAGTTTTATACATTTAAGTTTAAGATTATATAATTCGATCTGCTCTTTAGGAGGTGGAGATATAATCTTTACCTCTTCTGATTTGAGATGTATCTCAGGGGTTATATTTTTTTTAGTATCTGAAGTAAAAGAGCTAACAGCTACAATAATAACAGATGTGATAAAAATAGATGTGTTAAGAGCGAGATCGCTTATAATCATAATACACCTCCCTATCAGGGATTCTCTCTATTTAGCAAAATCGTTTGTATTTCGGACAGATTTTTCTGTACATGGTCTATGTTCTTTTCAATATCTTTTAAGTTCTGTCTTGTTTGTGCATCAATGACTTTGTCCTCAGAAATTTCTTTTTTGATTTCATAGATTTGGTAATCCATTTTAACAACTTGGTTTTTAACAATTTCCATATTGTTTTTGATAAGAGCATTCTCAATCGAGATGCTGTTCAGCCAGTATAATAAAGGTAGGACGGTAGCAGAGAGGGCTTTATATAACCATGAAACTATTTTTTCTATTTGTTCTGAGGAGAAGTGCATTTTTATTCTTTCTTTAACTATATAAAATTTCTAGGGGATAGAACACCACGACCAACATTAGGGCCGAATGCTGATCTAACACCGACACCATATTTAGGTTGGACAAGACCTCTGATGATCTTAGTGGTTCTAGCTTTCATTTCAGTAGCAGTTTGCCATTGACTTTCAGCTGTACTTTTTAAGCCTTCATATTTAGATGATTTATCAATATTAAGTGAAATACCACCTATGGAATAATCAAATTCATCAACAATCCAGTTAGCTTGTAAAGCCATAGCTGCAAATACAATAGCACCTTGTAAAATAGGAGTTCGCCAAGCAGGTTTAGTATTTACAAGAGTTTCGATGGTTCTATAGCCTTCTGTTTCAGGGGGCATCATATTCCACCAATCTAATGCTCGTTCTAAATACTCCATTAATTCATAATCTTCCCATACTTGACCGAAGACTCTATTATATTGACCTACCACAGCTTCAGACTCTGGTGGTCTAAAATGGTAAAATTTATCTGGGCAGTTGTGAACCAGTGTTTTACTTTCAAATAAAAAGAGATTGTGGTTATTCTCTACTGTGAGATCATACATATGATCTCTATTATCTATTTGAGAGATAGATAATATTTTAACTTTGCCTTGTAAAGAATAAACAGAATCACCTTCTTTTAAATCTTCTACTTCAACAGCATAATCAATATCTGTATATACTCTATGACCACCTGTGAGAACCATACTACCTAATTCAGTTTTAATAGAATAGATAGATTCCCATGATGTTTCATTTTTGTGTGCTTTTTCAATTCTTTGCCATGATAAAATGCCATCTTTATTTAAAGATTGGACTTTTAAAGTACCATCTTTAAAAGATTCTTTAATTTTGTTTTTAATATCCTCGCTTAACATAATCCAAGTTCCTTTTCTGTCCAAATGGCAAAACACCAGTTATTGTTCTTAGCTAGAATTTCACTTCTCTTAATTCTTTTTTTAACTCGGTGTTCTTCGGACAACTTAAGCACCCATTTAGATTTTACTTCTATAAGGACAGTCTTATCTCTATATTTAACTACGAAGTCTGGTAAAATAAATCCGTCATTATCTATATGCTTTGATTCATAGGTATATGAAATAACATTTTCATCATTATCTAATATCTCAATAGCTTTTTTTTCATATGATGATCTGACTCTTACTTGTCTAACATCATTTTTATTTGCATTGACAATTTCACTGCGACCTCTTAAAAAAGGATTAGGATTATTTTTCATTCTCATAGTTTGCTTTTCTGAACACATCCTTCTTTGTTCAGGCGAGAGATGGAAATCCATAATTTTTTTAACTACTTCAGGGTTACCCCACACATAATGTTTTGAATTAAAAGATGCTTTTTCTTTGTTTTCTTTTTTAGACCATGCTTTTTTTAATGTTGCTTTTTCTTCATCTGTTCTTTTTCGTCCTCTTAGGCAATCAAAATCTCCTTTTTCCCATTGCCTTTCTAATTGACCCTCTCTTTTTTTACCTTTCCAAGATTTGCCTACATTCCCCCCAATGTTTTTTAATTTGTTTTTTACAGCTTCACATTTTTTACCTTTAGAAAGTCTTTGTATTGTGGCATTACCTAAACCTGTAATATTTCTCATTTCCTCCCACGAAAATCCTTTTTCATGTAGATAGGTAATAATCAAAGATCTTTTTTCAACTATTTCTTTAGATACTCTACCTTTCTTTTGAAAAGCAGATATTGCTATGTCGTGCTGTATTAATAACTGTTCTAAGATGGGATTCATTTTAAATCTCCTATCAGATCATGAAGTTCTTCTAAAGTAATTACTACTTTTTCACCATTAACATCTAATAAGATTTTCTCTTCACCACCAATACACTGGTCTCTAAGTAAGATTCTAAGTTTATCTACCATAGATTTCATTTCGGGGGACATACCATAGCTTAGAACTGATTCGTTATTAACGACAGCAAATTCTTGGACTATATTTTGTACTTGGCTATTAACAAATTCTTTAATTGCCCATTTAATTCTATAAGTGCCGAAGGTGGCTGTGGCAGGTATTCTAAGAGAAGCATAATATTCACCAACAGCTGGATTTTCGGGAATACGGGCTGGATCACCGATAAGGACATCAACTTGTTGGTCGACAAAATAGATAGCATAAGTGATTTCGGCAGCATTAGCGACATTCCCACTGCTATTAGTGAGGAATATATCTAAATCACCTCTGCTTAGGGTTTGACCTCTTTTAAAGACTACACTCATTTTTTTATAAACTTTCTATTTTTTTGAAACTTATAAGTGTATTTTCATAAAGAAAGTATAGTCTTCAATATATAGTTTATCTATTTACTCTTTATATATTAGATATAGATAAATAACATTCTAGGAGAAATACTATGTCATACGGCATTATATTAAGAGTAACCCATGCAGGTGCTAACAGTTCTTCAATTTATATTCCTGATACCCATGATGGTAAGGATTCAAATGGTCGTGTACAAAATCAAAAGTCTGCACAATATGTACCAGTAGGTGGTTATGTAGATATGGTTTTCACAGATCAAATTGCATTTAGCTATCAACAAGGTGGTATTCGTGGTTTAATCAATGAAGGTTATATTACAACATCATTTATCGTAAATACTGATGTTTCAAATGCAATTACAACAGTAGGTACATTAACTAATGTATTGAAGCTTAGTAGTGTTGCTGAAGATGCTGGTGATACTGTTGCTACATCTGTTGCTACATCAACAACTTATTATATCACCGGTGCTGCTGAAACTTCAACACTTGCTGATGGTGTAGAAGGTCAAATCAAGATTCTCGTTATGAAGACCGATGGTGGTGATATGGTAGTTACTGTAGACCATGCTGGTTGGGATCTCTTAGATGCGAATGGTACTATTACTTTTGATGCTAAGGGTGATGCTTGTACTTTACAATTTGTAAGTGGTGCTTGGTATTGTATCGGTAACAATGGTTGTGTATTTGGTTAATAGTATATAAATAACTGTGTCCCTTGTATTAACACTATAAAGGACTACAAAATGGCAAACAGCTTATCTTTACAGATAATCAATGTAGGGTCTACTTCCTCAATTTATATAAATGACATTCATGATGGGAAAGATCAGAATGGTCGTGTAAATAATCGTAAGCCTTATCAATATATACCTGCAAATGGTGCTGTAACAATATTGTTTACAGAACAAGTACAATATAGCTATGAATCAGGTGCAATCAGAAGCTTTATTGATCAAGGTCTTATTCAAACCTTTTTTGTGCATGGTGATTTAAATTATACATCAACTGATGAAGATGGTATTTCAAATCACTTAAATGTTACTTTCCAAAATGGTCTATATGATATTTCTGGTCCTTCTGATCCTGCAGGTGCTTTAGATTTTGCAGGTACTGACATTACTATTACAGCTGGTACTTCAAATGGTGCAGGTCAAGTAGGTGGTGCTTTAAATTTAAATGCAGGTGCATCTCTTAATGGTAATGGTGGTGGTGTAGAAATCCGTGCAGGTGAGGGCAGTGTCAATGGTGGTGGTGTATATATTTATGGTAATAGGGGGGGTACAGGCACAGCAGGTAAAGTATCTATTGTAGGTGGTGATAGTGATACGGATAATGGTGGTGATGTAGAGATTACAGGTGGTCCCGTATGGAGTGGGAATAAAGAGGGTGGGAATGTAAATTTAACAGGTGGTATTGTAATTGAGAATGTTGTGGCGACAGGTGGTCATATTAATATCACAGGTGGTGGTGTAGGTAATTTTATAGGTTCTTCAAATGGTGGTGATGTGAATATCACATCAGGAGCAGGTATTGGGGCAGACAGGACAAGTGGAAATATTACTTTAGACCCAGCAACAGGAGCAGGTGGTGCGAGTGATGGTAAAGTTATTATTAAAGGTGCAAATGTTACTTTAGATAACTATGCTATTAATGGTCTTTTAGGTGTAAATGATCGTACAATCCAAACTCATTATTATGGTACAGAGGATTTTACACTTCCAGCTCCTTTAAATAATGATGATGTGCTTATTACAATAAACGGTGCATTTGTCAGTGGTACAAGTAGGATACTATTTAATTTATTTACACCAACACCAATAGTTATCAATACCATACCTGTAATATCTGAAATTAATACGGGTGCGGGTGCAAATTTTAAAGTAACATTTAAAGCAACAAATGGTGGTGGTGGTCCTGTAGGCTGTAAACTATTTTGGGTTTGTATCTAAATAGGAGATGTGAAAAATGACAGTACATTTTCAGAATAATAAGGTTGCTATAAAATCAGCACCTAATTCTACTGCATATACCTTAACAAAAGATGATTGTGTCTATACTGGATATAGTGGACAGACTATAAATTTGCCTGCACCTAGTACAGTTTTAGGTTATCGATATGTTATAAAAGCACCAAGTGATTTATCATCTACAATTACTGTTAATGCTTCTACAAACAGTTCTACAATAGATGGTCAAAATACACATAAGATATATGAAAAGAATGGCAGTTTAGAAGTAGTAGCTACAAGTAGTGGTTGGTCTAAGATAAGTCAAAGCTCTTTATATATATGTCAAGGTAGATTATCTGGAGACCAAACAGTGACAAACAATGTTGATGCAGTACTACAATTTCAAAACAATATGTCTTTTAGTATTGATCCTCAAGGATGGTTGAATAATAGTACCTATAAATTTCAACCTACAATAGCAGGGTATTACAATATCTCTTTAGGAGTATGGTTTAATACTGGTAGTTCATCTTCAAATCAAATCAATGCACAGATTAGAAAGAATAGTACTTCTTATGGTATTGCACAATCAGCTGTGCCTACAACTGTAGGTGCATCATTATTTGTTACATCCTTAGTAGATTTAAATGGTTCTACGGATTATGTAGAGTTTACAGTATATAGTTCTAACCCCACAGGACATACAATAAATGGTAGTGGGTCAAGTGAAGGTACTTATTTTACAGCGATAAAGGTTTAATAAGGGTAAGTGTTTATAATGTTTATATATAAAGTATATAAAGTATATCTAGTATAGTTCTGACTTAGGATGGCATCTTATATGTATAATGAATTTAAAAATTTTATCGAGAGTTTTTTTGGAGATGATTTTTTTGAAATTAAAAAAATCAATAATGCTGATGTACCCCCAACAATAGGAATAGATTTAAATCACTTAAAGCCTAGAGGTTCCGGAGAAGGATTCTTTTGTCTAATGATGCCTATAAATCCTCCTATGGGGTCTAAATATTATTTAGGTGTCCATAAAAAAGGAAATTTATATTTGGTAGATATGTATATTTACCCCCCAATAGATTTTTACTCCGGTTATTTTCTAGTAGGGTCTGGCACTACCTATGAAGAAGCTATTTTTAAAACAGTAAGTTTAGATTCTAATTTAAAAAGTTTTTTTACACATAAGAATATTAGACCTATATCTCCAGTATTTAAATCATTATTGAATCTAAAAAATCAATTAGAAAAAGAAGATGAAATAGAAGATACTGTAGACCTTTCAAGTTTTCCAGCCAACATAACACCTGAAGAATGGGTTGATTTAAATAAACTTAATGGCTATTTTATGCTTGCCCGAGAAGAGAACTTAGATTTAGTAAAAAGAATAGGTAAAAGGTATCCTAAGAAGACTTTTACCTATTTATATAGGAGTTTTGGAGGTACTCTATTTGCTAAAGAAATAGAAAATTCTTTTCATACGAAATGTGGCGAAGAAGAAATAATATTATCAAAAGATTTAACAGAGGGAGCTAAGAAGTATTTAGGTCTATCTATAAAAGGGTTAAGAAGCTGGACTTACGATAAGGAATTAGCTTTCACCTATGGTTCTCATGGTGCTAAAAAAAGCGTTATTATGGTTATTTGGAAAGAACCTACGGATAAGGATGTTCTTATGGATTTAGATTTTTTATTAGATGATGTTAAGCGTTATTATCAGCCATCAGGACCCTATTTTAACTATCACAAAACTACAAGATACTTTGTGAAAAGTGAAGTTTTAGTAAATGCTTCTCATAATTTTAGAATCACTGGTGTTAAGAGATGGTTTTCTAAAGGTATATGTTTTTATAATGTATATATTCGGAGTATATGATTTTAAAAGCCTTTAGCTTGTGCATCTTCAGTTGTAAATTGATCTTTAGTGCCACCATCATATGATTTAGCAAATCCCTTTTCTATCATCATTTCACTTAATGTCTTAGGCACTGGTGTCCAATCATCATTTAAGGGCCAGATATCAGCTAAAGCACGACCATATTTATCAGGCTTATGACTCTTTAATAGAACTTTCTTTTCAAGTACTTGTTCACGAATAAAATCTCTTGAAGCAGTAGCTAATTTCTTAACTTCAGGATCTTCTGATTTCATTTCAGCAGTATCAATACCCATAAGACGAACTTTAGTCTTAACTGTTAAACTAAAACCTAGATCAATAATAACAGTAAGTGTATCGCCGTCATATACTTCTAAAACATCAGCATAATAGGTATAAGGTGATGGTGGTAGTGTAGCTTTTTTCTTAGCCATTTTAACTCTCCAATAAGTGTTTATATGCTTCATCTACAAGTAGAGCAGCATTATCAAGATTTCTTAAAGCTGTTTTAATATGAAGATTAGAGTCTTCTTCAGAAGTATTTATTCCACCAACACCTGTTTGTAATAAACTACCTGGACCACTATAACCCAAAGTATTTCTAATTTGCATGATGCTAAGTTTCATTTGATAGACTTTAGCTATGGCTTCTTTAACATCTTTAGATTTAGCCTTTTTAGACATAGCTTTTTTAATAAAGTAGTGTTTGTTCATAAATAACTCCTGTTTGTATATAGGAGTAGATATAAACTATTTAATAATAGCAAATTGTTGTCTGAATACTTCAATAGGACTGTTAGCACTTCTCATAATTGCCCATTCAACAAAATGTTCACCTATAATAAACCCTGTGCTGAATTTCTCACCTACATAATAGTAGCCTGTTTCTTCTTTAAAAGGAACACGACCTTCCATACCTATACGGTATTTACCTCTATTTTTATCATCAGCATAAAAGCTATATGTGACACTATAAGGGTCAAAGGGTCTATTCTTATCATCTTTAATAAGAATCTTTAAATCCCATTTAGTAGGTGTGTCCCCTTGTTTAAAGACTACTGCCATTTAAATATTCCTCTTTTGTTTCAGTTATAAGATTTAAAGCAAAACCTATATCCCATATTAAAGCAAGGTCATCTTTTGTAAGACCCTCTTTATTGATCGGTTTCTTATCCATTAAATCTTTAATCGCTTGTGTGAATAGCATATTAATCTTCTTCACAACAAGGATTATAAGATTGTTTAAAAGTTTTAAAGAAAGCCTTAATATCTTTCTTTAAATGCTTTGCAATAGCTTTATTAAAATGTAAGGGACTATCAATAGAACAGGTATCAAAAACTAAGGTTTGCTTATCAATAAATGATTCTGTGCATATGGAATCATTTCTGATGAGTCCTGATTTTTTACTTGCAGAGATTTTAAGACGGAATGAGCCATCTTGAAATTCTGTGTAATAAAACTTAAATTTACCTGATAGACTTTTATCTAAAAGTTTTTTAGATTTAACATAAGAAAATTTTTCAAATTCTTTGATTTGTTCTTCATCAAGGTATTTAGAAAGAATCTCTTTCAATAAGGGGCCTTGTTTGAAAACTTCATAAGGTGGTGGACTTTTCTTGCGATTAATAATAGAACCCATATTTTTTACTCTCTTGTTTGGGGGTTAATTAATTATACAAAGAAAATAGTCTAAACAAAACTAATTTTCATGCCTCTTATAGAGGCAATATCAATCGTATATTCTCGTACTAATCTTTCATCAGCCATGTTAGTGGCACTAACACGAATATATAAAGTGTATCCAGCAGTATTTTCAGGAATAGTAATACTAGCAGTCCACGAAGAAGGTTCATCTTCATCTAAAACTTCCATAGCTTGATTAACAAGTAAGTTATTTATCGTACCGTCATCATTAAATTTATATAGTGTATAAACAGCATCTTGTACTAAGATGGGGATACCTTCAGCTGTGGTAAAGAAAACATTATGTGAGTAAATATCACCTTCATAAATATTAGCCATAATTATTCTCCGTCTTTACTCATATGAGTTAATGCTTTCATAGAACGAATTTCATCGACAAAAGTGAGGGCAGGTACAAGGGCAGTTCTATTAAAGTATTCTTTTTTAAGTTCTTTAATAGTGCCTGAGTCAGCAAAAATAAAAGATATTTTTTTACCTTCGACTTCAGTTCCTAATAGGGGTACTCCAACAGTCTTTAAAAAAGAAGCGAAATATAAGTCGGAGGTTTTATATCTTTCATTCATTTTAAAGCCTTAACTTGTTCTAGGATTTGTTTAGTTTTTTTGCTATCTGTGTTATAGATGATTTGATCACCTTTCCATTCAGCAACTTGTTCGCCCCATGTAGCTAATAGCTTTAAACCGTCAGAGATAAAGCATCTTGATTCAGATTGGGTTTTATTAAAAAAGGCTTGTATAACTTTTTTATCAGCTAGATTCAATTTCATTGAAAATATTCCTTGTTAGATAAGACAATTCTTATCTAATTATACCTTAGGCGTTAGGGTCGTAAACAGAACCATCACTATTATAAATAGCAACACAGTTATTAGCTGTGCCTTTATAGTTAAAGTTATCAGATAACATAACAGATAAAGCACCTTTAGCTGCAGAAACGGCAATATCGGAAGCTAGTACACGATTATTCTTTTCGCCTGTGAAAAAGTCATCAATATCAATAGCTGCGATAGGTGAGAAAACACCATTAGTATCTTGTACTTGATGACCTGCAGGTAGTGTAAAAATAGCACCAGTCATAATAGCTAAAATATCAGCAACTCTAGTAGTAGATGGAGCTGCAACAGAAGAGTCTGCTTGTGTATTATCGGCAATATCCGTGATATTAGCGGCTTGCAAAGCAAGACTGTTTCTCATACGAGAAACAAGGTTTGTAGCGATAGTATTAGCTTCACTTGCAGTAAGAGCTTCATAATCACCACCACCGAGATCATTACCTCTAAGGGTAGCAATAAGATAAGCAGCAAGACCACTGACTGTACTAGTAATAGTTCTCTTATCACCGTCAGCAGTTGTAGCAACAGAATTATTTTCAGGTTGACTTAAATAGAATGGGCCTTGTGGATAAGGATCAATCACTGCATTAAAGTCAGATGGGTTAGGGTAAAGGTCTCTAATTTGTAAGACACCATTAGGGATATCAGTTCTTGTAACTGTAATATATACTTGAGACATGGTTTAAACTCCTTTTATGTTTTAAATATCAGCACTTGTAATAACTGTTCCATCATTAAGATAGACAACAGCATATGGGTTTTCATTACCATTAGCGGCAGGAACAACACCATTAAGATTAACTTCACCTAAATTGATGGAAAGGTCACTAAAATATGATGTTATGGTGTTGGTAAATTTATATAATTGACCTGATGCAAGACTTTCTTCCCATGCAGTATCACCTGTGACAAGTCTTCTATCCCCTGGTACAGGAAAATTACTATTAGAAATAAGTAATGGTGTGTGAGCCCCACCGTCTTGGATAGGTGTGTTAGCACTAACTACAAACTTTTCTCCAGATAATATCTTAAGTAGGTTTTCGATATCATCTGAGTAATGGTAATTTACACCAAATTCAGCTTGGAGATTAGCTTGGAGATTGTTTAGATCATCAGCAGCATATGCTTTAGCTACAATAAAATTAGCTACATCAAGAGCTTGAGCTAAAGTTAATGCTTCTAAATTATTGTCCACTTGAGTTAAAACATAAGCAACAAGACCTGTTGTTTGATTAGTAATAGTAATATCTCCACCTACAGTTTGTAATTTGGGGGCAAGTCTTCCTGTGCCATTTATTTCTATGGGTCTTAAATAAATAGGACCTTGTGGTACAGGGCCATTATGGACTCTTGCTTGTGATTTATTAAAATATAAATCAGTAATTTGGACAGCACCAGCTGGTATGTCACTTCTACGGACTACGATATAAGGCATTTTAAACTCCTATTAGAATATTGATTTTACATAATCAATATTTATAAAAAAAATACTAAGAATGATTTACCATAGCCATTCTTACAGAGAACCTAACTTCCCCTACAACACCACCTGCTCCGTCAGCTGTTGGACTACAACAAACGAAGATTTCTGGTGCCCCACCACCTGTTAAACTAACTTCACTATATGGTCTTACTACAGTAGGGTTCATACCCGGGTGAAAAGAAACATACAATTCTTGATCTGGGTCAACATTAGTGATGTTAATGGTATGGGAGAAATAAGGTAAATGTACATTCATACATCCTTGACCGAGAGTGTCTGGTGTAGCAGGTAGGATAGGAGCATTGCCAGTAAAGGTAAATACTGGATGGGCAGTAGTGAAAAAGTCATATGGAGGTACAGCAATGATAGGTCCCCATTCACTATATGTGCCATTATGTTTATATCTGCCTCTGATTCTAATATATAACGATTCACCATCTGAAGGGATTCTAGTTTGCCCTACTACATAAGTAGTGGCATAATCGCCTAGATCAAATAGGAATCTAGTATTATTTCTTCTTGATTCTTCGGTCATAGTTCTAGTAGTTTCAACTGAAGGTGATTGGAATACACCACCTGCTTTTAATTCAAACATAACTCTAGGTGCATTAAAGGCAGTATTAACATTACTTGCACCTGCAACTTGAATTTGATCAAAACCTCTGAGTAGTTCATTACGAATACTCATATCAACAAGACCTTTTGATCTATAATTAAAACTAGCTGCTAAACGATTTCTCATGTGATAACTCCTATATCTATATAATCTCTGGAGTTATAAATAATTTATCTTGAACCGATTCTACTTATAAAGGGTCCCATTTCATCTAAAGGTTTATAATCTGAAAAAATTTCTAATAAAGCTTTTAAACCTACAGCAATATCAGAGATAATAGCTAAAGGAACATGGATTACAAGCATCATACTTTTCATTAGGAAGTTTTTAATATGTTCTTTACCGAAAATGACACCTATTAACCAAGCAACAAATAGCCACCCACCTAATCTTAAAAAAGAAGACTCTACAATCAATACATAGATTTTTCTAAAAAAACCTATTATCTTAGTCCAGATAGTCATTTTTAATTCATACAATATGATACCTATACTTGTTTTCGCTATAAATAAGTGAGTATTAGCTTTTTCTCTTGTTGTTCCAAAAGCTTCAGCAAAATCTGAGATATTAGTATCTGCTACAACAAACAAGTCATCGAAGTCTTTAGCTTTAAAAACTTTGCTTAATAATTTAATTGATTGGATAGGGTTATTTGAGTACTTTTCAGTTCTCTCATTAATCTTATCAAGTATGTAAGTAGTTATAGGTTGGATTTTAGCTGGGATTTTAACATTAACAAGTTCATTTAAAGACATACCCGTTTCTTTAATAAACTTAATAAGACTTAAACTTTCTTCTCTCAGCGAATTAGTTGTTTTCTCAGAATATTCTGAGATCATTTGATTTATAGCTTCTAGTTTGATCTTGTTTTGATCACCTATAGAGAGCTCTTCAATATCAGCAACTATTGCTGATGAGAGTTTAATTCTTTTCATTTTTAATGATTCCTAGAGAGTGTTAAAAGAAGAGCGCTTTTAAAAGTAGTGTCTTTTTTAGCTAATAAGGAAGCTTGTTTTAAAACATTTAATCTTGCTTCTCTTCTGAAAAAAGAAGAGAAGAATTTTTTAACACTACCCCAAATTTGAGATGCTATGTTGATAACAAAACCATAAGTTAATCTCATGATTTTTACTAATTGAGTAACAAGAACTAAGGGAAGATTGGTAAAGGACATAACAACTTTTCTGATTAAATTTGAAAATCTGTCCATACCAAAAATAAGACCTACAAGCCAAGCACCTACAAACCATAAGCCTAGCTTAAGCATTATAGCACCAAGACCTAAAGATTTAAGCCAACCTGGAATAACAACCTTAGCTACTGTAATCCATCTTTCAACTAAATGTGCAGTATGATCATCCATAAAAGCAGCCACACCACCAAAAGTGATAAGAACTTTAGCAAATCCTTCAGGTGTGACACCTAAAGTCCTATAAAATTCTTCTCTAGTCAAGTCATTTACAGCTGCTAATTCTTCAGGAGTTCTGGCTGTTATAATTCTATACAAATAAGTGAAAAAATCATTGAAAGAGGATAATCCTTGCATTTTAGCATGGGCTTCCTCATGAAATCTCCGACCTAGAGAAGGGTCTGTGGATTTTACACCATGAACGAATTCTTTCACTCCAATATTTTTTTCAATAAAATATTTTTTGATCGCATCTAGCTTATTACGACCAATATTCTTTTCAACTAAAGTTATTACTTTTTCTGATGATGCTAAAATAGCTTCTTCTTTAACAGCAGCTTGCACATCTTTAGGTGCATTTTCAAGAGCTTCCAAAACTTGAAATTCATTTTCTAAAAGAGTGTCATACCCAACTTTAATTTTACCCATAGCTCTTAAACAAGCTTGTCTTAAATTATGCCCATCTTTAGATGAAAAAGAGAGCTTATATAATGTTTTTAATGTGTTAATTGAAAGCATTTTTTTTCCTTCTAGCAGTTTTTATATATGCTTTCAATATAAAAAGACTATCAGTTCTTTGATTGCTCTTTTTGAACTAAATTATTATAGCTTTCTGTATTCTTACCTTGAGACTTGGCTAATTTTTGTGCTTCCGACCATGAATCCACCCTCTCACCATTAACATTAGGTACAAGAGTAACACCAGGAGCATCTCTTTTCATTTCATCTTGTTTAACACTAGCTTTTGATCTTCTAGCTTCCATTTGTTTTTTAATACGACTGTTTTTATCTCCCCATTCATCACCCTTAAACATAACTTGGGGCATCGCAGGTATTTTATTACAAATAATATCTTTACAATCAAGGCAATTCTCAGGTGTAGATGATTCGGATATTTTTTTAGTGACTTCAAACTCTAGTTCGCAGCTAGGGCATTGGTATATATATGTAGGCATTTTATAGACTCCTGTTTTTACATACTATACAACTTTTTTATTAAACTTAACTTTTCTTATAACAGCATATGTATGTTTGCAAAGTCTATTATTATTCTCTTCATCTTTTTCTTTAGGTTTAGTGGCAGTACCCTTAGGTTCTCCTAATAAATACCCATCTTTTTTAGCATGGTATTCACAACCTTGATATACCCAAAATCCACAAGTACAGTTTATAAATATATTTTTATCTTTATCTACATCTAAATTAATAGTTTCATCCCCTACTTTAAAGATACTTTTATTACCTATTCCATTAAATTCACCAGATACTTCTAGAATCTTGGCTTTTTTTTTACATCGGGATTTAGACCTTTAACAATATCTCTTTTTAACATAGCTGTTTTGACACTAGCTAATTTAGCAGTAGGTCTAGTATATTCTTTAATCCCATATTCATTAGTATCGATTACATCCATATCAAAAGTCCCATCTTCTCTTATACCTGTATATTTAATAATAGATACTGAGCATTTAGGCTTTTTTATCTTAGGGTCTTTTTGATAGCCTAAGAATCTAACTTTTCTAGGGATAAGGTATAAATACATTTTTCTATTGGATAAATCATAAACTACTTGGGAAGTGGTTTTCATATCTACTTGATTTTTACTATCTCTGACCATATTAAGAGGGTCTAATGGGTCTTTACCAACACGATAACCATAAATAGCTGGAGCAATCTCTTCAACATTTTTAACTTCTCTTAATTTTCTTATAGCTCTATTTCTTCTACTTACAGAAGAGTCTCTTTTGATACCATCTTGGTATCCCGCTGTTTCGTGGTAAATACCATGATTAGTTCTTACATGGACTCCACTATTTCTGAGGGTTCTGACTATACACTCATGTTCACTTGTAAGTTCAATAGCTTTAGTTACAAACCCATCGGAAACAAAGGTATGTCCTAAAAACCCACTATCTTCACATAAAATTGAAATAGCATCGTCTACATTATCACATTGCAGAGCATTCATCATTTTAATAGGGTCTTTATCGGGATGAACTGTTCTTTCACCATTTACAGTTTTTTTCTTCTTTTCTAATATTCGTAATTTAGCTTTTTCATCATCTTTAACTGCAAGGGCAGCATTAACAATCCCTATACCAAATTCATTAATCCCTTCTGTCCACCCGGTAAGTTCATCTCTATAATAAAGGATTTCTACACCATTATGGATTTCGTGATAAACCTTGATGGGAGGGATGTAATTACGGTCTCTATTTTTAAATAGGACTCTACTATTATTCCATTCACCCGTAGCGATAATACAAGCTTCTTTATTCATTTCATTACTCTTTGTTTAATTTATACAAATATAAATATATAAAGATATTACCGAATTTTAAATTTCATCATAGCTGTTTTGATACTAGCTAACTTAGCAGTAGGTCTAGCATATTCTTTAATCCCATATTTCTCAGTATCGATTACATCCATATCAAAAGTTCCATCTTCTCTTATACCTGTATATTTAATAATAGACACTGAGCATTTAGGTTTTTTTATCTTAGGGTCTTTCTGGTATCCTAAGAATCTAACTTTTCTAGGGATAAGGTATAAATACATTTTTTTGTTAGATAAGTCATAAACTACTTGGGATGTAGTCTTCATATCTATTTTATTATCACTATCTCTAACCATATTAAGAGGATCAAATTTATCATTACCGACACGATAGCTATAAATGGTAGGTGCTATGTTTTCTAATTCATCCACCTCTTTTAACTTTTTAATAGCTCTGTTCCTTCTCATTAAAGAGCTTTCCCTACTAATGCCGTCTTGGTATCCTGCATTTTCAAAATAAATACCATGATTAGTTCTTACATGGATATTGTTATTTCTAAGTTTTTTAACAATACACCCATGTTCTTTATCTTGTTCTACTGAAACTGTACTATTATTATCTGAAATAAAGGTATGTCCTGTTAGTTTTTTACTACATATAACATTAACGGCATCATCTATGTTATTACATTGTAGAGCTTCAAGAACTTTTAAAGGGTCTTTGCTAAGTATTTGTATATGACCTTCTTTTTCATCTTTAGCTACGGATAAGGCAGCATTAACAATCCCTATCCCAAATTCATTTATGCCCTCTAACCATCCAGTAAGCTCGTCCTTATAATAAAGGATTTCCACCCCATTTACTAATTCATGGTAGACTTTAAGAGGGGGTATATAATTACGATCTCTATTTTTAAATAAGACTCTGCTATTATTCCATTCGCCTGTGGCGATAATACAAGCTTCTTTATTAAACATCTTCTATACTCACTAAAACTATCTTAAATAAACTTAGAATATAAGTAAATTATAGTGCTGGGTTTAATTGTTCTTCTACCTTGTTTAGTTGTCTTTCTAATTTTTTCTTTTCTTTTCTAAGTTGGTTTATCTTTTGTCTTTTAATCTCTTTTTTAAAAGTCTCTTGTTTTTTTATAGATTCAAGAAGGTTTCTTTTAGCTAATTCTCTTTCAAGAATATCTTCTTCTTCATTTTTAAGTCTTAGGTTTTGATTAGCAGCACTAATACCTTCAGTAAGAGCTAATATTATCCATTGTCCATATTTACTAAGAGAATTGTAGATAGAATATACAATTTTTTCAGTAGTCCATCCTATTAAGCTATATAAGTCATTGATAAGAGCAAAAAACCCACCACCAATAAGGATATATATTTTTTTAAGAACACTACTTCTTTTAGCTGAACTACCAAAAAACATAGTTAGAAAGAAACGGGCAATTTCTTCCCTAATTGTCAAGTCGGTAGCAAAATAAGCTAAATACATAGGTAGTGTGATTTTAAGGGATATTAGCTTCAGAAGTAAAGGAATCATATATGTAATAAGAGCAAGTTTTCTCTCATCCATATTAGCAAGACCTTCAAGTAAAAACTTGCCTGTTTCAACAAAAGGTATTTTAGATGAAATATCTATACCTTTACCTTTATCCAAATCCTCTTTAGTGAGTTTAGTAAAAGGTATTCCTGTAACCTCTCTTAATTCTTTTGTTCCATCACAGACTAAGACCTTAATAATGAATTGTGCTAAATCTGATACCTCAGTCAATTTTTGTAATTTAGGTGCAAACTTTTTACCAAATTCGGTTTTAGGTTCTCTGAATCCTTCTTCTTCTAAGAAATCTAGTAAAGCACCATAATCAAGATTTATAGTTCCGTCATCTTTTTTTTCAAAGGTTTCCCATGCTTGTGTCATAAAGATATAAATACCTGAACCAAATAAGCTATCTAATCCTGTTTTTTTAGCAAATATTTTAGCCCATTTGACTAAAAGACTTTCTTTAACAGAATCTGGGATTATTTTAGATATCGTTCCACTTTTTTCTTTAATGTTTTTATTTTGAAAGGCTCTCTTAATCATAGCCTGTCTTACATAAAATTCTTTATTCATATAAACACTCCCTTGTATATTTAAGGAGTGTTTATAAAAAATCTATATAGTCTTTAAGAGATAATTACCTAACTTGTAGTCAATTTCAAAAGCTGTTCGGATCAGATTTTGTCTAGCTGTTCTTTTAGATCTTAAAACCCCTTTGAGATTATTAAGTATCTCTTGTTGTTCATTATCATCTTTTCTTAGCTTAAGGAGATAGTTAGCTGCATTTTCACCATATAATTGTTTATCTTTTAGCCATATAGTTTTATCTACAGCACTATTCATGTATTCTTTGGCTATTTCTAAACCTTGATACCCTTTGCTTATGTATTCCTTAGCTAAATCTAAACCTTTATTTCCGTATTCCTTAGCTAAATCTAAACCTTTATTTCCGTATTCCTTAAGAGTAGGACTATATTCTTTCCACATCTCTTTACTTTTAACAAAAACTAAGTTGGAAATAATGGGCATTAGCCAACGGTAACCATTAACAATAGCTTTTGCTAATAAGCTACCCATATTTCTTATTCTTTTAAATATTGTTTGTATGAATTTATGTATGACTTTTTTATTCTTTGTGTATAAGTAGCTTATCAAAACGACTATGAGTAATCCTAGAATCCAGGGGTATGCTTTTGATAATGTCAACAAAAGAGGAGCTTTTGATAATAAAACTTGTTGCACTTTGTTTTCTAAGGGTTCTTTAACACCCATTTGGTCTAATTTTAAATTAAATTTAGAAATATCTAAAGGATCTAATTTTGAATTAGCTACATTACTGATGTCTTCAGGTCTAAGAAGTACTTCTCCACCATGTTGTTGAGACATATTAAGGATATTCTGTACTTTTTTAAATATTTCTGGTCCACTATTATTTAATGTTTCTATTGTAATTCTTACCTCTCCCTCTATAATCTCACCTGAAAAAGCATACTGATCTAAAGAATTGATAGCTTCTAAACCAACACCTACCTCAGCAGCTCTTTTAACTTGATTAGTGTATTGCATATAAGAATAACAGGCTTTTCTTAGGTTTTCTCCACCTCTGACTTTAAAACTCATATGATACAAATCTGATACTACATTTCTTGATGCTGTTTTTTTCTTTTTGGCTAAAGACATTTTAATCTCTTCTTCGTTTTGTTTTTTCCATGATTTCCATTTGTCATAAGATGGACTATTAGGTTTACTAGGATCATGTCCCCAATTCCTTAATGAGATTTCCCATTTACTCATACCTGTTGAACCTACTGGCTTACCTGGTTTCCCCCCCAACATACGACCATTAAAACCATTCTCTTGACTAGCATTATCAAAATCTTGTGCTGTCCAATCTTCAAATGGTTTGTCTTTTCTTCTTTTAATACGATGAAAAGAATCATATCCTGATTGTATCTTTCCATTATCTTTAGCTTCCTCTCTATTTAAAGAAGCTTCAAGATGATCCGGGTCTTCCCCCCAATCGACTAATTCTTTTTTAGACATATTAATAAGGGACTTCCACTTACTGTATATCTCTTTTTTTTCATCATCTGATCGTTCAGTTGCATAATGTAACATAATAGTGTCCTTTTAATGTGATCTAATATCACCTTTATATTTAAAACTTCTTCTTAGAAGATTTTGATCTACATTAATGGGATGTCCATATAGTCTTTTAGTTACTTTTCCTAATCCACTTAAATTTCTAGTGTAATATCCATCACCTTCCCATATAACTGGCTTACCTAATACTTCTTCGACTATTTCTTGATTATCAATATAAGGTACATTTCTGTTTTGAGCTACAAATTCCATAGTATAGGATAATTCAGAATAATACCCTGGGGTATTTAAATATTTCCCTACGGTTTCTTTTTGTATTCTTTTAGACTCGGGACTTCCATCATTTGAAGAGATACCAAATTTTTTACCATAAGGTGTTTCAGTAAATGATCTTGCAACATCAGGATATGGGTCTTCATCATGGTCTACCATAACCCAACCATCATATTTATCAAATAGCTCGGGTCTTGTTAAATGTGTTCCTATATCCCTATATGTTTTTTGATACATATCCCATATTTCATTTTGATCTTCTGGGTGCATCTTTAAAATTTCATTTTTAATTTCTGCAATTTCATTTTTTATAAAATTCAATTTAGCGATTAGTCTTCTCATATGTACTCCTTTATAGAATATAAAAGGAGTCTAAAGATAAATGAATTATATCATAGGTAATATCATATCCTTAATCTCTTGCTTTGATCTTAAAGCAATTTTAATTAACTGTTTTCTGATAGATGCTTTTTTAGGTTCAGGCATAGAATCCATTTTCTTTTTTAGATTTTCAAGTTCACTCTTTGTTTTCCTTAATTCTAATTTCATTTTGAGATCATTTATAGGTTTAAGTTTATCTCCTCTTTTTTTCTCCTTATCCGCAAGGTATCTCTCTTTATCAAATTTGAGGTTATCATCAAAATAAGGTTTTAATTCGTCAAAGTCTTTTTCATCAAACTTGCTCATTTGTTTTATTTTAGCTTTAATTTTTTCTTTTCTATCATCTTGGTTTTTATCACTACTTTCTTTTTTAAAACCACTCTCATATTTTTCATATTCCGCCACTGCATCTTTATAGACTTTCTGTATATTAGCTAAAGTAGTACCCTCATAATTACTAGGATTTGATTTAGTCTTTTTATATAAATCTAGTAATCCCTTAAAGTCATATTTGGGGTTTAGAGTTTCTCCTCTAGATGTTGTGTGTTTATATGTGAATGTTCTTCCCTTAAAGAATTCTGTCATGTTTTTCTTCTTTTCCTTTGGTTTTTTCTCTTCTCCATCGGACTTTGTTTTTCCATCAGACTTTGCATCTGTCCCTTCTTCCATCAGTTTTCTTCTTTCATAGCAAATATGATATCATCCATCATTTCATCCTTTGCATCATATCTTTTTAAAACCTTTTTGGTTTTATTTTCTATTTCTTTTTCCGTTGCATCTGTGTCTAAATCTTCAAACATATCTTCGAGATCATTTTCTATTTTCTTTACTGTTGCTGGTGGAGTATCAGGTAAAGCCTTTTGTATATCCTCTGTCTTAATTTCTGGTTTAGGGGTTTCAGCTGGTTCTTCTATACTTTCTTCCCCAGTTAATTCTTTGTCTATATCTTTAACTTGATTTTTATGTTCCCTCTCAATTTGACTCATTTCTTCTTTAGACTGTCTCTCAATTT
>Ga0255098_1000127_pt1 | contig 24151 bp, 23 predicted proteins | sample Colum_Atlam_RepC_2_FD_188440 | JGI IMG/M metagenome (GOLD analysis project Ga0255098, IMG submission 188440) | Freshwater microbial communities from Columbia River, Oregon, United States - Colum_Atlam_RepC_8d | ecosystem: Environmental > Aquatic > Freshwater > River | place: USA: Oregon... | reverse complement strand
GGGGAACGGCAGTTCCCCCCGGGGTAAGGGGGGAACTGCAGTTCTCCCCCCCCTTAGTCATCATCATCCTCATTAAATACAGAATTCTTCACAAATCCCAATATATGCGTCGTTGAACAATTTGCCTTCCCATACTTCTTCTCAAGATACTTCTTCATATCCTTCTTCAGAGGATACTTCTGACAATTGTAATTCATCATATACCACGACTTGAAGTCATCATGCAAACTCTGTAGACTGATTTTATCTGTCTTCTTATCCGTTTTCACCAGCCTGGTATTAATAAAATCAATATAAATATCCATATCCTTCTGGTATTCTTCTGTGAACTTCTCCACCTCCTTCGGTATAAAAAGTCCACCCATCACTTTATAATCCGTCAAATAATTGTGAACAATCATAGACATAAATGTCTCCGTCCATTTTGGGATCTTCTCACTCAAATATTTATCCTTCTTGAATTCATTTGGATTCTTTGGATTATCCACGAAACAACTTAAAAATTCTAAAACCTTTATACGACGCCAAGTTCCCATATCATCCGCTGGCACTTTTGGCATATCATTACAATACAATATAATCTTGAATTGCGGCTTGAACTCTATGAAATTGGACCACAACCCGCGCCCCTTTATTTTATCACCACCAGAATATTCTTTCATCAACCCAATATTAATCCTCTCCCCCTCACTCGGCTCTTCCAAATACGCAAATCTCTTCCCTTTACTCTCCACAACTTCCGGACTCACTGAATTACTTGCCCCCCTCTTCCCTGTAAAAAGTGTGATTGGAAATTTGATCGCATAATCTCCCAAAGCCTGAATTAATAACTCATTCACTTTGGACTTTCCATTTCCACCAGTTCCAGTCCATAAATGGAAGCTTTCATCGGCATTATGTCCCTCCAATAGTGAGCTTATTAGACTCAACATATAGCGCCTCTCATTTTCACCTGGATGCACTTTCGCTAGGAAATCCTTGATATCTTCCAAATAGGGCATCGTGTCTGAATATTTTACGTAGTTTACGCCACAACATAGACTGATAAAATCATCTGGACGACCATCACGGAACTCCCCTGTCTTCAAATCTAGAATCCCATTTTTGAAAGAAAACAGGAAATGGTTTTCGTCCAATTTCTGGATGAAGTCTTTATTGTAAAATAATCCGCGGCATTCCTTCATTACATTGTCTATGAAGTTTGTTGTTTTCAAATTCTTCGTAATTACTGTCAGCCTCTCTATTTTTGCCTCCATCTGCTTTATTTTATTCTCTGTTTCGAATTTTGTTTTCTTATCCAATCCTGCCTCCAGTTCATCCTCTAAGACTATTATTCTCTCATTCAAATAGCTAATAAATTTAATATATTCATATACCAATTCATTGCTAATTTTATTCCGTAGTTCAATACCCAATTCATCTTCATGCCATCTGTGCTGGGAAAACATATACCATTTCTGATTCTTCAAAGATGCACAGACCCAGGTGTATTTATACATTTTATACAAAACTTTAGCCACATCTACATTCGTCCCACTCACGGATTGCTCTATAAATGAACGCATCTGTTTCGCGCGGAATTCCTTGTATTTATCTGGTGAATCCTGCCACGCCCAATGATGGATACTGCCTAAATTGATACCATCGTCACGGAATCGCATTTTATACCAAAATGAGTCACACGATTTCGGATCATATTTGGAGCTCCTGCGCGAAAAATCATCCCAGATCGCCAACAAATCCTCATTTTCCTGGTCAATACTATATAGAGCGAATCCTATATTTATCCAATCATTGTAGTCATCTGCGCGCTCATTTTTGAGCATACTGACTAACTCATAGATATCCTCAACTTCTTCTTCTGTCAAATTAGATACTTCTTTTTTGCGGCTTATTTTCCTCTGACAGGATTTTGATTGGAAATTACTTATTTCTTCCAATTTGGAATCTTTCAGAGGTGTTGTCTCTGTTTTATTGCGAATGCTCAAAATAGAGGGCAATTGGTATTCATCATAGTTTTTGATATCAATATCGTTCAAATTGTAATCAAATATATTCGTCAGGTTATATCGTGGAATACCAGGCTTCGTGCTGCCATACATATACCAGCCTACCTGTTCAATCACCAATTTATCAATTGCATTATATATATTATTTTCAATCGGGATTTGCGTGAATAATTCCTCCAAATCTTTGATCACATTTTCGCGAATTATTGTTTGAACAGCCGGATTACTAACAATAAATGGAAACATAATATGTAAGCCGTCTTTCATTTGATTTTTTGCTTCATAGGGCTCCGGTCGCTCAAATACGAAAGCCTGAACATACTGTAGCTTTTGCAGATCTGTCAGATCGAAATATTCAATAATTTGCTTGATATATGCACCGCATACTTTTTTTATAAAAGGATAATCAAAAACTCGCTTTTTTATGTCGATTTTAAATCGCATATCTATGTCAATTATAAATGGTCCAATCTCAGTGTGCTGTTCAATTAGGCTTATTTCCACATTATTCTGCATGCATTTCGCATACAATTGGTAAAATATTTTCAATTGGGGTCCCTCGATTAAAAACTTTCCAGTTTGCTTGCCAACACCTGTGTGTGAAGCCTTACCGTTTTTTATACGTCTTTCATTGAGGAAATTTATAAATTTTTTCTCATCTTGTGATATATTATTTTGCTCTAAAGTTATGGAAGCTTCCATATCTTTTAAATATATAATAAAAAACCTTTTAATACAATTTTCGGAAAAATTGAACTTTTTTTTTGCGACTAATAATAAAAATAAAAATGAGTGAAGAAAAGAAGCAGACGGGCGTAGAAAAATTCAAGGAAAAATACGGAATCGATTACGGTGACCTTATTGTTTTACCAATCAAAAATACTGGAATTTACAAACAAAATTACAAAATTCTTTATGACAAAAAAACGGATCAATGTTTTAGCCTTTGGAGTTCACCTTATCGACATTTTATTTATATTGAAAATGAAGGATTTATCACAATTGATCCGGACCTTCGCAAAGCAAATGATGATTATATACAAGAACACTTCAAATTAGAGAATATATTATAAAAATAATGTTTAACAACTAGACTTAACAACAAGTGTTTCCATATCGTTTTGACACCATTTAGCACCACTAGAACCTTTTTGGTCTAGATTGTTAAAAATCCTAAAGATCCGCCAATTGAACCATATAGTATGCAGGTTTCATCACCAATTGAATGAATTGCAACAGCTGGCACATACCGCCTGTGAACTGCATTTTGAGCCAAAATTCGCATATTGTCTCCATTTGGAGACACTCCCACAATCACAAGATTCTTGAAACATCCTAGGATAAGCAAGTTTCCAAGTGAATTGAAAGACATTGCGTATGTCTCATTAGGAATCTCCAAAGTTGAAAGTATTTCCAACGATGATGCGTCCCATAAAATGAGGGTAAAGTAATTCACAATTGTCACAAAAAAGCGACCGGATGGATAAGGTGCCATGCAATACAAATATCCACATGAAAAGGGAAACTTCTTAGATGGATTTGCAAAAAATGATCTCCTCTCAAACTCACCTTCAGCTGAGATCTGGATAAAATTCATTTCCCGACTTCTGTCGCCAGTGACAACAGATCTTGGACTTATCCAGATGATGCTTGAGACACAATGGTGAGAAATAATACTATTTGATGGGATGTAACCACTATCGATCCTGAAAACACATCTGGTAGATCTGGTAGAACAGCAAATATCCCAAATTCGGATGCTCCCCCCATTATCCCCAGTCGTAATCGTAATCTTCAAAGAATCTTTTTTTGGACAAAATGCAACTGCAGTAACTGGACTTTCATGCCCTCTTAATTCTGCAATTCGAGTAGGAAGACTACCATCAAGGTATAATTGATAGATGGTCACCAATGTTGACAATTGCCCATCAACCCATTGGAGATCCAAAATATCAGGAATTCGCCCTGAACAGGATGCAAGAAATGGAAGTGTCGGATGAAGTGTCAAGTTTGTAGCGAATGTGTCTTGCAGGAATGTCGTATTTTTTAACACTTGCCTTCTGTCAGAAGTCAGGATTTTAACGAAAACATGAGTTTGTCCTGTTAGACCATTGTAATCAACTGAAATGACAATAGGCAAAATGGGATGGATTTTGATTGATAAGCAATTTCCAGGTTCAGGAAAAAGTTGGTGTTTTGACGCAAACAATCTTAAATTGATGGTTGGGCGAAGAACTAGATCTGCAACACTATCTGATCCAGGACCCGTAAAGAGCCTTCGAAAGAGACTGCGAAATCTCCGATGATGGGGGACACGTTGATCTGTCAACAGTCTTCTGACGAGAAAGAAAAATATCCCGCTTCTATTCATTATTTTTCTTCTTTCACTTTCCGAAGCAGAGACGTTTGCAATACTCCACATTGGAATAGGATATCCAATATGATAATGAGGAAGCATCCTTTTTAAGCCAAAAAGATAGCAAATCAAAAGATAGGAAAGCATTTTGATCTTGCTTACATGTTTAGATTTTTATTTTTTTTTACCATCAATTTTTTATAACTATACAATATCGACAATAACTGAAATTAGTGGAGTATCGAAATAATCATTTGTGTTGGTCGAATCAGTTGAATATACAGATTTACGCTCAAAATTAAATGGGTAAATAGGCAATTTCTCAAGAATAACTACAAATCCTTGTGGAACTTTAATAGAACTGGCGTAAATTACTTCTTGGATTTTCGAGTATCCCATTGGAAGAAATCGGTGTTCCCCCGTAAAATTTGGCTTCGTATAAATCTCTGCATATTGGATTGGTTTTTCTGTTCTTTTCTGATATACAATTTTCTGCGCACGATCATTGAACAAATAAAATATAAGATTTGGGATATTGCCACTCAAAGTGATATGCGCACCTTGCATATTTTCATTTTCATACAATACAACTTCATAATTCTTTGGAATTTTCATTGAACTTAATTTTCCATTCGTCTGATTATATGTAACTGGATGATGCAAAACAGTAAAATGCGGTCCATTGTAATCAATATCATCGTAAAATACTGCATATTCAGTTGGATGATCATTTATTGGGTGAGCCTGAATGGTCGCGATAAATTGCGATTGTTTTGGCATATTGGGAATACTCCCTGAAAGAACATCAATCAGAACATTCTTCTCATAAACAAAAACTTCATTTCCTGGGCGAATCATAATTGATCCAATTTTAGAAGTGTCAATTTTAAGTGTTTCTCCAATTTCCATTCCAATCTTTTTCCCATTGTAGTTCGGATGAGAATGAATAATGGCGACATGTTCAGGGGTTTCCTCGTATATTTTCATAATTTCCATTGAAACCATTTTGTCATTGAAATTTCCAAGATATTTTTGAGAAGCGGTCATAACAATAAAATTACCGGAAAAGTGGTCGCAATCATAAAATATCGCTTGATATCCACTGGGAATAAGAATTGAACTCACTGACTTGTATGGGAGGCTAATTTGACTCGCAGTATAGTTTCCTGGGATTGGCAAATCGGTAAAGAGTCCTTTGTGGTTTATGTCGTAGAAAATTCTAACAAAATTGGAATTGTCATCACTGAATTTTGGAATTCTGGAAGTGATATAAATTTGACTATTCGGTGGGATTGTCATACTTGGTTCATAAACATCTTGAATAAATCCAATATGCTTTCCGTCAATAGTAGAAACACTCAATTCAAAATTCACGCCAATATTGAGTCTTGAACTTTTTATTTTTGTAAGTTCATTTTGTAAGTTGTCAGCTCTTCTAATGTGAGGCGTACAACTTACACAACTTACACAACAACTGTTGCAGCGTTTGGCATCTATGATTGGTAATACCAATGCCAATGCAAAAAATACAATAAGTAATTTGGGAACCATTGTGTTTTGATAATTGACTACAAATCTTGATTTGTTTATTTCATTTTTTTAGAGTCTTACGCGCGAAAATTATAATATTTTACGATTTTATGTGACAGTGAGATTTTCTACACCATCTGTACTACAAGTTTGATAATTTGATCACCGTTGAAAGGTAAACTTGTTACGTCAGACGTGTAAGTAGTTGTTTGCTCGTACGTCATACGTGCTCCTCTAACCGTTGTCACCATAAGACGCATGCCTTTTGGGATCTTAATTGACCCAATACTGGGTGGATTTTGGGGGTTATCAAAAATAGTTGTCCCAAATTGTATAACTGTCTCTTTTCCCTCAAACGAAGGGCTCGCATATATTCTCGGAAAAATGCTCGGGTCAGTTGTTTTTTCACGGTACCAGAATGATTCCGGAATAAATTTAACGAAATCAGTGAGGTCTGGCACATCGGCATCTATCACAACATGAGATCCCCCCAAATGAACCTTCTGAAATAGTATGAGCTCATGCTTCGGAGAAATCTTGATGGATTTCTTCCATTTTTCATCCAGACCATCGATAAAGACCTCTCCAGGTCGCATGCCCACTTGGTCACCCTCAAAATTTGTTTTTGAGAAAAACCTCGCATAGGGTGTATTATCACCCACCTGATTGATATTTTGTGGGTTATCAACCCATTGATCTGTGCTACAAATCAAAGGTGCAGAATACACCAGTGATTGAAACAACAAAAATGCAATCAAAAAAAAGATGCGTTTATCCATTATAGTCAACTAATTATCTTAATATTTGCGAAATAAACCCATCAATTTTTTTAGTAAAAAATTGATTTAAAATATTTATTAAAATTCCTGAAATACCCAGGCAAACAGATATAAACCGTTATGCTCAGAAACAGCAAGAATCCACCACGTGGTGGAAAAAATCGCGGGACGATGCGATATCGCCCCAATGGACTAAGAGCTTCTGACCCACCAATGACAGATCGCCAAAGAAGTGATTTTGGGTGCCGTGTTCAGCGACCAGACCAATTATGGGCAATGGTCATGAATGATGATGTACGTTGTGATCAGTTGGATGTTGAAGATTGGATTGAAATAGAACAAGCAGCAGAAAGTCGGCGATTTTTTGAGGAAAACATACAGCTCAAAACTGAAAATGCAGCCCTCAAGGCTGAAAATGAGGCTCTCAAGGCTGAGCTAGCTCAACTCAAACAGCAACAACAAAAACCATCTCCTGTTCCTTCTGGAATTGACCAGAAGACTCCATACAAAGATGCTCTTACAATTTCACAAGCAACTATTCAGTTGAGAAAGTTTGGGAATTTTTTTAGAAGAGTCCGCCTTTTCTTTCTTTTTTTGGACATTTTCAATCAGATAATAAAACATCTTTGCAGTTTTCAAGACTGCGAAGATGGTGATGTCGAAATTGAGGGCTGTGGGTCTGTTCTTCGCAAAATTTTTGAGATGTTACTGTGCACCAGTGCAGCAGATATTTCCGAAAATACACTCACAATCCCCGACTTGGACTACAAATTTTACGGATCCAAGGCAGAGTTTGAAGAATTTGCTGCGAAAGTTTCGCTCTGGATTACTACAAACAAGTTGAATATTCCTGACACACATTTTATCATTGGCGTCATGCGTAGATTTACTGCGAGAAAAACAATGTTAAATGGTGGAATTGCAGAATACGAAAAGTTTACACTTGAAGTCATTGATTCAGCCACAAAAGAGATTTTTATGATTGACATCATGAATTATGATGGGTCAACTGTTTTTCCATGTGATTTCCTGGTAAATTCATTTGCAGTTTCTCCAACTCAGGGAATATTTGTCAAAGACCCTATCCCAATCCACAGGAATCCAAAAAATAATGATTTTCTAGCTGCTTTGCGCGATATCAGTTGCAGAAGAACTACATGCATGACGAGGAAAAGTGAGTGGAATTATGATGATTTTTCGCTGAGTTTTCTAATCAGAGGATTCAAAATGAATCAAGCCGGATATCAAATGCACAATGCACCAATTATTGAAGCATCAGATTGTTTAATCATGGGCGAAGATTCTTTATGTGTCAATCTAACTGGATGCAATTGCAGCAAACAGAAAGACAGAAATGGGAAACCAATTCCTCTGCCAATTGTCCTTTCAATTTATTCTGCGATTGGGATTTATGAAAATGGAAAGCGTTGTCCAAATTGTCGTCGTCAATTGTCAAGATTTGTCTGTTTACCTGAAAAATCAAAACAAAAAGTGAGGGATCCATTTGATTTTATCCTATTTAGGAATATTCCACAAAAACCAATGAGTAAATTTGATTTTGAATCACTCATGGAGATGTCTGCAAAGATGTCACAAGGATATCAATTTACTGGACTTAAGAATCTTTCAGAACAATCAGAAGATGCATTAAGCAGATTGGCTCAATTTTCAAGACGTTTTATGTCTTCTGAAGAGAGAGATGCAGCAGCTCCAGCCCTTGCCTCTCTAGCAAGAGGCGGCGATGGTGCAGCAGCTCCAGCCCTTGCCTCTCTAGCAAGAGGCGGCGATGGTGCAGCAGCTCCAGCCCTTGCCTCTCTAGCAAGAGGCGGCGATGGTGCAGCAGCTCCAGTCCCTGCTCACATAATATATGAAGTTCCGGCTCAAATACAAATTGAAAGAGAGATTCTTCGAGATCTTATTCAACTGAGATTTCAAGAACTAGCACTTGATAGAGCTGATAGAGAATGGGATGCACAATGGAATGCACCAGTCCCCGCTCCTCCAATGAGAGCCGGTGGTGGCGGTGCAGCACCAGTCCGTCGTCCTCAAAATTATTCTTCTGATTCTGAGTCTGATTCTGATTTTATCCACTATATTCGCCGAGGATCTTAAAATCGACTAAAAAAATGATTTAAAATATATCCTATTATAATAAACAGTAAAATGGAATTCTGCCTAGATTGTGAAAGTCTTTTATATTATCAAGAAGAAGAGGGGAAATTAATAAATTATTGCAATGGATGCGGCTACAAGAATCCATCTGATAAAACTCTGATTTCCCAGAATTTATATGGAAAAAGCAGCACTGCTACATTTGGCAGTCGCAAAAATTACGTCTATGACCCAACCCTCTCCAGAACTGCAAAATATGTATGTCCTAATGAAAAATGCATGACGCACACCCAACCCGAAAAAAAAGAAGCCGTTTTCTTTAATGAAGGCGATTCGCTGAAGAATATATATATATGCAGGGTTTGCCAAACGGAATGGAAGTATTAAGGACTATTTGGAAAAATTGAAACAATTTAAAAATAATATTATAATTATACAAATAGCATAAAATGGAAGACGCTGAAGTATTTGAAGCAAATGAAGATAATGGCGAGCTCAACTCCAATAATGAAGGAAATGAGTATTCCAATCAAGTCGACGTTTTAGAAAGTGACGCAAAATTGGAAGATTTTAGAACAACGTATGACAGAATGATGGATAAAAATACACAAAGAATGACGATTCCTTTTTTGACGAAATACGAAAAATCGCGAATTATTGGCAAACGTGCCATGCAAATCTCGAAAGGATCGCCACCACTGGTGGAGATTGGAGACCTAGAGAGCCCAATTGATATTGCCAAAAAAGAGCTCATGGAGCGAAAAATACCATTCATTATTCGCCGCCCATTGCCCGATGGATCATATGAAGACTGGCGCGTTGATGAGCTAAGAATTCTCGAATAAATAATTATATTCTTCTTGTTCTAATTCACCCGGCTTAAAATTGGGTGTATTAACTGTGTATGTTTGCATTAGGTGAACTCTATTCTCGACGAGTCTAGAATGCACTGCCACATACACTGGATAATCCGCAACACTGGGATATGTCCAACTAATTTGAATATTATTTATATCTTCCGTGAATAATATTGTTATAACCGCATCTGCATTTTTTCGAATGTTCTTACTACTTGATTTTGTGCTTAGAAGCCCATTTGACAGTAGAAAATTTGTCCCAAAAATTTGGTATGTATTTTTCTCCATTTTGCGTTTAATTGATACAACAGTATCCATTTCATTAAAAGTCAGCCATAAAATTCCAATATTATTGTTTATATTTTTTGTATTATAGAATGCAATAGGTAAATAACAGACTAAATCGCGCCCTTGGCTTTTGATTCCAAGGCAATAATATAGACGCTGCATTATGTGATATATGATCGTAGCTTTTACATTCGTTTTTCTTTCAAATGACTCTCTTGCTATATAACGCCTAATATTCATGCTATTTTCGAATAAAGGAAGAGGATTTTTAATTTTGGGAATTTTGTTTCGTAATAGGATGAGTTTAATGGCTGGAAAAATATGGTAAAATTTACTGTAATAGAAATTATCTTTCTGTTCATGGGCGAACACTGTATAGCAAAATTTGCCAATATTGGAGCCTCCAATAAGTTCATGATTTAATTTTCCATATAATTTTTTATTATCCTTATCTAGCCATAATTTATAATGATACTGCTTACAATTAATAAATTCTTTTTTGGTGTTGAAGAGGTTAACATCAGTGATCTTATTTGCGGACAATTTATTATAGTTTTCATTGAACTTTGCAAGTTTTGAGCGCATAATTTCATAGTCTATTGTTTTTATGCTTTCTGAATCATAAAATGCAATCGAGTCTATAACAGATTGAGTTGTATTATTTTTCTTATTTATAATTTGTTGGTAATTATCTTCGACTGTTACACGGGATCGCCATTTTTTAGTGGAGTAGTATAATATTGGAATCCCACATAAAATTGGAACAATAATTTTGGGAATATTCTGGGGAATTTTAGCTTCAATTTTCTGGAAAACATCCCAGAAAATATTGCGCATATATTGCAACCATTGTTGGTGATTCATATATATAAATATTTATAATAACTTTTTTTTAAGTTAGAAAAAAATTGATAGTAAAAATTATTGATTATGTAAATATTAGGACACGCAATGTGCAATAAAAAAAATGGGGTAAAAAAAAAAAGAAAAATTTGTGAACATAAAAATTTCTGGGATCGTTGCATATCTTGCAATCCTTTAGATTTTTGTGCCCATAATATGCTATTAGCATATTGTCCATTTTGTTATGCTATAGCATTTTGCAGACATAGAGGGCGGAGGGGACAATGTGTGCATTGTAGAGTTTTTGTGTGTCCGCATGGGATGAGGAAAAAAACGTGTCACATATGTAATGAAACGTCGCTACCAGAATACCTGCAAATGCCGTCAGAGCAGCAAATGCCGTCAGAGCAGCAAATATCACCGATTCCAGAAATGTCGCCAATTCCAGAAATGCAGTTAGTACAGCAGTCGCATTTGCTTCAGCCACCGCCTGTTTTTCAGCCGCCGCCTGTGCTTCAGCAGCAGCCTGTGCTTCAGCCGTCGCCTGTGCTTCAGCCGTCGCATTTGCTTCAGCCACCGCCTGTGTTTCAGCCACCGCATGTGCTTCAGCCACCGCCTGTGCTTCAGCCGTCGCATGTGCTTCAGCCGCAGCCGCAAGTAATTCTACAGCAGGGTACAACATTTGCAGGAAAACATTATTGTCTAGCTTATCCAGCATCTGTTCAGGTGGTGTATTTTACGGAGATTCAAATTCCTAATCTCCAATTAACACCGGTTAATTCATCAATGTGGAAAATTCCTGCTGGATCTATTGTATGTCTAGATGATGGAAATACAGTTTTTTTTCATTTTGATGGCTATTGCTATAAAAATGATATAGTTCAACAAGCTTCAGCTGAAGAAGTTAATGATTTGACTTCATTTCTGAATTTATTATCAGACAATGATGATATTTAAACGCGAAAAATTTTTTATAAAAATCTATGACGTCCGTTTTCCCAAGTTGAAGATAGAATACTTAAACCAATCTAGGAACTTCTTGTAACCCATTTAGACGAATTTTGTGCAAAATTGCGCTATTAAAAACAATATAGCCAATCAAGTTATTTTCACGGTCAAAAAAAAATGACTTGATTGGACCATTTTTCGACTCAATCTCATGTATTTTGATTATTCTGTCTCTTGCTACAATGTTAATTGTAATTGAAGTATGGTTCTGGATCAGGAGAAAAACCCCATCGAATGCAAAATGACCTTCATACTGTCCAAGTATATCACTGCACCTTCTATCAGGTGCTATCTTGACAATGAATACATAAGTTCCTCTATCGCTTTTTGCCAAAATGGCTAATAGTGATTGATCAAATGAAATAGCATTGATTTGTTGAATATCATATTCATCAGGCAAAACCTTTATCGAAACTATTATATTATTTGCAATCTTGGGTTTATACCCATCCTCTTCATTCTCCTCATCCTCTTCATTCTCCTCATCCTCTTCATTCTCCTCATCCTCTTTATCCTCTTCATCTGTATTCACAGTAATATCCCAGAAGACAACAAAACCATGTTGATAGCCAGTAACTGCTTTTCTACCTGAACCACATGGCAAGAAACAAATGCATGACGCACATTCTCTTAGACATTCTGCTTCTGAAAAGCTAGTGCTCCTTAACACATAAATTTGAGAGCAGTGAAACTTATTCTTCATCAAATCGAGCAATATAAATTTCACCAATGTTTTCTTGTATAGAACCGCAATAATGGGTTCAGAATCGTGACAATCTATTTGATAGACCGGGACTTTTGTGGGCATTTGAGAAGGAACCTCAAACATGCATAATATTAAGTCAAGAGACTCTGTGAGTATGAATATCTTCACATTCCCATTCTCATATCCAACTGCAAGAACAATTTTATTGTTCCCCGAATTGAGGAATGCACATGCTGTTGCACGATTTGAATAATTGAGATAACCATTGCTCAGACGAATCGATACATCATTTGAACATTTCATGTTTCTAATCCAGACACTGCAATACCCATCAATAAATGCTATGAAAGGCATTTCGGGATGTTTTGTCAGACAATGTACTATATTATCTTCAATTTTTTTAGCAGATAGTGTTTCCCAACAATCACCATGTTGATCCAAAAGCACGGTGCCTGGTGGGAAATTTTCAAACATAGTTTGCATAAAAGCATGGGTAACTATTGGTTTTGGGATTGGCATTTGGTTTAGTGTAGGTATCGTCTTCGGGATTCCCATTCTTATCAAACCACATATGGCTTCCCGTTGAAGTTTCATTTGAAAATGTTGCGAGGGTTGCTTCTTAAACAACTTGACTAAAAGAAATGCGTAAAGTCCACTCCACTGAATTATCTTTTCGCGCTGTCTTGGTGTGAGATGTGCAAAACTATTTGCACATCTCACACCAAATCTCATCTCAAAAAGATACTTGACAATTTTAGGAGATATATGCAAAATTTCAGTATCTACCATATGTGGTTGTCTCTGCAGTAAAAAATGAAACTTTTGCATTTTTCCATTTAGATAAGCTGCTAAAATCAGCATAGCAACAATCTTTTTAAAAACAATCTTTTTAAACATAATTTTTATGCGCTTATAATTGAATTTAGTTAAAAACAGCATCAATTTTATTTTAGTGATGGAACACCTGAAATATATTATTTATAATAACTCTTTTGTAAGTCTGTTGTTATTACTACTCATTTGAGAATGTGATGAGCGTCGCTGTGTTGACTGGAAAATATGATCTCTTCTGAGATATTACTTTTCGCAAAAAGCAACGTATCAGATATCTCGCATTTTTGCGTTTTTCGACTGAAATCGCGTTTTGTTGCTCCCTATCACATATACATGGGTGCGGAATTAAACAAACGCGACAGCATTTGCATTCGCGGAATTCTTTTCTCGGATATTTGCAAAGAAAACAACAATTCGGACACGGTACGCCCGATGAATGAAATACAGAATGTTCTTCATTGCAATCTTTGTCATATACCGAATCACAAACTTTACAATGATGTTCAGTCCAGATAGTTCGCATGCGATGTTCGCATGCACACATATCAAGTTGTTTTTCACATGAATTGCAACACGTGCAAAATTCAAGAAGATTATTACAACATGCACAACAATTGCAGTTACCATCTAGAGATCCACAATCATGACCTCGTGAAGCTTCTTCAGGTGATGTGCTCATTGTAATGCGCCATAATAATAAAACTTTGTAAAAATTAACCCATCAATTTGAAAAAAATTGATGGGTTAATTTTACTCATATATTTTATTTTACATCCAATAAAATAAAATATATATATATTATCCCACCAGGATCTCAGACCGATTTTAAGCAACAGGGGTGAAATGGCGAGAAAGAGCCTTCATCAGGGTGTTGTAGTAGCAGTTTTCCTCCTGAACAACCTTGCCCTTCTTGTCCTTCACAGAGCAGAGCTCAGGGAAGAGGTGCTGAAGGGTCGCATCCATATTGATGCGGCGCTTGTTGCTGGAATCCTGAAGGTTGTGGTGCTTGATGTAAGAAGTCACGAGCTTCAGAGCCTGCTTGCGGCTAACAAGGAGGTGCTCACTGTCATAGGTGAGGTTGTCAACAATCAGGACGCCGTCATTGTCATTGAGGCTCTTGTTGTTCTCAAAAAAGGACTTCATCTCAGCAGTGTAAACGGGCTTCAGCTGTTGAAGACCCTTGTTGCCGTTGGTAGAGCGGTTCTCACGGCTCTTGCGGCTCTTCTTATCCAGGCGCTGGACATCACGCTCAAGCTTGCGGATATTGGCAGCGGTGGCACGGGTTCCCTTAATAAGGGTTTGAAGAAGAGTCTGGCACTGGCGGGCAAGCTCAATAAGAGCGTTAGCCTCGGCTTGGAGGCTGCTGACATCCTTGGAGTCGACAGAGGAGTCAACAACAGCGGAAGAGACGGGCTCCTCAACAGCGGCAGCGGGGGTGGCAACAGGTGCGACTTCTACGGCAACATCGGCATCGGATTTCTTAGAGGTTTTGGGGGCGCTTTTCTTAACAAGAGTGCTGGGCATTTTGATACTATATAATGGAAAGTAAAAATGGAATTTATACGAATTACACCCGAATTCATGCACTAAATATTCATGCCCTAAAGTATTCCCAAAAAATCCTGGAAAAATTTGAATAATTTTGAAAAAAATTAGGGTTTTTTCAGTTTTCATAAAATTTAAAATTGATCAGTATTTTTACGGTAAAAAATAGGGTCAACCACAAATATATTGATAACCAATAATTTCATCAGTATTAAATAAAAAAAAATTGATTTATTTTATTGGTCAATTATTAAGAACTACAAAAGTCTAGTCAAAATGCCTAAGAAGATCGCCTCTAAAACCTCATCCGCTGCTGTTGTCTCTGAACAACTCGAAGAAGTCGCTATTGCTGAACCTATTGTGGATCAGCCTGAAGTAAAAATTGAGAAGAAACAAAATGAATCTGAATCTGAAGTCGAAACCGACAAGGAAGAAGTGAATGTTGTTGATGATCTTGTTGCTGAATTAACTGAAAATATTGCTACTATGAAGGAATTAACATCCAGAAGTCAAGCAGATTTGAAGAAACTTATTCGTGAAATTCAAATTGAACGCAAGAATGCGGAAAAGGGAAAAAAGAAGAAGGAAAAGAAGCCCCGCAACGGGTCTACTGGTCTTGACAACGAAGTCAAGGTGAAAACAGCCGATTTTAGGCAATTTATTGAAAAGAATTACCAACAGCTCAAGGATTCCGATGACAACCAAATTGTCAGCGAATTGAAATATGATTCAGATGGATCATTGCTTATTTCCAGGAAAAAAGCTCACCGATTTATCAATGCGTATGTCAAATTGCAAAAATTGAAATATGAAGACAATGGCAGAAGAATTCACATGGACAAGACCCTTCAAAAGCTTTTCCCTGATTATGCTGAAAAGAAGGAGAAAGGTGCTGTCGTCAGAGAGGAGAATTTTTATTTCACCACTGTGATGGCTGCTATTTCACCCCATCTTGAAAGCGCCAATCCAAAGTAAATCCAACGAGTAATCCGCGGAATTATTTGATTGAAAATTTTATAAAACCAAAAAACAAAAAAAAACAAAAATAAATATAAAATATTTATTTTTACACAAAAACTACTCAATCTTTTTGCAACCTTCTTTTCTTTTGTTCTTCCTTAGTCTTTCGAATAATCGCTTCAATATTTTTCTTTTTTAATTGATAAAGTAGATCATATTTCGTTAAGAAAAATTCAATATTTACTATGTCACTCATTAATTTCTCAATATACCCAGCATCCTTCATTTTCTTCAAATTGAAGGATTCCCGGTTCTTATCAACTTCTACAAACTCAAACTCATAAACATAAATATCATTTATTTTGCCCTTCTTAACATCAGACAACTGGCACGAATCTGGCAGCCCCCCACTTATAATATGTGACTGAATGAACCTCAAGGTAGATGCCCTGGGCAGTAATACTTCGTATTCCAATCCCTTCAGCATTAATTGATCATCCCTTTTTCGCCTTTCATCTGACACAAATGGAATCCGAATGTTACTTATGATATTCGTATCCAAATACAATATTCGAGTGTTCTTTGGAATAATAATTTTGAAAAAACAGCATTTCGGCTTGGAATTGGATTTATTTGTGAATTTTGATTCAAGAAAAGAAAGGGCAGTGTCATTCAATAATGAAGTAGACAAATAATTGGGAAAAGTGTATAAATCCCCCTTTTTTAATTTTAAAAGACTCGCCGACATACGCTCTTCCATCAGCCGATTTTCAAAATTTAAACCACGATAAACAATAATATCTTTATCTGTTTTTGGCGCAATTTTAAATAGTTGGTCGATTTGAGTAATGCTTTCCACAATGTTATAAATAACCATGAAAATATGGTTCAGAATCTCTTTTCTGATTTGTTCTCTATCCAATTTTTTATGACGATTGAATATAAAACTTAAAACATCATCTAAAGATCTGGGATTCTCAGAGAATAATATTTTCCTATTATACAAAAATACATTTAAATCAATGTGACCGTAAATCTTATAGTCTTTCAATTTTTCTAGACTGTCAATTGGCTGATTTTTATAAAAAGCATTAAATTTCTTTTTGAGTTTCTCCGACTCCCAGAAGATCTCTTGCTTGTATTTTTGTATTAAATCTGTTAGTTCAATGATTGATTTTATCATTAATATAATTAATAATAAAATTTTTTTACCTTTGCAAAGAATATGGATTTTTTCGGCATAATGGACAAGAATAAGATTTTGACTGAAAAAACCATTCATCTATACATTTTTTATGGAACATATGTTTGCATCCATCTAATTCTCTATAATAGTCATTCTTTTGAAATTGTTGAAAGCAAATTGAACATTCACAGTCGCCGTTTGCACGATCTTTTATTTTTTTTGCTGGAGACAAATGAAACGTAAAATCACTCTTCGTGAGCTTTTTTTGCGGATCATTATCTCCAAGATTAATAATAGCGGTAGTATACTCTTTATTATCATTCACAATAATAAGATGCTTGTATTTTTTAGTTTCTTTGATTTTTTGAATAATTTGATCATAAGTGTTTATGTTATCGCCTAAATCATGGCTGTGAAAAATGTTCATTATTTATTATAATTCAATATTTTTTAATATCAATCGTAAACTGCGTCATTTTTGCGCACAAATTTACTTACGAGCTGGGGCAGCGCGAGGCTTCTGAGCGGCAGCTGGCTTTGCAGTGGCTGCAGCAACAGGAGCAGAACTGGGCTTTCGAACCACTTTTTGTGGCTGCGGCTCCTCATCTTCTTCATCTTCCTCTTGGGCTTCCTCTTGGGATTCCTCTTGGGCTTCAACAACATCAGAATCTTCAACAGACTCGACATCAGTTCCGGCTTTCTGCTCATCTTCCTCTTCATTTTCTGGTTCTTCTTCCTTTGCCTGCTCGATCGCTTTGATTGATTCAGATGCAGTAATCTTCGTAGAAACAATACCAGTCTTATTGCTGAAAGCATAAGTTGTGGGCTTTCCACTAGAAATCTTGGGAACAAGAATCTGCTGAATAGTAAGATTTATACCGAATCTTCCGCTTACAAACCAAGGTCGGAGAGATACAATTGCCCTCACTCTTGCACCCTTTGGAACAAGTTTTTCCAACTGGGAGAATGACTCAATTTCAACCTGTTCTTCTTCAGAATGGTAGAACAGAAGTTCAGGGGTGGGGTCAGTAGAACTCTTCTTCTGAATCTTGGCAGCAATACGAGGTGGATAATCACCACCATCGGATTTCTTCACCAAAGAAGTATACATTGCTCTAACAACTTCACGTTGTGCAGACGTATATTTCTTCTTAAAAATAGCCAAACTGTTCTTAATAGCACATTCAATCATTTCTTCATCAAGCTCATAGAAACTCTTAATCAATTTGTCATTCTCTTCGAGAGAAATATTCAATGTATATTCAGGAAGCTTATCAGATTTTTCTTCTGCTTTAAATGCTTTTACACCAAATGGAGCACGTCCAATATTAGTTTCAATATAAAACATATCAGAATTGTATTGAATATAGCTTTGTAAGCGGTCATTCTTTTTCTTGGGTTCAGTAATAGTGATGTTTGAAACATCAAATTCTTCAGTAGTAATAATACTAATTTCGGTGGCAGATTTAGCGGGCATTTTGTGTGGGGTTTTGTAATACTAAAAAGAATGGCAAAAAAATAAATCAATTTTTTTTTTATTTTCACAAAAATTGAATTATTATTATTTAAAATATTTCTTATAATATACATTAAAAATGCAAACAGTATATTATGATCCAAATAAATGCATGTCCATTCGGGCACGTCATCAGAATATTCAATGTTGCTATGATAAGAAGGCAAATTCAGATTATTGCGGAATTCATATAAGAAGCAATCATATTGTTAGGATTGATTCAATTTTTGGAGCCCAACCAATAGCTGCTGCTCCAGAGGTTGCCCCAGAGGTTGTCCAAGAGGTTGTCCAAGAGGTAGCCCAAGAAGTTGCCCCAGTGGCTGTACAACAAGCAGTAGAAGCACTTATCAAGAAGAGAAAGTTAGCATCCAAACAAAAGAATGACGACATTTACACATATCATGATATCAAATCAAAAACAAGAATAAACAATGAAAAATTGGAGCGCTCTTGTGAATTTTATGGAATCACCTATGATGCGGAAGCACCCAGAGATTCCTACAAAGCTCTCAAGCGATTGATCACCAAACGTATTGAGCCATATTTGAGTCATGAAGAGTCAATTATTAAGATTCAAAAGATCTTCAAAGGATGGAATATCCGCCGAAGACGGAATTGCAACAATAAAGAAGATTGTGGCACAATGGATTCCCTCTTTGAAATCCCTATTCAATACTATATTGATTACAAGGACGAAGAAGGCTTCACTCATGGATTCGATATTCGATCACTTCATATGATTATGGAAGAAGCCAACCCAATCAACCCATTTACGCAAAAACAGCTTATATTGGGTGCATCTGGTAAAAACTTCTTCGAAAAATACATGAAAAAAATGACCGCCGTTAAGGAAAAAGAAGGACGAGTGAAATTTGACTCACCTAAGCTCACTAAAGAGCAGCGATTCAATCAAGTACTGGTCCGCGTTTTTCAAAAAATTGATATGCTAGGTCACTACACTGACATAGCATGGTTTCAAAATATGTCCCTCAAAGATTTGAACGATTTTTACAAGGGTGCCTACAATATTTTCGCATTCCGCGCCCAATTGTCGCATGAAGACCGCAAAAAAATCGTCCAAGACGGTATAATATTCCAGAATTTTATTGGAAATCTTCATCATATTCAAGAAAGAACAAAGAACATTCTCCAATACGAAATTCTCCGAGAAATTGAGCGCATATTGGACGAAGGCGAAGACAGAGACAGTAAAATTCTCGGCATTACACTCATTCTAACCGTTTTGGTGGAATGTAGTCCTGCTGCAAAGATGGCTCTGCCTCATCTTGACCAAAGTTCGTTTGATTAGTTCGCATACATGAGCCCCGAAATACCGGCATCAATCCGTAATACATTATAATTCGTCGCGTATATATTCAATTGTGTATTTTTCTGAATTACACATTCGTTTAATGTCAATTCTAGGCTAGCATTATCCAGCCTACTGAAATTGCATGTCCCGGTTGGCTGGTGGATTTCCGGCTGGAAACAGAAACTATAGAGATATATAAAGTTCCTTGGAACTCTCGTATGATATTGATAGGGTTGTAGCACTCGGAATACAAAGGGCTCCCTTCTTCTAAATCTCTCTTGACCCTCCATACGAATAGTTGCCTTATCTATTGTATCTCCCGGGATGGGCTCTCCATTACTAAAATCGAAATATTCGTAGGATTTATTGGCACCCAACTGATAAATTTTGTCCGTCTGCAGGACCCAAATGATTTCCTTGACTGGATGATTAAATGTCATTGGAATAATCACATCTTTTTGGTCTACTCCAATTGTATTCACTTGTAATTGTTCAATTAAATATTCCAGGCTACAGCTCGCAAATTTCTGGCGCTCTTCGTTCTCCAGAAAAATATAGTCCACCCATAAGCTCGTCTCTATTATGTTCTTCCCTTGCACAATAGAACTATCCTTCCCCCCTAGACCCGGTGGCAAACCATTGCTTGATATCCAGAGCTCATCAAACTGACGGAATGCGACTACAATACGGACTTTACTGTATTGCAAGGCTATGAGCGGCAATGACATTCCAATGTAGCGATTAAACCAGAATTGGAGCGGGACGTATAAATTGAGGGGACCTGGCTGGGAATCCGTATTAAAATTGAGCTCTTTACCGACCATCAGATTATATGCATATTCTTTCTCCGCTGTTAGAGTTAGCTCACTCCATATTTCCAGCCATTGACCAAAATGACGGTCAATAATTTGCCCACCTATTTCTATATCAACGTGGCGAATAATGGCGTGCCCTATTCCATTTACCCAACTCACTGTATAATCGGGATTATTCTCGGGCTCCGTGTTTAAATTGGGGAGCCTAATGTTTAAAAATATTTGATGGACTAAATCTGCATTTGGATCAATATCACAGTACACTGTATTTCCAAAATTAGCATCACCATGGAACATTTGTTGGATGCTCTCAATGGCGAAATTTGTGTATCTTTTATAAACAGCTATGAAAAAGGTGATCTGTGGGTTGCCCGTTAAATAAACATCTTGTGGACCATATGCTGCTAATTGTAATAAGCCTCCTGGCATATTCTATATTGGATTAAATTTTTTAAACCTTTGTAGATTTATAATAATATATGTCGCTTCAACTTTCGGCAGAGAGAGCAACCAATTGTTTCAGAAGCCGGATTATTGTTTCCAAATCACGTCTTTCTGGCTCAATTGCAAGCCCTGTCTCCAAAATTTGAAGCAAGCATAAGCCGAAAGGAGTCTGGTCTTCACGGAACGATGCCGGAATAGGAGACTCTTTCAGAGTGCCTATTTTCCATACAAGGGCAGCCGTGTTTTGTTGTTGTGGAAATAATGAAAATACAGAAGGTGTCCGAAGACCCATCATAATCTCCATTATACACATCGCCACTGCCCACCCATCAGATGCTGTTGTAGAACAATTTTCTCTCAAAGCTTCCGGCGAAAGGTAAGCCACCGTTCATAATAACTTAGCTTCACCTGAAGTAGGTTTCGCTGAGCCAAAATCAAGTAGCTTCAAAATACGACTCGCACCCAATTGTGAGACATCGAAAGCAAAGTTTCTTGGCTTAATGTCACAATGCAAAAAACCGCATTTATGCATATGTTGCACTGCTTCTGAAAGCTGTAATAAAAACAAAACTTTTTCGTGCGTTGTTACTCCCACTAGATCAAGCATTGAAACTTGAGAAAGTAAATCCATGACCAGATAGTAATCGATACCATCAAACCACAATTCAACCGGTCTCAAGAGATTCGGGTGATCAAAAAGAGACCCAATCCGAAATTCATCATACAATGGTTTCGCAGACACCTTAATGCCATGTCTCACCCCAGTTTTTCTGTTTATGGCTGAAAAAACATTCCCAGAAGAACCAGTCCCTAATAATGTTTCTTTTGTATAATCACTAGCAAAAGGGTTTCCAAATTTCACGTCTTGGCAATTCATTGTGAAGTTTCCTACTTTCTAATTAAATCTGATTTTAAAACCCATCAATTTTTTATATTATAATTAAAGAAATCAAGATTATTAGCATCATGACATCAAATGAACACGCCATTGCCAATATTGTGAAAATAGTGAGCCACTTGATTCAACAAGATGACATCCATAGCCGCGGAAATATCATTGGAGATAAAACAATATACGCCAAAGAGGGGCTATATGTCGGCGATTATAATCCCAATTACGACTTTTTTATCAAAGGGCGGGGCTGTATCTCTGGGGATATTATAGTCAAGGGTAATCTATTCTACGAAAATGCTGCAGGGGAAGCCTCTAATAAAAACTTTATGGATGTAGCCGTGAAGCCCAATCGGAGCACGGGTTTCCGTGTTAGAGACGATATCAGTGCCAAGGGGCTAATATGGGACTCTCAAGAAGAGGAGTTCGTAATCGCGGATGAGCAATTCATTGAACACATAAAACCCCGGCAGCCCAATTTTTTGTGTAATTTGCGCTTTAAGAACGCCAATTTTAGCAATGGCTACTGCAAGAATATTCTAGTTGAAAATAGTATTATTGGGCTGGGTGACAAAATAAAGCTGGAAAGTGATCTAGTTTTGACGGGAAGTCTTAAAATAAAAGGGAATATCTATTCGGCAACGGATATTCTATGGATAAAGAGTCAAATGACGACGAAAACGATTAAAGTAGAAGGCTCACTATTCGTGGATAGTGCGGTGGAAGTGGGCAAGGAATTGTCTTGCCATGATTTGCGGACAAATCGCGTGGATTGCGGCGACATTCAGGCACATCATCTCCAATTAGAAGGCGATATTGGAGTGAAAGGGGGCTGCGAAATTGGAGGATATTTTATTTCTTCCAAGGGCGCGGAATTTCGGGCAGGGTTGGAAGTAAAAGGAAGCATCTATGTGGGGAAAAATCTTGTTTTCACTGGTGAAGAAAGTGGAATTGCATTTGATAAATTATCCAATATTGAAAATGCCAGCGTATCTTATATAAATGGGAAGAAAGTATCTACATATGGCGAAGTGTTAGTCAGCCAAGGAGCGCAGGAGCTTTCCAATAAATCCCTGGGGACAAACCTGGACGCCAAAAATTTCCGCATTAGTAATTTGGATTCTCCCCTGGAAGCGGGGGATGCCGTGAATAAAAGATATGTGGATCAATTCGTCATTGGCTGCCATTTCCTGGAGCCCGCTAGGATGACTTCTACTGACAATTTGGACTGCCTATTTGCCGCCAGTCATTACCAATTGATGAGCAAGGAGATGGGGAGGTTGACCCTGGACGGCGTAGATGCGGAAATTGGGGATAGGATTTTAGTGAAACACCAGAGAACAAAAACGGAGAATGGAATTTATGTGGTTGTTGCTGTTGGTAATAGAAATCAACAGTGGATATTGCAAATTGCGGAGGATTGGGAAGATATTGTGAAAAATCGCCCGAGATTGACGCCAATGATTATGGTGCGATATGGAACGGAAAACGGGTGGAAAATATTTGGGATGAATGTGGTGTATTCTACGATATGGGAGACTATGACATGGGGTGAACCGCGGGGGGGAAGCGCACTTCCCCCCAGCAATTGCCGCATTAGGCAAAATTACTAATAAATTAATGACGGAGTAAAAAATGTATAAAATATTTTTGCCATAATGGGGCGAAGAAGAGGGGAATTTTTATTCCATACCAATTCCTAATCATTTCCAATATTTCAAATAGGCATGGGGGGTAACGAATCACTTTGTGATTCGTTAGTGTAAGGGGGGGAAGCGCGCTTCCCCCCAGCGAATAAGAGGGTAAATTATTCATTCTGTTTTAATAATGCAGTCATTCTAGTTCTTATATCTTTAAATATTTCATCTGTTGCTGAATCAATCATAACAAATCTTACTTCACTAATAATAGATCCCTCTAATAAATCATTTACTATTTCTAATAAATTATTTATATCTATTAATAATTTATCTTCTTCAGGTTTTAGTTCAACATCAAAATTAATCATACGCCAATTAGAAGAACCCTCTTCTTGAAAAAGAATATTATCTACATGAATATTACCATTAATAATACCATTTCTGTAAAAAAATAAAATACCATCAAATATATTAATAAATCCGCGTATTATCCAATTATAATCTTGGAAAGCACGATAT
>Ga0255098_1000126_pt1 | contig 24388 bp, 17 predicted proteins | sample Colum_Atlam_RepC_2_FD_188440 | JGI IMG/M metagenome (GOLD analysis project Ga0255098, IMG submission 188440) | Freshwater microbial communities from Columbia River, Oregon, United States - Colum_Atlam_RepC_8d | ecosystem: Environmental > Aquatic > Freshwater > River | place: USA: Oregon... | reverse complement strand
GCATCAACAAAATAAATTGAAAATAAAAACCTATAAAACAAAAAACACTTGCAAGAACGTTCTTGCAAGTGTTTAATTAATTATTTTTGTCTAATAAATCTGTATCGATTTTTTAGGACTAGTCATTGTTTTGCTTCTTCTGTTGTTTCTGAAATAATTATTTCTGCTGCTTCAGTAGCTGTTGCTTCTTTTTTTTGTTCCAAAGATTCTTTTAAGTCGTGTGCTTTTTCTTCAACCCAACCAGCAGCTTCCGCGGTTTTTTCTTTTGCGATTTCGACAATTTCTGCGACTTTTTCAGGAACTCCCATTTCTTCGAGTTTGTCCGATACTTTTTCGGTTACATTTTCAACCGTTTCTTTTACCTCTTCGGCAACGTTTGCGGCTTTTTCAGCTACGTTTTCTGCCGCTTCACTTAAGTTTTCTTTCGCTATTTCGGCTTTCTCCTTTGCTTTTCCAAAAAGAGAATTGAAAAAAATTGATAGTCCCATTTTAAATTGATTTTATAGTTTTCTCAAATTTAATCATTAATAAATCAATTACTGTTAATTCTTTATGAATTAATAAAAGACAACCCGCAAAAATTCTCGTTTCCTTTTTCTATATTTGCCAAAAGCCAAAATCTATGTTACAATTAAATGTAAAAAACGAAACTTCCCGATTAAGGGTTGTAGTGCTTGGTACTGCCGTGAATAATGGACCAACACCTACTATTGAAGAAGCATATGATCCAAAGTCTTTAGAGCATATTAAAGCCGGAACTTATCCAGTTGAAGAAGATATGGTAAAAGAAATGGAAGCATTTAATGCCGTATTTCAAAAATATGATGTTAAAGTTTTTAGACCAGAAATCATTGAAAATTACAACCAAATTTTCGCCAGAGATATTGGTTTTGTAATTGATGATATATTTATCAAAGCCAATATTTTACCTGATAGAGAGCGAGAATTAGACGCCATTCAGTATGTAATTGATCAAATTGATCCGAAGAAAGTTGTGCGTCCTCCAGAAGAAGTACATATTGAAGGAGGAGATGTGATGCCTTGGAATGATTATATTTTTATAGGTACTTACAAAGGTTCGGATTATAAAGATTATATAACTGCAAGAACAAATTGGCAAGGGGTAGATTATATTAAAAACTTGTTTCCAAATAAAATTGTTAAATCATTCGATTTAGTGAAATCAAAAATAGAACCAAGAGATAATGCTTTGCATTTAGATTGTTGTTTTCAACCAGTGGGAACTAATAAAGGAATTATTTATAAAAGCGGTTTCCGTGAAGAAGCAGACTATATGTTTTTAGTAAACTTGTTCGGAAAAGAGAATTTATTCCATATTGAAAGAGAGGAAATGTATCACATGAATTCAAATGTGTTTTCAATTGCTCCTGATGTAGTAGTTTCAGAAAAGAATTTTACACGATTGAACAATTGGCTTAGAGAACAAGGTTTTACAGTTGAAGAAATTCCATACGCTGAAATAGCCAAACAAGAAGGATTGTTGAGATGTTCAACTTTACCATTAATTAGAGATTAAAAACTTTGTTTCAAGTTTAATGTTTCAAGTTGTAAAACCTGAAATTTGAAACCTGAAACTTCAAACATAAATATAAAATGAACCAAACAACTAATTCCCTTTTAATGATTCGTCCGGTGGCATTCCGAATGAACGAACAAACTGCTGTTAATAATTATTACCAAAAAGTATTGGATAATTTATCTTCAGAAACGGTCAATCAAAAAGCACAAGAAGAATTTGATACTTTCGTACAGAAACTTAAAATGGTAGGTTTAAACGTAGTAGTTGTTGAGGATACATTAAGTCCAGATACACCTGACAGTATTTTCCCAAACAATTGGATTTCATTTCATGAAAATGGAGATGTTGTTTTATATCCAATGTTTGCCGAAAATCGCCGTTTAGAAAGAAGAGAAGATGTCTTGGATACCTTAGAAGAAAAAGGATTTGTTATCAATGAAATAATGGATTATACTTCAGCTGAAGAAGATGATGTGTTTTTAGAAGGAACGGGAAGTATTGTTTTAGATAGAGCTAATGGAAAAGCTTATTGTGCTTTATCACCAAGAGCAGATGAAGAATTATTTATTGAATTTTGTGAAGATTTCGAATTCACACCTGTAATTTTTGAAGCGTTTCAAACCGTAAAGGGTGAAAGAAAACATATTTATCATACGAATGTAATTATGTGTGTGGGAGAAACTTTTGCTGTTATTTGTGCCGATTGCATCGATGATAAGAAGGAACGAAAAATGGTGTTAGATAGCTTAAAAGGGGATGAAAAAGAAGTTATTCTAATTACAGAAGACCAAGTAAATAATTTTGCTGGAAATATGTTGGAAGTAAAAGGAACTGATGATAGAAGATATTTAATCATGAGTGCTTCGGCACACCAAAGTTTGACTAAAAAGCAAATTGCACAATTAGAAGAACATGTTACCATTTTAAGTTCAAGTTTAGATACTATTGAAGCTTGTGGAGGTGGAAGTGCTCGTTGTATGATGGCTGAGATTTTCTTACCGAAAGCATAATTAAGTTAGATTTCATAAAGCAAAAAGCCTGATTTTTATTTAAAATCAGGCTTTTTTTATTTTGTAATATTTCTAATCATTCCTCCAAAAATAAAATAGTGAAAAGGCACTAAACTATACCAATACATTCTTCCTAAAAGCCCTTTTGGTCTAAAAGTTGCAATTTGATGCAAATTATTTTCGTTATCAATTCTAAATTCAAGCCAAGCTTCTCCAGGTAATCGCATTTCAGCATATAAAAGCAAACGTTTTTCTTCTTTATTAGCTACCAAAACACGCCAAAAGTCTAATGCATCTCCGTTGTCTAAATGTGTAGGGTGAGTTCGTCCTCTTCGCAAACCTACACCACCAAATAATTTATCTAAAAAGCCACGAATTTTCCACATCCAGTTTCCGTAATACCAACCTTTATCTCCTCCTATGGACCAAATGTTGTGGAGTGTTTTTTCAACATTAGTCACTGGTTTAATTTTATGATCTTTTAAGCAGCCATAAGTTGGAATTTGAATGAATTCTGAAAAATTTTCTTTGAAACTACTACTTACCAAACTGTCTTTCCAGCTAGAAATAACCAAGTTTTGTTCCATTTTTAAGAAAGCTAATTTAATGGCATCTACATAAGTAATTGGTTGAATGTTTAATGCTTTTTGGAGGTCATTGTTTTGACAAACAACCTCCATTTTCATACTATCTACCAAATTCACAGCTAGTTTATAAGATGTAGAAGTAACAAAATATAACCAATAGGATGAAAGCTTTGGTGACATAATTGGGAGTGTGAAAATCCAAAGCTTGATGCCTCTTGTTTTAGAATACAACAACATCATTTCTTTATAGGTAATAACGTTTGGACCTCCAATGTCATAAGATTTATTAAAATGCTCTTCTTTCAGTAAAACACCTGTTAAATAATGAATAACATCACGAATGGCTATGGGTTGGCATTTTGTTAAAACCCATTTTGGAGTTACCATAACAGGTAGTTTTTCACACAAATCACGAATAATTTCAAAAGAAGAACTTCCTGAGCCAACTATAATTCCAGCTCGAAGGACAGTGGTATTGAAATTACCTTCAAATAAAATATCTTCTACGTTTTTTCTGGATTGTAAATGTTTAGAAAGTTCAGAATTATTGACAATTCCACTCAAATAAATGACTTGTTTAACGCCAATTTCGTTCATATATAAATTGAAGTTATGAGCTGATTTTCCTTCCATAACATCAAAATCAGAAGTAGAAGATGTCATCGAGTGTATAAGGTAATACGCTACGTCAATTTTTTTTGGAAGATTGTTTAAATTCAAGGGATGTAAAAAATCTACTTCCCAAAGGCTGACTTTTTCTAAAGTCGCTTTGTCAAGCCCTAAACGGTTTTCATCTCTTACGCAACAAATGACTTCATGACCTTGCGAAAGAAGTTCAGGGAGTAATCTTCGTCCAACGTAACCATTAGCACCAGTTAGTAAAATTCGCATTTTTCTTTTAAAGGTACAAAATAGAATGGTTAAATGCCTCTAACAATAGTTAAAATAGCACTTATAATATATTGAATACCAATTGCAATGGTTAAGAAACCAATAATTCTTGAGATGGCAACAATTCCAGAAGATCCTAACATTTTGGCTAAATAGTGAGCGCTACGAAGAATAATATAAATAGTTACGGCAACTACAGCTATTGCAATGGTAGATATTATGATTTCAGTTGTGGTATTATGTTCCTGATAAAAAGCTATTAATAATGATATAGAGCCTGGGCCCGCTAACATTGGCATTGCTAATGGGGTTAAGGCAATATGAGTTCTGTTTTGAACTTCTTTTTGAACTTTTTTATTAATTCCTTTGCTTTTACTGAAATTTCCGTTTAATAATCCAAAACCTGAACTTGTAATAATAATTCCTCCAGCAATTCGTAAAGCAGTAATGGTTATTCCAAAGAAACTCAATACATATTGGCCAATAAAAAAAGAAATTATTAATATTATTAGAACGTTAATACTGGTGATTAAGGATACTTTTGCTCTTTCTCCACTTGTATAGCCTTCTGTTAAAGCAACGAAAATAGGAACGGTTCCAATTGGATTTAATACCGAGAATAATGCAGCAAATAGATAAATAAATAATTCCATTAATATTTTGTTTGTTAATGCTAATATAGACTATTTATTTTATAAACTCAACATCAAATATTCATTTAAATGTTATTTTGTGTTGCTAATGGTAGGTTACAATTAACGGATTTTAATAAATTATTCGTAACTTTAGATGGTTAAAATATAATTATCATGAAAACATTAGTCATAGGTGCTTCATCAAATAAAGAGCGTTATTCATATAAAACTATACATAGTTTAGTAGATAAAAGTCATCAAGTTGTTGCCATAGGAGTCAAAAAAGGAATGGCATTTGACATACCAATAGAAACTGAAAAATTTGATTTTCATGCTGTGGATACAGTTACATTATATGTAAATCCAAAAGCTCAAGAAGAGTATTACGACTATATCTTATCATTAAATCCAAGACGAGTGATTTTTAACCCAGGAACGGAAAATCCGGAATTTTATAAAATCCTAGAAGCAAATAATATTAAATACGAAGTGGCTTGTACTTTGGTGTTATTGGCTACAAATCAATATTAAAAAGTAGTTTTACTTGTTGCAGGTTTGCTAATGATTAGTAATCCGATGAATGTGATAATTCCGTTTATTATGATTAATTCATTGTCAATTACATACTCTCCAAAAATAGCTTTTGAATTTTTAACTAATAAAAAGCAAACTAAAGGAGAAATCACACAAATAACAGGAACTAATTTGTCATGAACGGTTTTCGATTTCATAAATAACCCAAAAACATATAATCCTAAAAGTGGTCCGTAAGTATAACTTGCTACTTTAAAAATCATGGTTACTACCGATTTGTCATTAAGCGAGTTAAAAATGATGATGACTAAAAACATCAATAATGAAAACCCAACATGAACTAAATGACGAGTTCGAACTGTATTTGGTTTGTTTTGATTTTCAACTTTGTCCATTCCAAGAAAATCCACGCAAAATGAAGTGGTTAAGGCTGTTAGCGCAGAATCAGTTGTAGCAAAAGTAGCTGCGGTTAATCCTAATAAAAATACGATAGCTGGAAAGATATTTAAATGATTAAAAGCAATTTCAGGAAATAATAAATCGGTTCGCTTTACACCATCAACCATAGGGATAGAGATTCCATTTTTTTCGGCATATAAATAAAGAAGTGCGCCTACACTTAAAAAGAAAATGTTAATTAGGACAAAAATTCCTGTGAACGTAAACATGTTTTTTTGTGCTTCGCCAATAGTAGCGCAACTTAAATTCTTTTGCATTAGGTCTTGGTCTAATCCTACCATTGCTATGGTTACAAATATCCCACCTAAAATTTGTTTCCAAAAATAATTTCCTTTCAAATAATCTTCAAAAAAGAAAACTTTAGAATAGTTGCTTTTTTTTACGGTTTCAAAGGCGTCTATGAAACCTAAATCCAAACTATTACAAATGAAAATAATGGTTAAAAATACTGAAGAAACTAAGAAAAAAGTTTGTAGAGTGTCTGTAATAATAATCGTTTTTAAACCGCCACGATAGGTGTAAGCAAATATTAAAGCCAATGAGATTAAAACAGTTACAGCAAAAGGGATGTTGTATTCGTCGAAAACAAATCGTTGCAATACAATAACGACTAAATATAAACGAAATGCAGAACCTATAGTTCTACTGATTAAGAATATGGTTGCGGCGGTTTTATAACTTACAATCCCTAATCGCTGCTCGATATAACTGTATATAGAGGTTAAGTTCATGCGATAATAAAGCGGAAGTAAAATGGTTGCAATAATTATAAAACCAATAGCATTTCCTAGTACAAATTGAAAATATTTAAATTGAAAATCAGGATTTCCAACTTCACCAGGAACTGAAATAAAAGTCACGCCAGATAGAGCAGTACCGATCATTCCAAAAGCCACTAAGTACCATTTGGCATTTTTATTTGCTTTGAAAAAAGCTTCGTTACTACTATCTTTTTTACTTACGAGATTGGATATAAGAATAAGAATTCCGAAATATATGATAATAATAGCTAGAATAATTCCTGATGACATAATTGTATTTTTATTTAGGCTAAAATAGAAATAAATCATAAAATTGAGCATAGAAAATAGAAAAAAGACAGAATGAAGAACTTTCTACACTTCTGTTTTCTATAATCTGTTTTCTTTTTTCAAAATTAACTACTTTTGCTAAATGGAATTCCCTTCAAAATTAGTAGAAAATGCGGTTAATGAAATGTCTCAATTGCCTGGTATTGGTAAAAGAACGGCATTGCGATTGGTTTTGCATTTGTTAAAACAACCAAGAGAACAAATAGAATTGTTGTCTTCGGCTTTAACAACAATGCGAAATGATATTCAGTACTGTAAAGAATGCAATACAATTTCTGATGCAGAAATTTGTGGAATTTGTTCAAGTGCTTCTAGAGATAAAACCATAATTTGTGTAGTAGAGGATGTAAGAGATGTTATGGCAATTGAAAATACAGGGATGTATAAAGGAATTTATCATGTTTTGGGAGGAAAAATTTCGCCTATTGAAGGAATTGGACCAAGCCAATTGAAAATTTCATCACTTGTTGAAAAAGTAAAAGAAGGAAAGGTATTGGAAATTATATTTGCTTTAAGTTCAACAATGGAAGGCGATACTACTAATTTTTATATTTATAGGCAATTGAAGGAATATGGTGTAAAGACATCCACAATTGCAAGAGGAATTGCTGTTGGAGATGAATTGGAATATGCAGACGAAGTTACCCTTGGACGAAGTTTATTGAATAGAATTCCTTTTGAAGGCGCTATCAAACAATAAATAGCAAAATTTTACATCAATTTAATAGAATAACTTCATTATTTTAATTGTAAAAACTATATTTGTTACCTAATTAGATGTGCTTTGTGTTTTAGTGTTAAAACGCAATCAGTTTAAGTATTGACTACTCATGAAAAAAATAGTTTTTTTAGCATTATTTGCTGTTATATTTACCTCGTGCATATCTATAAAGGATATAACGTATTTACAACCAAGTGCTGCAGCAAAGTCAGATTCAATAAAAGTTTCTCAAGAAAATTCCAAACCCTACAGGATTCAAATAAGTGATATTTTAAGTATTAATATTAAGGCTTTGGATCAAAAATTAGTTGAAATGTTCTCCACTTCTACTGGTGGCTCAGCTCAGATGCAACAATCGCCTCAAACTTTATATTTTAATGGTTACACGGTAGATGATCATGGAAATATAAGAGTTCCTATTTTGGGTGAAGTTAATGTTTTAGGTTTTACTTCTGATGAAGTGAGACAAAGAATTGAAAAACAATTATTAGAAGAATATTTTAGAAAAGAAGCAAATATTTTTGTAACTGTGAAATTAGCTGGATTGCGTTATACTATTAATGGTGAGATAGGTAAACCTGGTACAAATGTGTTATATCAAGACAGGGCTACTATAATGGATGCTATTGCAAATTCTGGAGATATATCTATAACTGGAAATAGAAAAGAAGTACAAATTATTAGAAAGTTGCCGCATGGTTTTGAAACATATAATATAAATTTAACAGATTCAAATGCTGTTAATTCTCCATATTTTTATATACAACCTAATGATTATATAATTGTAAAACCACTGAAACAAAAAACATGGGGTACAGGGGTTACTGGAGTTCAATCGGTAGCCACAATTATGACTGCTATTTCTTTAATAACAACATTACTTGTGTTGTCTAAAACCTTATAATAATAAGATGCTGGATACTAAAGATTTTAATTTTTTTGAATCTCATAATTCTTTTGATTTTAAAGGGTTTCTTTTTAGGATTATTGGATATTGGAAGTGGTTCGTATTGTCGCTTATAATAACTTTTGTATATGCTTATAATGTCAATATCAGAAAAGAAAGCATGTATGGAATGGAGTCTCTTATTGTAGTTGAAGATCAAAACAATCCCTTTTTTACATCAAATACTAGTTTAGTATTTAATTGGGGCGGTACTTCTGATAAAGTACAAACGATTATAACAACTCTTAAATCCCGTTCTCATAACGAGGTAGTTGTTGATAAATTACAATATTATATTAAATATTTAAAGGAAGGAGAATATTTTTTTAAAGATGCTTATGGAGAAGTTCCTTTCTATGTTGAAATTGATAAATCTAAAGGGCAGTTGTTTGCTAAATTAATAAAAGTTAAGTTTTTATCACCTACACAATATAGATTAAGTGTTGATTTTGGGGAGTCTACTTCCGCATCATTAATTCAATATTCGGATGTTACTATTAAGCCAGTTAATGTTTCTGGTGGTGAGTATAGTAAAGTTTTTAAAATTAATGAATCGGTTGATTTACCTTTTTTAAATTTTAAATTAATTATAAAGCCTGAAGCATTTGAATTTACAAATCAAGAATATTTTATTCGTTTTGATGATTTTAATAATACGGTAGCAAATTATAGAGCCATTGATGTAACTGCTGATGCCAAAGCACTATCTGTTGTTCGTTTGCAATTAGAGGGTTCAAACAAGTATAGATTAGTAGAATATTTAAATACGACAGTTGAAGAATTAAGAAATATTCAGCTAGCAAGTAAAAATCAGTTTGCAAATAATACAATTAGCTTTATTGATAGTACTTTAAAAGAAATGGAAGGGCAAATAAAAGATGCCGAAAATGAATTAAAGGAGTTTAGAAAAGGAAAAAATATTTTAGAGTTAGAAGGAGAAACTAGTGGAGGTTTACTCGGTGAAAAGCTATCTGGATATGATGTGGAAAAAGATGCTATCAATAGAAAAATAGCTTATTACAATTTACTTAAAAATTATTTAGTTAAAACAACTGATTATTCTAAATTACCCGCGCCAACTGTTGCAGGAATTGATGATCCTAATGTAGTTGCAAACGTTTCTAAATTAATTGGTCTTTCTGCTCAAAGAGCTAATTTAGCATATTCTGTTAAAAATAAAAAAATGTTTTCTGAGTTTGATGTTGAAATGGAATCGACTAAGAAAGTATTATTAGAAAATATTATAAGTTCAAAAAGTGCATTAGCTTTAGATTTGTCTTTAATCAATAAGAATATTGCAAGAACAGAAGGTGAGGCTAGTATGCTTCCTGAAAACAAACAAGAACATATTAAAATTACACGTAAATACAATTTAAAAGATAAAATATATAGTACTTTTTTAGAAAAAAGAAGTGAGGCTGAAATTGTTAAAGCTGCAAATATTTCAGATATTAAATTTCTAGATCCTGCTAAAGATATTGGTGGAGGCTTAAGAGGGCCTAAAACAAGCATAAATTACATTTTAGCAGCATTTTTAGGCGTGTTTGTGCCATTATTAATAATTTTTATTATTGTGTTGTTAGATAATAATATTAATACAATTGAAGATATTCAGAAAATGACTAAAATTCCAATTATTGGTATAGTTGGTAAAAAAAATACTGAAAATAATTTATCGGTATTTGAAAAATCTAAATCGCCATTAGCTGAATCTTTTAGAGCAATTCGTTCTTCTTTACAATTTATGTACAAAAAGCAACATGAAAAAGAAGGAGCTAAAATATTAATGTTAACATCTTCAGTAAGTGGAGAAGGAAAAACCTTTTGTTCTATAAACTTAGCTACAGTTTTTGCAATTAGTGAGAAAAAAACAGTTATTGTTGGTTTAGATTTGAGAAAGCCAAGGATTTTTGGGGATTTTAATATTGATAATATTACAGGTGTGGTGAATTATTTAATTGGACAAAAATCGATAGATGAAGTAATTCAGCAAACACATATCCCATTTTTAGATGTTATTCCATCAGGACCAATTCCTCCTAATCCTTCAGAATTATTAATGAGTGAAGCAATGAACGAAATGATTGAAGAGCTTAAATCTAAATATGATTATATTATTTTAGATACACCACCTGTAGGCTTAGTTTCTGATGCTTTAGAATTAGCTCAGTTTTGCGATGCTACAATTTATGTTACAAGACAAGGTTTTACAAAAAAAGGAATGTTAAGTGTTGTAAATGAAAAGCATAAACGTGGAGAGTTGCACAACATAAGCATCTTGTTTAATGGTTTTCGAAATAATGTTAAATATGGGTATGCGTATGGTTATGGTGTTTATGGAGAGGCATATCATGATGAGAAAGTAAATACTAGAGGATTGAAAAAAATAATATTAAATTTAAAAGATAAATTTTAAAATATGATAACAAATATTTGTTGTATTGGTGCAGGTTATGTTGGAGGACCAACAATGGCCATTATAGCTCAGAAATGTCCGGGTATAAAAGTTACCGTAGTTGACTTAAATGAAAAAAGAATTGCAGCTTGGAATGATGCAGATGTTAATAATATTCCTATTTACGAGCCAGGTTTAAGCGATGTGGTTGCAGAAGCTCGTGGTAGAAATTTGTTTTTTTCTACTGAAGTTGATAAAGCCATAGATGAAGCGGATATGATTTTTATTTCGGTGAATACACCCACTAAAACCTATGGTGTGGGTAAAGGTATGGCAGCTGATTTAAAATATATTGAACTATGTGCACGTCAAATTGCTAGAGTAGCTAAAAATGATAAAATTGTTGTTGAAAAATCAACTTTGCCTGTAAGAACGGCTAGTGCAATTAAAAACATTTTAGATAATACAGGTAATGGTGTTAATTTTCAAATTTTATCCAATCCTGAATTTTTAGCAGAAGGAACAGCTGTTGAAGATTTATTTGCACCTGATAGAGTTTTAATTGGAGGTGATTCTTCAATAGAAGGTCAAAATGCAATTCAGCTTTTAGCAGATGTTTATGCAAATTGGGTTCCTAAAGATAAAATATTGACCACTAATGTTTGGTCATCAGAATTGTCAAAATTAACGGCTAATGCTTTTTTGGCACAACGTGTTTCGTCTATTAATGCATTAAGTGAATTATGTGAGAAAACGGGTGCTGATGTTAATGAAGTTGCTAGGGCTATAGGAATGGATAGTAGAATAGGTTCTAAATTTTTAAAATCATCTGTTGGATTTGGAGGTTCTTGTTTTCAAAAGGATATTCTAAATTTAGTCTATATAGCAAAATCCTATGGTTTAAATGAAGTTGCTGATTATTGGGAACAAGTTATCATCATGAATGATCACCAAAAGCGACGTTTTGCCAAGAACATTATCAAAACTTTATACAATACAGTTTCTGGAAAAAAAATAGCATTTTTAGGGTGGGCTTTTAAAAAAGATACTAATGATACTAGAGAATCTGCTGCCATTTATGTGGCAGATGATTTGTTGCATGAACAAGCCATTATTAGTGTTTTTGATCCTAAAGTTAACTCTGAGCAAATCCAATCAGATTTGAATTATTTACAATCTAGATCTGAAGAAGAAAATTTTAATGGCGTTCATGTACATGACAATCCATATGAAGTATGTAAAGATGCTCATGCAATTGCTATCTTAACTGAATGGGATGAATTTAAAGCATATGATTGGCAAAAAATATACGATGCTATGTTAAAGCCAGCTTTTGTTTTTGATGGAAGAAATATTTTAGATCCAGAAAAAATGCAAAAAATAGGTTTTCATTTTTCTAAAATAGGTTAATTTTTAATAACCTGGACAACCAAAACATTTTCTAGCATCAACATCAAATTGATATACTAATCCAAGTTCAAAAACACCTCCAGTATTCCCTATTTTGGAGGTGTTTGCGTCATAAGAAAATCCTAATTTAAAATTTTCATATTGAAGTCCGCTAAAAAGATTTAATGAAGTTAAAGTATGACTCTCTTGAGTTTTTTTCATTGGATTTAATGCAGCTGTTAATCCAATTGTAAAATTACTAAATATTAATGAAGTTCCTATATCTAATCTATTGTATTCTCCCTGACTCATAAAATTTGCAGTTAGCGTCATTCTTGTTTCATAAGGCAAAAAGGTAGGCGTTATATAGTCAGCAATTTCAAATTCATATCCAGTAGAAATATTGTAAAACATATCTAAAGGAATATTTCCTTCTTCAGCAATTGCTATGTTTGGTTTGTTTAAATGTTTAATTGCAGTTCCTATCCAAATGTTTTCAGTGTAAAATAATAAACCAGTAGATATGTCTATAAAATGAATTCTATTGTTTAATTGCAGTGGATCTATACTTGTAGGATTAATGATTTCTGTATTAATATTTATTTGATCTCTTAATATCAAGTTTTGAAATCCAAAACTTTTACTTCCATAACCCACTTCAATTCCGGGTCTAAAATACCATTCATAGTTTAGTTCAACTCTATAGGCATAATTTACATTAGCTTGCAGGTAATTATAACCGGTAAAATTTTCTCTGTGATTTAGAAAACTAACACCAATTCCGCTATTATTATTTTCAGACCATGTGCTAAAATAGGCATAATCAGTATCTATTTTGTATTTTAAATTTGTCCATTGTGAACGATGAATTACACCTGCACTAGTTGTTTCTAAAAACCCAGTAAAACTTGGGTTTATAGTCTCAGGAACTAAGAAGTATTGAGTAAATATAGGATCTTGAGCACTCATAATAGTACTGAATAACCCGATAGTATATAATAATGACTTAAATTTCATCGACTGGTTATTTTAGTAGTATAAATGGTCCGCTTGCTTCAATGTTTTTTTTGTAAAAAGTGGAAGCTAATAGTTTATAATAATAATTTCCATTTTCTGCAGGGTTTCCTTTTATTTTCCCATCCCATCCACCTATAGTATCGCCTTCCTCATAATAAATTAAATTTCCCCACGTATCGTAAATATACATTTTTAAACTTGATAATCCCTCATAAGCAGGTACAAAATAATCATTTATTACGTCATCATTTGCCGTAAAACCTGTCGGGATCATTAGTTTATATCCTTTTGTAACATTTAATATAATTTTATGTTCTTTAGTACATCCATTTTCATAGGTAATTAATAGAGTAACTTCATATTCTCCTTCGGTTAAATAGGTATGAATGGGATTTTCTTCTGTTGAGAATATTCCATCACCAAAGTTCCATGAAATTCCAATATAGTCACCAATAGTTAAGTTCGTAAATTGTATTGGGTCCCCCATAGAATATTCTCCAAATGTATTCATACTAAATGAATTCAATGAGAAATTTGCATCACCAATTATTGGGTTATCTAATAAAAAACTACTTGTGTTAGAACATCCATTTGAATCGGTTGCTGTCACACTAATTAAACCGTCTTGCGTGGTACTCATAAATTGGTTGTTTGTTCCAGACACAGTGCCGGTTGACCAAACTATTTGATACGGAGGTATGCCTCCATTTACCAAAACTTCAAAAGAACTTATAATTTCTCCAGTTGCACAATTTACGTTTTTTTGTTGTGTTAGAGTTGTAATTAATGGGGCAGGTCTAAAAACGGTATACTGTCCAGTAATTGAACATCCTCTTGCATCTGTAACAACCACAGAAAAATTTCCATTACTTACATTGAGTAAGTCCTCTGTTGTTGCTCCATTAGACCAATTAAACGTATAAGGGAGTGTTCCTCCTGTTACTATTAAATTAACACTACCATTATTGCTGGTGGTACAATCTAAGTCATTTTGTACTATGCCATTGATAAGTAGTGGTTGAGGTTCAATAAGGGTAAAGGTTCTAGTAAATGAACACGTACTTGCGTCAGAAATTGTTGCTGTATATACTCCAGCCGTTAAATTATTTCTAACTAAGCCTGCATTGCTGCCATCACTCCATGTTACAACAATAGGAGCTTGTCCACCTATAAGGCCTAAATTAATACTACCATTTGCAGCTCCATAGCATGTAATTTGATTAAAAACGGGTTGTATGTCAAAAACTGGAAGGTTTGCAATTATATTTTGTATAGTTTTTACACAACCTAAAGCGTCTGTGATGGTGATATCATACGTTCCAGGTCCTAGATTGTTTTGAAAGGTACCTGTTGCTAAATTGCTCCAATTTACAGTATATGGACTTATTCCACCCGTTATTGTTAAGTTTATACTTGCATCATTAGCTGCATAACAACTTATAGGCGTTGAAGCTACCGTGACCATAATTTCACTCGGTTCTGTTATTGTACTATTTAGTGTTTTAATTACACCATTTGCATCTGTTATTTTTACGGTGTAATTCCCTGCGGACAAACCCGTAAATATTGGACTCAAATTAGTACTATTTGTTAGATTTTGAATACTTACCGTGTTCGTGTTGTAAAATAGTTCAAAATTATAGGGAGTTACAGATTCTTGTGTAATTGTAACACCTAATTGGCCATTTGTATCTCCAAAACACAATAAATTTTGTAATGCAGCAATTGTATTTTCTGCTAATAATTCATTTGGTTCAATTAAATTGAATGATATAATTATTGGTTCGCAAATACCGTCATTAATAGTTACTGTATAAGAACCTGCGACTAAATTACTAATATCTTCTGTTATAGCGGTGTATCCATTAGGTCCTGACCAACTAAAAGTATAATTGTTTGAGCCTCCTGAAATTGTCAAATCTATGAAGCCATCATTTCCGCCAAAGTAACTAATATTATAACTATTGTAATTTGAAACACTGCTTGTACTTGTTAACGTAGGATTAACTGTTATTTCATAAGTTGTAACTGGTCCAATACAAGAGCCTCCTAAATTGTTAAAAGTTGCAAATGCTGTGTATGAAACTATTAAAGGTACATTAGTTGAATTTATGAGTGTTTGTGCAGGAATAATACTAGTTCCACTAGCCAAAGCTCCTGTTATTCCTGTTGGGATTGTAGCTGTCCAAGTATAATCGTATAGGCCTGTAATTGTTGAACTTAAAGTTATTGGCAATGTTGTTTCTTGATTACAAATAGTTTGATTTCCAATGCTAAATAGTACATCTGGTTTTGGTAAAACAGTTATTAATAGTGTAAATGTATTACCCTGGCATCCAAAAGCTGATGGTGTCACCGTATAGGTTATGGTTTGTGATGTAGCTGTTGTATTGGTTAATGTTTGATTAATTTGTGTTCCACTTCCATCGCTTGCTCCAAGAATTGCAGGGTTGTTTGAAATTGTCCATGTATATATAGTGTTGTTTGGAACAATAGTCGTATTGTTTGGAACTCCATTGCTGCTTGCGTAATTAAATGTTTGTTCGCTGCATAATAACAGGGTTTCATTTGAAATCGACGGCTTAGGCAAAACAGTAATGAGGTACGTAAATTCTATACCTTGACAGGCAGTTGCGTCATTTGTTGTTGCAAATGCTTGATAGGTTATTGTTAAGGACGTATTTGTAGTATTTATGAGATTTTGAATAGGAATGGTGTCCGTTCCTGATGTTGCTGCTCCATTAATTCCAACGGGTACTGTTGCATTCCAATTGAAGGATACGCCTGAAGTACTACTTGTTAATTGTACAGGAATTGTATTTTCATTAGAGCAAATTACTTGATCGTTTTCTGAAAAGAGAACAACTGGACTTGGATTTACAGTTATTGTAAATTGTTCGTTACTTCCGACACAACTTATGGAATTATAGGTATAGGTTGGTGTTACTGTGATAGTAGCTATTATAGGATTAAGTGAATTGTTCGTTGCAGTAAAAGCATTTATTACTCCTGTTCCAGTTGCAGGAAGTCCAATAGTAGCGTTGTCATTTGTCCAATTGTAGGTTGTAGTTCCAAACGTACTATTTGTAGAAAAAACAATTTGATTAGTAGCTGTTCCATTACATATTTCCTGATTTGTAATAGTGTTTACTTGTGCATTTGGGTTGATTGTAATTTCAAAAGTTTCAGCTACTCCATTACAAATTATTCCATTAAAGTTATAATATGGTGTTACTGTTATTGTTGCGACTTCTGGAGTAGTTGAGGTATTATTGGTTATAAAACCTGGAATATTTCCTATTCCATTAGTTGCCAATCCTATGGAAGTATTGTTGTTTGTCCATTCATAGGTAACTATACCACCTGTAGTATTTGTTGAAAAATTAATTGGAGTTGTAGTTATTGCATTGCAAAATGTTACATTAAGAGGTAAATTTACCTGCGCATCTGGGAGTACTGTAATGGTAAATGATTCATCATCTCCTAGACAGCTTACCCCATTATATTGTAAAACTGGAGTTACTGTAATTGTTGCAACAATAGGGGAAAGTGTAGGATTGTTTACTGTAAAAGTAGGGATGTCTCCAATGCCATTAGATGCTAATCCTATAGATGGAGTGTCATTAGTCCATTCGTAGCTTGTGATGCCTATTGTATTTGATGTGGAAAGAGTGATAGAGTTAATTGTTCCGCCGTTACAAATAGTTTCGTTGGAAAGTGGATTAACTTGGGGATTGGGAATCACTGTTATAGTAAAAGTTTCCGCTGTACCACTACATGTAACACCATTATTGGTATAATAAGGCGTAATCGTAATGGTTGCAACTATTTCTGAAGTTGAAGTATTTAAAGTTGCAAAACTAGGTATTGGACCAGTTCCGCTGGCTGAAAGCCCTATTAGCGTATTGTTGTTTGTCCATTCATAGGTGTTAACTCCATTGGTATTTAAGGAAGTAAATGCTATTGGAGTAGTTGTAATGTCCTCACAAAATAACATGTCACTTATTGTATTTACTTGTGCTTCTGGATTTATTGTGATGTTAAATACCTTTGGAGTTCCGATACAACTAATACCATTTAAAGTGTATGTTGGCGTAACTTCAATTGTTGCAATAATGGGTGTATTTGTATTATTTTGTGTTATAAAACTTGGTATATTTCCGACACCATTACTTGCTAATCCTATCGAAGGCGTGTCATTTGTCCAAACATAAGAGGTTATGCCAGATGTATTGGCTGTTGAAAATACTATTTCAGCAGTAGATGATGCATTGCAAATTGTTTGATTTGTTATATCGTTTACTTGCGCCTCTGGGTTAATTGTTATTGTAAATGATGTTGCTATTCCTGGACATAAAGCACCACTTATCGTATTGACAGGCGTAATTGTAATAGTACTGGTTATAGGGCTTGTGCTTGAATTGGTTGCTGTAAAATTTATATTGCCATTCCCATTAGATGGTAATCCAATGGCAGTATTGGAGTTTGTCCAGGTATATAGATTAGCATTAGTTCCTGTAAAATTTATTGAGTTTACAACTTCTCCGTTACAAAAGAATAAATCTGATTTTGGATCAATGCTAGGAGTTGGTAATACAATTAAATCTACATTTTGCGAGGCTACCTCACAAGGGCCATCTGGGTCATTGCTTGTTAATGTTAATGTAACTGTCCCAACATATCCCGGAATAGGTGTATAGGTAGTATTTAAATTTGTAGGGTCTGAAAAAACGCCTCCATTTAATGAACTCCAACTTGCAGATGAAGCAGCACCACTAATACTACCATTTAAAACGATGCTGCCATTTTCACAAAGTGGGGTATAAGTTCCTGTAGCTACAGTTGCTTCTGAATTAAAATTTGTGGTAAATGTTGCGGTTGCAATTGTACATGGTGCAATAGGAGTGTCAGATGTTAAGGTGAAGGTAATACTTCCAATAAAATCTATAGGTGGTGTATAGGTTGGATTTAAATCAGTAGCACTTGGAGAAAATATTCCTCCAGCCAGTGAAGATGTCCAGGTTCCTCCAGTAACTCCTCCGATAATTGAACTGGTTAATTGAATACTTGTGTTCACACAAGTTGCTAAAGGAACATTGGCGGTTAAATTTACAGATGGTACTACTGTAATTGAACTATTGTAACTATTACTACCGCATTCATTACTTATTGTTAAGGTATAATTGTAAACTCCAGGACTGTTAAAAATAAGCACTGGACTAGCATCATTTATACCAGAGATACTTGTTGGAGGAGTTGCTCCAAAATCCCAAGTGTAAGAAACAGGGTCATTGGCATAACAATTATAAACAATTGGATTTAAAGTGATTGTGTTTCCTTCACAAATTGTTTCTGCTGTAAGTGAAGTAATTGGTTTTCCTTTTACTATAAATGTAGTTGTTTTAGTATCTGGTTGGCACAAGGCACCTGCTGTAGTTGTATTTAGTGAGGTGGTTAAACTTATATTATATATTCCAGGAGAATTTATCGTTATTTCAGGTGCTAATGCTGTCGCATTTCCACTTGAAAAAGACCAATCGTTAGCGCTAAAACTTGGGCAATTGTTTGGATTGCTTGATGTTATGGTCCAATTGTAGTTGTTAGTGTTAGCGCAACCTGCATTACTTGAATTATTTGCGGTAGTTAAAATTGTTGGCGCACATAAGGAAGTGCTTATCGTACTGAAATCTGCTGTTACTCTAGGTGTTACACAAATTGTTTGTGTAGCCGAACTAATACCACATAAATTTGAGCCTGTATAAAAAGTAATAGTGTAATTCCCAGGTAGCAAAAAAGTAACATTCAAAACACTTGCGGCGGATGGCAACCAAGCGCCTGGATTGTTAGATTGATTGTTGTTGTATCCGAAGTTGTTCGGACAACTGATAAAAGGATTAGTTGCCAATATACCTCCAGTACTTGTTGCTATAAGTCCTGATGGTCCTGATATCGTCCAGTATTTTTTATAGGTTTGTGTACAAGTATAGGTGGGCGGACCTCCAATATTATAACCACCTTGTGTGTTATCACTAATAGCTACTGTTGCACCCTCACAAATTATATTGTTGTTTGGAGTGCGAGTGAAATTAGCTATTGGTGCCGATTGTATATTTATAGGTCCAACAGCGTTTGTGCTATTGCCACATGGATTTGATATTGTAATGGATGCTTGATAAGAGTTTGGGTATACCGTACTGTTAATGTTTGAAGTTGTGCCGCAGGAACTATCCAGAAATTGATGGGTTATTGAAGCAGGAGGAGGGTGATTGAATGTTACAGGTGGGGTTCCATCGTTGACTTGAAATGTATAAAGTGTTCCAGGCGTATTTTGTGCGCCTATTAATAAATTATAAGTTACACTTCCCGGGTTACATAAAGCTGGAATTCCCACGGCACTAATGGTGGCGGTAGGTATGGCTCCAACATATAGGTTGTAGGTTCGCTGACTACTACAAGCATTTGAAAGTACAACGGTATACGTTAACGTATAATATCCTGCTGTGGTGTAAAAATGAAAAGTTTCCCCAAGATTTGCTCCTGTGTACGTATCCGTGGTCCCATCTCCCCAGTCAAAAATGTGTTGTGTGCTTGCGTTGGTTTGTGTTGATTGGGTGGTAAATGAAAACAAACCACCTGCTATAGCAGCATCATTGCTGCAATAGGTAAAATAATTTTGATTATTATATAAAGTTGCTGCCCAAAAATTACCATCAACTAAAGCAATAGCCGGAGTACTGGGTTGGTTATTGGTAACTACTACCGTTATGCTGTAGGTATTAGTATTATCTAGCGTTAATGAGGCAGTGTAAGTTCCAGGGGTGTTATAGGTTACCGTATGTGGCCCCGATGTAGTGGCTGTTGCTAAGGAACCACCAGCAAACTGCCAATTATAAGCGGTACTTGGTGAGGTTCCTGTTGAGCTATCTGTAAACACTACTGATTGAGTTTTACAAATAGTTACAGTGCCACTCACAGTGGCAGGATTGGTAGAAAATTGCGCGTTTAAGATGTTTCCCAAGGTTGACTCAGAATAGAATACAATGAAAAGAAAAATAATCAATGTACTTCGAAGTGTTTTAGTATCTTTTCCCATAGCAGTTGGTTTTAAGTAAACATTTGGGGTGTTTGCTTTAATGCATGCTTAAAAATTAAACAAAACAATAAATTTCCTCATAAATATAAAAAAAAAAACGCTGTAATGCAAATTACAGCGTTTTTTGTTGAATTTAAATTTGTTTTAGATGTCTTTCTTTTTTACGAATAAAATAGATGGTAGTCAGAATTCCAGTAACTAGTAATGGAAGTACTATATTGTCTATTGGTGCCCCAGGTGCATCTGCTGCATCACCACCTCCTTCGTCTCCAAAACCTGGATCAAATTCATCTTGCGCTAAAGATGATACTGAAAATAAAAATAATACCGCAATAAAAATATTTTTTAACATATATGTGTAATTAGTTAATTAATAATGATTTTGAAAACTTTAAATTATGGTTTTCATCAAAAATATTAATGTAATAAACCCCATTATTTAATTTATTTTCAAATTTGATTGTTCCTATATTTTCATTCATATTTAATGTACTAGATTGAATTAATTGTCCTAAACAATTAAATATTTTGTATTCAAATTGCTCGTTATTGTTATTCTGGAAAGAGATAAAAACTCCATTTTCAGTTGTTGTAGGATTTGGATACATTCTAAATACATTTACATTAAAATCTTCATTATCTAGTGGGGATGCTTGGAAGACAATTTTAAAACGATTGGCTGTACTTAGAGCATCATTTGTCACTTGAAAATTATATTCATACACTGAGCCATCTAAAGTTATTTGTGAAGAGGTGCCTAAAAATAAATCTTGCAAGAATGCTTGTCCAGAAAAAGTAAAATCTTCTGTATATAATTTTAATTTATAGTTTGATCCAGCTGTAGATTGTGTTAATCTAATTGTTAAATAGTCATTATTTTGTATTAGGGCTCTATGTTCTGAAGATATAGATTTTAAATCTGTATAGAAAGAAAGTGTTTCAGATGGATTTGATATTTTTTGTACATCTTCGTTATCGAAGATATTGTTTCCTCCTGCATAAAAACCTGCAACTATGGCATCTTTTTTATTCCAAGTGCTATTTTCTTCTTTGTGAAGTGAAATTCGTAATCTTTCAGAAGTACTAACTAAAAGTTGTCTATTAATAACAGCATTAGAGTTAGTACTAGTTTTGTGTGTTTCTTTAATTGTTAATGATGAAGTTGTAGTATTTGCTTTTATAAAAAAAGCTTCACCTGATTGCATGATAGTAGACGGGTTTCTTTGAGAACCTGTATCACTGAAACCATTTACACTATCCCATGTAACATAGGCTCCAAACGAACCTAATGTGGGTCAATATACCATATTTTTTTACTAATACCACTATTTGACGCATCATTTAGTATAGCCGCAAAATCGATTGGACTAGCATAAGGATTTCCAACTAAATAATATGTGGTTGGTGAAATATTTGAATGAACTACATTTCCAGTAATTAAATTACCACTTGCATTTAAAGTTGTTGTTATTTGCGGGAAATCAGGATTTACGTTACCTTGACCATCAGTAGCATCACCAAATGGGTGAGTTGCAAAAATCAGAAAACCATTATTTACAGTACTTCCATACAAAGGTTCATTAAAAGTATTTGTTACACTTGTCCAAGTGCCTGTTGTATTGTTGAATTTTCTTAAGCTATGACTTGAATTATTTATTAGACGTAATCCATTTGAAATTGGGTCACCACCAGGACCCCAAATATCAGTCCCATAATTACTAATTGTTGTGCCATTATTTTGCCAATTAAAATAAACAGAATTATTAGCACTACCTTTTACAGGTGCTGTAAGTAAACGCCATTTTCTACCTTGGTTAGGTAAATAACGCTCAACATTTACATTTCCTGATATAGTTGGGTTTAAAGTTAATTGTGCTACTCTAGCTGTGTTAGAAATATTAGAAACTAATGTAACAATTCCTCCAGTATTAAATGAAACTGCAGCAGTAACATCAAATAAAGTTTTTACTCTAACATTACCTGTTCCTGAAAGTGAACCTGCACTCGTTACTATTAGCTGATTTGGGTAAACTATAGTGTTAACTTGAACACCATTTGTTGAACTTAATGTTAATTTTTCTAACTGAGTGCTAGAGTTTAGTAATTCTTGACCTGAAATTATTAGAGCAGTATGTTGTGCATAAATTAAATTATATGTTGCTCCTGCAATAATTGTTGGCGAATTAGAAACTGTACCTCCGCTTCTAGTAATTGTAGAACCAGTACTTAAGGTGTAAGATCCATCTAAATTCCCATTTGTCAAATACAGATTACCACTACTATTAATGGTAAAACCATTACTTAAAACGTTAAAATCTGAAGTTATTTTTAAATCTCGGTACGTTGTGTTATATACTTCTAAGCCAGAACTTGTTGGGCTATATTGAACTGTACAGCCTGTAAATACAGGAACTAATTGAGATAATTGTGTTCCACCCAACATATTAAAAACAAATGGGTCATTGTTTTTAAAAATTACAGTACCCGTTCTAGTTGCAACATTGCTAGTATATTGCGTACTGGTTCCATTACTTTCTTGAGTCATTATTAATTGACCATTAATTGTTACAGTTCCAGAGTCATGTCTGAAGGTAGCTCTATTATTTAGTCCACCTTGAATATTAGAATATAAATTAACATCTCCATTAACTTGAATATTTGCATTATTTCTACAAACAAAAGTTGTTTGTCTTGAAAGAGAAACTGGAGTCATATCATTTCCAATACTGATTGACCCGGTATTTATTGACCCGGCGCCATTTAATACAACAACATGACTGAAAGAAGCACTTGGTAGTATGCTGAAATCATTGGTAATAGTTAAGATTTTCCCAGTGCTAATTGTTAGCACAGTTGCATTTATCAGTAATTGAGAAGTGTTTGAGGTAAGTCCTACAGTATTGTTACTTAAAGGTTCAGCTGTTAATGAATTACAACTATAGTTGTCAGTTATAGTTATAGCATGTGCCTTAATTTTTACATCATCATCTGCATCTGGAATACCATCAGCATCAGTTCCTGTGAATGTCCAAGTAGCTGAAGCATTCCAATTTCCACTCATTTGACTTGTAAATACAGCTTGTGAAAATAATGTATAGCTATTAAGCAGTACTACTGCAGTAATAAGTTTGTAAAATAACTTCATAAAGTTTTGTAGTATTAAATTTCTCATCAAAGGTAAAAAATAAATTAATATAAAAAAATATTTTTGGTATATATGCTGTATTATATTAAACTTTACTAAATTTGAAAAAACAATACAAATAATATGAAAAATAAAATACTAATTTTATCGATACTTTTTTTGACGGTTTACCAAAAATCCTTTACACAAGAAATCGCTAACGATTCAATAGCTTTGTTATATTTACAAAAAGCTGAGATTAATATTTTAGGCGTTGGTGTTAATTATGAAATACCTATTTCAAAGGTTTTTTCTTTGGATTCAGGTGTTGGGTTTTCTGGAGGTGCACAAATAATAAATAATAAAATTAATTTTCAAAAAAATTTTTTTGAACCTTCTCTTTATTTTAAATCGGAATTAAAATATTATTATAATAGATACATTAGAGTTGCTAAAAAGCTACCAACTAGAAATGGAGAAGGAAGTTATTTTGCAATTCAAAATAAATTTCTTTCACAAAGTTTATTTGATTCAAGTTCTAGGCTGAGTAATATTACATTATTCGAATTACATTGGGGTATTCAACGAAATTTGTATAAAAACTTTTTATTTAATTTTCACATAGGTATTGGGAAGTCTTATGATTTTACTACTAGAGGAAATAGTAATTATACTTCTTTGGGTGTAAAGGTTTCTTATTTGTTTGCAGCAAAAAATAAATTGTAGTTTGTTAGATAAGTTAAATTTTAGAATGTTTTTTTGTTTAACATTAAGGAGTTTGCTAATCCTGAAGTTTTTAATACTAATTGTTTAACCTTAGATATATCAATTTTTACATTAATTTGCTATTTGTTTTCGATTTTTTAATCTGCTTTAGAGTTTACTTTTAACCTAATGAATTTTATTCTTTGGATTAAGCTACAGTTTTTTAGTGTGTGTAGTGTGTGGTTTTTATT
>Ga0255098_1000124_pt1 | contig 24607 bp, 25 predicted proteins | sample Colum_Atlam_RepC_2_FD_188440 | JGI IMG/M metagenome (GOLD analysis project Ga0255098, IMG submission 188440) | Freshwater microbial communities from Columbia River, Oregon, United States - Colum_Atlam_RepC_8d | ecosystem: Environmental > Aquatic > Freshwater > River | place: USA: Oregon... | reverse complement strand
AAAGTATAACAACTTATTGTTTACAAAACGAAAAATTTTCAAAACTTTTTTTGTCAGTAAATAAATAAGATTAAACAAATTTTTAAAATTATAGAGGAAATCGAAATGACTGATTTAGTTCAAAAGTGGCAAGCGGTTCTTGAACACAGTGACTATCCTAAGATTAAGGATGCTCACCGTCGTAAGACTACAGCTACCTTGTTGGAAAACCAACTAAAAAATTCGACTGCTGTTGATGCATTCGGTGGTACTTTGAATGAAGATGCTGCTGCAAGCAACGTAACTGCAAATGTCGCAAAATATGACCCAATCTTGATTAATTTGGTTCGTCGTTCTATGCCAAACTTGATCGCTTATGATGTTTGTGGTGTTCAGCCTTTGACTGGCCCATCTGGTTTGGTTTTCGCTTACAAGCCAAAATACATCGCTGGTGCAACTCGTACTGATGCTTTCTATCGTGAAGCTAATACTGCATTCTCTGGTACTGGTTCTCATGGTGGTACTGATCCATCTGTTCTTAACCTTGGCGTTCCCGGAACATATACTTCTGGTACTGGTATGGCAACTGCTACTGGTGAAGCTTTGGGTACAGATACAGGTGATGCATTCGGTGAAATGGGCTTCGACATTGATTCGTTCACTGTTCAGACAAAGACCCGTGCATTGAAGGCAACTTATACTGTTGAATTGGCACAAGATTTGAAGCAGATTCATGGTCTTGACGCTGAAACTGAATTGGCAAACATTTTGTCCGCACAATTGTTGGCTGATTTGAACCGTGAAGTTATTCGTACAATTTATGTTACTGCTAAGGTTGGTGCACAAAACACTGATTTGTCAACACCCGGTATTTTCGACCTTGACACTGACTCTAACGGTCGTTGGTCAAAAGAAAAATTCCAAGGTATGTTGTTCCAGATCGACCGTGATGCTAACGCAATCGCTAAAGAAACTCGTAACGGTAAAGGTAATTTCATTATCTGTTCGTCTGACGTAGCTTCTGCTCTTGCAATGTCCGGTATGTTGGATTATCAACCTGCATTGTCTACTGACTTGCAAATTGATGATACTGGTAATACATTCGCTGGTGTGTTGAACGGTAAGTATCGTGTTTATATCGACCCATACGCAGTTGGTAACTTCTACGTTGTCGGTTACAAGGGTGCTAACCAATATGACGCAGGTATCTACTACTGCCCATACATCCCATTGCAACTTTACAAAGCTGTTAGTGAAGATAGCTTCCAACCTAAGATTGGTTTTAAAACCCGTTACGGTTTGGCAAGCAACCCATTTGCTAATATCGACGTGAACGGAAACGCTGTTTCCAACGGTGCATTGACTGCTAACGCAAACGTCTACTACCGCCGTGTTCGTATCGAAAACTTGGCAGGTGCTGCATCCTAATAGCAATATTAGTGTGATTTAATAAAAAAGAGTCTTCGGACTCTTTTTTTATTCCTGTAAAAAAAGAAGTAATATAAATACAGTAAACCAATTGAAGGTAAGTAATATGGAAAACGATGTAACATTATCAAAGTCAGATGAAAAAAAGAGCCGTTCATATTATGGGGTTAGACCTGATTTCACCGATAACGATTCTACCGGGGATCAAGTATATTCCGGTGGGGAAGATTCCGTTAATGATTTAGATTTAAATGATGGAAAAAATCGTTATGTTGTAGTTGCACCAGATCAAAACTCACGTGATATAGAGTCAATCATGAAGAGAAAATACCCAAAATCTTCTTTTTCACGTATTAACAATGATGAGTTCAAAATGATTTCTTCGAATGGAAATGAAATAGCAATTGTCCATTCAAATAAACAAGGTAAACATGTCATATTGGTAGAACGTCCATCAAATCGTTCTAAAGCTAAAGAAAATGTAGAACAACCAGTGTCAGAGGGTAAAAGTTTATCGGAAGCAAAATTTGGAAACCGATATAACAGCCATTACATGCCTCATTTGTGGCATGGTGAAAAGGAACGTGAAAATGACGAAGTAATGCGCCGCCCATCTAAATCATACCCTGCGTATACACCTCCTAAAAAAGATCATTATTTGGTTGTGAAGTCGCATACACCACTTGACACCCCAGCACATGAAGGTATCAAGGTTGGTGAACATACTTATGCAGTTCCAGTAACAAAAGATGACCATGATAAGGCAAATGCTTTATTCCCTTCTTATCATTCATCACATGACGATTCAGAAGTTATTTCAGATGAAGATTACAGAAGTCGTGAATTGCCAAAATATAGAAAGAGTGTCATGAGTAAAGTATTACCGGGCGTGGATGCTGAGTTTGTTGGTGCAAGAAAAACAGCACACCAAGAGAAGAATGACCATTATGCATTATTACATGTTCCTGCTGGTGCGGAAGAAGATGTTAAAAAATTACCAAATGTTAAAGTTTCTCCGAAGGGAAGATACTATACAATGATACCAAAAAGTGTACATGAAATGGATACAACCAATAAAAATATATCCGTTGGTGATATGGTCGGATACCATGACATAAACAATGTTAACAACCCTAAGCGCCATATGTGGGCACCAAATTATAATATGGATCACGCTATAAAAGTTGAAAAAACATTATCCCCAGAAGATATTATTAAAATGAAAAAGGAAGGTTAAAAAATGGATTATAAAGTTATTTCGTCAAGAAACTTGACAAATGGTGGTGTTGAAAGTATCGCTGTAGACCAAGCTGGCAGTGGTTATACTTCGGTGCCAACTGTTACCATTACCCCTGCAAACGGAGATACTACCGGCCACGGGGCATCCGCATTTGCAGTTATTGAAGATGGTAGTGTTGTCTCTATCGTAATGTTAGATTCCGGTAAGGGATATTCGGCTACCCCAACTGTTACTATTACTGGTGGTGGTGGAAGCTCGGCAACAGCAATTGCAACATTAGATGATTTAGTTACCAAGGTTAATGTTTTTACAACTGATGGTTGGGATGTTGTTGGTGGGGTCGTCATTTCAAAAATTGGCGGTTCTTCTTATTACTATCAAACCATAACATATACCCCGCAATAATATATTGGAGTAGGAAACGGATATGAATATTCTAGATATTTTAGTCAATCTAAATGAGTCCGCAACCTCATATAAAGAACTTTCTGATATGGAAAACGGTCGTTTTTTCTCAGAATATAAACATGATGAACCCGCTGAGTTAGCCTCCCGTAAATTGGAGGCTAAATTGCGTGATATTAATCCAAAATCAACTGTTATACGTCATGACCCATATCATTTTGTTATGGTTCATCCCGGAGGCGATTTAATTACATCGGCGGAATCGACTGAGCATAAACATATGGTAGCTACTTATCATATATCTCCATTTGCTCGTGATTTTGGTAAGAAAACTGAGCCAACTAAATCAAAACATGTTTTGTATGAGTCTATAGAAAATAAATTAGATGAAATTAAATTGTTTGAAGACGTAGGTGCAGTCAATGCTGATTATATCGTGCATGATAGTCATGGTAAAGTTTTTTTCAGACATAAAAACGCTACGGTTTTAAAACATGCTATTGCCAACATGCAAAAGCATTTTTTTCATGACAATCCAAAGGCTCATCATGTAGACCCAGAAAACTTACATGTTTCGTCTCGTGATGAATATATTAGAAAGTTTGGTAGTGGTGAATTACATCATCCAATTCCTACACCACCAATGTCTGAAAGCTTTCATGATTCGTTTGAGGTGGAATATTCTCATGTGAAACGTGGTGATAGGAAACGTGTTAAGAAAAAGTTCAAGATAAATTATGCAATTAATAAAGAGCATGCGCAACAAATTGCCCATCGTATTGCACGTAAACGTAGATTGCTTGGTTTTAGGATTCACGTAAAAAAAGGAGCATAAGCTCCTTTTTCTTTTAGTGTAATTGTCGTTTATTTAACTGCACAACATTTGAAGAATCTGTATCATCCACATTCATTTTTTCACTTTCAGCCTTTGCATCAAGTTGTTTTTGAATGCGTGTTTTTTGATATTCAATATAATCTGCTTTAAAACTAGCATCAATTGATGATGCATATAATATTTTACTACTATCAATAACAGTGAAATTATCTTTTGAAGCCATGCATATAGGTTTGAAGAAGTATTGGAAAACTTGGTTTTCATCAACATAACCCTCCATTAAAACCGGGTTAAACAATATCGTTTTTTCTCCGGATTTCTTTTGCATTGCATATGATAGTGTCTGAGTTGACCAGTGTTAAAACACACAATATTGACGTTTTGAAATTCTCTTGAAGTTCGTCATGGGTTAAAGATAAAAATAGACTCATATATTTCCTTTATTTTGTATTAATTGTTTTTTCAATAACATCGAATCCTTCGTTTTGATATATTTTCAAACGTTCTAAACAATGTTTAAGTGTATAATTAAGTTTTTTGCGACTGCCACGCAAATCGTCGGCAATATCAAAGACACGGCAATATTCTTTATCATCGTGTTTTCTCAACCCACGGCCAATTGATTGTAGCAATCTAATAACAGATTTTGTTGGCGACCCCAAAATCAAATTTGGTAAGTTACGAATATTGACACCAGCTTGGAAAACAGGATACGATGCCAAAATTATCACATTCGAATGTGATTCAGCAATTTTACGAACAGATTCACGATCATCAGCATCAGTTCCCCCATAAACAAAATAGACTTGTTTATCAGGGCATGTTTCTTTTAACATTTGTTCTAAAACACGACCCTGTTTTTCAATATATTGAATAAGTATAAGTGTATTTCCATTTAATGATTTTGCCAACTTACTAATGTATCTATTACGGTAATCATTGCGGACAATCCAATCCATTTCCGCAGCATAATCAAAATACTTTGTCTCTTTTACGATATCATCTGGATACTTTAAAGTCAACAAAAATATTTTCAATTTTGCCAATATATTTCTTTCGATTAGATCACTAGTAGAAGACACCCTTCTAATAGGCCCAAAATGGCCTATAAGGGCCGTTTCAGCTATAAGTGACCCGTCGAGTGTCCCGGACACTCCAACACGGTAGAATGCGTTTATAGAGCGTTCCATGATGGCTGATAACGATGCTGCCGCACAGGTATGACATTCATCGGCAATGATAGCTTCAAAACGCTCAAAATAGTCGTTATCTTTGATGTTATAAATGCTTTGCCAAGTGCTGATATAAATCTTTTTTGAAGAATTTTTATCTTTTCCACCCATGATCATGTGAACACTTCCATCAACATCCCATTTATTGTTGACTGAGTAATCTTTAAAGTCGTTGAAAAGCTGTGTTACAAGGCCCACTGTAGGAACCAATATCAATATTTTTCTGTCTTCTTCCATATAGTCAAGAATAGAATGAATCATCATGTAAATTGTCATTGACTTACCAGAACCAGTGGCGCTAAGAATAACTTGGCGTTTTTTGCTAGTGAATATTTCCAAAGCGTTTAATTGGTAATCATGTGGCTCATGAGGAAGTTGTAGCGTTTTGTAATCAAACTTTATTTTTTCTTTGAAGCGTGAGAATCCTTCATCTAAAGTAAACTGATAATCGTTGTCTTTCAAATACTGAATTACCTTTGGCACAATACCTTTTGGACAGTATCCGTTTTTTGTGTTGATTGGTCGGATATAACCATCCCATACACCAGCTTTATAGCGTGTCATGAATTGATAACCTTCTACTCTGAAAGAAAACTTAGTGGAAAGTTCCCTCAAAATGGAAACGTCAGTATTCAATCTAACAAAAGATTCGTTAATTGATTCTAAATGTACAATACTCATTCAATTCTGTTCCTTTATGTGTGAAAATATATTTGTTGGTAACGTAAATAAAAACATGTAGACGTTACACATATATCTACATGAACTTTTTACACGGGGATTTTATGATAAGTTATAACGACTTTTTAGGAATTAAAACTCTTTCAGAAACGGTCATGACCGACATTCGCAATATCAATACACAAGATGATTTTCAACAAATCATTCAAACCAGCTATCAAAGTCTATATCTTCATCTCAAATCATTGTCAAACGTATATCTATTAAAAGGAGACGTTCAAACTTCCAGAAGACTTATGAGTATGGCCTCGCAATTGGCAAGTACATTGAACCAAACACAACAATTCCAATTTAGAAAATAATTGGAGAGTAGAGTTTTATATTAACCATTAACAAAGGAATGCATTATGCGTAACAAGCGTGTGATAACAGAAGAAAACATAAGTGATATCAGCGATTATCTAACCCCTCGCCAACTTGCAAGGTTAGAGCGTAAACAACGTAAAACCGCTGTTCAAGAACAACCCACCCACCAAAAGGCCGAGCGCCACCACCAAAATAAAATATCAAGCTTGAAACCATTGCAAGCGAAAACAGAAGCACAATATAATTTGATACACGCATTAGAAACCTACGATCAAGTATTGGTTTATGGGCCTGCTGGTACTGGTAAAACTTATGTGACAACAACTTTTGCTGCGCATGAGTTTATCAAGGGTAATTATGATAAAATAATTATAACAAGACCCACTGTTGCTGTTGAAACGTCAATTGGTTTCTTCCCCGGAACATTAGAAGAAAAAATGAGTGTGTGGTTGGCTGAAACAATTAATATTTTAAAAATGCATATGGGGCCAGAAGCATACGGCATCGCCTTGAAAAATGGTGATATAGAAATTGTTCCTTTTGAAGTTATTCGTGGTAGATCATTGAACAATTCATTGATTCTTTTAACAGAAGCACAAAACACTACTGTTAAAGAAATGACTGCATTTGTAACACGTACTGGTGAAAACTCAAAAGTTGTTATAGATGGTGATATACGTCAATCAGATATTGGAACATCAAATGGTCTTGAATGGGCCTTGCGTATGGTTAACAAATATAAATCATTGGGTGAATTGACTGGCATCGCCGAGTTTGATTCTGATGATATTGTTCGTTCTGGTCTTTGCGGGGCATGGGTAAGAGCCATTGAAAAACAATACGATACAAACCCTGAATTAGTAAAACGTGTGTAAACAAAAAAGCCAATGCTAAAACATTGGCTTTTTATTTTATTTTGTATATAGAAGATATAATATCTTCTTTTTTATTATGGAGATATAAATGGACTTTATCGGAGAAAAAAACGTGGAAATAATTTGCATATCTTGCGAATCAGAATTTAAAATAAAGGAATTACATTCCGATTACAACATACACTATTGTCCGTATTGCGGAGAAGAATTGGATATAGAGATTGAGGACTAATGATGGAAACTAACGTAGTTAAACCTGATAATGTCGATTTTAATGATATTGAAAATGAAATAAACTTAAACCCTTTAGAAAGAAGCTCATACAAGTTTTTTGCACAGGGGTTGGATGAAGATTTCAATGATATGCGCAATATGCATGCTAGTAAAGTTGAAATGGACAGTCATCCCGTGGGAAGCCCAGAACATCATATAGCTGCTGCAAAGATGTACGGTCATATTATAAACCATAGTAAAGACATGGTGCGTTTTCATCATGAAAACGGTGACACTGAAAAACAGCTAAGGCACCAGAATATAATTAACAATGCACACGCAGAAGTAAGTCACCATCTAGCTCAGTACCATTTTTCTATGGCGAAACAACATGCGACCAATGGAAACCTAGCATCTGCAATTAGACATCAAGTTAAAGGTGAGGCAGAACAACAACGTCATACTAACTTGTTACATAATTTAAATAACACAGGGGAATAAAATGATTTTAGCTGGTATAGATTATTCTATAACATGTCCAGCTTTAGTTATTGGAAAGGTAGGGTCGTCTTTTGATGACCTTAAATTTTATTCATTTGCAACTAAAAAAAGACATTATTCAAATAAATCACAAATAACTTTGTTGACATATCCGTTGTGGAAAACAGATCAGGAAAGATATGATCGTCTTTCAGAACTATTCATGGAAATACTTAAAACTGAAAAAGTTGATCATGTTATGATGGAGGGATATGCATATGGCAGTTCTGCCGGTCAAGTATTTCAAATTGCTGAAAATACAGAAGTATTGAAATATAAGATGTATAAAAATGACATACCTTATGATGTATTGGCACCAACCCAGATAAAAAAATATTTTACAGGAAGCGGTAATTCTAACAAAGGTATGATGTTTCTTTCATTTAAAAAGATTTGTCCATATGATATTCATATGGCTATAGGCGACCCATCAGAACCAAATGATGTAGGGAACCCTGTATCGGATATGGTAGATGCTTATGCTATATGGTGTATGAATAATCAACAATACATGGTGAAATAAGTTTCACCATTTTGTATATGTAACCACCTTCATGCCATTTTCATGTATTAATTTTTCAACGTCACCTAGTAAGTTTTCATTTGGTGAAGAATACATTAATTTAATTTTTTTAATTAAATCTTCTGATACTTCAAATCCTTTATAAACACGATAATATTGTTCATTTCCCGCAGGTTCCGCATCGCATAGATTAAAGTAATAGTGCTTTCCATCACTTTCCGATAAAAATGAAATATATCCATCATACCACATAAGAGATAATGTTACGCTTTCTGCAAACTTTTTATCCCACAAGGTTTCCGGCACCGTCCATACATGTTCACATAATCCTGCTTCCTGCATTTTGTCGAAAAGTGTAATATATGCAGAGTGATACTTCTTATTATATTCTTTATTAACTTTCCCAATGACGAAATAATAACCATCATTAGTAACAAAAAAAGCATTGCCGTTTTCATAAAGAATTTTTACAATAGTGGTTGTCATTATTTCACCTTCTTCAACAAAGTCAATAGGTTTTTGTTTAAATGACACAGGAACATCCCAATATGAACTTATTTTACCATAAACACGAAACGGTATTTGCGTTGGTGCCACAAGCTCATATGGCATGGTTTGTTCAAATAACACCCAATCATTTATAATTTGCATTTATACATACCTTTCTTTTTACAAACTTCTATAAGTTCTTTTAAAATTCCGCCATTCGCATAACCAAGTTCATATTCATAACGATCACTAACATCGCCCAAAATATATTTTTCGTCGTTATCTACACGGATTATGTGGTTGTTTTCTGTTTCTATCAATTCAAAAATTGTACCAATTAAATGAATAATTTCATTGTCTCCATCAATAATTGTACCATTGATGTGTAAATGATTTGCTTTTGACGGGATACATGTATAGAAGTCCTCATGAGGACTTCCACTGTTTAGTATACCACATATTTCCCAGCAATCAATTTTTTGCATTAATAATCTCAAATATTTTATTGGATGTATCATAATCTGTTTTGATGATATGATACTCTATGTTGTGTTTATCCAAAAACTTTAAAATTTTATTTGAAAGTTTCTGTGCTTGTTTTTCGGTTTTGTTTCTTCCTTTTTCAACATATTCAAAATCACGTTGTAAGAAAAAGTTGATATTTTGGTATGAATGGTGCATTTCCAACAACAAAGGGAGAAAGTTCTTGTAATAGTTTTTTGGTCTATACAAAGCAGACATTAATACTGGACTATCAGTAATACAATATTCAACATTATGTGAAACCAAGTTCAGTTGTTTATTATTCTGGGTTGCGGAAATATAAACTTGATTCGTGAAATGGTCAGGGTGTTGTCTTTCCCAAACCATGTCTTTTGCATATTCTGTAATCAACTCAACATCATAATGTTTCTTTTTCATTAAATGAAAAAGACCTGCTGCTGTAGTAGATTTTCCCGATCCGGGGCCGCCCCAAAGATTAATTACTTTTAATGGATATTCCAGTTTCGTATTTTTCATAATTTCTCCAATAAGCTGGTATTTTATAATCCTTTACTTGATGTATTTCAGCCAATGTTATCTTATTGACGAAAAATAAACATACTTGCTCATAATAGCTTTCATCACTTACTTCACGGTTATCTTGCTTCAAGCTGATTTTATGCGGTCGAATGTCATCTATAAGTTCAAGACGATCAATCGTGATGGTCAAACGGTTGTCTATCAATCGTGACAGTATATTTGCCAACATCTTATAACGAATTGGTTGCTTTGAGTAAAAACGACGATAGACCATTTCAACTTTATGCATGCTATATTTGCTCTTACATGCTCGTAAAAACAAGTCTTCAATATTTTCTTGTGTGTACTTCTTAATAACCTTCATTCAAACACCTTTCGGTCTAACATTTCCAATCTAACTTTAGCGGCAGCTTTCCAATATGAATAATTTCTATTATACGCAGTACCGTTAGAATATATAAAACATGGTACAACAGAACCATTAATTTTCATTGCTGGCGTCCCACGTGTAGACCATTGTTGAAAATCTACATTTTCATTTAACACGCCATTTTCAACCAATATATCACTGGTAGAATGCCAATCTTCGAGTATACCAACTTCAACATACATGTCTTTTGTAGCATATCTGTCGATTGTTTCATAGCAACGTTTAAAATTGAAAACTTTATATGCACTGTATTCTTCATATACCCTTTTAGGGCTGCAATTAAGAACATCAAATGACCATTTGAACATGTTGTTCTCCTAAAAATTAAATTATACAATAAAATATATTTGAATACAATTATTCTTGTGTATTGTTTTGTAAACCAGCTAGTCTCATGGCTTCTTCTGGGCCAAATTGATGCCAATTGGTATAAGATATAAGACCACCACTTTTTACATCATGGTGTGGCCAATATTTTTTAGCGTGAAGTACATATCCGGTGCATATCTTAGTTTCATCTTCATGACATGCCCAATTATGCCCACTTTCTTCCTTCATCTTCTTAATGTCATATGGTTCTGGAAGACAACCAAGACCCTGTACGTATTCCGATTCATCCGTAAAAGCAAAAGGGCATGCACCACAGCAGCCCTTCTTATTAGTATGACCCATTTTCAAACTTTCTCCACTCAATTGCGTCCCTGATATTCCAGTTTCTTCCTTGAATGCTTTTTAAAATAGATTCTAGGAATTCAATTTTTATGTGTTGAACCCCCACCTTTGTTTTTAATTCTATCACGTCAGGTCTATTGGCAATAACAGTTGGTATGTCCTGTCGCATTACTTTTTTATCCTGAACTAGAGGAAGATTATAATGATTCAATTCTTCAATCGTTAGTGTTTTATTATAAAACTGTTCTAAAACATGTTCCTTTTCTTCTAGTTTTGTTTTCAGCTTTATCAAAACCATTTTTTCATGCACAAGTATTTTGTAATACTTAGCATGTAGTTTTGGTATCTTTAGACTTTCAGAGTCCAATTTAAGAGGATTAATTTCAACGTCTTCCGCCCATTGCTTTTCTATATCTTCTAATAACATTTCAATCCTTCATTTCAAACATTTACTATAATAGTGATAATAACAGCTAACCAACAATGGTAAACCCGGAACTAACACTGTCATCCCAACAATCAAAATAGCATATAAATCATTCATAATTTCACTCCGAATTGTACCATAAAAAACATACAAAGTCAAACGTCATAAAACTCTATTTCGTAACGTTGATATTTCAATATCAACATGCTGTATATTTCCATAGTTTCTGATGTTTGTTCACTAAAATCAAGTTCACCCAAAGAGACAGGAACCACATCCATAAATGTAACCTTCATCATTGGATTATTATGGCTGGTGTATATTGTCATTGCTGCGTCAACATATGTGAATTCTGCACTGATAGGATGTTCTGACGGATTGGCTATACCCCACATCCACTTAAATACCTCATACCAATTCTGCATGTTTTCACTAACAGCAAACTCCAAATATAAGTCACCAAAATATAATTTGTCACCATAAATCGGTTTATCAAATAAAGGCGAAGATTGTTGGGCGACCCCAAGATTTATTCCGGGTAAAGGATAACGTTGTAATGTAAAACTCAAATGTGGAAATGCTGAAAACTCTAGGGTTGCACGATTGCTAGTAAGTTTGTTTAAATTTTGGTATAAATCTGTCATAAACACTCCTATTGTAAATAGACAAAAATGAGAAGGTAAAATGCAAGTATTATTGGATAAAACACTAAACATTATTTCAATTCAAGAGAATGGTCTTCTTATACATTCAACTTGTTTGTATCCGTTTTATTCACCAGATGGCACTAAAGTTGCTTTTTGGGTTCAAGACTATGACTATCAAAACGATACATATCTATCTACTTACCAATTATATTGTAAAAACTTAATAACAAATGATTTATTTCAGATAAACAGCGGAAACGGTAGTTGTCCACTTCCACCAAACACTACGTTAAACGAATTGGTATACAATGCGGCATTTTCTCCTGATGGTTCCAAAATACTTTTTCTAACTACATCAACAAATTTAATACCCGCTGATACGATTTTATCTGCGCAAAATCCAAGTGGAAATAGATGGTATGTATATGATTTTGTTGATACGTCATTTACCCGTGTTTCATCCACATCTTCTGTTTTTGGCAATAATATAGACAGAAACGAAGCATTATGGTATGATAATGACAACGTTGTTTTTGTTACCCTTTCTAATAATTTAGTAAGTGGTATTAATATAAATTCACATTATGAAGTTTATATGAAAAACATTTCTTCTGGAAACATAATTCACGTTTCCAGAAAAGAAGACACCAACATAACACCTTATTTTATTGGTAGCTGTATAAACATTGCGGTTGCTCCAAATAAAGTTTCTTTCTATTCATATGAATTGGGATTTGTCATAAAAAATATGGTGGATACATCAATACAACGTGTGCAAGAATTGCCAGAAATTCTTGGTTTTGGTATTGTTACACCTGAAACACTAACTTGGTCTGATGATGGAACCAAGATGTTATTTCGCATAACCACCGGAACTTCTATAACTTCAGACACAAATGGATTAGTAGATGATTTCGTTTATGACTTTTCGAACGATACAATAATACCGTTGAATGAAAATAGCTTAGAGACTATTTATGGTAATGGTTATTCCAAAAATGCTACATTTTCGCCTGATGGAACTAAGGTAGCATTTATATCAAACTCATATAATATTGATCCTTCGTCAACAAACCCTATAGATAATTTGTATTTCAAAGATTTAGATACAAGAATATTAACCCGTGTATCTAAATCTGCAACTAATGGAAATATATCAAGCAATGTATTAGGATACACATGGGTAACAAATGATACATTGGCGTTTACCAGTTTCAGTAATGACATTGTTTCAGGTGACACAAATACTGATGTTGATTGGTTTTTTAGAGACACACAAAATAATACGACCATACGTATTAATTACAATATGAACCAACAATTGTTTTCATCTAATAACCAATATGAAGGCGTTATAAGAAAAGCCGTGTTTAACAACGTAGGAACTCGTATTTTATTCACTACTAAGTTAAAGACGTTAAACCCTACCTTTTATACTCCTAGTTATGATGAATATGATATATTTGAAAAAATATTCATCGAAGAATATGTAAGTTTCCCAACATCAATAAATCATAGTGTTGAAGCCAATGATGCTATAAACTCATATGTTGAAAATGGAAAACTTTTAGCATATACCGTTAATGACTCAATAACAGGAACCCCAACATACAGCATTGTAGGGTCAGCATATGTTGAACGTGTTAATAGCATACGATATAAGAATGACAGTTCCAACATTCGTTGGATGAGTTTCAACTATCCAAACTTACCGTTTGATACACCCGTCCCAGCAAAAATAGGAGTTGGTTTGTTCAATTCATCTAATACACTATTAGATGATATTATTGATATAAAACAAAACTCTGTAACTACAACACAAAATCCAGTATACGGAACGATGGCTATTATTCCTGTACGTCCACAAAATGATATTGTTTTAGTTTCAGCAGGTGATGACCAACAGCGAATATGTGATCCTATTGTTTATTTGGAATCTACTGTTATTGGTAATATGTCAGGTCACACATTCCTTTGGGAATTGATTAGTGGCGACCCCATTACATTATTAATAGATTCTCAAACACAAGCACACTACGTAATTGATGGTTCATCTCGTGATCGTATTTTTCGTTTTTGGATAGACAAGGGAAAGTATAACGAACAATATAAAGACGTAATCATATATTCAACCCCAACGGATATATTCAAAAATAATGATATTGGCATAGAAACACCTTTGAATGTTGCGGTCAGTAATGATAGCAATTTATATGTTATGTCATATAGTTTAATTGGTAGTGATTATTTTGATTACAATATTCCATTCAATAGCTCTGGTACATATAATTTGTATACTAGTGGTATTGAATGGTCATTGCCGCTAGCATTTTATGAAACAGATACTGATACAAAAAAATATTATCGCAGTGTTTTTCTTTATACCACATTGGAGACAAACATTAATGGTTATTGGGAAACATTACATGTTTCAACTCTAAATGACAGCAGAACATATCAACCATTAATAGTAGGTGTTCCATTTAGAATAGGTTCTGTATTTGATATAAATGGAGTTGCGACTGTTTATTACACTAATGTTGATTACTCAACATCATCAATGACCGCCAACCTAGTTGCTTCACAAATGACATGCGATACTAGTATTAATGCAACCAAAACTTCTACAATTTATGTGATTAGTGATGTTGTTGGAAGTGATAATGTAACAACAATTAATACAATGGCAACATCTGACATTGTATATAATAGAACAAATACAATATATGTTATGGAGCCGGTATCGGGTGAAGATAATATAACAACACAATACGCAACAGTTCACACAGGGTTGAACTTTACAATTTTTAGATACAATGGCGCAGTAATAGGTGGCTAATAATGAATGAAAAGATAAAAAATGACATGAACACTCTTGTAAAAATAAATGAATATACAAATGAAACGAATGAGGAATTGTTTCCATCGTCTAATCAAATTGGCGCTACGGGTGTAGTTACTATTGAAAAAATAGATATAAACACCAATGAAGTATATGAAACAACTGAGCCAGAATTTAATGATATTTGCTGGCCAATTCTTTGTGCGTCCTTTTTATCTATTAATAATGCTGTGTATAGTATGCCAAATACAACACCAGCTACAGGCACGCCATCTTTGTATTGGCAAATATTGTTCGCTACTTACGATTTTAAGCAAGATATAACTAATTATAGCTTACCATTCACCGCTGCCGTAAACACGAATGTTGGATATCCAACATTCGTTGCTAAAACTTTGCCCGGCGATAAAGATTATGTTACATTCGTTGCCGATCTATTACCAACAACATCAAATAGAACAATTTATGGTGTAGGTGTAAGTATTTCGTATTATGGGCATGCTTCCGGGCCTCGTGGCGCTTCTATGGATGCGGCTTTAACGAATCTACGCTTGACAACACCGTGTATACAAGACACCTCTACCGTTGTGCGTGTTACTTATAAGATATATTTGGATGATCTTGTTAGTGGTAGTGGAACTATATCTGATAGTTATTATGCATTGATGAGAAGTTTGTTTACAGCAACTTCAAATGGTGGTACTGTTGTTCCTTTTAACACAAATGGTTATTTCGGGGCAAGTAGTTTTTATGACGTGAATAATATGACAAAGGCAAAACCATTTGGATTGTCACGAAACACTGTTAATTTCGTGAGCAAAATGTCTGATATGGGTATAATTAATATAACAAATCAATCAATTTTTCAAAATGCTTCACAAGCAGCCGGAACATATGCTGCCACTGATATAAACTCAATGGGCGCATTCATTCGCTCTCTAACTTTATTTAACAGTAAAAGTACAACTAATGCTTATATATCAAGTAGTTCGTCTATAGATTTTTTAGATGCACCATTTGCAAACCAAAAGGTATTACCAGATGGCACATCACCTATTCAAAACATATTCAAACAGACCTCTTCTGCTCCGGGGCCATTTCAAGATTTGAACAGTTTGGGATCATCTAAAGGTAGTATTTCTTTAGATGCGTCAAGTTGGATTCAATCACCGTATCCATCGCTATACAAAATTAATTTTGTATCTGGTGGAACTGAGTCTACTGCCACTTATAAAATAGATAAGTTGTCATTTACTGGTGGTTTTGTTCAAAATACATATTGCCCTCGTGATGCCATATTGCCTCAAGATGGTTTGACAAACGATATTTTATGTTACCATCGTAATGACTTTAAAGATACATTTACATTTGACAAAGTTATAAGTGGGGGGACAACTGTTCGAACACCAGACAATATAAAACATTTTGTTACAGCGTCTTGTTTAAGAACAAAAGCAGCTATCGCAATTTATAATGTTGAAACCGGGGAAAAATTGGTTTTGAACTCTGCTTCAACCCCATCACTACCTGTCGCCAATGTTTCTGACGTTGCTGTTTCAAACGGATATATTTTCGTCACATGTTCCACAACAGGGTTGTGGAAAATAGACCCAACATTCACCACTGTAACACAATTAACAACTATAGGCGCAGGCGTCGATTCGTCAAAAGCATATCAAATAGATGTTAAAACAAATGGTGATTTATGGGTTTTGTTTGAAGGTGGTTTGTGTAAAGGCATTACCGCAGATTCCGGCGTTACATGGTCATGGACAGTCTATAACACTAGTAATGGATTTACGGCAACTGGTATAACCAACTCAAATTGGTCTAACGTCGGAGCAATGTGTGTTGACCCAGATCATGCAAATGATAGAATTCTGTTTGTTTTAGGTGTTGCGCCAACTTCAACTAGTAACTCAGCATCTGCATATGTGTGGTGGGAAAGAAGTACATTAACGACAACCCCAATGACTACTGGTATATCGACAACATATACCCTTGCAAACTTATTAGCAAGATCAGACATTTTAAAATGTGTGAATGGGTATTGGTTTTATAACATAAACCAAGGCGTTTCATCTGGTGTTTACTCTTCATATGATTTTTATATGTGTACTTGGTCTGGTGCGACACCACCTGTATCATGGACATCAAAACAAACAGGCGGGACTATTAGCAGTGTTATTCGTGCATTACCTGCTAGTGTTGCAGGTGTTAATGGTGCATTTTTTGGTACATCAAACGTATATTCTCCAAGAGGAACCTATCCGGTATTAACAGGCTCAACATCCAATAATGTCACGTCAGCATTCTTTGTTAATGGAAGTAATTTTTCAGTGTTGCCGTCTACCGTAACAGCAACGAGCGCCGAGTTTTTCTGTAAGTTTGGCCAGTTGACACAACTACGACTGCAATACAAACATATTATTCTAATAATGGAGACTTATGTGTTAATGGTCAATGCCCTGTTGTATACTTACAAACATCTAATATGATGGTTTATTGGTTAGAAGCGTTGGGTAGATTCTCAGTATCTCCATTGATAATTGACCCGGCATCTACAAATTACAACACATATAAATCTGTTTGTTGGAAATCATATGGTTGGGATGGTAGTAATTGGGTGTTGGGAAATACCAATGCAAAAACATGTCATACCAGTTCTGAGACATTTTTGGACGGTTTAAAAATATCATTTGTTAACGGAACAACAACCCCTCATTTCGTAGCAGGTGAATCTATGTCATTTGTTGTTGGTGATGGGTTGATGAAAGATAACGCAACTGATTATACATTTAAGTTTAATTATTATCCAAGTCAAGTGGAAAGAATAACAGACTTCTATAATGTCAATATGGGTGGTACTACAACATTAGTGCCAAATGCATACTATGGTCAATTAATTGATGAATATGTAAACTTTAGTCAAGTATCACCCAATACTTCTGCATTAAACTCTACTTTAAGAACACAAAAGAAAGGAACTTTTTCTGGACAAGAAAATGGTTCGACCCAATTTATAGGTGATAATGTAATACCAGATAACACCCAATTTACATTAAAGTTTAAGTTTTCATCAATGCCAGTTCCGTCATCTGCCTTTGCCGATGAAAGAAGAATGGGGGTCTGTACATATAGTGGTTCTACATACTCAGCCAATACTGCATATGCATATGTTGATGCAACAACAGGAAATTTGGCGTTTACAGGGTCTGGTCAATCTAGTTATGTGTATGGTCAATTACCCTCTATTGACAGTGTGATATCAATTTCTAGGGATGCCGCAAATAAAATATCATTTTATGTTGATGGGGTTTTGGCATACGCATTCCCAACTGCAACATCCGGAAATTTATATCCATTTGTTCAATTAACATCTAATGTTTCAAAAACATTAGGCTTCAATGAAATTAAACTTACATATTTTGAGCCACGCCGTTTAGTTAAAGCAGGTAATGTTTCAACATCAAGTGGATATTTTAATAGCAAGTTTAATAGTTTGACAACAACCACATTAGTAAGTGATGCTGCAATAAGCATCAATGGTGTTGCACAATCATTGGTTTATAAAACAGCGGCAGAAGTTTTAACAACAGGCCAAGTAAAAGTTTTAACTGGATCGGGTTGGATTGAGTTTATGGCGATGCCTACCATAACAGTGTCTACCAGTGGTTCAACAAAGGGCGCTGCATTATTCCCTGTTATTGCTTCTACAAAGTCTGTTAATAAAACAGTTTCCATCATAAATGCAGGTTCTGGATATACTAACGGAACATATCCAATGACATTCACTGGTGGGGGAGGTTCAGGTGCGGTTGGTACAGTGACTATTTCTGGTGGTGTTGTTACATCGGCAACAGTTACTAATGGCGGTTCCGGATACACAACATCACCAACTATAGGAATAGGTGGAAGCCCCGGAACACCAACAGTGGCTGCCGTATTAACTGCATTTATTGGTTATGCTATAACATCAGTTACTATAATTGAAACTGGTTCAGGTTATACATCAACACCAACAATAACTTTTAGTGGGCCTACTGGTACAGGTGGTCATACTACAGTTGCAACCGCAACTATAGATTCGACAAAATCGGTGAATGATTATGTTACTATTAATAATGCCGGTTCTGGTTATACTGACGGAACATATCCTCTAGTTTTCACTGGTGGTTCTGGAACAGGTGCGGCTGGTAACGTTTATATTGTTGGTGGCATTGTAAGACGTGTGGTGATAACAAATGGTGGGTCAGGATACTTAACAGTGCCAAGCTTATCATTCACCGGAGCAGGTACACCAACGGTATCTGCTGTATTCACTGCTGCTATTGGTTATCGCATCGCAACTGTTACGATATCTGATAATGGGTCAGGATACGTACCAACCGGAGGTCAAACTCTTAGTGGTTATGTAACAGCACATTATACACCTTAAATATGTAAAACTTTAAGGGTATAATATGCCATCCACATTAGCTAACACATATAGTGGTAGCAATATCTATTTCAATGAATATAATGTGTCATTTAGTAGTGAACCCATACCGGGTTCACCTATACTAATTGGTTATGATTATATTACACAAAATATCATTGCTGAATATAATGGGCAACAAATTGTAGTTGGTCAAGTTCCGGTATCATATTTTAGCACCGATGATTTTTTCCGTTTGGTTATAACATTAGAAGTTGATGGTACAAATAACAGCACTATCCCGTACACAGTAATTTTTGATTTTTCAGAAGATGGCACAGTATTGGGTGCGGTTGACAGGAATCCATTTATTACAGTTTTACCAAGACCAATATTAAGTTTAAATTTATCAGATATTCTATTTTTAGACAGTCATGACATGACAATATCATGGTCTTCTGATGCGATTGATCATGTTGAGATAGTTATTACTAACGCATTGAACGTAATAGTATATTCAGATTTTAATGCACCAGCAAGCGGAACATATACTTTTAATGGTTTAAGTATAAATGCATTTGCTGCCTTAAACCCATATACAGTTACTGTTACTGCATATAATGAACCATTGATTAGCACCAGTGAAAATCAATCATTTGATTTAATTGCGTCTGATATAAATATATCATCAAGTGTTGTAAATAACACTAATACAGTATTTGACGCTGGAATTGAAATTGATGTTTTGCCTGTTATATTAACTGCAAATTTAAATCAAATTGATAAAAGAACCGTAGAACTTGTTTATACAACCCAAGACGCAACTAGAGTTGATATATTAACATTTTTTGGGCAAGGGGGATTAAATCTATCTCCAAATGGATCATATCAATTCACAGGGTTACAATTAGGAATAGTTTATAGCGTCACTATAATAGCCGGTGATGATGAAGGTAATATCGACGTTAGGAACCTAATGTTTGAAATACAAACAGATGGGTTAAATAGTGATAAAGGAATTTTAGGATTAAAAAGAGGAAGTGACATGACATTTTCAGTATCCGCTGGTGTTTACACAAAAGAAACTGACCTTAGTGGTATAGCAGAACCGTTTGTAGGAACTAACGGTTGTTTTGCAGGCAAGTTCCGCTGGGGGCCATGCCTTGAGCGCATTCGTATAGCTAATGAAGAGACATTAGGAGTCTATTTTGGTACACCCGGTACTAATGCTGACAACGCTATTGACTTTTTCACCGCAGCTTCATACTTGTCGTACTCAAGCGCATTAGACGTTGTACGTTTGGCATCGTACAATGGTTCAACATATTTGAACAAAAATGCTACTGTTATTGTAAAATATAATGGTCTTATAGATGGCGGCGTAACCCTTACATCTACTGCCGAAAGTGCAATAACAATTTTGAATGATGATCATTTTACCAACTTATCAGATGGTGACTTGGCATCAAATACATTTATTGCACGTTATTCTGGTGAGCTTGGTAATAGTATTGGTGTTGGTTTCGTAACAAACTCAGCAACTATTGCCACTTCCGATGAATACAAATATGAAATTGATTTGATCGCAAAATATAATGATGACAACGTGAATAATGAATATGTCAATAAGGATTTATTCTATTTCTCACGTGATAAAAAAGTTTATTATGTTAGAGCAGCAGCAACAAAATCTGCCAGATCAATATTCGATCTTGGTGACTGGATGGTTATTAATGGTAATCGCTATCAGGTTAAGGGTATTACTTTAGGTAGTGCATATTCTGTCCAAAAAATCAATTTGACCAATGGTGGTTCAGGTTATACCGCAGCACCAACAGTATCTTTGACTGGCGCTGGGACAGGTGCTTCTGCAACAGCAGTTTTAGCAACTACTGGTTCAGTTAAAGCTATTGCAATTGATAATGCTGGTTCTGGTTACACTGCTTCTGCGACTGGTGCGTTAGTATTCTCTGGTGGAACGCCAACTACACCTGCGACTGGTACTATTACGACCGATGGTTCAGGTGTAATTACATCTATCAACATAACAAATGCTGGCGCTGGTTATAAAACTGCACCAACTGTTACATTCACAGGCATTGGTTCAGGTACTGGTGGTGCGTTAACTGCTACTTTAGGTTATGCTGTAGCGTCCGTTACGGTTACAAATGGTGGCTCTGGTTATAGTGCTGGTGCTACTGTTGCTTTCGTAGGTAATGGTACTGGTGCTGCCGCCGATGCTATCGTTGAAACTGTTGATATAATTGAAATAGATAAACTTTATTCTGGTACTGTTTCGACAGGTGATTATAAAGATTCTTCCGGTTTGTCAAACCCATCTATAACTGAGTTTAGTCGTTTGTGGAGATTCAGTAACGTTATTGGTTTGGCTCCTAGTGACGAGTCTATACACGTTGTTGTTTATGACGCATTGGGTCAAATTACTGGTACTGCTGGTTCACTTATTGAGAAGTTTACCAACTTGTCATTTAGCTCTACTGCTAAGAACTTGGATGGGACAAGTAATTATTGGTTAAACCGCATTAATACAAGTTCTGTTTATATCAGATTGGGTTCTGCATCTTTGGACGGTATCCCATTTTTGAAAGCCTCTACAGACACTGATGCGCAAGGTACAGATTGGGTTGCTAATAGTTTAGTATTAGTTGGTGGTGACGATTCATTTGACACTATGGGTATTGATGATGATATAACTGGATACGATTTGTTCAGAAACCCAGAAGAAACTGACGCACCAATTATAATTGGCAACTGGCGTTCTATTAAAGACGCAGCAGGTATTCCTAATGCTGTTTTAGCTAACTATTTGATTCAGAATATTGCAGAAGAACGTCGTGACTCTATGGTATTTTTCTCGTGTCGTCGTGAATCCGTTGTTAACAATCCACGCAATGAAGTCCGTGAAATACTAAAAGATGTTAATGAATTACCATCAACATCATATGCTGAATTAGATTCAGGTTGGAAATATATGTACGATAAGTACAATGACCGTTACTGGTGGATTCCTACTTCTGGTGATCATGCTGGATGTTATGCACGTACAGATCGTTTACGTGACCCTTGGTATTCTGCTGCTGGTGAACAGCGTGGTATATTGAACAATGTTGTCAAGTTGGCATTCAATCCGAATGAAACCCAACGTGACCAATTGTACTCTAACCGTGTAAACCCTGTTGTTACATTCCCCGGAATTGGCTCGATGATTTATGGTGACAAGACATTGTTAAACATTTCTTCAAGCTTTAACCGTATACCAACTAGAAGATTGTTCATCGTTATTGAAAAGACTCTTGCAAATGCTGCACGTTTTGCATTGTTCGAGTTCAATGATGCTTCTACACGTACACAAGTTTATGGTATCATCGACAAATACTTGCGTGGTGTTAAAGCTGGTCGTGGCGTTGAAGATTATGCAATCGACGTTTCTGAAAAGGTTAACACCCCAGAAGTTGTTGCATTGAATCAGTTCAAGGGTAGAATATACATCAAACCTAAGTATTCTATCAACTTCATTGAATTGAACTTCATTAATGTCGGAGCAACCTTGTCGTTCGATGAAGCAATCGCAATTCTTAACAACGCTGTTTAATATCGTTTTAAACACACCAAAAAGGCGCTTAAAGCGCCTTTTTGTTTTATATGAGCAAAGATATTGTCAAATGTTTAAAGCGCCTAGAAACGCCTCCTATGAGGTTTTAATGATACTTTAAACACTGTTGCGTGACAACAGTTCTTCTTTAGTAACATAACCTCGAATGGGTATAGTTCCACCGTAAGGAATATCTTTACATTGAAGCATATCACCATTTGTATTCTTGATGAAATCTCCAATTTTCTCAACATATGCCCCTTCTTTAAAACTAAAGAAGTCCATGCAAACTTTGACAACACCTTTTATAATTGGTGGTATTTTTTCAAATCCTTTCGAACTTTCATTAGGGTCTGTCAGTTCAACAATATCAGCCATATGATTGGCATATGCAATCAACAATTCACGAACCTGTTGACGTGACATACACTCGTTATAACAAATAAACTTACCGTCAACATTTCTAATATCCAGTTGTCCAAAACCAATACCGTTTCCACCCCAATTGAAATAAATTGTGGTATCAATAACATCATCAATTTCAATCACTACCGGATTATTACCGTTCATATTTTCTTTAGTCATCATACGTCCCCTCTGCGTCTGTGTCAATGGAGTTATTAATAAGTTCTAAATGATTTTTACACCTAATTGTTTTTGGTGTAAAAATCATTTAGAACTGTATGGATTATTTTTCAACATCCATAATACACAATCATCAACTGTAATGCCTTTAGGGTTATAAATCAAATCAATAGTTTTTTTGAATACAAATACTTCATCAATTGATGATAACCACAATGGATTGCTAAACTTTATGTTGATCAATTTTATTCTATAATCACTTCTAGAATCAACAACTCTCATCATTCCAGTAAAAAGATACATTTTATAATTTCTTCAACTTTTCAATTGGGATAAAAACAATTTCATATTTTTCGGGATGATTGAATGCATGGTATTTTGGATTGTATATGACAGTTCTGCGTGAAAGACATAACATATCTCCTTTCTTGAAAGGGGAGAAATCTTCAAGTAGTTCATATTCATACGGCATTTTATATGTGGTATTCATGTGGTTTCCTATGTTGTTTTGATAGTATAATTTTTTAAAATGGGTTTGTCAAACACCTTTACATACTGTTACAAATGTGATATATTAATCTCGCAGCAAATAACAAAAACAGTTTAAAATAAAAGGAAATTACTATGAACCTTGAAAACCCCCTTGAAAGAAACATATTCTTCTATACTGACGTAACCCAAGAAACTATTGGGGAGATTTCCGCAATAATAGTTGAAATCGAAAGTCACGATAAACGTCTAAAGAAACATGCTGCTGTATTTGGTTTAGATTACACCCCAGAACCAATTAAATTTTACATAAACACTCCGGGCGGTGATGCATATGCCTGTCTCGGACTCGTAGGAATAATGCGTAATTGCACCACACCAATCCATACCATTGCAACAGGTTGTGCTATGTCGGCTGGGTTTATTATGGCAATCAATGGCCACAAACGCTTTTGTTTTGAAAGTTCTTCTTACATGTGGCATGAAGCTGGTTACATGGCGTTGGGTAAGACAACTGAGCACGAAGAAAATATGGTTGAGTCTATTCGTTTACAAAAAATAATTGACAAGAATATCATTGAAAAAACCGGACTTAGTGCAAAAGACCTCAAAAAGATATACCGTTCTAAGCAAGATAAGTATATTTCTGCCGAGGA
>Ga0255098_1000121_pt1 | contig 24904 bp, 17 predicted proteins | sample Colum_Atlam_RepC_2_FD_188440 | JGI IMG/M metagenome (GOLD analysis project Ga0255098, IMG submission 188440) | Freshwater microbial communities from Columbia River, Oregon, United States - Colum_Atlam_RepC_8d | ecosystem: Environmental > Aquatic > Freshwater > River | place: USA: Oregon... | reverse complement strand
ACCCATACCACCACCACCCATACCACCACCACCCATACCACCACCACCCATACCACCACCACCCATACCACTCATATTATTCATTTGCGTATTCATCATATTTTGTTGGACTGGTATTTGAGGTCTATATTGTTGATTAGAATTATTATTAAAATTAAAATTTAGTCCACCACTAGAATGATTTTGCTGGCTACCTCCAAATTGGTTTTGCATCTGATTCTGCATTTGCATTTGCATCTGGTTGTTATTGTTATTCTCTAATACTTGATTAACACCCATTGATTTAGCTTGTTCTAGCTTATCATTATTACCTCCAGTTTGTAATCCTAATAATTGTGAATTAAAACTTTCTATAGCTTTATCATCATCACGTTCCTTAATATCAAAATCCGGTTTTACACCACCATATGATGACAAATCAACTTCTTCTACATCAATATCACCACCACCATCGTGCCGTACTTCCATATTTGATGTCATATTATTCTGCATCATTCCCATTGATTGATTTGGCATAACTTGATTTTGCATAATATCAGGATTGAGGTTAGCTCTTGGAAAATTATTATTCATTTGATTACCACCTTGCATTGACTGCATTGACTGCATTGACTGCATTGACTGCATTGATTGCATTTGATTACCACCTTGCATTGTTTTTTGATTATCATTAAATTTGTTTTCTTCACTATCACTATTATTTTCTGGTTCTGGTTCTATAGTCTCATTATATCCAGAGTTTTTATCCTTATCATCTGCATCCTTATCAGAATTATTATTATCTGTATCCTTATTATCAGTATCGGTGCCATCATCTTCATCAGAGTTATCATCGGCCGCACCACCACTTTGGCTTTTTTCATCACCATCCATTTCACCTTCCATATAGTTATAATCTGTATCCATTAATTCATCAATATCATCTTCATCTATTTCAATAAGTTCCCCATTCCCATTTATATCAGTATCAATATCAACATCTGGTAACATTTGTCTTAATCTAGATACATCAAAACGTACACTAATACACATTCCCTGCATTTCTTGCATTAATAACTTAAAAGTATAAGGCACTACTAGCTGAATAAAATCCGTAGTCTTCTGATTATACATATTTAACCCAACAATCCTATCAGCAGTAAGACCTTTTGATCCAACACCCTCCAATAATTGATATGATGCCAATCCATCCGTAATATTATCATAATACAATCCTTTTTCCGGATTAGAAATTGTTATCTCACCAGAAGCCTTGCTCACTTGTATTATAAATTTATCACAACGCTCAATATAACTTTCCTTAATGAAACCCCATATACCGTGTGCAATCAAAGCATCGCGCTCCATTTCACCAAAACGTAAACCACCGCCGTTAGCACGACCGGCAACACTTTGACGTTCTTTAACAGTGTATAAACCGCCTGGAATGGGGATACCATTTTCACGATGGCCAGAAAGACGGATATTAATTTTATCATCAACCATATATTTTAATCGTTGATAGAATATAACACCACTAAATACTTTTACATCCATTTGCTCACCAGTTTGACCATTATATAAGACACGATCACCATAAGAAGTCATTCCTAATTTATTCTCTAGAATATCATTTATTTGTTCTACATTAACAATTTCAAATGCATTATAACATCCCATAAATCCTAATTCTGCACCTAAATTACCAAATAGTAGTTCAATAAATTGGGATACCGTCATACGTTTAGGATAACTACCGGGATCTAATACAATATCTGGAATAATACCATCTTCCGTATAAGGTAAATCTTCCTTCTTTAAAGTCATTCCAAATGTACCTTTTTGGGCACAACGGGATGCAAATTTATCACCCATAATCGGCGGACGATTTTGACACGTTCGTATTTTCACTGCACGATCACCATCGGAATTTGTTTGCCAAGTATATACGGCATCAATAAAACTACCTTCATTACCTAATTTAGTTGTGGTCGACATATCTTTAAAAGCATCACCGCCGTGTTCATCTTTACCCTTTAGATATTTACCTATTACAATATCATCGTCTTCTAAGAAAACACCTTTTTTAGGTAACCCATATTTATCTATTTTATCATAATTATTCTGTTTCTTTGGTATTAAATCATCCGGATAATGTGGCATTTCCGCACGGAACATAGGATTATAAAAACTATGCTCTTCACCAGTTTTTGAATCAACCATTTCGTGATCGCTATACATTTTATAATAACTAGTATGAAACATACCTAAATCTATGGCACCTTGATTACCAACAATAGCATCTTCCTGATTATAATTATAACTTGCAATCGCCACAAATAAGTTCTGACCCTGACCAAATTTATCCTGCGTAATCGCATTATGTAATCGCCCTTGTGTAAATGGTAATTGTGGATAATTTAAAATATGTGCTGATGTATCAATACGACTATTAAAATTCATTGCATAAGTAGATATACCCTGTTTTACGTATTTACTCGAAAAAATTACACGACCGGATGCATTGTGTTCCGTAAATGGTAATAAATGTGCGTTGAAACTGAGGAACATACTAGGATGTAATTCTACGTGTGTATATTTCTGTAAACTACTCGGCGATATATTAAAATTAAGTGATAATAGTGTAGTATCGAATTCCTGTGAATCTACATATTCAATAACGGCCTGGGTTTCCTTCAATTTATCAATATATAAACTGTCTTCGCGTTTTAATCCTAGCGTCGTTAAATCTTTTACATCACAATTATAATAATCATACTGTGAAGTACGTTTTCTAAATCCTGAAACTAAATCTGTAAATGTGAGATTTTTCGATTTAATTTCACGAATATGTCTTGGCTGCAATAACATATCATTATTCTCAATAATATATAATGGCCGAACAAAACGTCCACCATCTGCAAATATGATAATTTCATTAGTAGAACGTTCCCACGCTATTGATGTAAAGATATTAATTAAACCATTACGACGATAAAGACGGAAAATATTATTCAGATATTCAGGATTACGATGACAACCAATCCAATTGCCATTAACAAATACTTTACATAAATTTTGTACTTCAGTGGGTAATAAATCATCTAATACTTCTAAACCCTCTTTAATGATAAATTCAATAATTTTTTTTGTTTGGCAACCAAATGTAATATGTGAAATAATTGCTAGACCTTTGTTTAAACCTACTTTTTCACCCTCAGGTGTATCTGCTGGGCATACACACCCATATTGTGTAGCGTGTAATCTACGTCGCGAAGTACTAACGTGTCCGCCAGCAACATTATCAATAATACGACGCAAATGTGCAATTGTAAGATTACGTGTCAAACGATCTAATGCTTGTACAATACCTTTCTTTTCACCAATGCTGCCAATTTTCAATGCACCATTAAAATGTTTTTTGAATATGGAATAATCAAATATTTTATTAAAATTAGTTTCATTAATAATATCAACAATTTTATCCTCACCACTATAATCTTTAGAATTGAACGTATATTGTCTGTTAACCTCTACACGAACTGCGCGAATTACCTGCTCAAATGCCCCACGGAATAATGTTGCTAATAAGAAACCGGATAAATCAATACGTTTATTAATAAAGTTATCACGATCAGTATCTTTATCTAATCCCATTCTAAGTAATAATAACCGTCGAGTCATATGACCTAAATAATATGCTTTAGCCTTATTAACATTACCAGTAATATTACTGATATGGGGAAAAAATGTTTCATCGAATGTAGAATATAAGAAACTCAAAAGCGTTTTCTTATTTTTAATGATTTCACTAAATCCTTCTTTCTTATCGGTTTGTTGGGCGCGAGCAGGTAATCTAACTAAATACGCCTCGGCACGTTCCTTGTCATAAATCTCTTCCTCTATAATAAATGGATCTAATATACTAGGACGTAATAAATTCATCATCTTTTCTGCCAGATCACCCTCCAAATTACCAATTATATATTGTAATATCTGTTTATCAGTTTCAATACCCAATGCACGGAACATTATAAACAGTGGCACATCTCGCCCATTATTTTCTTTGAGTAAAGGACGTTCCTGACCTAGACGAACTGTTATTGCACCGCTGACACGTTCTAATTGTACTTTAACTGTACGAGCATTTGCAAAGGCTTCATCACTAACACATTTTACTTCGGCAAAGTGCGTATAATGTTCTGAACCACTAGATTGTGGTACAGTATTTAAGAAAATAATGTTTTCGGCTTTACGTTCTTGGGATACTATAACTTTTTCTGCACCATCTAGAATAAAATATCCTCCAATATCATAACGATCTTCACCCATCTGGGTTAATAATTCGCCGGAGGCACTACTTAATACGCATAAATCGGATTTTAACATAATTGGAATTTTGCCTAGATAAATATTTTTAAGAATATGTGCGTGTGGGCTAGATACTTTATCTAATATTATTTCATCGCCTTTTTTCATTGTAAATTCAATATCAACATCAAAGAAAAAATCAGCACCATAAGTAATATCCTTTAATCGTGCTTCATTTGGAAATAATTGTCTTACTTCACCACTTGGATAATTAATAATAGTTGGTTTAGTAATTTTATAGCGGTCGTGTGTTTTTCCACCGTAGAATACTTTAATTTCGTAGGTAATATTGCGGTCTTCTTTATCGATTAAGACGTATGGAGGGATTTTGGCAAAGTTTCGCATAACTTGTGGTATTTTATTCTGGATGAAATCATTATAACTGTCTATATGATGACGGACTAAATAATTAGGAATATCACGGAAATATGAGTTTATTACTTCCCACGTGTCTAATTCAATATTCATTCTAGCAATGTATAAATTTTAATATTACTCTTTAATATTACTCTTTAATATTACTCTTTAATATTACTCTTTAATATTACTTATTACTTTATATAGTAATTATATTTTTTAGTAATTATATTTTTTCTATTTCTAGAACCACAAAAAAATAAGAAGAATTATTTAATACAAAATCATAACTATTAATAGTATCATAATTAGATAAATAATCAAAGATATTTTATCGGTATACATTTTATTTTGTATTTTTTCGAGTTGTTTTGTTTTATTATCATTATCTGCTTTTAGTGCAATAATTTGTTTCTTCAAATCATTATTATCGCATTGGGCATTGTTTAGGTCTAATTTTAGATAATGTGATTTCCTAGACTCTTCATCAATTTGTGCTTTCAACTTAGTTATTATGACTTTCATTGTTTGAATTTTATGTGTATCAATCTCGTGTTGTGCATATATAACATCATTTATTGATGATTTATCTTTGCAAGCAGCCAATGATTGTTTATCAGATCCATTAACATTACCTCTAACGGGCTTTTTCTTATTACTATTTTTCTTATCAGAATTATTATCCATTGAAACATGTTTGATTATCAAATTAACATTAGTTTGATTTTGATTGTCTGCAATTTCATCATCACTGTAGTCAATTACACTGTTATTATCATCATCGTCGCAAACATCGTTGTTATCAGTGCCGTCGACACCAACATCAATATCGACATCGGAATAAGCATTAGCATTAGTAATAGATTTGCCATTTGGTACTTTTTGTTGTAGCATTTGTCTTTGTAATTCCTTTAGTGCCTTTTGAGTGTATTCATCCTTTTGCTTATTATATTCTTCAACAGTAATTTTTTCAGCATATTGGGGAGTATTGATATCATATTCAGCCATTTCTAGTATATTGTAGTATATTTCCTGTATTTATTTCCTGTATTTATTTCCTGTATTATTTATTCTAGCATATTATGAATTTCATATTTCAATTTTTATTACACATTCTAGAATATAGAAAAAAATAGATCTGCTAGAATGAATGTTATGGTTTTTTATCTAAATAATTATATGTATTTACAATAATATAGACTAATACCAATCTAACATTATTAAGCAATAACTAATATAAAATGGGAGGAGGTTTAATGCAATTAGTCGCTTATGGTTCTCAAGATGTATATCTAACTGGAAATCCACAAATAACTTTTTTTAAAGTAGTATATAGACGTCATACTGTTTTTTCCATCGAATCTGTCCAACAAGTTTTTAATGGTCTACCTAACTGGGGACATTCCGTTAGTGCAACTATTTCCCGCAACGGAGATTTATTATATCGTATGTATATTACCGTCACCTTACCTAGTGTTCCAAGTAATGGTAGTGAACAATTCCGTTGGCTCAATTGGCTAGGTCATATCATAGTACAACAAGCAGAAATAGTAATCGGGGGTCAACGTATCGACCGACATTATGGACATTGGCTGCATATTTGGAACGAACTAACACAAACATTTGGTCATCAAGCTGGATATGCTACTATGGTGGGAAATGTTCCTAAATTAGTACAATCTACTATAGATACAGTTCCAAGTATCACCTTATATGTACCTTTACGTTTCTGGTTCAATCGTAATGTCGGTTTAGCACTTCCACTAATTGCCCTACAATATCACGATGTACAAGTAAATCTTAATTTGGCTAATGTACAAGATTGTTATTGGGCAAGTGGCGCTACTCGTGTACCTGGAGATTTGCTCGATGTTTCATTATGGGTTGATTATATCTATTTAGATACTGACGAACGCCGTCGATTTGCCCAAGCTAGCCACGAATATCTCATCGAACAACTACAATTTAATGGAGATATGCCAATTAATAGTACTGCGGAATTGGTTAAAATGCCATTCAATCATCCAGTTAAGGAGGTAATTTGGACTATTCAGAAAGATAGTTTAATTGATACCACATTAATGAATGATTATGGTGGTAAGCAATGGTTTAACTTTACAGATTCACTTGACTATACATATTTTTCTGGAACGCCACAAGATCCATTAGGTGGCGGTATTGGTACTGCTGCATTTAATGTAGGTAATTGGTATGCTAGTTTACCTATGAGTGGTACTGCGAATGGTAGTGTTGCTACTGCAGGTAAATATGGGCAAAATGGTGTAAATGTTAGTGGATTATATTTTGATGATTTATTTGGTACAACATCTAATGTTAGTAGTCGTGCTTGGACATCACATCTTCCAGTTTTCGATAGTGGTGAAAATCCCACATCATTAGCTAAAATTATGCTTAATGGACACGACCGTTTCACTGCACGTGAAGGACGTTATTTCAATACAGTAATCCCGCAAGAATGCCACGAAAATTGTCCTGCAACAGGTGTTAATGTATATTCCTTTGCATTAAAACCAGAAGATCATCAACCTAGCGGTACTTGTAATTTCTCTAGAATTGATATAGGACAATTGAATTTAAATATTACAGCCGCCACATATACATCACCTATCACAATTGGTAATACTGATACCGCAAAAATCCGCATCTATGCAACTAATTATAACGTATTACGAATACTTAGTGGTATGGCCGGTTTAGCTTTTACCAATTAAATATCTGTTTTAATTTTATTTTAATTTTAATATATAATTTATATAAAAACAATGATTAAAAATATTAAAAATATTAAAAATATTAAAAAAACTAAAAAAACTAAAATTAGTTTATCTAAATATCAGCAATTATATTCACCTAATAAAGGAAATAAGAAACCAAAAACCGAAACAGGTTTTGCAAATGCATCAATTGCCAGAAAAACATTAAAAAATATTAAACAATATGACTTAAATTATCAAAAACAAGTGGTAATAACTATGTATAATAGAGCAAAATATCATCCACATCATAATCAAGCTATGCAGACCGCAATGAATGTTTATAAAAAATGGATGAAACAACATAATATAAAATATAAAATATAAAATATAAAATATAAAATATAAAATATGTATTATTAGTGTGTGTATTATGTCTGATGTCTTATGTCTTATATCTTATGTTTTTTATAATCACATTCTTCGTCTTCTCTAGGACAGTATGTTTTTCTACATAATTGTCTAGGATTATTATCACCCATATTAACACCACAAACTACACAAAAGTTTGCAGAGCATATTTGTGTTTTCTCATTTAAATTATCATCAAGTGAGCTATTAGTATTAGTATTAATATTTTCATAGGTTTTGCACTTTTCTATAGTACAAATATTGTGATTGATTTCTTCTGCAATTTTATCCATAATTAAATGTCAGTTATCAAATATCAATATTATATTTAAAAAAATATTTTAATATACTAAAATAATCAATTTTCTAAATTGTTTTTCCCAATAAGTTATTTTTTGTTGGTAAATATTTTTTTTTTAGATAATACATTTGATAGGGTTATTAGCAAAATTACTATTAATATAATTAGTAATATTCTGAATAATAATACATAATTGATATTATCAAAATAATTTATGTTAGAATGATCTATGTCATTAAAATTTCTAAAGCTATCAATACTATTAGTATTGTTTAATGTATCATTGTTTAATTCATCTTTGTATAATAATTTGTTTTTGCATTTGCTTAGTGTGTCTTCATTTTTTTTATGGTCTCCTGCTAAATGAACAGATATTGTATTTTCTGTATTTTCTATACATGAATTATTATTTAAAATATTATATGGAAACACTTTGATATGCTCACTATAGTTTTTATCTTCTAATATATTTTTAATAAATGAGCCTTGTTCATAATCATCACCCGCCCATTGACTTTGTGTAGTCCAATTTTTAACATTATTATCATATTTCCATTTATTTGGATTATAATAACTAATCCATTTATTAATAACTTCCTTTCCAATATTATTATTTTTAATTATAAATGCACCTGCATTAAATTTTGCATTCCATGGTGGCATATCATTAGTTATTAATATAGAATATTTGTCATTTTCATGTAAAAATTTTTGGAAATTATTGTTATTATAGTTTAACAAAAAAGCATCACTATCTAACCAATATATATAATCTATATCATTTCGGGTATCCATTATTTTTTTAATTTCAAAAATTTTATCCCAATAAGGTGGTGCATTATTGTAACAGTTTTTAAAAAATAAATATTCTATGTTATTGTTCTTACAGATATTCTTATTTTCATTCAACAATAAATTTAATACTTTATCTGTTCTAGTTTCTATTTGTAATATTAAAATTTTTTTATCCATTTATAGTTTATAATTTATAGTTAGATAATAATAAATAATAATAGATAATAATAGATAACCAAACAATAGATGCCTATTACAAAATCTTTGATAAGTGTAGATAATTTAGTATTTAGCAAACCTAAGTGTAATTGTGGAATAGTTTCTAAAGAACAAAATAATGAAATTAAAATTAAAATTAAAATTAAAAAGAATGTTAAAAAGAATGTTAGTACTAGAACTAAATCTAGATCTAGAAAACAAAATAAAAAATAAAAAATAAAAAATAAATATTAAATATTAAATATTAAATACAAGGTAAAAAGTTAATTATTTAAGCAGACCATTTGTCTTGATTAAATGGAATAACTCCAATACCATTAAGATTCTTTTGGAATTGTGCAATTTTAGCTTGTAAAGCAATTTGTGCATCACTTTGCAATACTTGTTTTAGTTTTTCACCTTTTTTAGGTTCAGGTTTAACACCATAGCAATTAACACCATATTGATTATTGGGATTATCATTTACAACATTAATACCAGGTTGTCCACAGATATTACGTTTATTAGGTTCGTTGTCTTGTAATGTTTTCCAAGTAGAGTATTGAATGGGATATGCGGGAATACCATCTTTAGTCCAGCCAACATTACACCAGTCGGCACCTTGTTTATGGGCATTAACTAATTGGTCAATTGTAGCAATATCTGCTCCTAATGCTCCACACACACCAGCAGCATCATCTAAAGTATAAATATTTTCTTTAATATTAAATACTTGTTTAATATTGGGATTGCTTAAGGTAACAACAGGTGTTCCACTAGAACTAGTAGGTGCTGGTGCGGAAGCATAATAACCACTTGTGTTAATAGGTACAGGAACTGCATTACTATTAATTGGTGCAACACCCGCACGTGCACCTGCACTTACACCCGCACCTACAGCTACTGGCATTCCAGAATTTGAATATAAACGTCTTGGAGTACTGCTTTTGCTAACAACTATATAATAAACAATAATAATTACTAATAAACCAAATACAGCAGATATACCGATAAGGATAAAATTGGGATCACCACTTATTTGAGGATATAACATTTTACTAAACTTACTTTCAATCTAATATCTTATTATATTATTTAAATATTTATTTTTTGAATAATTTTTGATATATTTTAATAATCTATAAATGTAAAACTAAAGATAAAAATAAAAAATAGTTAAACTTATTCATTATTTACAATCAATTATTAGAATAGTTTAGTTATTTGAATGATAGAATAACATATATGCATTATTAGAACTCATTACTTCATCAAAAGGTATTTCCTTAACATTGTTATCATTGCACACATACCATCTATTTTCAAACTGACATTCTTTATTATAATCTTTTACAAATGAATAATAATGTCCACCACCAAGCGCGCCAATATGGTTAATTACACCATATAAATGATAATCTTCCATACCAATACCACAAAAGTATTGACTTAGGTTAAAACTTGCTGGATAATGAACCATTTTATTGATTTTTGCCAACATTCTTCCAATCTGTGCATATCTTTTTATTTTGATAATTAATGTTTTTGGTTTTGTTAATATTTTCTTATCCATACGATTATGGCTATTATTGCCACATTTTTCGCATTTATATTCAATACCTTCGACTTTAAACATTTCATTAATACATTCTTCTAGTTGTATGTTTGTATTAGTACGCCAATTACCTGGTAAAGATACGCACATTATATCATTGGGACTAACATCAAATGTTCGATTACTGCAATTGCTGCATTCAATACAATTTAATATGTAATAATAGAAATTCTTTACAAACATTGAGAAATCATTTTGATATCTATCTCTAAAATGTTTTAAATATAACTTGAAATATGGATCCAATGTTTCGTAATTCTTTGGTAAATCAATTGCTACATTGCTACTCTTTGCATTATGAATCTTATCTAATAAGAATGCCATAAATTCGTGTGGGTCATTTTGTTCTCCACTAAATAAATGTGAGAATCCTGTTGATTCACTTAGTTCTTGTGCGACTGATATGAGTGTATTGCAGCTAATATTTCTATACATTCTAGAATGTAGATTATTTATTAACTCTTTAAAGCAGATGTAGATGAATATATCCCCACTGTGTTTTGCAACTTGTTTTAATATACGTTTATCGTCAATTGGTATATCTTCTGATTTTTCTTCCAATATTTTTTCAATATATTCTTTCATCTGGTCGGCTTTTAATTTACCCAAATTATATTTATTTATAATATTAATCATTTTTACATCATCAGAATGATAACGTTTAATAAAGGAATGGATAAATGGACTGACTGCTAAACATTGTATTGCAGAATTAATAAAACAATCATTACCTCTGTTAATCAAACCAGTTCTAGGTTGAATTGATTCATCATTAACAATTTGAATCATATTTTCATTGGTTCTTAATATTTCCATAGGTTCAGTAGTATTGTTAGTTTGTTCATTTGTTCTATTATCAATTATTTTTATAGTGGTTTGTACGATATGTTCAGTTGGTGTGGACATTACTAAAATTATACAATAAAACTTTAATACAATTTGAACAATATTATTATCTAATTATTCTTTCAATTTTTTATATTTATTTTTCTATTTATTTTCCTATTTATTTTCCTATTTATTTTTCTATTTATTTTCCTATTTATTTTTCTATTTATTTTTCTATTTTGAGTATTTTCATTTTAATCAATTCTTACGTTTGCAACTTAAAAGTTAATTTATGAGTAATATATAATTCAATTAAAGACAATATTTATTATAAATGAATTATAATTTATTTAATCATTTAATGCAACCAGCATTACATCATCAACTAGGAATGCAACAATCACAACAATTACAAGAAGATAGAATACTTGTAGAGCGGCATTATATACCAACTAGATTATATCGTGAAATCTATCAAGGGCAACAATATACTCCGCCTGGATTATCATCTCAAAGCATATATGCAGACCCTATTAATATTTTTAGACAACCATTACAACACTCATACACACAACAACCTTTTTTTGACCCATATATTGATTTTTTTAATAATCCTTATATGAATTTATTTAACATACCATCAACATTCACCACACCAACATCAATACCCACATCAATACCAACATCAATACCCACACCTACATCAATACCCACATCAATACCCGTATCAACACCAAATAATGCAAATAATGCAAATAATTTAAGACCAGAAGCACAACAAGTGCAAACACCAAATCAAACACCCAATCAAACACCCAATCAAACACCCAATCAACAACCAACACCGAATCAACAACCTACAAATCAGTTGCATAATATTTTTGAAGAACCACCTGAGATAAGAAATTTAATTACTAATTTACTTAATAGTAGATTGCCTTTTGAATTACAAGTATCAACAATACCAATGGGTATTAATGGATTAGTAAATAATAATCTTAATAATAATAATGATAATCAAAATTCTCCATTATCTTTATCTAATATAAATATTATTTCAACAGTAGCTAGATTTGATGATATAGAAACTAATGCAGATACTTGTTCAGTTTGCCAACAATCTTTTGAAAATACTGATATAACTAGAACTCTCAATCATTGCAAACACGTATTTCATTTAACCTGTATTGATACCTGGTTGTCTGAACATAATACTTGCCCTTCTTGTAGACATAGATTAAATAACGAGCTAAATAACCAAGATAATGAACAATCGACACACGGTAATAATGAAGATGATGATGACGATGAAGATGATGATGACGATGAAGATGTTGAAGAGATATATAATGAAGACCAAGATGATGATGATGACGATGAGGAAGACAAAGACGAAGATAAAGAGGAAGATGAGGATGAGGAAGACCAAGACGAAGATAAAGAGGAAGATGAGGATGAGGAAGACCAAGACGAAGATGAGGAATACCAAGACGAAGATGAGGATGATGAAGACCAAGATGAAGAGGAAGATAATTCTAACAATCAAAATAATCGACCACCGCAACCTAATTATCAACAAACTCATACATATATGTTCGGTAATTCCAATGCTTATCCAAATATAAGAATATTCACTAATCTACAACAAGGGTTTGGGGAATTCCGGAATGATATTAATAATTTGATTAATACTGGAACACCAATAATTAATACTATTATCGGAAGTAATGCTTCACCAGTTCTTAATGCATCAGAAATTAATAATAATGTAAACACAATATTCAATAATATTAATCCACTAATAACTGCATTTAGTGATTTATTTAGAACCAATGCTAATGCCAATGCTAATGCCAATGCTAATCAATCTAATCGTTAACATATGCCACAACGTCGTGTATAAAACTGTTAGTTTTTTTATTTTTTTATCCTTTTGTAGATAGCACAATCACGCTTTTGGTAAAAGAATATGCGTATTATCGTAGTAGTTAATTTATTAAAATAGATTAAAATAGATTAAAATAGATTAAAATAGATTAAAATATGAGTTTAATTGATAAAATGTCCAATCTAACATTAATGAATAATATGAATAATATGAATAATATGAATAATATGAATAATATGAATTGGAAAGATAATATTATACCGGGTTCTAGAATAAAATTAAACAATAATGATAATGAATATATATTTTATGGTTATAATCACGATAAAAGTATTATTTGTTGTTTTACAGCTGATTCTAGCAACATTGCAGAAAACTCTCTATACACAATAAAAGAAAATATTGAAAAATTATTATAAAATAATAAAAAAACTAAAATATTACAAAATCTACATACTTAATAATTTATCTATAATTATTTTGCTAAATCCAAAGCATACTGTATTTAAATCATTATACATTCTAAACCCTGGTAGTCTAGTATCACCATAAATAACATTTTTAAAATATTCGTATCCTTTTTTCTGTATTTCCAACATTTTATCCTGGTCGGCCAATAATTGCATACATTCATTATAAATATCTTCCCAATTTTGCTTATTAGTATCAAAAACCAATCCAAATTCACTCCAATAAATTCCAAATGGACTACTAAAATCATTAATTAATATCGGAATACTACCACAAGCAAGTGCCTCAATAATACGCATACTACTATTACCATTACCTTTTGGACATAAACATAATTTACTCTCAAAAATATCATCATATGATTCATATGCAGTAGTTTCCAATTGTTGTTGTGTAGGTTTATTAAAAGCATTCAACCGCCAATTCCAATACTTATTATTTTCAACTATCTTACAACCCGGTTTATCCTTAAAATAATTATTCATATCCGTCCGCATACCTGTCCAAATAGTACCCTTAAAATAAATATCAATACTCCTCTTACAAATGCCATTCGCATAAATATCTGCTTCAATCAACTTTTTGCTGTTTTCATAATATTTAAATATTGCCGGATTTGTTACAAATATTTGGGTTTGTTTTTCAGCCAGTCCACTAGGTTTAACTGCATTGGTAAACCAAATACATTCATTGTCAATATGTGCGTTTTGATCACCACTTAATATAAAAACCAACTTATGTTTCGGATAATTGTTTTTAATATTATTAATGATAACAACCGGGTCGCCATTACTTTCGTAAATAATATACTTTGCCTCATCAACATTTTTAGCCATTTCAATCTTATTACTATATATACTGAACCATTCCCCTGATATTGGAGTTAAAAAACCTATCTTAATCTTTTGATTTTCTGTGTTTGTATTTGTTGCCATTTCTATATCTATTTTGATTTTTTAAAGCTATTCTAGAATAACTAGAATTTTATCTTTTTATATTCAGAATAAAATAATTAAATTTAAAAGTTATTTATTAACCTATGTAATAAATTTTTATAATAGTATTTTTATAACATTAATAAAAACATAGTCTCTAGAATGGATATTAATAAAAATAATAACATTGCAACTAGAATTGCAATAGATACAGTATTCTTTACTAATCATCCGTATAGTGGTATTACTCGTGTATGGGAAACTATTCTTACAAACTTAAATAATATATCTAATCTAGATAACCAAAATTCCACAAATCAGAATTCCACCAATTATAAAATAATATTATTAATTCGTGGTAAAACAAATGAGATATTAAAAAAAATTAACTCCCAGAATAAATATTGCGAAATCATCATTAAAGATTTTAATTACCAAATGATGTATCAAGATGTAGATCACCTTAATTACATCTGCAAACAAAACAATATCCAATATTTCATAACAACATATTATACATATTGTACTGTAGTACCAAATATATTAATGATTTATGATATGATACCAGAAATATTTAATATACCAAATAATCATATGTGGATACAAAAAGACCTTGCCATTAAAAATGCATCACAGTTTATTACAATTAGTAAAAATACATCTAAAGACCTAAACAAATTTTACCCATATATAAAAAATAACAATTACGATATCACTGTTATCTATCCATCAATACAATCCGTGCAATCCGTGCAAAACGCCGATATTTATGATGACAATTTTTTAAAGAATGTATTAGTCGCAAATGGCATATTACCCAATCAATACATATTCGCAATGGCAACTAATAACGAAAAATATAAAAATATTACTCTAATAACAAATTTTGCTGCAAAATACCATTCTCAATTAGCCCTGAAACTAAATAATAAAATTCCACTAATTCTCCTCATCAAGCAACAATTACCAAATGGTTATGCAATATCTAACGGCGTATTATATCTTTCCAATGTTAGCAACCAAATTTTAAATACATTATATAAAAATGCACTTTGCTATATAAACCCTTCTCTATACGAAGGATTTGGTTTACCCATATTTGAAGCATTTGCACACAAAACGCCAGTAATTGCAATTAGTCATCCAATATATCAGGAATTAGCTGCAAATGCTATTAATTTTATTGAAAATGATATTGATGAATTATTTGATAAGGTGTGTTTCATCCATAAAAATATTAATAACCAATCCCATATGGTTAATAAACGTATTGAAAATGGTCTTGCTTTGTTAGGCAATTTTACTTTAGAAAAGCAGGTAAATGCAATGAATGAGTTATTTAATTCTTTATCTGAAAAAAAAATTATGCCATTTATGAATATAATATTCCAATCGTATAATGAAAGTAATCCCGAACGTAGAAAAGAATTAGAATATTGTATCAAATCTAATCTAGATAATCCATACATTTCTAAACTACACGATTTTGGTTATCAATCTGAAAAATATTTGCCGGAGGCGATACTTAAACATCCTAAATATATATCTATCCCCCAAACAGGTAATATTTGGCTAACATATGAAACCGCTTTTAAATATTCTAATCTTCCAGATAGCATCGAGAAATTTAGTGCATATTGGGGAATAATAAATTGTGATATATTTCTAGATTATCAGCAGTCAAATTGGAATAATATCCGTGGTAGATTAAATAGTAATTTTGTTTATGCACAGTCACGGCACGAGTTTAATATTTTGCCAGATGGTGGTACCCCGGAATCCAAGATGGATGCAAATTTTGCGCGTCTATATCATGCTAATACCCAAGATGCTTGGTTTTATAAAGCCCCGTTAATATTACATCAATCCGCGACATTAGAGGGTGTTAATTTCGAATTAGGTATGTTGGGATGTGATAATGCGATAGCGGATAGATTAGTTCAATCTGGATATAAAGTTATTAATCAGCCAGAAACATTTAGAATAATGCATTATGATATTGCAAAAGGTAAAAATAGTACTAATTATTTAGAAAAACATTCTGCTGAAGTTATTGCAAAAGGTTCTAGCAAACCAAAAAATAAATACCCAGAACGTAAAGGTTCTTATTTAGTACCCAATTATGATCAACTATTAGGAAATAATTCCGATATCGATTTAATAAGTATTATACAAGGTTTGGGTGATCTGAGCAATTGGGAACGTTATAAAGTAATCGCAGAATTATTCAGTTCCAGGGTAATTATTACTAATGTGGGGGTCTAAGCCCCCAATACCAGGGGGTCCAAGCCCCCAATACCCCCTTGCTGGCTTGCCGCCAGACCGCTTAACTCCCGCGAGCGGGAGTATCGGACGCGGTGTTTTTTTAGTTTTTGTTGTTTTTCTTTAGACTTAGTCCAATGATTTCCTTAGCATCGGGCGCATTTTGACGTTTCAATCGCACACCAAGCACGAAGCCCAGCCCCCATAGTGCAATGTTAGTTAATTTTTTTCTCCTCTCTTAAATTATTTCGACTGCCTAGAAAATTGTTAAATTGGGTTGGAAAATAAAAACCAAAAAATAAGGAAAAACCGACGGGTTGGAAAATTTTAAAATGGGCGTGCCTCTAAAAGTCCTTTTTTATCCTTATATAACACTTAGGGACTTTTAGAGGCACGCCCATATTATTAAATTCTCACTCAATAATAAGTATATTAAATTAAATAAATTTAAGAAATTACAATAATTACACTCAAATTAATAAAATATTATAAAATAAGAAAAAATAAGAAATTACTAAAATATTTATTCATCCATATCTATATATTCTTCATCACTTTCAAAATCATCATCTTCATTACTCTTTTCATCATCATATGCATCACTAAAATTACTAGGAACCCCATTCATTATGTCATCAAAATAATCTCGAGAAGTTAAATTTAATAATTCTATAATAGTATTATCTAAATCTATTAAATAAGTATTATTATGTATAGTTTTTTTTATATTTTGTTCATAAATAGTAGTAATATTATCTATTACATCAATAACAAATCCAAATTCACTAATTACCTTCTTTAGAGTCTCTAAGAATTGCCGATTGGTTATTTCCCCAGTAACCTTATCCAATCCAAAATTAAACCGGAATTCCTTATCTTTTATAACCGGCATTAGAACAGTATGAATGTCATTATATTGTTGGCTGCTGATGATATTGGGGTTTTCTTTCTTATTTCTAGCGCGTCCTATAGCGCCTACCCCACACTCTATAGAAAAATCGAATTGCCCTTGATGTGTAATACCGAATTGTCTTAGAATATTATGAATGGCGTTAATCTTATATTCTAGCTTAACATTCTTAAAGCTGGTCTTATTATTATTTTTAGTATATAGATTAAAGAACTTGTAATTTAATAATTTAGTTATTTTAGGATAGTATTTACGAATGTCTTCTATATCAATGGCTTTAATATCTATTTTCCAGACTTTTGAAACTATATACTTCTTAATGGAACAATAACAATCCCTCATAACATTAGGTGGGGTGTTAAATTGCTTAATAGTGGTTACTACAGAATTATAATCACCTTCACTCATTATACTATCTGCCTTTGCAATATCATTATAGATGTCGGCTTTTATTTTCTTATTATGTGGTTTATCAATACGTTGGTATTCATAAGTATGGCCTTTGGATAATATTAACTGGGTTAGGATAGTTATAAAATATTGTTTGTTAAGTGTTTCTACCTCGTTATAACATAATATAGTGTCTAGATAATTTAGCTGTCCGTAGTCATTTAGCATATTCTTAAATAATGTATTCTTAACCTCTTCGAATTGATACGGGATTTGAAATTCATAGAACGGCACCCCGTTAGTATAACAAAAAACTTTATTATCACTAAACTGTCGAACTCGATTACACATCTGCATTAGGGCACGGGGCGTAGTGCCTTTATTAGATAGTATTATAAAACAATTATTGAACCAAGGGATATTATGGTCACATCCGCTTTCTACTGTACTGGTATAGATTAATAAATCACATTTCCAGTATTCATTTACGTTAGTAAGTCCTATCCGGTCATTCTGGATACTGTTATGAATTACAACTTTATATTTTGTTTCATATTTAGCTCTAAAGAATTCGCTTATTTCAAGTGTTAAGCAGATTAAAACTATTTTAGAACCTTTAGTAAGTTCATCATTAATTTGTTTGTAAAACTTGTTCTGGTCGTTAGTAAATATAAAGTGCTTAGGTGGTGGCTGGTATTCGTTTTCTAATATTACTATCTGGTGTTCATTTGTTATTAGTTTATTAAGGAAATAATGACTACGGTTGGAAAAATCACCGTCTAGTGCTATTATCTTACTGGCGTCTATACATAAGCGTTTTAGAATATTGAATATGTGTTGTGAATTGAGTTTTTCAAAGGATAGATGATATAGTAGGGATTCGATTTCATCGAGTGCTATGATATCATATTTAATTATGTTATTAGGTTTTATAGGTAGGTCTTCTGCAATAGGTAGGTATTCTTTTATAAATTTCCTATTTGATTGTAATTGGTCGGTTTGTTTAGTATTATCAAGTTTATAAATGCTATCTAGCTGTATAATTAATTTCTTAGCGTCGGTGATTTCTGTAATGGTTTTATTTTGATAATGAAAGAACTGTGGGAATGATTGTTTATGGGAATATGATAGGCTGACTCGAGGTGTTATAAATAAGACGGAAATATTGGGTTCTAGGTTTTCGAATAGTTTAGAAATGAAGTGTGTTTTTCCTGTACCATAGGGACTTTTAATGGCTAATACTTTATTGGTTTCATAATAAGGATAAATAAAATCGTAATTCAGATATTGATTATTAAATGTAGTTGGAATAAATGTTTGTTGTTGTATAGTTAGCCAAGGTAGGTTAATAGTATTAAATAGCTTACGATGATGCGATCGTGCAATAAATAACATTTCCTGAAATACAAAATCCGGTTCATATTTAATACTATTCCACTTAGCCCGACATTCATCTACACTTACATTAGAATATTTGCTTACTGATTTAGAATACTTATAAAATAATTGGAATGCTGGATTAGTGTGGTTGGATTGTTTAATAAGAAAGCATATTTCAATCCATTTATTATAGTTATCGAAGTAGGTAGAAGGAAAGCAGGCTATTAACTTATCTAGTGTTGCTATATCAATTATAGTAGTGTTTGGAAAATCAGTAGTAGTGTTGGTAATAGTATTAGGGTATTTAGTAGTTTTGCGTTGGTTAGGTTTAGTAGATTTAGTAAATAATGCTTGTAGTTCTTTGGTTAATATAGGTGGCATAGGTGTGATATCTTCTGACTGTAAGTTTTCGTATTTAATAAGGTCATTACCAATATAATAGGTGCCATAATATACACATCCGTTGGTCGATTTAAGGTCTAGTCCGGAATTGGTGGGGTCGTTATCATATTTAATGCTTTGTGACTTTGAAAAGGCATCTGTGTATTTGTAAAAGAAATGGTATCCTTTTTTAGTCTTGTTGTAGAATTTACAGGAAGCCATACATAGTTCAATAAGATGCATATTAGTAGGATGTTCGATACCGTCAATATCAACTACTATAATATTGGAGTTGATACCGGTAATTTGTATAATGGCGTTTTTAGTAGGTTGAAAGCAGGAATTTGTAAAGGTGGTTCGCTGCCAACCTGGCGGATGGATACATTTTTTAGTGTTGGTAGTAGTATCATATGACAGGGTAGCACTTAAGTGTGCAATTTTCCATTTACGTAAGGTGGTAATATAATCCCGATTATGTGCGATGCTGTTCATTATATATCGAATGTCTTACATAAGACAAATATTTTATTTTTAAATAAATTATTTTATTGTAAAAATTGAATAATTTAAAATCTTATAAAATATTAAATTATAAAATATGGATAATTCTGTTATTTCTGATAATAATTTAATTGATAAACCAAAAGTTGTTGAAGTAGTAAAAATTATTTATAAATGTCCTGATTATATTTTAAGAGCTCAGCGCACACATTACAATAAAAAAAAGCTTGAAGATCCAGAATATTTAGAAAAGGAAAAAGAGCGTGTTAGAAAGTATAGAGAAGCAAATCGAGATCACGTGAATGAGTTAGCTAGAATTCGAAGACAAAAGAAAAAGGCAGAAGAAAAGGCAAAACAAGAACAAGCATCAGTTGAAGAAAAACAAGAAAACAAAACAGAAACAGCAAATGATTCACCAAATATTGATATTGGCAATTTAACGATAATATAAAAATACTATTTTTTCGACATTTTCCCATTTTTCCATAGACTTAGTCCAATGATTTCCTTAGCATCAACCGCATTTTGACGTTTCATTCGCCCCCAACCCACGATACCGGTGGATTTTTTTATATGATGCCTGTAATACTATTGATTGAGTGGTATTAAGTGTTTTTTTGAAAAAATAAAAAAGTACATAATATATTACAATTTTCTTTACAATTTTCTTTACAATTTTCTAATATAATCAATCTCCCATTCATATCCGTGGGCGCCGGCGTGGCTGCCTTCACTAATAGGTGATCCGGCACTATGTGTTTCCAATATCATAGGTATCCGGAGTTTCTCGCAAAATGTTTTAATATACTTCAGTGCCTTTTTACCGGATGGTTTATTATATATTAAACCGCTGCCGATACCTCGGTGTTCATCCTTTTTAGAACCTACAGGGAAACGCGAATCATTAATATGAAAATTAATAATATTTGACCAGGAAATGGTGGAATTAAACTTATTTAAATAATCTTTTATACCAGCGGGGGTAGAAATATCATAACCACTAACAAAAATGTGCGCCGTGTCAATGCAAATTCCGACTTTGCGGTGCGAATGCGTATTATGATGTTTAACACCATTCCAAATAGTGGCGAGTTCTTCCAAAGTATAACCAATTTGTGTACCTTGTCCAGCCGATGTTTCCAATGCAAGTGAAATGTTATCTGGCATTTCATTTAAAATTTTATTCAGATTAGCAATTAAATTTTTCATAGCTATTTCAGGTTCATTATGAGTCTTAAAACCTAAATGCAATACAACACATTTTGCACCTATTTGCGCACCAATATGCAAATCGTGCTGTATATTATCGTGCATATATTTAACTCTACCACTGGTGGGTGGTGCCATACAGAAATTGAGGAGATATATACTATGGACTATAAGTGTTATTTTGTGGGAGTGAATATATTCGCGGATGTCCGCGATTTCTTCTGGCGTTAGTTTAGTTTTAGTTTTCATAGATGCAGAACGGTTGCTACCTAGAAAAATCTGAGCGGCATTACCGTGGATGCGATCTATGTATTTAATACCGTCTAGGATGGAGTGAGAAATGCTAACGTGGCATCCTAGAATAGTTTTATAAGATTGTTTTAGTATTTTATGTTGTGGGTGAATTTTTGTATGTGTTTTTGTATGTGTTTTTGTATCTTTTTTTTTAGTTATTTTTTGCATTTTGTATTAAATACATATTAAAATTTTAATAAATTAAAAACCTGTTAATTAAATAGTGTAATACTTAATGATAAAATAATTTTTATTCTTATTTTTACAATATAATTCTCATTATAATTTAATTTGATATTAAATGAGCAAAAATACAAATAATAACAATGATAATACAATACATTCAGATTCTGATAATATAAATAGCAAAAGTAGCAAAAGTAGTAAAAATGATAGTAGCAAAAGTAGTAAAAATGACAGTAGCAAAAGTAGTAAAAATGATAGTAGCAAAAGTAGTAAAAATGACAGTAGCAAAAGTAGTAAAAATGATAGTAGTAAAAATGACAGTAGCAAAAGTAATGATAGTAGTAAAAATGACAGTAGCAAAAGTAAAAGTATTACATCAAAAGATTCCGAAAAAGATACATATAGTCCAATAGATAGATATATTAAATCTTTAGAGATAAGTGATATTCCACAAACAGTTCCAATACAAAGACAAGAAAAGCAAGAATATAAAGTACAACAACCTAAAATACAAGATACTGGTAAAAAAGATATTAAGAAGATTAAATCTGCAAGTAAACCTGAGAGTAAAAATAAGAGTATTAGCAAGGGAGTAGGTAAGGAAAATTTATATACACCTCCATATGATTCATTTTGGTTTGAAACAGAAAATGGCCTTTCATTGGAAATGTATTTAAAACGGTTATTTGTAATAGCAAGGGATAATTTAGGATGTAATCTTGCAAAAGATACAACAAAAGCTATATTAGTACCACACGCCAGTATAAGTTCTTCCGGAATATGCTCAGCATCTGCATATTATGAATTACATAATCGCACTACTAAAATAACCCGCATTATTTTATTATGTACTAATCATCAGGTTATAGGTGGTGATAGTAAGTCAAATGCTATAAATATAATTGGTACAACTTATAGCAAAATTGCATCATATAAAAATAAAGGAGGTAAATCCAAATTATCAATTGATACTAAAACAATGGAAAAACTGCGACCATTTATTCGAATTAATAATGAATTGTTTGAAAATGAACACTCGTTTTATAATCAACTACCATTTATTGAAACAATTGCTGCAGATGCATTAGTTTGTCCATTATTAATTGGTAATATGATATTCACGCCAGAAAATAATACAAAGATAAGGGAAATATTAACTATATTAAAAAAACTATTGGATAAAGAGGGTACGGTATTAGTATGCACTAGTGATTTATCGCACATAAATGGGGATTTTGAGCATAAAATTAATAATTATATTAGTCAAAATATTAGAAAATCTGATAGTGAAATATTACAATTTCTTTATAATATGGTGGATGGTATAAAAAGTCGGATGAGTAAGATTGATGAAATGTTATTTTTACAGAATTCACCATCTTGTGGTATATTTGCAATGTATATATTTGGAAAATTACTAAATTTATTTACCAAAATGCAAAGTGGTTTGGTATCAACTAGTAGTAGTGATAGTAATAATTCTTCTAGTTCATTGACCATTAATGTAGAATATAAGAAATATTTTTATTCTAGAGTGAGTTGTTATTATACATCTTTGGGAAGAGATTATATAGATGTATTTAATTTCAATAAAAATCAATTAGTACATTTTCTAGATATTACTAATACATCACAAAGTTCTGTGAGTTATGCAGGTGTAGTATTTACTACTCAAGGAAATATCCAAACTAGAAAAGTAAGAAAAATTGAACATATCTGTAGTGAATATGAGAAAATAGCATTGATAGGTATTTCCAGAGAGCAATTATATCATAAATTATCTAGCAAATATGGATTATTAACAAATGGTAGGATAACTAATAATAGTGGCAGTGGTGGTATTAAAATACCTGATGCGTTAATAAAACCTATTGCAAGTCCTGTATTTAAATTAAATTTAGGTGTATTTGTAACATTATATAAGAATGATGAACTGCGTGGATGTATTGGTACTTTGGAAACTGATAATGATGAAGCTAATATAGAAAGTAATGTTAAAAAATATGTTCTAGAAGCTGCTATTAAAGATAGTCGCTTCAAACCTGTAGAATTAACTGATTTTAATCAATTGGAATTTAGTATTACTATACTATATACTATGAAACCTATTACATTAAATGAATATTTTGGAAGTAGATTTGTTTTAGGAAGGGATGGCATTTTATTATCACAAGGTAATAAACAAGGATATTTTTTACCAAGTGTTGCTACTGAATTTAAATATGATAAACAACGATTGCTAGAAGAATTATGTATTAATAAAATGGGTTATAATACTAAAGAATGCTTTCGAAATATGAATACAAAATTATTTTATAACGAAGGCATAGATTTTAGTACAAAGTAGATTAAATGTTTTTTCTGTTTTTTCTGTATTTTCTGTATTTTCTGTATTTTCTGTATTTTTCATAAATCTTATATAAAAATATTGGTTATTATTAAATATTAAATTTTTAAAATAATATTGCAAATAATATTGCAAATAATATTGCAAATAATATTACAAATTAAATTATTCTAGGATGCAT
>Ga0255098_1000120_pt1 | contig 25024 bp, 15 predicted proteins | sample Colum_Atlam_RepC_2_FD_188440 | JGI IMG/M metagenome (GOLD analysis project Ga0255098, IMG submission 188440) | Freshwater microbial communities from Columbia River, Oregon, United States - Colum_Atlam_RepC_8d | ecosystem: Environmental > Aquatic > Freshwater > River | place: USA: Oregon... | reverse complement strand
AAGTTTTTTAAGAATTAATACAAATGAAAATGGAAGAAATAGAGTTATTCAAAATTATAAACAAGCTAAACAAGCTAATCAATCTCAACAATTAACAAATAAGCTTCTAAGCGAAATAAGATTAAGAAAATTTTTAATAGACTGTGGGTTTAGTTCATGGGAAGAAGTTAAAAATATGTATGTATTTATTCAAAAATTCTGGAATAGTTCAAATAAAAATAAAATTACTGTTACAAAAAATGGAAGACAAGTAAGATTAGATTTATTTGTATCTGAATTAACTTTAGATCTTGAAAGTTTTATAAAAAGAATTAAAATTCAAAGAGAAGAAACAAATAAAATTTTAGATTTAAATAGTATACCGGAAGGTCTATTTCAAATATATCCAGCTTTTAAACCATTATTAGATTATATTTTAGATATAGGTGAAAAAGGAAATGAAAATAGAAAAACTTTTGTTAAATATGTTACTGGAACTGAGTATTCTCCAGCTGAAATATTAATAAAATTAACTGATCAAATTATGAGGACTAGCTTACATAGTGGACAACCATTTTATGGTGACAGCTGTTTTAATACTATAGATTTATATAGAAAACATGAAAGATTTAATGGAAATATAACAAAAAAATTAATAAATATACAATTAAAAGCTACAACTTCAAATAATTCATCTATGAGAGCTGCAGAATGGTAGTAAAAATATTATTTACTTTAAAAACCCTGTAACTCATATTAAAAAATTCCAGAATAATTTTTTATATTTCAGTTAAAAAATCAAAAATTTTTGGTCGCTCTAGCTTATTTTAGCTCAGAAAAGTTTATTTTTTAGAATTTTCAATAGCCTGTCTATAATATTCACCGGAATCTTTCAATAGACAAACCCGTTTTCCATTCTTATAACTCATAGTGTATAAGCCAAATTTTGGTTTATAACCATCTTCCCACTCGTAATTGTCACACAAAGTCCAACTCATATATCCCAATATTGTATGATATTTCTTTTGGTATTTAATTACTGACTGAAAATGTGTATCAATTATCTCTTTTTGAAAATTATTACCTTCCACTCTACTCTTCCTCTCAGCACTTCCCGACTCTGTAATCATCATCTTTATTTTTCCATAGCGAGCTCGTAGCCCATCCAATACATTCTGCATTGACTCTGGCTTTATGTCCCATTTCATGGCGTTCTTATGGTAATTACTATTTTTCAATTTCAATTTTACATCAATTGGCTTCTTCAGGTTGTAGCTTATTAAGATATAGCCAACATTATAATGATTTATGCCTAAGAAGTCCAATTTTCCAATCCACGATTTATCTTCTCGGGTCTTCATAGTACCAAGTCCAAACATTTCTATTCCAAACTTTAAAATCCCTTTGTAAAATGCGTCCAATATGCAATAATTATAATTCTCAATAATTTGGTCCTCAATATTGGACTTTATCAGATCATAGTGATATTGTTTCTCAAAATCCACCATATTTTTTGATATACCCACCATTGCTCGCGGATTGTATTTTTTAATAATTGCATATGCAACACAATGTGAATCAATAATATTCTCAATGGCATAATACATATTTTCAAAATCACCTTTTCTCCCAGGTGGGCGCGTTCCTCTCAAATATCCATGAACACACTCCAACATTGGCTCATTAAATGTTATCCAATAGCGAATATTCTTTCCAAATTTTTTACAAACTGTCTCTACATATCGCGAAAAATGATATATAAACATTGTGCTATGTAATCCACCAAATTTGGAATCAAACCACTGTGGTCTTGTAAAATGATGGAGCGTAATAATTGGTTCAATATTATTCTTCAAACAATAGCGAACCATTTTTTTATACACTCCTATAGCTTCCTCGTTAATTCTATACTCATCTAAATAAATCCGGCTCCACTCCAGCGAAAAGCGGTAGGAATTGCAGCCAAGAGCTTTCACTAAATCAATGTCAGCCTTATATTCCAGAAATGAATTGCATGCTATGCCGGATCTTTCTAGATTCTTTTTGATTTCCCAATCCCACCAATTATTCAAATGATTATTACCTTCATTTTGATGCGAGGCAGTTGCAACTCCAAATAAAAAATTATTATTCATAAGTTATTATAAATAATATAACAAAAGATAGGTTAAAAACCGGAGTAAAACAACAACCTAAAAATGTTTTATAATAAAATGTGCCAGCATCTTTAGTTGAAAATTAACGATTCAGCTGATCGTAAAACGCTTGTAGAGCATCATACTCATTAATTAACTTTTCAGGGTTTTCTTCAGTAATCAACTTTGATATCAAAGTATAATCAACTTTCGTTTTTTCCTTTAGATTTTCAAAAAAATTGATTGAGACCCTAATATTGTCTCTGACTTCAACTTTGACACGACGTTCAAGCATCGCTATATCTTTGATCTTTAGAAGATCTGTAACCATTTTTTTATATTCTGCACTGGAAAGCATGTCTCTTAATTGAAATCCAATAAGAGCAGATAGAAAGACAAATGCTATCCGTTGGTTTTGTGAATATTCCTTAGATGTGTCTTCATGAGTTTTTTCTTGAAATTTTTTCAATATTGCCAAGATTTCATGAAAATCTTTTGAGGTAATCTTCAATACTAGAACAGATTTGTTCAGAATTGTAAAGATCTGATCAAAGAGATCAAACTTGTAAAACTCCCTGTAAGTCGGTATGAAGTAAAAAGGCTGAGGGTGTTCCTTAGGAACTTTTGGAGGCAAGTAGACACGTCCCAATTCAGCTCCAAAAGTGCTGAAGATATCTTCAAATATACCCAATGACAGTATCCAAAACTGTATAACAGGTGTGGTAACTTCTGTATAAAGGCGAACAAATCTCTCCAAAAAAGCATTACAATCTGTCGACGCATTGGTTTCATACATGATTGAGCCTTGAATAGAAAGGCTTATCGTTATCGGTTCGACAACAAACCGATAACCTATATCCATCTTTTGCAAAGAGAAGCTCAGAGGTAGGGAGGAAAAAGACTCATTTAGAACGTCCAGGAATTTGTTTCTATAAATTCTTACGGGTAAGAAGCCGACTTCCTTTGTGAGCAGATCCAAAAGAGGAGTCAGCAAACGTATGAGCTCATCCATTTCTAACTTTTCTTCAATTGCAAGCCTGCATATCTCTTTGAGTTTTTCAAATAAACTCTTGTGAAATTCTTCATCAGAGATTGTTTCATCCTCAAAAAACTCAGTGACAAGTAACAATAAACAAGCTAGAATCTTAGGAATCGTCATTTCGCAAGAACGCTAAATATATCAAATAATAATAATTTAAACCCATCAATTTTTTTAGCCTTTCCCCCCCTCCCATTGACATATAAAAAATTTACTCGCAATTGGAGTTATTTTTGTGCCAATCTTTTTCGTGAAATCAATAAATTTTTTATAAGCTCTCTTTTCTTTATTCACAATTGGTTGTTTTGTTATCATCGCTGCTTGTTCATATAATATGCAAAAATACCGGTGTTCCCCGCTCCCCTTTGGCGGCGTTGGCGGATAATACGGCAGTAATACCGTCCCTTTTTGGACTTTATCGCCCGGAATATTATAAATACACTGGTGAATATGGGGTCCAGTGGGTGCATCAGGATCAACAATTATAAACGTATAATATTTATCATTTTTCTGTTTATTTGAAAACATTTCACTGTAATGAATTTTTGGTTCATTCTGAACAGAAAATAGAGGCATATGCACTCCATCTTGAATAGAATTATTCCCAAACATAACATAAAAAAATTTAGCCCAATTCATGAATCTTTAAGAGATTTTTTTCTTGGAGTTGCCGCTGGCTTTTTCGCCGCTGCCGCAGCAGTCGCAGCAGTCTTTTTATCGGCTTTTATTTTAGCCAATCTCTGTAAGACTTTTTCACCAACATTCAATATTTCATCTCGGAAATCTTGGACTTCTTCTTTTTTATCTTCGACTTTCTTTTTAATCGTTTCAATGCCTATGGGCTCTAATTTTTTCTTGACTGGTTTTAAACTCATAAATTCATTGGCTAAATCGTCTTTTCCCCTCTTCGTGAAAAAAATGGTGATCAATTGCGTCCCACTCAATTTATTTTCGTAGGTTTGCACAATTTCTCCAATTAATAGTCTTTCGGCTTCCGCCTCTCGAAGGGCAATACGTTTGTCCTCAATTTCTTTCTCGTTTTTCCCTTTTTCTTTCATTTTCTCTAATATTTTCTCATCCATCCAATTCGCCCTATATCCATCTAATTGCTCCAATTCAAGAGCAAATAATTGAATGCAAGGCGTCTTTATTTGATGTTCTAAATAATACATAAAATCGGGCTTGCATTTCCCAGGGTTTTCTTTAATATATTGTGGATGTTCCACCTTATCACCCTGTAATAATTTCTCGCCTCTTTTTACATCTTTATGTATAAATACATAAGGGATTCGATCATTTGATTGGGGCTTATTACCAGGGTCTCTTTGCGCCATTCTGTCCGCCAATGCGGCATGAGCAATGCTCGCCCGATTAGCGTATTCGGCACGCAAGGTTTTCGTGATAACTAGGTCCGACATATCCGCGGAACCAGTCAATAATTCATTGACTTTGTCCTTGAAAAAGCGCTCGGCTTTCTTGATATCTCGGTCGTTCAAAATAATTTTAATAATGCCACCATATATGATCTTTGTAAGCTGGCAATTATCGCGCCTTTTAAGAACAATGCCCATACTATTCTCTTTGAATTTATGGGGATCATGCTCATATTTATTGGCGACATAGCGCTTCTTAGCCAATTGAATAAATGGGTAAAATGTTTTCTCATACTCCAACTCCTGAGGTTTCTTCAGTAGACCAGTAATATAATCTCCACATTCCATCGCCAACTCAATCGACTTTTTCAGCGCATCTACGCCCTCTAGACGTAAACCCAGCTCATTCTCCCAATATTTGTGGAATGAGAGAAAAACTGAGTCCGTGTTTTTCACTGTAATTGAACCAACACCGGAATTAAATAATCCCACGGATGTCTCAATATCATAAACGAAAATATCATCCGAGCATAGCCCCAAATCAATAATCTTTTTGATCATATTGGGATTTTCCGCTGAAAATCCTTTTCTTATATAGTATAAATTTGGGTTTTCTGCACAATTTTCTACAGATATTTCTGAATATCCAATACTTTTTGCAATATAATAAACACCTTGCGCGGCTATTTTACCCCGAACTTTTATTTCAAAGTTCTCAAGATTATACTTGCAAACAACTTTAAAAAAAGTTTTTCTTATTTCAAAATGTGAATTCAAAATAGATTCCGGAATAGGGGATGAATAGTCCCAATTAATTGGAATTAACACTCTGTTCTCTTTTTGGGGAAATTCCACTGGAAATCCGTGCATAAGCGCAGTCTCTCCAATGGCACATTCACCGGCTTTAATAATTTCACCATTTTGGTTTATTAGTGAATGATCCTCGGTCACATCCACGCAACCCTGATGAGTATTCACTCTGTAAATTCTCTTTTGGGTTTTGTGTCTGATAACTCGATGAATTGTAGCCCATTTATCTTTTACCCAAATTTCCAAATCACAGGGAGCCTGTTGTTTTTCTCTTCGGTTAGATTCACCAGCCTTAAATCCATCATAGGCGGACCATTCTTGCGACAGTTGTTCGATTGTTTTGATAACAACTGCGCCATTCTTGTTGCGTAATAAGAGGGGTGTATCTCCAGTAACTGAATCGCCATAAACGGCAACAGCACCGGGATATTTTGATTCAGCACTGTCTTTCGCAATCTGCAGCATTTTGCGCCCCGTTGCTGTTGTACTGCTCGCCAATTCCTTGAAATAAATGGGCGAAGTTGGCGCCCCAACCTGTCCATAGAGGGAGTTTGCGGTGATCTTGTAGGCTAATTGTAAGCCATCCAACACTTTCTGCTGGAATTCATTGTATTTGTCCTCATATTTGACGACATCTTTTTTCAATAATTTCATGGCTTTCTGTTTGTATTCCGCAATATGGTAATATTCCGGGTCTTCATCGGGCTTTTTCAGGAAATCACCGTCAATTTGGCGTCCGTCCTTCATGTGAAAGACTTTGTAGAACGCGGATGCTCTGGTGACTCTTCTTGCCCATAGTAGATCCTGCAGAATTCGCGGGATAACGGACTTCTGCTCGCCTTTGTCCACGAAACAACACAGTGTTTTGCCCAGAATTTTCTTCCCAGCTGCCGTTTTTTCGTATTCATAGCCGGTCTCGTCCAATTTCTTGGTTAAGTCTTCATAATATCCTTCGTAATTGACGGATTCAATGTAGTTGGTCTTATACCCCATTTCTTTGAAGTATCTGTCCAATTTTTTTGTGGAACTTGGATCGTCATTCGCCCTGTATTCGGGCAAACTATACCATCCGGGCTTTTCACTCTGCATATTCACAATATTCCCGCTGTTATCATATACTTTGTAGAATACGATGCTGTCATGACTAATGTTTTCACTAATCATACTGCTGGGATATAGTGATGCGTAGTCCAGAACGCTAATAGGTGTCATATAAATACCAGGTGTCGCCACTAAAACGACGGCACCTTCATATCCTTTGTCTTCTTCTTTGCCTTTCCGCTGGAGCTTTAGTAAAAATCCTTCCAATCGCGCCTGACGGGCTACCAGCGAATAAATTTTCACGCCTTGACCACGCAAGAAGAGCCAATAAAGCGGAACATGGCAAACATTGCCCATACCAACATTATTCGTAAGGATTTCCAATTTGTTGGTCAGCCGATTACAAAGCTCACAATCTTGTATGCAATACACGGCAATATCTTTGATATTTTGGGATCCACCTGCCTTATATTTGGCAAATAGTTCTTTTGGTCCAAGGTCAACCTTGTTGGAGCCCAGGAAATGTTCGGCGACAAAATCCAATTTATACATATCGAGTTTATAGTCGCGTTGAACGACTTTCATAATGTCGAATTGAATGCGCCCCTCCATTTCCAATATATAGAAGAAGTTTTGCCCAAGGGCGCTACTCTGTAGGCTTTTTTCTACAAGAGCGGAGGTCCGCTCTTTATTCCGCCCAAGTTGGCAGAATGCATCCTGGATGCCCAATAACTGCGCGCGTTCGAACATATATTTCATATCAAACCCCCAAATATTGTATCCAGTGATCACATCGGGGTCCAATCGCTGGATAAAATTTGTCCAAGCCATCAAAACCTCTTCTTCAGTTTCATAAGATTCCACCATTGCGCCCTCAATTTCGTCGGATTTCCCAAATGTAATAATATGGCGCAAGAAGCAGTCTTTTTTCCCGTGATAATGACAAGTGGTTCCAATTTGAATAATACAGTCATTTGGGCGGTCCGCTTTTGGAAAGCTACCGTCTTCACTGACGCATTCAATATCAAAACTTGCGACCACCATGGGTCCAATATCGGGGATATTCACTGGCTCAATTGTGCGCCAATTTGCGTGAAATTCGTATTGAGTGCGGTATTCTCTGCCAGTTTTGGGGACAACGTCGTATTTTCCGGCGGGAAGTTTGATCCAGCCCACTGGAAGAACACTTTGAATGTGGCAAAGCCGCAGCAGAGGGTCAATATTACTTTCGTATAATTGATAGTAAAGGGGCTTTGTGTGAATAGTCCCGACTTTCAGGGGTTCATTGAAAAGGCGGGAATAAGCCCGCATGGCTCCAATACTGCGGAACCGAAACCGGATAAATTGAATGGGCTTGTCATTTGTAAATCCATAGAATTCCTTGCGCTCGAGAATTTCTTTTGCAACAATGGAATCCTTGTAATCAATTGTTTTTGACCACACTTTGAATTTTATTTCGGAGTGCAGCGAATTCAGCATTTTTTTCGTAAATTTGCCCTGTAATTCATAGGGTACTCTTATGTAGAAATAGGGCTCGTAATCTTCTAGAACAACGGCGACACTCTCGGAGTGCTGCGTTATTCCATAGACAACGACTTTATATTTGCCATCTTCTTGCAATTTGTCTGGTTGGCTGTCATCGTCATTGTCGAATTCATCTGAAATAACGTCTTCGCCAATCCATTCCACTGCTTGGAATATGAAGTCTTGCTTGTTTGAATATTTTTTTGGTATATTTCTGAAAATTTCCATTTTGTTTTACTGGTTTGTTATTAGTATTATTCGGGTAATTTTAAATTCAATTTTTTGGGGGGGGGCAGATAAAAAAATTGATGATAAAATAAATAAAATTTTATGTTATTCCCCAGAAGTCTAGTATGAACCAGTTATCCCTTGATCAAACAATCCTGGAAGTCGTTGGTAAACCGCATCCATATTGGACACCCGAACTTTATGAAGAGTATTCATCAAAACTGCATAAAATCAAAAAAAAACGCAAAACAAAAGAATGTTATACACAAAAACATTGGTTTCGACATTCAGATGACGACATGTCTAGATGGTTGAAAGAACTAAAAAGATATCTTGGATATTCTGGTATTGATATTCAAGTGTATCGATGGTGTTTTGCGACTCTTTTAGAGGACCCAGGATTCTGTTGGCATCTCCTCAATTGTCTCGCAGCATTCTACAAACATCAGATGCATATATCTATCATCGAATGCATTAACATCATGATTGATGCATTCCTTGTATATGAGTCCGGTTGTGATGAATATGACCGTGACTCCGATGGTAATAGCGAATGGCAATACCGGACACTATGTTGTGCTAATCTGAATATTCCATTTGCAGCATTATGTATGTTTATGAATGATCCGGTGCAATACCACTTCATGTCTGATGATTTGGGAAAAATCCTTATTCGAAGAATACGAAGCTTTTATCGGAAGACGGATCGCCCAGGTGTTTTTTCATCATTGAGTTTTGATTCGCTTGGAATTCCAACCTATCACGAGTCAAGTGGAATCTCTTTGGTTGATCTGATTCGTCCATCTGGAAGAATTGCGTATCCAATTGAATCGGTCTTTTCCATAAATCCCCAGTACAAAAAGTTCGGAGAAGTCTTCAAGAATCTAATTTATTCGGGATCATTCATGGATCCAGTCCATTTCTTTAAAAGAGCATTTGGCTATTTGGGTGGTGGCAATCCGGTCCAGAATCTCATAGTTTTACGAACAATCTTGAGAAATCAGTGCAAAGATGTCGCTTTTACGCAAGGCGAATTATCATTGGTGATCATGCAATTCCTGAGAGCTTTTCCAAACTCAACAACGGGTGTATCTTTTATGGGGTTTCTACTTCAGACTTTCTTGAGGTCTTGTGAGAAATCATTGAGGCTGAAAAGTCGATTTTGTCCACCCTCATCAAGCCCATTACCAATGGGTTGCGATCAACTTCCTTTTGATGCTCATGTTGTGAAAAGAATCAAAATAATTGGATTTTTAAAGGTTATGTCCTCAAAATCAGTATTGATCTCAAACCAAGGATCATATTTGATCATGAAGCGTGTATTGAGCGGTCTTTTATTGTAACCAATTGAATTATTTTTTATTTTATAAAAGTTTGTTTCATTTTTATTTTTGATCAATTTAATGTGCAAATGAGTTAAGAATGTAGTCTAACAAGTAAAAACTTTGAGAGAACTTTGGAGCACTTGTGGTATTTTTTTGCATTAATTTTTTTGAAGTGGGTGAAAAAAATGATTCTAAATTTTTATTATTTTTTATAAATTCCCAGAGCTTCAAGATGGCAGACGTTTTTATTCAATGTTCAGGATGCAAAGAAAGTAGAATCAATATTGAAGAAAGATACTTTTTTGTGATGGATTGTGACTGTGCAATTGGTTCGCCTTTTTGCAATAATTGTTTTGATCATTTTCATCGGCTTCGATTTCCTCTAAGAATAACCTGTCAGTGGTGTTCGAAGTCTGGACTAATTAGAATTAGACCTAAATTCACATTTTACGATATATTCCGATTTTGGAAATATTTGCAAACAAAACCACTTTTTGTCAGGATTTCATCAGACTGGGGCGTATTTTCAAGATATTACCGCGACGATTTTTTGAATTTGAATTCCCACAATTTGCAAAAAATTAAGATGATGTATGCTCTTCACCAGATGTTCTTCTTATCTCAGATGAATCCCGCTGTTGGTCCATCCACAAGGATTCAATTTATTTGCAATCCTTGGCGAGAGAATCCACAACCTCAATTTATTTTGAAAATGCTTCGGATCAATTTGGCAAGAAAACTGGTTTGCAAGCTTTTTGCGACTTGTACAAGAAAGATTCAGTTGCAAAGTCAAAAAATAATGCAGAGACTCCTATCACATTTAAGACGGATTTAGCTAAAAAAAGCATTTTATATTATAATATTATTTACTATAAATATAGATGGGAGTGTCAGGCTTACTCCGTGATATCTTAAAACGTTACCCTTCCATTCATCTACCAGCCCCTCATCCCAATATAAAAATAGACTACCTTTTCATCGATTTCAATGCATTTATATACAATACAATCCACGCATTCCCAAAAGATGTTGTGTATGATTTCACCAAAAATAAAGACACTGCCGCATACGAAAAAGAATTAGTAAAATTAGTCATTAAGAACACATTAGAGCTAGTCAATAAGGTTTGCAAGCCATCCAAACTACTCTATATTGCAATTGATGGTCCACCGCCTATGGCGAAAATGGTGCAACAAAGAGAGCGCCGCTATAAAACCCCCTATTTGGAGCAGCTCTTTAAAAAAAATGACCCCACTAAAATCATCGAAGGAGCGAAATATGATACAACCCGTGTTACACCAGGCACCTATCTCATGAGCCTATTAAACAAGGAATTCACAAAAATAGTAAATGCGGGGAAGTTCGGTAAAATAGCGGTTGTATTTGATGGCAGTAATATCCCCGGTGAAGCCGAACATAAATATCTTAAAATCATTGAAGAAATTGATGCATCCCCCGATGATAAATTTGTGATCATATCAGGTGATGGTGATGCAATCCTTCTTTCACTCAGGTTCCCCAATAAATCAGTGTATATTATGCAAAGTGTTCCCAATTCAGCCCTAGAAGATTTATACCCCGCTGAACAACAATTTGCTTATTTGGACATAAAACGTTTTATTGATTCTGTCTATGATTTCTATGAGGGCAGCCCACAAAAAGGTGGGAAAATGAAGCTGTCCAATGCAGAGAAGAAATTAATAGAACAGTTCAAAGCCCCCAAGTCCACCCCAGTCAACTCCAATCTCAGTAACAAAAAGAAAAAGGATTTCCTCATAGACTACGTTTTTATGAGCTTTCTAGAAGGAAATGATTTTGCCAAGCCCATATATTTCCTCAAATATAGTACAGACAATATGCGAACCCCTCTGGGAATCTACAGATTCCAGAGAAAATTTAATCCCAATTATCGCCTTATTAGCTTCAAGAATGGGCAAGCTTATATTAATCAGCAAAATTTCGCCGCAATCATAAAACGTTTGGCTACAATTGAAGAAGAAAAGATCGCCGAAGTAAAGCAGAGATTGGAGAAGAAAATATCCAGCCCCCCCTTTGTTAGAAACAAGAATAAAAATAAACCTCCCTCATTGGAGCACAAAATGTTCACCAACCAGGACCACATTTTACACGCCGATTTTGTCAAACAATATGATTTCCTCTTCAATAATAAATCCTTCGCCGAATTCAAGAATAAATATTACGAGTATTTCTGGAATGAGGCGCCAACCCCGGAAAATATCGCCGCAATTTGTAAAAATTACCTCGACATTCTCCTCTTCAATATCCGCTATTATTATGGAACTGGGCTCTCTTGGACCCTCAATTATCACGCAGTTGCTGCCCCATTGCCCTCTGATCTCGCCACTTTTCTCCAGAAGAACCCCAAATACTATGATGAGCTCCACTTTGAAGAGGGTGAGCCAGTGCATCCTCTGGTCCTTCTCGCCTATGTTATGCCCCCTTCAAGTATGAAAGAAGGTATCCTCCCCAAAGCCTACCGTGATGCCCTACTAAAAAAATACCCAGAGTATTTCCCAGAAAAAATAGACCTTAAGCTTTTAGTGCCAGGAGGTAAGCTTATTTATGCAGAACCCTACCTTCCTTCCCCACCTATTTCCATATTAAAGGAAGTCCTGGAAACCATCAAACTGACAAAATTGGAGAAAGAACGGAATGAACTGATCTCTGAACCAATTGTATATATCCCAAAATAATTTTCTATAAAGATGATAAAAGAGTATGTCTTTTATCAATAAAAATCCCTATTTCCCGGATCTTATCCGCGCCGAATTGGAAAAAGCCGGGCTGAAAGAAATTGGCGATGATACTGAATCTGCCTCGAAAATCCATTACTGTGACATTAGCTATGGAAAGCGGAATCACCCAAGCACCAAAAAATGCGAAATAGTCAACCAGCTGCAGGAAGTCAATATTTTAGGCAATAAGAAAATGCAATATGATAACCACCTTAAATACTACAAAACGCGCCCTGATTATATCCCAATGACCGCTTCTTTTAGGCGTGAAAATATCGACACTGTCCAAGGTCTCTTCGAAGGCACTAAAAAATTCATCCTCAAACCGGAGAATTCGTTGTCCAGAAGAGGGGTCGCCATTGTCCGCAATCATTTAGAATTAATCCAGCACCTCGGCAATTTCCCAAATCACGATGCATGGATCATTCAGGAATATATAGATAATCCTCTCTTATTCAATGACAAGAAATTCCACTTCCGGGTCTATGTGGTCTACCTCCAAACATCGGAGTATCAAGCCGCCTATCTCGGAAAAAAAGGCTTCATTTACACGGCAAATAAGCAATTTCGCCCGGACACTATTGACAGTGATGTGGTCCTGAGTGGTGAAAACGCCGAGGAAAATGTTTTCTACACGCCGGAGGATTTTGTAGATAAATTCGGCAAAAATGTGTGGGACAACAAAATTGTCCCCCAGTTCGTTAAAATCGCCAGAGAAACCATGCGGTCCGCATTGGAACACCTCCAATGTCCTGCACTCCAGCAAAAATGTTTCAAAATATTGGGCTACGATATTTTAATTGACAAAGACTATAAATGCTATTTGGCAGAAATTAATGCCCGCAATGTGAGCTATAAATATCCCAATGAGGAATTCCGCGAGTCATTCTATAAAAATATCCTGAAATTGGTGCGCTCCAATACGTCCTTGTCGAATCAAGAACTCCGCGCCCAGGGGCTTCCATATGAGAGGATTTTATTCCAGAATGACGGCAATGTCATAGAGGGGTTCAATGGAGAAATTAAAGTCTACGAGCCGATCCAGCCGACTACTTTTAACCCATTCTTCTGGAAATTTATTTTCCCATTTATTCTGGTGGTTCTGATTATTTTGGCATTTCTACTTCGAAAACAAGGTTAATTTCGTCAAAATTCTTCCTGAGATCTTCTTTTACAAAGCGTCCCAATCGTGTGGATTCCAAATTATCCACATCCTGCTTCACTAATAACTCCTTATAAATATAGAATTTGAATTCATGGGCTTGGTCCCTAAGTAAAATATCGATCTGATTAATGGCGCCAACCCGAGCAATAAGTTCTAAAAGTTTCCCAGTGGAAGTAAGATTCACAAAGTAGCAATGAAGCCCATTATTATAGCCTTTCTTGTTTAGAATCCGGTGGAAATCTGGATTATCAGTCTTTTGCGCCATCATTCGCAAAATTCCAAAAAAGAGGATGTCCCAATTCTCAGGAATATTTTTCTCTAAGATCCCCTCCAATTCCACTAAAAAATTCTCCGGAATTGTCACATCGTCTTCGAAAATCATGGTGTATTGGAGTCGATTATCCCAAATATGCTTCCAGAGATTTGTATGCGATTTATATACAGCAATATTGGATATTTGACCAGCGATTTTACTTTCGACCTCAGGCATAACATATTCACTATCGTAATACCCTACTGAATAGTCAAGATAATGGACGGCATCTCTACGAATAAGAGGGATATTATCACCATAATTTTCGCAACATTTTGCCCATTGGTTGATCATTCTATCATTTTTAAGTTGATCTTTTTTGCAATTGATGTAAAAAAAGTTGATTTCTTTTATTCTCATTTTCAATAATATTATATTCTAATAAATATAAATCATGGTTTTAACTTATGTTTTATCTGGGTTTGTGATTCTCCTAATTATTCTGCTAATCATTCAGAATTATCGCAGGAACGTTGCCTATGTTATTTCCAATATTGATAATCAAAAATATTTAGTTTACAATCTAAAATATAAAGAATTAGCGGCGAATACTTTAGCCTATGTTCGAACCAATTTACAGCGAATGTGTGATACATTGGAGAAGAAATATCCCAAAGATGAGAGAGTCATTCGTATGGTATCAAAATTTGATCCAGAAGCCATTGTAGAAAATGACCCCACCAGTAAAAATACATCCTATAGTATCAATAAAGGTGAAAAAATAGTTCTCTGTTTACGTTCGAAAGATGGGCAAAATCGTATTGTAAAAAAGAATATAATAATGTTCGTGGCTTTGCATGAAATGGCGCATATTATGACTCTTAGTGTGGGGCATACTAAAGAATTCTGGGATAATTTTGAATTTTTACTAAGGGAGGCATCCAAAATGGGAATTTATGAAGAGATTGATTTTAATAGTGCACCTCATACCTATTGCGGTGTTCGAATAACGGACACTCCCACTAATCGATAACTGATAAAATAAAAAATATAAATAAATATTAGATGACATCTAATATTTGTGGCTCTTCTGAAACATATGAAAATGAAATATTTAAAATTGTTAGAGTAAATCGTCTAAAGAAAAATTTAATCACATATATTTTCGTGGGAAACCAGGACAAAGAAATCAAAACAATTCTGACACATTTAGAAAATGATGAAAAACTGACAGAGAAAGACCATTCTGTTTTGAAAATCCATTTTAAATCGCAATATCCGCTACTAATTAAGCATAAAACGAAAATAATTAAATTTATCTATCATGGTATCTATTTTGACGATACTATTCAGAATATTCGTAGAAAAATATTCTCTTTTTTGAGCACAGAGAAGGACATTTTACCGGAGCAAAATCAAGAATTATGGGTCAAAATGAATGGAAAATATTTCTGGATTCTGGGACCAACTTGGACAAATATACAAATAGAACCCTCTATTCTTCAGCCGGCTATTTTGCCAGACTTCAAGACATTTGTTGCCAAAGACGGTAAATTAATATTGAAAGAGCAAATCAAAAATATTAATGATCAGACCCTATTTGACGCCACAAATGGACTACGATTCGAGGATCATGAAATATATATGAATATGCTGGAGGATGATTTGGAATTTTTGAAAGAGAAAGGAATAAAGATAGATAAGATACTGATTGATGGATATTTCCAAAAATATTTCCCATATGGAATAATAGAATACGACAAAGCAGCACTTCTTAAAGAAATGGAAAAATTGCGGATTGTTATGCGGGCAGAAGACCGACTTATTCAATTTGTGGAAACTATTCCAGTAGATGAATCAATCTTCAGTGGTTGCAAAATTATTCAGGTGTTAGTGCATATTACGAACCCCTATGAACACGAATTTATTGATCTCCTGAAAATTTTTAATTTATTCTCATTGGACGAAAAGACCCCATTTATGCGCTATAAAGACATGGAATGGGCGGCTCCATTATATATATTTTACAAGCCACTAGTTGACAATAAGATGATTTCTGAAAAACAGATGAGAGACTGGATATCCGCCACGAAGAAGGTGAAAGATGCAACGGAACATGTTATAAAAGAGATTCAGTATAGTGTTCGTGGTCTGACAATAAAGCGCTATATTTATACAATTGATGGCGAGCCGAAATATGCCACAATCAATATTCACCGAAATGGAAATATGGAAGTTAGGATCGCGTTTAAGGAGAAACATCATGCCAGTTTGCGTGATGTTTACAATGCCCTGAAAGACATAGGCAAGTTGATCTCCAAAATTAATGAAATAGATTATCGCTTCAGACAGCAAAAAATTCCCCCCAATGTGAAACTAGTTGAGCCAGATGTATCCTTCGATGATGCAAAAAATTTAATCGAATTCCACGGGAAATATACGCGCCTTATTTTGATTGATGCGATAAATGGAGTCTCTATCCCGGAGGACTTTAATTATCGTGAAATGAACAAGTTTGCCAATAAATACTTTACGCCATTTGTCAGCCCAGTTCTATCCAAGAAAGACTATGAAAGGAACGAATTGCTAATGAAATTTAAGAGGGTATCATATTACAGTAAAATGAACATTGAGTATGAATTTATCCATAAGACGATTATGCAAAATCCCAATATCCCGAGGAAAAATATTATCCAATTGCTGCGTGATAATTATTATCCAGATAAACTTGAAGAGGCGATCCGTGTATATCAGAGCTGGGAGAAAAAATATGGTTATTATGGGAGCCAGGGTGTAAAAGGGGCGCGCCAGACCGGCGTGGAAATAAAAATAAAACACGGAAAAATTCACTTCAATAGTTGCAAAAATATCATGCAACTCACCAATTCAAGTGTATTCATCGCCAAATTCTTGAATATATTTTTTAATCAATCAAAATTTCTGAAGAAGTCCAATGTCAAGGATGTTTTCTCTGATGAATTGGCAAAAATTCAGGATGAAACGAATAATTCCAATATTAATATAAATGCTATAAATATTACAAACAAGGCGTATCTTAATTATGACTATAATAATACACTGGGGAATATTTATGGCGATGATGAGTATATTGACTCATCCGGGATTGTTGCGAATATAAACGAAGAGGAGAATGAGAATAATGCTACTGCCCCAAATAAGAATAATAAATTCGACTTTGATCGCGCCAAATATTTGGCGACTGATGAGGAAATTGACCGCAATATTCGCATGCAGTGCGAAGATAAAGATTTGAAGAAAGATGTTTGCCAGGATTTCTGCGAGGATGAATTCTATGCTCTGCGTCGATTGCAAAAATACGATAATCCAGTCTTCCGGTTTCGTTCGGACCCCAAATTTGATAATTTTGCCCGTCAGTGTCAGCCCCAAGAGAGGCAGCCGCTTGTTATGCGCTTTGATCCCTCACAAAACCCCAATGTGGACCCAAAGTCATACGCCAACGCCGTCAAATATGGTTCCTCTCCGGATCGCCAGAATTGGTATATGTGTGCCCAAGTATGGTGTCCCTATGAGGAAATCCCGATTCTCTATGACACCATCAAAGATAAAATTATCAAACGTCAAATTTCACGCAAAGGTGATTGTTTAACTGCAAAATGCCCAAGCTGTTTAAAGCAAAATAAAACTACTTGGCTTAGGATCGTAGAAAACAGTAAATTCCATCCCTATTTGGGTTTTATAGACGATAGTAACCATCCCAATCATTTGTGCATGCCCTGCTGCTACAGGAAGCCCATGGACAATCCAAAGGCGAAAGGCTATTCCAAATTTATGAAGTGCTTGGGAAAGAATGTGGATGCATCGGTAGAGGGTGAAAGTGCTGACTATATTATGGGACGTGATAAGATTCCACTGACAAAAGGGCGCTATGGGCTGCTCCCCGTGAATTTGGCGAAATTATTTAAATCAAGGTGTGACACCGGGAAAATGCAGGCAAACACGACCTGTTTTCTGCGTTTTGGTGTGAAAGATGATATTAACCAATCTTTTCTGCAGGCAATTACGGGTATTGTGGATACTGTCCAGCCAATGACGCTGACTGTTCTTAAAAAATATTTGTTCGAGACGAAGCTGACAAAGCGCCTATTTCTGAGTTTGAGCCATGGTGAGCTGGCTGTGCTATTTGACAACAAAAAAGAGGATCCCTATGAAAACTATAAGAAATACATGATGTCCGACACGCAGAAAATAACGGAGGAATATTTGTGGGATTTCCTGCAACGCCCTGGAGTATTGGACAAAGATGGGTTGAATATTTATATTATGACATCGCGCTCACTTTTATGCCCGAAGGGCTTCCAAGTTAGCCAATTCTACGGGCAATCCAGAAAATCCATATTACTATTCACGGATGGGCGGTATTATGAGCCAATTTTCATGGCGATTAATCAGAATGGATCTATGAAGACCCCAGTCACCTTCTTTGAGTTGAACAATCCCAATATAATGCAATTGGCGAATATTGCCCAGACGAATTGTATGATGAAGGACATAGTGGATTGGAATAAAATAAGGAAAACATCTCTGGGTGAGAAATATTTTGAATTGACGGCACCAATATTGGCAGTGGAGCTGATGAGGAAGATACCAATTATGGGGCAATTAAAGGACTCCTATAATAAAATATACGCACTAATTAGCCAGAATGGCTTTCAACTTCCTATTCAGCCCCAGGGGGAAATAATAGAATTGGATGTGATTGAGAATTGGAAGCCGAAGAAATTGGCAGAAACTATAAAATATTATGAGATCATATCCGAAAAATACGAGTTGCCTTATAAACCTAAAAAAATATTTAAAAGCCCACAGGGCAAAATTGTAGCCATCCAATTGGCGGATAATTCTATTGTTCCAACACAGGAAGATGAGCACTCTTCTGCCACTGCGAAACTCCTGGAAGCCAATAACAGATATTATTACAATGTGAACAATCATTTAGCAAAGGGAAATAAGACCTTGGATGAGCGGGCAAGGACTACATTATTTATAATCTATATCCAGGAATCTTATGATCGATTACGCATGGAGCTCGCCCGCAAATTACAGAAGAGTTCAGAAAAAGCAAAAATATTGTCGTTAATTGAGGACAAAAAGATGCCCATTTTATTGAAAAGGGAGTATATGAAGACGTTATTGGGCAAACTGTGTAAAACATTTGTGACTCAAATGGTGAAATTACCATTTTCAATCGACACATATGTGAAGCCGACCCTTAGAAAACCCTGTTCAACTGAGAAGAAGTGTGAGAAGAATCCCCATTGCCATTTTCAGGGGGGTGAGTGTAAGCTCATAATTCTAGAAAAGAACCCAGTGGATAACACCAATATTTTTGAATTCTTCATGGAGCGTCTTTCTGATGAAATATTACGGAATCGCCTGCTCAGGGACGAAATATTGGAGGATAAATTGGATGAATTGATCGATAAATCTGTGGAAAAGAGGAACGATGAAATTATCATTGATGGGGCGAAAGATCTTTTTGCCCAAGTAGCTGAGCTATATAAGCCAAAGAAGGAGTTTTATTTGAGAGAGGAAAATATGTATTCCACGACGACACCTGATTATCGATTATCGGGGGTAAACAAGGATAAATATTTGATTCAATCACAGGCAATCACAATGGATAGCACAAAATTTGCTGTTTTGCCCTCTTATTGGAAAACAATTTTGGGAAATAAATTCCGCTTTTATGACGCCAAAATTGAGCATAACTCTCTGTATTATGCTCTTCTGCGAATTAGCCAAATAATTCAGCCAGAAATTAAAAATATTATTGATCTGAAGAAGTTGGAGATTAATAAAGCGGAACATGTTTCCATAGAGGATATCAACAATGACTATTATTTCCGGGATATCCACCCAGAAATTATGGACGGAATAAACCGTATTATTGCAATATTCAAATCAATCAGGCGTTCCCAATATAAGACTGTGAATACAATGACGCAATTGAAGGAATTTATAATGAGTTATGAATACCCAGCGAATGAAGTGGACGTATTTTTGCTGGCGCTGGGATTGGGCGTGAATATTGTTGTGCTGGAGAAAAGAATAACGAAGAAGAATACAAAGGGCTTCTATGTTTTTGCGCCACATAAGAAGAAAGATTTTATTATGTTGTTTAATCAATCAAAATTAGAGGAAAATAATTATAATATTGTGGGGAAACAGAATAATTATTTATTCAAATTAAAGGATTTACCGGAGGTCATCCAGAAATTTATGGGCGTAGAAGAAAACCAGAATTCCGGAGATAATGTCCCAAATGGCGCAAATAGTTCAAAGCTTAAGATTGGGAATAAGAAAATGATTAAAATGAAGAAAAAATGATTAATTAAAAATTAGTTTACTAATTATAGCACCGAAAAATGCTCAGTGCTATTTTTAAATCTGTTTGGACGAATTCCCCCGAAGAGGAAGCCCCCAATAAAAACCCAAGTTTCAGTGCCACTAAGTTCCGAAATTATTTTACGGGCGATCCCATCATTGATTATTTGAATGTTTATGGAGAGTCATGTGGCTTCCATAAGGATCACAAATCCGAAAATGCTTACACTGAGCATATTTTGCAAAGAGGACAAGAATTTGAGAAGCACATTATGAAACTTTTGGTTCCAAAACTGAAGAAAATGACATTCGTGGATATTGGCATAGAATACCCTGATGGGTTTGATGAAGCCGGTGTTCATGAGACAATCCGTCAAATGAGGCTCGGAACTGAAGTGATTTACCAGGGATTCCTTTCTGACAAAGAATTGCGCATTTATGGAATCCCCGATTTACTAATTCGAGCGGACAAATTACGCGAATTATTTGATGGATTTTATCCTGAATTTGATGCAATCCTTGATATTCCGACCAGAAAAGGTAAGCTCGTTTTCCCGCATTTATACGTGGTTGTTGACATTAAATTGTCGACCATTGAATTCATGAAGAGCGGAACTATTTCCAGAAAGAAAATGATGAAAGTATACGCCTCCCAATTGTTTGTTTACAATAAGATTCTTGAGAATTTAATGTTTGAACGCACGGAAATTGAGACGCCTTTTTTCCAGCCCAATGTGTTCCTTTTGGGACCTAGGGTGAAAATCGGCGATAGTCTTATTCTCGATGGCAAGCAAAATATCGCCAGAATAAATTTAAACAAGGATTTGGATGTTAGAATCAAAATTGACGGGAAAATGGAGGAAAAGATTTTCTCCAATGAGATGCACAAGGCGCTCAATTGGCTCAAAGAAATGTACGCCAATGGTGATTCTTGGGATATTTTATCTCCAATGCGAGATGAATTGATCCCTAATATGAAAAACAAAGAGGATTACCCTTGGCACGGTGTAAAGTCAATTTTGGCACAAGAGCAGAATATATTTTCTGATCGCCCAGGATTCTCGCATGAGGACAGCATTGCAATTACTCAAAAGAGAAAGACAATTAAAGAACACGTTTCTGAAATTAAGAATCCCAAGAAGAGGCGAGCAATGGAAGTGATGAATGATGTTCGGACCGATAATGAAGCCGATGAAGCTGAAAATCAGATGATCTTTGAGCATCCTGCAATTGCTGAAACCTCTGAAAAGATGAATCTGTATGTGGATTTTGAGTATATTTCAGGTTGTGAGTTCACTTTCGACCCGAATTATCGCAATCATCTTTATTTGATTGGGATGGGCTATGAACTCAATGGAAAATTCAAGTATGAGAATTTCATGGTTGATTCCCTGACGGACGCCGAAGAGAAACGAATTATCAAACACTGGATTTCCAGGATGCGGACTATTTCTCAGAATCGTCAGCCTCAGTTGATCCATTGGTCGAAAGCGGAGCCGGGGAATTTCAGGACTTTGAAAGAAGTTTTGCAAATCCGTGGCACACTGAACTGGCAGGATTTGAAAAATTTATTCGATAATTGCCCGGCATTCCTTAAGGAAAACTGTGGCGTTCTTAAGAATTCAAAACTGAAAACTGTGGCGAAAGCTCTGAAGAAGCGGGGTCACATTAATTCCGATTGGGACGATGAAATGACGAATGGCATGGAGGCAAATATGGTGATCATCAGAGGTGTTCAAGGAAAACTTCCTAGATTCTCTGATTTTGCCGGCATAGACAGCCTAATCTACTACAATATGATTGATTGCGCCACATTATACGAAATTGTGAAATATGTGAAGTCCAAATGCAAAAGTCATTTGACGGAATGATTTTTTAACTTTGTCAAACGACTCTGTCATTTGAAGAGAAGAGATATAAATCTAGATATCTTTTCGAGATATCTAGATTTATTCTTCGTTCGCAAGTTGAATAGATTTTTATTCATTATATTATGACAGCGGAAGAGCAATTAAAAGTATATCATAAAAAACCCTTAATTTTTACAATTGATAATATACTAACACCTGAGGAATGTAGGTTGATAATCGATAAATGTAAGGATAAAATGGAGCGCGCCCAAGTTGGCGTTGGGGACAATAGTAAAGTATCTAAAATAAGAACTGGGAGTAGCTATTTTCTGAAATATTTAGATGACCCCCAACTATTTGAAATATTCAAAAAAATAACCCTACTAATTAAAAAACCGGGGCGAAATTTTGACCCATTCTTCCAGGTGATTCATTACTTTCCGGGGGAAGAATATAAGGTGCATATTGATCCTAGTGCTGATCGAATGAAAAAGGAGGATATTATCCACAGGAAATTTACAGTTCTAATGTATCTCAACAATGTTGATGGAGGGGGTGAAACTGAGTTTCCCAATTTGGACCTTAAAATAGAACCAAAAGAGGGGCGGATGGTATATTTTGAAAATTATATTAAGAAAGAGATTTGTGCGGATAGTTGCCATCGGTCTTTACCTGTGGAACGTGGTGAGAAATGGGCGTTTAATTTGTGGTACCACATCCGCTAGCCCCTTTTTTCTTTAACTACACTTACGTGTAGTTAAAGATAAAGGTGCTAACCCCCAAAACGAAGTCATTTTGTAAAAGGTGCTAACCCCCAAACACCGAGCCTCAAAGGTGTAAAAGGGGCAACCCCAAACGGTGGTCCCGTTTTTGTTATTCATTATTATAAAATAAACCTTCAAGCGTCCAATCTTCAATGATGTATATGAAATATTTAAGAAAAAATTGATGGGTTTATTTTTCAGATTTTATCAATTTTAGGCGCCTAAAAATGCATCGATTCAGTCTGCATTCTACTAAGCTACCCGCTAAGCTACCCCCTACGCAGAACTGTTATTTCATCTTGATGATGCTTTTGGGAACGTCTCAACTCCTATCCGACGGTATGCTATGTCAGCAAGGTTTACTGAGAAGAGGTGAAAAGCTTTTGCCTATGTCTCAAGAGTCTGAAAGATCTCTATGGGAGAAGTATGCAGAACCGACTGCCAATCTCACCCAAAGACAGCGTCGAAAGCTGATGCTATTTCGGCTTCGTGCTTTTCTTTTGGCAAGGCTTCTTGGCAAGCAAAGCTGGCAACATGCAGGAATCATAGTGCAGCCTGATGTGCTCCGTCATTTAATGACAATGGACATTCCCAGGATAAGAATCTCTCCAATTAGGATGCCGGAAAGTCCTGTCAAACAAGCTTGGCAGCTACGAGGGTCTGTCGTTTACGACTCTTCTGGATTTGTCTATAACGGCATGTATCATGACTGGTCGCAATATCATTATGATATCAAAGCGATCACATCGCATTCCAATCAATCTTTGATTGCACTCATGCATTCGGATGGGAATGTGTGGATCGGGAAAATAGGTGACCCGGACAATCTTTTTTGTCTGATTCATTCTTCAGAAAAAGAGGGTGAAAAAGCAACAGCGATTGCATTCCATCCCTTCAGTGAATTTATTGCGGTCGCAACACCGGTGAAAATCAAGGTGTACAAGTTATCTCCTTCTTCTTTAAAGCGCGAATTACACTTCACGGTCTCGTTTTACGAATCGGGATCCTTTTGTCCGAAACCCAGATATTCGGCAGACACTTTGGATTGGAATTCCGATGGAACTTTGCTGACGGCAAGCTCATCCAGTGATCTATCAATGGTATATTTTCTTAACCCAGTGACGATTAAAGTCATTGGTGATTTATTCCATTGTGGGACAAAATTTGGAGTAATACAAGAAGATATGTCGCCAAGTTGCTCTTGTTTCTCAGTAGGTGGTAATCTGGTGATGACGGGTTATCCTAATGGGACATTGGAGACTAGACGCGTTGAGAAAACTCCTAAAGATGGATTGTGTATGATGGGCTTACAAAGAATGAATCAAATTTTGCCTGGAAAAATTGACAATATTGTGTCCTATCCGTATAATCCTTCAGTCTTTGCAATAGGAGTGAGTTGTAGATGGTCGCATTCTTCTGTATTAATTGTGTTGGTTGACCATGATGGGTCCGTCACGATCATTGCAACCATACAGGATGCGAAAATTCCGCATTTCCATGGGGATTGGTTGCTTGTATCGAGTGGAAAAAGAATTCTGTTTCACCACATGAACAGTCGCAACATCCCATGCCTTGTAACGGAATTTCATTTACCGGACAATGGTACGATGCGTGTGGAGATTGATGCATTCTGTGTGAAAACCTCTCCAAATGGCAAAGTCATGCTGTACTATGCACATGATGGAAAATCCAACCTGTGCACAGCGGAAATAACATTAAGCTAAATTTCCTATTGGGCTATGAACAAAATTTATAAAATCTTAATATTTTACTAATAAAATCTACATCTGCAACTAGGGCAAGCATGTGTAAAATTCATTAATTCAATCACATTGTCTTTCATAAATACATGTCCACATTTCAGAATAATCACTTGCGATTGATCATCGAATGGATCGCATGAAATTGCTTCAAATGGCAAATTATCTTTTGTTTTGCTAAATTCTCTAATATACTTCTCAATTTAGACCTAAAAATAGCCGAAGCAGAGGCATATGGTTTATTTTGAGAATTATATTAAAAAAGAGATTTGTGCAGATAGTTGCCATAGATCTTTACACATGGAAAGTGGAGAAAAACGGGCATTTAATTTATTAGCCCATGTTCTATCATCCATAAAAAATTGATAGTTTTATTTTATTAATTTATATGAAATTAGGCTAGATAAATGAATATTCATTTTTTAATTTTTGTATGTCTTGCGGTTGGTCGATGTAATCCACATCTGATGGAAAATCTCGACCCAAGTATTCTCCCACAACACCTTCTACCAATTTTTGGAGATGCAATGCTCAATGAATTCGGCAAGTCCGATAAAATGATACTAGTGATGATTCAACTGAGAAAGTTGATTTTTATCAGGTTTCTTGGTGGTAGGAGAAGTGATAGGATCCGAATTCCACGCTACAAAATGAGG
>Ga0255098_1000118_pt1 | contig 25228 bp, 23 predicted proteins | sample Colum_Atlam_RepC_2_FD_188440 | JGI IMG/M metagenome (GOLD analysis project Ga0255098, IMG submission 188440) | Freshwater microbial communities from Columbia River, Oregon, United States - Colum_Atlam_RepC_8d | ecosystem: Environmental > Aquatic > Freshwater > River | place: USA: Oregon... | reverse complement strand
GCCGCTGAAGCAAAGGCTGCAGCTGAAGCAAAGGCTGCCGCTGAAGCAAAGGCTGCTGCTGAAGCAAGGGCTGCTGCTGAAGCAAGGAATACTCTAGCGCCAAATACCGCATCATTACTCGGTGCAAGATTGGAACGGGCATTTCAAATAATGAATCAGGATCCACAACTGATACTCTCCAGATCTCCTTCTGCTGCTCCTGCTCCTGCTCCTGCTCCTGCTCCTGCTTCTGCTCCTGCTTCTGCTCCTGCTTCTGCTCCTGCTCCTTCTTCTGCTCCTGCTCCTGCTCCTGCTCCTGCTGCTGATACTGCTCGTATGAGTATAATAATTATCAACGTAGTAGGAGGGGGGGGTATCCATCACCATGCACCGAAGAACCACTCAGTTTCAATGCCCCCAATCATACCTGCATCGGCAGCATCCCCATTTGCCCCATGTTCACCAGTATGTGCAATATGCATGGAAGATCTTTCTTGGTCATGTCTGATGCCTCCATGCGGACATGCGTTGCATTCAAGCTGCATGGCTGAAATGTTCAACAAGGGTATTAATAAATGCCCATCCTGTCGAGAAGAAATTGAATCACTTGTGAGCGGAACTCTCGCAGAGAGCCCCAAGGCTTCCGACGATTCTTCGGCTGACGCTGCTCCTGAAAGCCCAAATACTTCCGAGGAATAGCTCCGAACATCCCTATCGATGACGTGCTTTTCAAAAGCAAAAAAAAATTATAATGATAAAAAATTGATGGTCTTTTAACCAAACTTATAGTCTAATTTGCGAGCTATCAGAAGATGACGCTGTTTTATTCAAGTTGCTCATGCCTACTTTGGAAGCAAGCCGGAAAGCATATGCCTGGATGTCCAATGGACTCAAGATGTTCATTTTGTGAAAAATCTCAACAAATTTGCAAAAAATTAGGCAAATGTGCTGGGATTCTCAAAACGCACCCATCTTTTGCTAATGCTGATATAGAACGAGGAAAAGTGAAGGTGCGTCTTGCAAACAAGAAAAAAGACTTGATTGAGGAGCTGACCATCTTGATCAATCAGGGCGCCGTGAATCATGTCTTGCAGCAAAAAATAGATAAATTGAAGGCAGCCTTCAATGCACTTACTTCGAAAAAGCACATGTCTCCTGCTGATCTGGAAGAAGCTGAGAAAATTTTGTTTCAGCTCAGACGGATCTTCGTTACGCAAAAAGCGGCGCATGACAAGAATCTCAAAGAAAAAGAAACTGCTGCACTCGCAGAATGCGATGCCGATGACTTTGCGCTAACACGTTTAGATTAGCGGCGATGGTGACCTTTTTTCCCGTGCTTTTTCCCCTGCTTGCCCTGCTTTTTCCCTTTTCTGTCCTTAAATTGGGGCGATTTCATAACTTCCATTTTTCCAAAACAGGACTCGAATTTCTTTCCAATCTCCAATTTTTTCAAATTCTCAATCATACTTGGCGGGACCTTTGAAACAATTGCATATCCATTTCTCCCAAATATTGACTTCAGTTCACTATAAACCGCAAAATTCGTGGTCGCTCGAACAGAAGCATATAAAGAATCCATTGCCAACATCGCAGTAGTTTTGTCCGGAGGAAAACAATTTACATATCTTTTGTCGCCGACTTTGCGCATTAAATTAACATAGAATCCCTGGATGACTGCCATTAGTATATTTTCATCTCTTCTGTCGGAAACCACTGGTGGGCTATTAACAAAAATATGGGTCGGCTTATTCTCCGGGTGTGTCTCTCTATAGATTTGAATAACTCTGCCGAATCGCCGGTTTATTTGTTTCGCCGCATCGCGGACCTTTTCCAGCCGATTATAACTCAAAAAATTCTCTTTGCACCACTCCTTCGCATCCCCCTTCTTCTCTTTCAAAACTCTTCCTGTCCTACGATTCGTCGTATCATAGCGTCTTTCAAAGAAATCTCTGTAAATATTCACTAAACTTATATGATCACCCATGGCAGACGCAAATTTTTTCCTTGCTTTGTCGTATTTCTGCTTTTCCAGCTTCTTCTGCGTTTCATCTTTGGATCTGCTGGAAAACCGCGCAAAAATATTTTCCATTCGCATTTCAGAAACTTCAAACATAGCCGCAATATTGGCAACTTCATCGCGACAATGATAATTATACCCGCTTATAATCATTTTGCCAATCTCTGGTGTGAACCCAAAAACAGCCATTGCGCGCCCTAGGTCCGTGATTTCTCCCCGGTTGTTCGTAATTTTTATTCCACCGAGTGCCTCAATGCGGTCCAGAATTCTTTTTATATTATCTATTGGCGGCTTTTCTATCATTGTCGCCAGGAATGTCGCCAAATCTGTGCCTAGTCCCAGAGATGGGCGTGCGATTGTCGGCTTATTTGCAACTTTATTGTTCAATTTGTTTACAACAGTAACAGCATTATTTGTTATAGCCTTATTGTTTGCCTTTTTGTTCACAACAGTAACAGCATTATTTGCTATAGCATTATTCATCTTTAATATAGAGGATTTTACTGTCGATACTTCCGCTTTTCCTCCTTTTACGGATCGATTGGCAACCACCGGGTAAGTAAATGGGTAGTTAATATGCGAAACTAATTCCTTATTACTCAAGAACGCCAAGATATTTTCAGAAATATCGTCCGTCAATATTGGAGCTTCTGGGTAATCAGGGAATTTCTCCTCAAATTCCTTCTTCGTGAATAAATTATAGCAAAAACCGGGTCTAATCCTGCCAACGCGCCCCTTTCGCTGCCTATGATTTGCCTTTGCAATGTATTTCTTCTCCAGGCTCACCATATTTTTGGCGCCGTAATAGATATTTTCATTCGCCAATCCGGAATCTATCACATAATCTAATCCTTTGACGGTTATACTGCTCTCTGCGACTTCCGTTGCGAAAATGACTTTCCTGGTGAATTTTGTATTTTCTTTGTATTTCTTATTATTTATCAATAAATCCTGGGCTTCTTTTTGTGTCCCTGCGTGTAGAATATCGGCGAATATTTTGGAGTCCAGGTTTTTATTCACTCTCTCCAATTCACGGTGTAAAAGTGTTATTCCATCCTGGGCTTCTCCTTTTCCAGTGAAAAATACGAGAATGTCGCCTTCTTGAGTTTCTCGCAATATTTTCACCACGCGATCCACTCCTGCCTGGATAAAATCTTTGTTTATTAGATTTCCGTTTTCATCGAACTTATTGATTGGCGCGTCCAAGAAATATTCTTCTATTGGTTTATTAGGAATCACTCCGGCATCAATGAATCCAAATTTGAACTCTGGTTGTGGGAAATAATTTATAAATACTTTTTCATTGATAGTCGCTGACATAATTATCAGCTTAAAATCAGGGCGGCGTTTGATCAGTCCTTTCAATAGAAGTAATAATAGATCTATATTTACATTTCTCTCATGGGCTTCATCAATGATAACACAGTCTAAATCGGACAGCATTGGGTCCATCTCCAGTTTTGCAACAACATAGCCATCAGTGCAATAAATTAATTTGGCGTCATTCGCGGAATAATGGGCGGAATCGGAGCCTTTGTATTTTAAGCCGACCTGTTTGCCCAATTTCACACCTAAGGTCTTCGCCGCGTAAATTGCATTTTCCTTGGATGGAATCCGCTTTGGGTTCGTAATTGCTATGCGCCCCTGATAATTAAGGGCGTGCAGTGCGAACTTTGGTGTTAAAACAGTCTTTCCACTGCCTGTTCCCGAAATGACTAGAACAACCTGGTTTTCATAAATTGCTTTTATGCTTTCCAAGCGCTTGGAGTACATTGGGAAATTAGACCATGTCTTGGACAAAAATTTATAGGTTGGATTGTTTGAATTAGCATTTCTGCTGGAGTTATAATAGATGTCTTCATACACTTCTCCAGTAAGAGGGTTGAGTTGCGAGCCTTGGGGGTCCAATATTCCAATTTCTCTAAATAAATCTTTCGGATTTACAAATGTATTCCTCTTTTTTAGACTATTATTTAATTTATTTTTGTTAATCTCTTCCACGAATTCATTTATCGTATTAGGGGTATCAATATCTTCTTTATTCGGCATATATATTATATAATATTTTTCTATTAGATAATATAATTTTAGATTAAGGTAACACAAAGCATCCCAATGGATATCTTATCGTATAGAAAGTAATATATTGTCTTATATCTTTCTTCTTCAAATCTTCCATTGCTTTCTTATTTTTCTTTAAGAAATCTGTAAATCTCTCATTTTCTTTAGTTAAAATTTTAAGTTTCTCTTTCATTTGATTCAAACTTATTAAAACTATTGATGCATTCATTTTTTTTTCATTATTTTTATTCATTTTCTCAATTTTTTTTTCCAAAAATGAAATCATTTTCTTCGCAAGAGCAATTATTTTTTTGCCTGCTTTAGGGTATTTTTTGAAAATTTTATCGACATATTTGATTTTGTGCACAAGACAATTTTCTAGAAGGTCAATATATTCTGGAGATTTCTCCAGTTTTTTAACGTTCTTAACACATTTTTTAGGGTCTTTTTCTTTCCTAAGAGAATATTTCATAGTAATAGAGTAAAATTTAATAAGTCTCTCCATATATCTATCACAAATATTGGGTATCTTAGTTAAGCCAAGAATTGTTGATTCTGTTACTAACTTTTCAAGTGATTTTCTGTATTTAAGCATTTGTGCTTCTGTCATATTTTACAAAAGATTATTTTTTGAATCACGCCAGCATTTTTGCTTTTACTGGTGGATGACTCTTATAATTCTGGATTTCTACATCTTCAAATTCATAATCCTCTATTTTCCTTGGTTTCCTTTTCAAAACTAGCCTTGGCAAATCATAGTCCATCCCACTGCGTGACAATTGGACGCGGATTGGCTCTAAATGGTCCTCATAAATGTGCGCATCTCCTATGCAAATGTGAATTTTACCAGGATTCAATCCCACAATATTGGCGATAAAATGAACAAGTAATGCAACACTTGCAATATTAAATGGCAGCCCCAAGAATACATCTGCACTTCTTTGCACCATCATGCACGATAGACGGCGCCCATTTTCCACATAAAATTGATAGCTAATATGGCAGGGTGGTAGACACATTTGGTTCAACTGGTTTGGATTCCAACTGCTCATAAATAATCGGCGACTCATTGGATTCTCCCGGATCTCATCGATTATAAATTGCAATTGGTCAAACCCATATTTTACACCTGGGGTAGTTTGCAACTGACCATTTTTATCTTTATACGTATATTCTTGCCCAAAATTGCGCCATTGGTAGCCATAAATGGGTCCTCCAATTCCCTCTTCATATGGCAGCCCGTTTTTCTCTAGGAATTCCTTGGATGTATTCCCGCTCCAAATAGTAACGTTATGTGCTTCCAAATGGCGGGCATCTGTGTCACCTTTAATGAACCATAATAATTCGCGTATTACGCCATTGAAGAATACTTTTTTCGTGGTTAATAGGGGGAAACCTTCGGCTAGATCGAAGCTAATATTTTCTGCGAATTTTGAAATAGTCGCGCCATTCCTTGTGTCCCGGCGATTACCTTGGGAGAGAATGCGTTGGACCAATTCTAAATAGGATTTATCTATTGAATTACCTTCTAAGCTGCGAACTATTGGGGTCCAATCTTCTTTTAGGTTTTGCAATCTACTGTAAATACTAAGTTCGTAAGCACCATTAGCAACCCGCTCTAAAACTCGCGGAGGATACATTAATGTGTATTGGTATTTCTTTATAAATTGGTAGATGTTTGTTTGAATAAATGTATCACAGCTGCGTTCAGGAGTAGTTGTTATGATAAATCCATCAATAAGTTTGCTAAATTGTGGGTCCACTAAAAAAGCGTCATAAATGGTTGCCCCACCAAAAATCCATAAAATATCCAGCCCTAATTCTCTTCCTTTCGCTATCCCGGCGGAAATGGAGTCGACTATATGGGCGTTGGATTCTAGTTTATGACTTGTAACAATAATATTCTCACGATTGGGTAGAATTCTGCCAATGGATTCAAATGTTTTTCGCCCCATGAGGAGCCCATTTTTTAGCCCAGGGGCGGTTGTTATGGATTTCATAAAACTCATGTCTTTTTTACAGATCCAGGGGATTTTACCGGATTTTGATATACCTTGAGAATAAGAGTGCGCCAAAATAAACCAGATTTGCATGATTATTTTATAGGAATAAAAAATAATTTATCTATGAACTAATTTTTTATTTTTTATATATGTGAATAATATATACATAAATGAAAATTTTAGAAAAAGAATTTGATCCAGTTATTGGATCAAATGTAATCACAACATATGAAAAACCTTTATACTATTTAGATTTTGATGATGTGAATGAGTCAAAATTAGATGAGAACAATCCGAAGAAAATGGTTTGCGCTTATACTCAAAAAATGGCGGATTTATGCAATAAAAATAAGACGGACAGAATTTTACTAGCGGGTTTAGGCGGAGGAACAATTTTTCCGGCGATTAAGCCAAAGCGCAAATCTTGTCTTGATTGCATTGATATGTCTGCTGTTGTAATTAAACAATACAAAAAATTCTTTTATCCGATTATAAAAGATTCAATTGACTCTAATTTGTCCATTAATATCCATAATATTGATTTACTATCTTACGTGGATAAATGTAAAAAAAAATATAATACGATTATGATTGATTGCTTCAAAGCAGATGGGATTGATGAATCAATATTTACTGTTTTTAATAAATTACCAAAAATATTAGAGAAGAATGGAAAAATTATTATAAATATTCATTCTAGTAGATACGGTGAATATGCGGCAAACTATCATAAAATCCGAAAATATTTCAACCGGAAATTGTGGAAAGTGAAAACACATTTATCGAATGCAAAGGATTCCTATGAATTCGGGAATTTAATTGTGGAACTTTTGGAAATATAAGGTTAATAAGGCGCTCTCATCTGAAAAGATGGTGGTGGTGTATTATAATTTCTTAATATTTTTGTAGATAATTTATCAATAATATCTGATAAATATTGAACATTTTGTGTTATACTTTCTATAGGTAAATATTCAATAATTAGTCTTTCTTCTTCCGATGCATTTTCAAATATATATATCAATTTTTCAAAAATTTCTTCTATATTTTTCGATTTTGAAAGAACAGCTATATCAACCTTTACACCAACTTTTTTTATTACTATTATATTTAATTTAAAAGCAATATATTCTTCTGTTTTTTTATTATATATCAAGAAAACAAAATAATTATTCCAGTTGGTATTTTCTAATATTATAAATTCTTTATGACCGTCTCCTCCAGAATGAATCTGCAATATTTTTTGTTGTTTATGATCTACATACTCTTGAATAAATTTTCTTACTTTTTTGAATAATTCATCATATATTGGTTTGTATTTCATCGTTTCTTCAAAACTTTTACTTTGATTTTCAGCGTTTTTTCTTCTTTGTATTTTTGCATTTTCTGCAGCTTTAGCAGCAGCATTATTCTTATTTTTTTTTTGTTGTTGACGTCGTAAATCTTCTTGTCTTGCTTCTTCTCTTCTAATAGTTTTTTCTATTTGTCTTCTTCCATAATTAGTTTTATTATATGATGTTATTTCAACTCCTGGATTATGTGGATTATTCCCTAAATTATTAAAACTATAAGTATTTCCTTCATTTCCTTCATTTCCTGGTGCACCACCTTTCATTTTCTTACTTACTTTCCCGCTCAATTTTGCAACCGGTTTATATTGAATTACACGACCTTTTAGTTCTATGGGCTCCTTAAGTTTCTCTATATATCCATCATAGGGACCATAAGTCTTTTTTTTAGAACCCTGGGTTATTTCGCGAATATGGAATTCCACTTTTTTGCTTTTGTTCGCAGTGCAGAGTTTTGTTACTGCTTTCCTAGCAGCGGAAGATGGAGTAGAACTAACATAAAGTCCATGCTCTTTGCCTGCCATAACAACTGTGAAATGGCGTTTTGAATCCTTCCCTCCAAATTGTAACATATAATTTATATAAATATTTTTTTATAAAGCTGCTTTCAAAATTTCCAGGTGTTTTTTATTACCGGGGAATTGGATATGGTGATGTGTCTTTCCTTCTGGAATATGCCCAGTCCACGAGAAAATATGGAAATCAAAATAATGTGTTAGATTATTCTTTTTAATAAATTCGGTAAATGGAACAATATCTCGCTCATATGTTGAATCATCTTTGTTATTGTATATCACTATTTTTTTTGGCTTATACTGTTGAATAATTTTTTCAATCTCTTTATTCTCATAAATAACTGCGTCACCATATGATTCTACCATTTTTACAAATATTTGATATCCACTGTAATTCTCTAAATAAATCTGACTATTAGCTATTATTGCGATTGCATTAAAATAGCAAGCGAATTTTATACTTGGATATCCACCAGCAGAAGTTCCAGTAAATATAACTTTTTGATATTTTTTTTGCAATATAGTGCTAATAATTTCATAATAAATAGATTCTGCGTTATGATTTTTTGTAGAAAGTGTCCAATTTACTTTATAATTGTCATATATAGAAATCAAATAATCAGAAATACAAATAATATCTGTACCTTCTATTTGATAATCGAAACCACGGAAAATAACTTCGAGATTTTTATCGGTGCGAGCACCATGAAATACAAACACAATTTTTGTATTTTTGGGGTTTAATTTACAGAGAAAATTAACTCCTTTGAAATTATAAAAGTGATTGCCTGTTTTGGATATTTCTGTTAAATTGGAGAGGTTTGTTTGAGTGTATCCATATGCGAGCATAATGTTATAAAAATATATAGAAATTTATATTTGTTTTGATTCACATTTATTATCCATCAAAATCTTCGTATTATCTTTTTTAGCCTCTTCTTTTATTTCCTCCATAAATTTACATTCGTGTTTTTCTGGTAATCGATGGAAAGCGCAATAAAAATTTTTGCATTTAGGGCAATCTAGTGCAATTGACAAAATCTTATTTTTACACTCAAGGAAATAACACTTTTTCGCCATCTTACTTAAAGGAATTGGGATATATTTAAATTAAGGTAATGACGGAAATACGAAAATGTTCGGCTGTTCTTTCAAAGATTGATTTATTGATGACATCTCTTTCTAAATTTTATTTGGATGAGAAGAATATAAATATTTTAATCCCAATCGTGAATGGATTGTCAAAAATATCCTTGCGCGTTTTGGATTGGTTCGTCACAAATTTTTGTAAAAAGCACAATACAGTAATTCACTATCAGAAAGATGGAAAAGCTCAAAAACTTATAGTTCATTTAGACTATAAAAATCAATTGAAAGCCTATTCTAAAAAACAATTTGACCCATTTTGTCGGCGAGAGAGGATTAATTTTATTTATGGTAAAGGAAATGAGCTGCTGACAACAGTCGGACAGTTGAATTTCTTTAGGTGGGCTATTGAACACCATGTTCTAGATTATATTAATGATAATCTTGAAGTAATAGAAGCTGATATGAATAATTCCCTTAAAATAGAAGGGTCCAATGGAAAAATTGTGGAGGAAACTACGCAAGAAAAGAAAGATAAACAAGATAAAAAAAGGAAGAAGCGTCATGAATTATCTATATCAGCTTCAAAGAGTGTTAGTAAACATAATGTAAAGATTACTGTCGAATTTTCATAAAAATTGCAAGCTAATTTTCATAATATGATCTACAAAAACTTTTTTGTGATTGGTGTTTGAATATTTCCATGGACATAGCATAGAAATATATATTCAACCATTCTATTGTATAATGGAACGTCTTTTTTGTGTTTATTAATATACTTCAGTGCATTATAAGTGCTGAAATTTTTAAAATTTGGGTATAAATCCGTCCATACAACTGCATCAATTTTATGCTTTATTGCAAAAAATTTGAATGACTCTATATCTTCTTTTGATAATCTTTCAGAATATCTAGAAGTGTCATTTTTTATATTGATATATCCAATATATTTTGAAATAGTTCCTTCTCTTTTTTTTAAATTTTCGATTGCTATATTTAGATTAGTTGTTTTTGATATTGCATAATAAATTGGATTAGAAACACCGTCTTTATTATCAATCACAAGTGTTAGCCTTCCTTTTCCATTGTCTGAGATTCTTGAGAAATTTAGAGGAAGACGAATATTCGTCTTCTTCCAGCGTGTTTCTAAATCTAATCCATCACTATTCCAAAGAAGAGATCCCCAGGCAAAATATGCTATTTTCATTATGTTCTAATGTAAATATATATTTTTAGTTTTTTTGCATTAGGTCAAAATAGATTACATACATATTCTCTTTAGTTTGAATTTTTAGACACTGTGCTTTTAAATCATTCTCATTTACTGGTGTTTTTTCAGTAGCCCCATATGAAGTAATATTTGCACCTTCAATTTTATCCACGTAAATATTATATCCAAAACTCTGATAATACTGAGACATTGTGTCTAAAATAGTCTGATTCATTTTGTCTAAATCAACTCTTCCTCTGGAGTCTCCATATAAATATTTCATGGATTTAGTGAATATTTCCACTAAAACTTGAAATGTGCTTTCGAAATCATCTGTTTCTATTTTAAGATGCAGTGATTTAGGAGATTGGGGTGGAGAACTAACAAGAGACTCTATAAAATCATCAATTGAACCATTTTTCTCAATAACGGTGGACATTATTTTAATATATGAATATCTTTTTAAATTGTTTTTATTTCTCATTATAGAATATTATGAATAGAGATCCAATGGACAGTTTTAATAAGCCATTTCAATCTGGAGATGGACTTTGTTATCCTATTTATGCAAAAAACTATTACAAAACTCAGACGAGCCCAATGTATGGTGGTAAAAAAAGTAACGCAAGTAAGAAGAGCCAAAAAGGAGGAAATACAATTGGTGATTACTCACAGCCTTCTACTGCAAGTGATTATCCTGGTAATGCATATTTAACAAGTCCTAGTGAACGTAATGCTTTAACTGGGTCTGGAGTTCCTCAGGCTATGAATCCTTTGACTGAAAGATTTTTGAACAATAATATGGGAATAACTTATGCTACTCAAGCAGGTGGTGGCAGAAAGAAAAATAAGAGGGGTGGTATAGGAGCAAATGAATTTAATGGTCCTGCACAAACAATGGGTAGTACTCAAAGTAAAAATTCTAGCACATTAGGTCGTGCTGAAAAGCAACAGGGTGGTAAAACAGTAAAATATACAAATATTGTTGCAGAAGAAGAAATGTTTAGGGATACTAGACAAAAGTCGTCTATTTTATCAAGTTCTGCACCAGTTTCAGGTGTATATCAAGTATTAAGTGGTGGTAAATATAAAAAATATAGTAAAAAAGGAGGTAATAATATTCCACCTGGTCTTATTGAAGCTTTGCAAGCAAGTCTTAAAAATGGAGGTCAAATTGGCACTCCTGGTGTTCAGCCTAATATGATGCAACAGCCCAGTACGATGCAACAGCCCAGTACGATGCAGCAGCCCAGTACGATGCAGCAGCCCAGTACGATGCAGCAGCCCAGTACGATGCAGCAGCCTAATATGATGCAGGTTATGTCTGGAGGTCGCTATAAAAAATATAATAAAAAAGGTGGACATATACCAGCTGGTTTAATTGAAGGTATGCAGCCTGGTATGCAGCAACCTGGTATGCAGTCTATTATGCAGCCTGGTATGCAGCAGCCTGGTATGCAGCAGCCTGGTATGCAGCAGCCTGGTATGCAGCAGCCTGGTATGCAGCAGCCTGGTATACAGTCTATTATGCAGCCTGGTATGCAGCCTGGTATGCAGCCTGGTATGACTGGAGGTCGCTATAAAAAATATAGTAAAAAAGGTGGAAATATTCCCGGGGCTACACCTGAAATTCAACTTGGATCTCAGCAAAATATGCAACCCGGTATGCAAATTCAATCTCAGCAAGGTACGCAATCTTATACACAGACTGTTAGCCCCCCAGGAGTATCAAGTTCAACTTCAACACAACCAGCTGTTAAACCAATATCAATTCAAGTTATGTCCGGTGGTCGTTATAAAAAATACAGCAAAAAAGGTGGCAATTATATATTCACCCCAGGTGCAAATTTTTCTAGCCAACCAGCAGAAATTGCTACTCAGATGGATCCAATAGCTCAAGCACAACATATTCCAAGAGGCGGTTTTGAAATGAAAAATATGAGTGGGGTAGACGCACAAATGGCAGCTTCTAGTTCTATAATGTCAGGTGGTCGCAAAAAACTGAAAGGTGGTGTGAGTGATTTTGCAACTACACATAATTCTCGAGGTCCAATTAACTATCCAGATACTCTATCTGCTCAGCGCTTTCGTTATTTCAATAAAACTGGAACTTTTATTCCAAATAGCCAGCTTCAATATGCTGCTGCTCCAATTTCAACAGGTTACGAGGCTGACCCCAACCCATACCCTATAGCGTATAATGACTATATTGGAGGAGCTAAGAAGAAGAAAGTCCCAGCTAAAAAGAAATCATCCCCAGCTAAGAAGAAAGCAGCTTCTGACAAAAAGAAAAAGGCGGCTTCTTCGAAGAAGAAGAAGTCAACATCTGACAAAAAGAAGAAGTAATCAAAAAAAATCATAATGGTTATTATAACCATATGTTCCCACATCATTCGCCTCAGGAGCATTCCTCACAATTGGATAATAACTCATATTAATCCCTTCTTGGGCATTCTGTTGTTCCACTTTTTTCTGACAATCATTTATTATCTTTTGCGTTAATTCCGCCAAAAGATCCATACTATTTTTGTGTTTTTCATTCATTGCATTTGAGCTCGGTAAATTATAAATAATAGCCTGCCAACTGTTTAAGCACTTCTTTCTTAAAAATTCAATCTCAGTTAATTGATTCCCCCTATTTGCTAATCCACCCAAAATATACTGCTGTAAAAGAATCATTGTATTAATATATCGCAAACACATAGCAAAATTGCGATAACTATATTTTATTAATTCCTTATTGGAATAATAAAAATCCACTACCGCTGGGTTATAATATATGTAATTTCGTATCACATTGTCGTCCAATTCAAAAAAATCCGGGCTTGTAAAAAGTGTACCCTCAATTGGGAAATCATTGTTTTTACTCAAAATATTCGATATAAAATTCTGCTTTTCCTGTTTATCAACTGTATAATCTTTTATTGCATAGAATTGATATTGGTAATACAAATAGAAAATAAATCCCAGGAATAAAAATCCAAAAATTGCTCCAAGTGATATATTTGCTCGAATAAACCAACTATAAAGTATTAGCAATAGTATCCCAAATATGAATAAATTATTCTTCCCTAGAATATTGAATAATTGAAAAGGATTTATTTTTTCAAATATATTTTTGATTGGTGCTTCGTAGTTTTGCGATGCCTGATTTAATGCACTATCTTTTAAAAAAATTTTGTAAATAATATTTGATTCCATATATTATCCTTATTATCTTGTTAGAAAAATAAAATACATAATTAATCCAACAAACACAAACATAATTCCAACATATATTATTCTGTCATTTTTTGTCAAAACTCTAATATAATTATTCCAGCTCTTATTATTTTCATCATCATACATAAGATTTGTCATATCATTAATAATTTGGGTCCAAACAGTAAAAAAATTTTCGAACAAATTTTTTATTGAAAGATTATAAATTCTTTTATCATATTGCTCTTTTTTTCTTTTTTCATTTTCCAAGACTGTATCAGAATATAATTTTTTATAAGACTCCGCTAATTTCAGCTTTTGGAAATCTGATAGTGTATAAGTATTCGCATTTTCTAAAATATCTTTTCTCATGATTAATTTAATTCAGAAAGTTTATTTCCATGAATTCCAAATCATTTTCGACAAATGCCTCTTTAAGTACTTCATTAATATGACTTACTATGATGACTTGGGGCAATTCTCCATTCATAGTCGGGCTATTATTTTCCCCTCTTTTTCGCATAATTTTATCGTAGTCCTCTTCATTATCCTTTGGAATCAAACAGAGGCGCACCCCCGCTCTTTTTGCTCCCTCCAATTTTGCTTCTAAACCTCCAATAGCGTGCACATTCCCATGCAAATCTATTTCCCCTGTCATTGCTATGTCATTGCGCACCTTAATATTACAAAGACGACTTATGATCGCAGTTGTTATAGTTATTCCAGCACTTGGTCCATCTTTGGGAGTCGCAGCTTCTGGGCAATGAATATGTAAGCCAAAATTCCCAAAACTGGCGATTTCATCATTGATCTCTTTTTTAATATTCTTAGGAATAATATTCCAGGCGAGTGTTTTTGCGCACATCATACTCTCTTTCATTACATCACCCTGTTGCCCAGTTAACTCTAGTGATAATTTACGATCACTCGGTGTTTTCACACACTCTATGATAGTTATCCCACCGGTCCCTGCCACGGTCGCATATAGCCCATTAACGAATCCAATTTGCGGCAATTTGGCGATCCGTTTTATACTCACTTTGGGTTTATCATTGAATAATTCTTTGACATAATCTTCTGTGATTTCGAAAGGTAATCTAATATTATCATCCGTTATTTTCTTGAGGTTTATCTCTCGGACTACCTCAAATATTTTCTCCCGTATCTTTCGAACACCGGCTTCATTCGTGTAATTGGAGATAATATACTTTATAGTGTCTTTTTGTATAATAATATCCCCACGTTTATAGCCAACTGTCTCTAATATTTCCGGGAGAGAGTAGTCCTGCACTATGTGTATCTTCTCATTCAGGGTCAGTGCCTTCACATTTATTTCCGTGATTCGATCACGAAGGACTCGATCTATTGCACCTGCATCATTATACGAAAATATAAACAATACTTTACTTAAATCAAACTTTATCCCGGCAAAATATTTGTCTGTAAACTCATGATTCTGGGAAAAGTCCGTCAAGTGTGTCAATATGCCAATAATTTCGCGCCCATGGTCCGTATTGCTGACCTTATCTATTTCATCTATATATATAATTGGATTCATACATTTGGTCTCCATTAATATATCTACAATGCGTCCCCATGTGGATCCCATATAAGTATATGAGTGCCCCTCCAATATGGCGCCATTACTGCTTCCTCCCATAGGAAGAAAACCAAAAGGGCGCGGATTTCCGTCTTCATCCAGAAAACATTTTGCCACCCCTTTCTTCGCAATCGTCGTTTTTCCAACACCAGGCGGTCCCTGGAATCCAAATACAGTTCCCTCTGTTTTCCCATTCATCCATTGGGCTATTAATCGCTCCAATTGTGTCTTCGTCTCTTCTTGCCCATATACACAATCATTCAGATTTTTGCGGACTTTTTCCAGGTAATCTTTTTTGGATTTCTTATAGAAAATCCATTCTTTCCAGAGCTCCAGGAAATTAGCTGCAATTGCAATAAAAATATTTTCGCTTTCAATTACAAAATTTAATAAATCCAATTCTTCATTATCTTCGCTTAGTTTTTCGATTTTATCAAGGAACTTACTACAAGCTTCTATTAGTAGGTAATCATCATTCAATAATTTTTCTGTATATAAATATATTGTTTTTAAAAGAGATTCAAATTTTTTCAGGAATGTATCAATAGACGACTCAATTTTATCATTATTAAATGTTCGCAAATGATCTTCTAGATTCGTTTTAATATAGTCTTCATAATCTGTTTCTGGCTCATACATAAATAAATTCTTCTTTGTATTCTCCACAACGCCGCCTAATTTCTGATTAAAATGTTCTAATTTGCTTAAAACGGGCTCCTTCTTATAAACCCCAAAAGGGATTTTCAGCAACCCATCTAAATATTGCTGGGCTTTGGCGCTACTCTCTCGGGAGCCTTTTGTCTCTTTTAATTTTTCCAGAGCCTTCGTTTTTACTGCATCCGATGCTTTCATCATTGCAATGCGCTTTTCATAGGGTATATCATCCTCTGTTAGGGCATGAAGTTGCGTAATTTTGGTCTCCATATTTTTAAAAGCGATGCGGAATAATTTTTGAACTGTGTAATGCAAGGATTTGTAGATTTCTTCTGCCATTGGCTGCGGTTTTAACAGCTCACTAGTATTGCAGATCATATCGTATATAATATGTGCGAGGAATTGATCCTCACTGTCGCTCAAAAGGAAGAGGGTAAGAATATAGCGCTGTTTTTCAGTATTCCCAGTAATAAATTCTTTGACTAAGAGGGAAAGTGGCTTCGTTTTGTATTTTTGAAGGTCGCGGTGGGCATTCACTATTAATTCACTAATTTCTTGTTCTGAGCAAATCATAAAGTCTCTTAAACTTACCTGTGCAAGAAACCCATTTTTAAAATGAGGCTCATAAGCCAAATTCTTAATTAATTCCTCTATTCTGGAATTCTTCTCTCCCAGAGTTCCTCCAATGCGCATAATATTGAGGGGGTCTTTTTTGAAATATCCACTGACAATAACACAAACCGATTCAGATGCGATTGGAAAATGAATTTCGGCGCCCTCTATTTTTTCCAAAAAGGATTTTGTCGCTGCCCCCGGCAATCTTTTTGCAACTGGAATGTCAGAAGATGGTTGCTTTTTATCAAGTGTCGCAGAAGTTGGTATAAAGAAATTATCGTAAAAATCCAGAAGTTTCTGGTATTTTTCTGAAAGTGTCGCCTTATACTCATAACCAACAAAAATGGAAATTAATTGTGAGCATCGGCGACATCCTCCTTCTTGGATGAGATCTTTTAAGGATTCTCGTATTTCATAATATTTTATAAGACTCTGCTCTAAAGATTTTTCATCAATAGACTTATATTTTGTCAGTAATTCATCTAATCTTTCCATTAGACTACTATATTTATCCTTTTTGAAGACCTTATTTTCGTAATTGTTCTGGATACTCGACATAGTTGCGAAAAGTTCATTGTATAGTCGCCGGCTTTCTATGGTAATTTTATCTAATAATATTTTATTCAAAATATTTTTTGGGTCAGAATAATTTTTTATCATTGTAATAAAATAGAATAGATAAAAAAATGATAGTAAAATTTATTTAAGTTTTGGGTAATATAAGTAGCTTCCAAAATGGTTGACACAATTGCTGCAGCACTTCGTTCATTAGAACAAGCCAGTGATAGGCGTCCAGTGTTTGGTCCATCTGATTTGTTCGTACTTCTCACAGGAAAGGGAATGTTCCCGGTTCCATACTTTGCACTCATCTCTTGTTTGATGCGACGTCTGACATTTAATGGTCGGGCAAACGGTTTTCTGATGAGAATTCTTCGCGAAAAGGTAAAATCCAGATATGTTGTCAGCAAGCTCCCTTTATCTTCTAGAAGATATTTTAGCTACCTTGCTGAAATATTCATGAGTGTTGGCGATTTCAGCGCTGCAAACAGATTTTTATCATGTTTGGATCATGGGTTACCAAGGTTTCCAAAATATCCACCGGAAGGAATTCCTGTTTTAGGTGGATTCTTAATGATGACTCAACTATACCATTTGCCGATAGAATCGTGCGACTATGCCAGAATTCTGGTGGATGATGAAGTGATAGATACTGTTCTACAGTCTCTCATGCATGCTCTACAATCCGACGCTGGCATTACTGATAGTGAGTTGTGGTTCTCGATATCAACTCTACTCGTTGTGCTCAAATTCAAGATGGAAACAAACAACAAAGTGTCCTCAAGCTATCGCTTTTTTATAGATGCTTTCGGGAGCAGAAGAATAATTCCACCGGAAATATCCGATGAGAAAAAAGCTGAAATTCATGATCTGTTTTGGGGATTAAGCGTCAAATTGAAAGGTTTGCTTCAAGGTTGTCTTCAGAGACCTTTTTTTCAACGTAAGTTTCAAAGACTTTTATTGCTTCTACAGAAATTTTGTCCAGACATTTCTCAGAGTGATTTGAAAGTAATGTCTGAAGCTCTCTTCGAATCCGGTTTTTCTGATTTATCAGTTATAGCCTGGTATGAATTCTTTGTGTCAGTTGATATGGCAAATCCTATTTTGCCTGTGAGCAGATTTTGTATATTGAGAGATCAAGAATGCGGTTCTGTTTCTGCATCGATTAATATAGAACTTCTTGCCCAGTTGCGCGAAGTTACAACTTTGACGTTGCAGAGTTGCGGAATTACCGACTATATATATGAAGAGTCCCTATATGCACAAAAGGAGAGCCTGCTTAAGAATTATATTTCAAGATGTAGTCTGAGAAAAGGAATATTTTGGGGAAAATAAAATAATTCTTCTGAAATTAATTTTATAAAATTACAATAAAATAAATCATATATGAAAACTCCAATATATGATTTCTGTGCTCCTATCCGGATTTGAACCGGAGACCTATGTGGCATAAGCACATCGCTCTAACCAACTGAGCTACAGGAGCAAGAAGTTTGGATGGAAAATCCATCCTTTACGTAAAATACATAAAGCATGGGGCGCTCCCAACAGGGATCGAACCTGTGACCTTTTGGTTAACAGCCAAACGCTCTAACCAGCTGAGCTATGGAAGCTTTTTAAAGAAGTGGATGACAGAGCATCCTTTATATGAAACATACAAAGGATATAATATTCTATATATTCTTTTTTTACAATTTTTACGCACTAGTCCCAGATTTTTCATATATTTTCCGATTTCCTTTTTCGTCTATTTCTCCAATTCGTTTCGCAGGATTTCCCACCATAATACTAAATGGCTCCACATTTTTCGTAACAACTGCACCGGATCCAATCAGGGAATGTTTCCCCAAGCGATTGCCACAAACAATTGTGCAATTGGCGCCTAAAGTGACACCGTCTTCTAAAATCGTCTCAATATAATGTCCCGCCTTACTATACATCCCACGGGGATTTATGTCATTTGTTAGAACACAAGATGGACCAAAGAATACGTAATTTCCTGCAATAACTCCAGCATAAATGCTTACATTATTCTGGACTTTGCAATTGTCTCCTAAAACGGCGCCCCCGGCGATAAAAACATTCTGCCCAATATTGCAATTTTTCCCAATTTTTGCCCCCTTACAAATATGACTGAAATGCCAGACTTTGGTGCCTTCCCCAATTTCAGCTCCATCATCTATAAAAGCGGTCTCATGTGCAAAATATGTTGGTGCTGGAACTATAGGAAGAGCGACAGGTAATAATTTTATTTCGCAATTCTTATCTAAACTCTCCTGTAATGCCTTTAAAACTCTTAGAACTCTTAAACCCTCATCCCCATCTGTTATTGGAGCCCGGTTGTTCTCGACTGATTCTTTAAAATGTTCACATTCATTTCGCAATGGAGAAATAGTGTTGTCCAATTGGATAACTTCGAATTTATCCTTCACTGGAATTGGGAATTTGCCCTTAAAATCTAAGTATTCGCTGAAATACTTGAGCTTATCAGTGGGGGCGGTGTCATCAAATAATATCATTCCTTTTTCCCCAATAATGCTCATTTTTTGCTCCTTATAAGGGCACAACCAATTTACATTAATGTTCACATAAACATCCTCAAATTTAAGAATACTATTTGTAATATCCATGACACCTTTAGTAATAATGTCAGTGCCACTGCACATTACTGAGATCGGGATTTCTCCAATAATACTTAAAATCACAGAAATATCATGAGGTGCAAAACTCCATAGAACATTCTCCGATGTTCGAAAAATACCATGGCTCAAACGATTTGACACAATATTTTTGACTCTACCGATCTTCCCGTCTTTTACTAACTCCTTCATTTTAATAACTGCTGGATGATAATGTAGCAAATGTCCTACCATCAATATTTTACCCTTTTCCACCGATAATTTAACTAATTCTTCTGCTTCTGCTTCATTCAGGCAAAGTGGTTTTTCAACATAAATATGTTTATTTGCAAGTAGTGCTTCTTTAGCAAAACGATAGTGCATTTCTGCTGGTAAAGCGATGCATACAGAATCAATTTCTGGGTTTTCCAGAATAGAACTCCACTCTTTTGTTAGATTAATTGTAGGATATTGTTGTTTATATGCTAATAGGGAATCTTCATTAATTTCACAAATTGTATGCAGAATTCCAGAATTGTTGAATTCACGAATAAGATTTTTCCCCCAATATCCTCCTCCAATGACGGCAATATGTACCATTCTAAATATTAAAATATATTTAATTTATTATAATGTTGGAATTTCCAATCCAAATGTATGACCCTAAAAGAGAATATGTTTCTAATAAGGCAAATATTGACCAAGCTATTCAGACAGTTTTAAACCATGGAATTTTCATTAATGGTCCCGAAATTAAAGAGCTAGAGACCAAATTATCTCTTTATACAGGTGCTAAATATTGCATTTCCATTTCAAATGGAACAGATGCCCTCAAAATTGCTTTACTAGCTTTAGGGGTTGGAATTGATGATGAAGTGATCACAGTGGCACACACTTGGATCTCATCGGCGGAATGTATTTCAATTATTAATGCAAAACCAGTATTTATTGATATTGAGCCAGTAACATTTAATATTGACCCCGCTAAAATTGAGGCGGCTATTACTCCAAGAACCAGGGCGATTATTGCTGTCAGCCTTTATGGGCAAATTCCCAATATGGAGGAAATTAATGCTATAGCGGCGAAACATGGTATTCCAGTGATTGAGGATGCTGCCCAAAGTTTTGGTGCAAAACAGGGCGACAAATTTAGCGGGAATTTAAGCACTATAGGAACAACTAGCTTCTTTCCATCTAAACCTCTTGGGTGCTATGGAGATGGAGGTGCCTGTTTTACCAATGATGAGAATTTGGCGAAAAAAATACGGGCGATTAAATCACACGGTGGTCTAGAAAGATTCAAGCACGAATATATTGGACTCAATGGACGATTGGATACGCTACAAGCCGGAATTTTACTGGAAAAATTCAAGTATTTTGAGGAAACCATCGAAAAAAGGAATCGATGTGCTGCTTATTATACAGAAACATTGGAACCACTTGTGGAAAAAGGATTTATTCAGACTCCTATGGTTGTAGGGGAAAATAGGAGCGCATGGGCTCAGTATTCTCTTATTAGCAAAGACAAGAGCACAAGAGATAATTTAGTGGAATATTTGAAGAAAAATGGAGTGAATGTCGCCATTTTTTATCCAACCCCTCTTCATACGCAGAAATGTTTTGAAAATTTAGGATATAAATTGGGGGATTTGCCTGTGACTGAGGTAACATGTGATACAATATTTAATTTACCATGTTATGCTGAAATTACCCAGGAAGAACAGGATTATATTGTGGATCTGGTTTTTAAGTTTTATCTTCAATAATTTTTAACCAATTTGTAAAAATTATAATAAAATATAATTTTACACACTAATGGTGCATTTTGCATTAATCCAATTAACGAAAAAACACACAGAAATATTCGGGACATTCTTGGAAATCATTTTGAATAATAATTGGGACTTAACTATTTATTACAATCTTCAAGCAGATGAATACAGTTTTTTACCTTATTATATGGTGCTTTTTCAAAAGAATTTTAATATTAAATCACCAAATCAACTTGTTGCAGATAAAGACCAATTTGATTATTTTATTTGGACAAGCAGCTCTGATGATAATCATATTCCAGAGTGCTTTAAGACGCGTGAGTATGCTGATAAATCAATTTATGTTCAACATCAGTCCGCTCATATGAAGGAATATATGTATAAAAATATTGTGGTAAGTCCTGTTATAAAACTAGACAATATGCAAACCTACATTTTGCCAATTTACAAAAATTACAAACAATTGCATTATCAAGCGGCTGAAAATCAGCAAATTGTATTTGGAATTATTGGTGGAATCCGAACTCTTAAAAATGGTAAGACATTGGATCGCAATTTAGATCTTGTCAAATCGATAATTGAAAAATTCCCCAATGAAAACTATGAAATTCAATTTTTGATGCGTAAATGGGATTGGATATGGATATCAAAAAAGTATCCATTTTTAGTCAAAAGTAAAAAGATAAAGGCTTTTTTTGGATTGAACACAAATGATTTAATAGAAAAATTAAAAAGTATTAAATTTATATTGCCTATTGGGAAAAAAGGAGGCTGGTTTCATTGGCAACGATTGACTGGTGCTATTCCAATAGCAATCAATCTGAATATACCATTAATTATTGATGAAAAATTAGCTAAAATCTATGAATTGGAACAATGCTCAATTTTATATAAAGAAAATTTAACAGAAATATTTGAATCTGTTTTGAAAATGGATGATTCAATTTATCATGATTATATTTTAAAAAGTGTGAGATACAAACGCGAAATTTGTAAGAATAATGAGCGGAATTTAATAGAGATTTGTATGCGTGTAGAAAGGTAGTTAGTCCCAATATAAATTAAGGATCCTAATTTTGTATTTTTTGAATAACAAATGATATAATTATATAAACAATTGGAATAAAATTTACCAAAAAGCACCACCATGATTTCCACGATGGATTCTTAACATAAAATACAGAAAACAATAGGCTGCCAATCAATAATATTCCAACAATTACACCCAAATACCATAGACGGCTCATAAAAAATAATAAAAATACTAAATAATACATAAACGAAAATATTTTCATCATTGGCTTAAAATCCCATTCTAAATGCCTTCCATTTGGACGACTACACAACCTCTTCTTACTCGCATAATTCATCCAATTTATTGCGAATATCCCAATTATTATTCCATATATCCAAATAATTGGGGCTAATTTTTTTCTATCAAAAACTAAATCTCCAAAATAATATGCTCCAATCAAGACTGCAATTGGTTGAATTAATAATAAGAGGAATGCAAACATTGTCGCTATATGGTTTGTTTTTCCACAAGATTGATCTTTCCACATAAAATATTCCAGCAATTGCATAATTCCAGCGGAAATAAAAACAATTGCTACCCACCTATCATTTGGATAATTGCGATAAATTAGGTATATTGTCGAAATTGCCATAATAGCAAATGTAATAAATGAGATTGTTTGATTATAACACATATGATATAGTATAAAAAAATGATGGTAAATTTTAATAAAAAATTTGATGAGGTTACTTTCAATCATGCTTCCAATCCGTTTGTTGGCATTGTTGGGCTTTATGAACCTGTCTCTGTTGAGAAAACTGTTTCCGAATTTTGTCTTTGAAAAATCGTTCTTTCTCGAGAATTTCTACGACATTGATGTTTATCAGCCGTATTACAGTGAGATTTTGACAAAGGCATCTTTGTCGGTTTTTCTTTGTTCTCGGTTTATGGACATCCGGGCTGGAGACCTTTCATTATCACGGCAACTGAAGTCGAAACTTATTCGATCCATGATGCAGCGGATCATTTTTTCTCGAAGATTTGATCGTTCACTTGATTTCTGCTCGAGAATACTTAGAGCCATCCCATTTCATCTGAATTTTGGGATCAATCAGAGTCAGACAACTTCCATTGTTTTTCACGAATTATTCCAGATTATGGCAGTTTGTTCGAGTTCTTGTCGGATCTTTCGAATCCAAAGAGATTTTTCCGCTTTTGATGAAGTTTCATCTCTAGATGCTGGAAACTGCAAATCTTTTCTTTCAGCTTGTTTTCATCGGTAATTGCCAATTCTTGCACTCGGTAACTATAAAGGTAGTGTTAACATATGCACCGTGAATTTGGATGGCACAAATGTCACGGTAGTGTTTACAATCCCGGTAAATCAAGGATCAATTTGGTCACTTGTGTTTCATCCAACTTTGCCAATTCTGTTTGTAAGCACTGAACGAACCGGGAATGTCGTTATTTTGCATTTTACCGAAGATTTTCGAAGCTTGAAATTTGATGCAATCTCTGCAAGTATTCATTTAAGAACAATCAATTCAATCCAAATACAGAAAGACACCCGTTTTTTGCTTACTGCAAGTGATGATTGCAGAGCGATTATTTCAACATTTTCATCCGATTTTCGAGAGTTGAATGCTCAAAGTGTTTTACAACACGGACATAATGTTTTGTCTTGTGCAATTCATCCATCATTCCCTTTGGTCGCAACAGGAAGTGATGACTTGCGTGCTAAGATTTGGAATGTATCTGACGTCAAAAATCCACAATGCATCAGAAGATTACAATCTGCAGGAGTAAGTTCTCTTCTTTTTTGTTCTGGTTTTACATTAGCAACAGGAAACGACACTGGTTCTTTCAGGTTGTGGAATATTGAATGTCTAGGTGAAGAACCTGTACAACCCGATGCACCTATACAATCTGTTTTTGAAATTTCTAAAAAGAACAGTATTCTTTCAATCGGAATCACTCCAAACAATCCAACAGTTGTTGTAGTTGGTGATTCGCGCGAGTTTACTAGTTGTCAGCTTAAATAGAGATTAGTTGTATTCATTTATCAAATTATAAAAGTGCTTAACTAACTTCTTGTTCTACAAAGCATATTTTTCATCCCAATAATTACCAATAATTTTTTCCTGGAACTAAATAGATTCCCAAATATGCTCCAATAATCATCGCAAAAGGCTGAATAAGTAATATGAGTATTGATTCTGCAAGTTGAAATAGCAATATCTGCAAATTTCTAAAAGAATGTGAATTAAAATATAAAAAAATGATTAGAAAATTTCCTAAATATTCCAGATCTGAAAAAATGAATCTAAGAGATAATCAAAAAAAAGCAATAAATATATCCTATGAAAATGATTTTGAATCGGGTGTCCATTTTCACGCCACTGGCACTGGTAAATCACTCATTGCTATGAACATTATAACCCAATATAACAATATTAATCCGACTCATAATATTCTTTGGATTTGTGAAAGTAAATCCATCCTAATTGACCAATTCTCTCCAATTTCCCAGAAAGAGAGGAATATTGTCGATATTATGCGGCGTTTTAATGTCTTGAATTTCTCGAATTATAAAACGAGTGATTGGGTCGATTCCGTCAATGCGGCAAAATTCTGAAATAAACCCTGCTTTATTATCATAAACCGCGCTTTCTTTGTTTCAGACGTAAAATACAGGAAAATTATGGCGAACATTTTTAATTTCGCAAAGCGAAATTAAAAATTGTATTCATTATAAATTCGCAAAGCGAATTTATATGGACTATTCATCTAATCATTCACGATGAATGCCACTCTATCCGCAACAAAACGACCCAAGAATTCTACGAATATTTCCTCAAAGAGGTCCCCATTGTGCCAAAATGTATTGGCTTCTCTGCAACACCCCACTTAGAGATTCCCCCATTCACCAAAATTATTTCGTCATATTCCATTTACGATTTCTTTATGGATGGTAT
>Ga0255098_1000116_pt1 | contig 25498 bp, 23 predicted proteins | sample Colum_Atlam_RepC_2_FD_188440 | JGI IMG/M metagenome (GOLD analysis project Ga0255098, IMG submission 188440) | Freshwater microbial communities from Columbia River, Oregon, United States - Colum_Atlam_RepC_8d | ecosystem: Environmental > Aquatic > Freshwater > River | place: USA: Oregon... | reverse complement strand
AAAATACGTTGATTAAAAGTAAATTTTTTTTATTTACGGATAAATAAAAAAAATTTACTTTTAATTTAAAAAAACCAGTTAATAATTAAATTAAAATTATTTTTTTATGATTTATTATAAATAAAGTTTATAATTTAGTGAATTCGATTATTTATTTTACCCCTCAATTTTAGAATGTTTATTTTTGATATTTTTATTTTAAATATGAAAACCGAAAAAGAAAAAATGCTGTCGGGAGAAAATTATTTTTCCAATGATAAAGAGTTGTCTTTAGATAGAAATAATGCTAAAAAATTACTACATAAACTTAATGTTGTAGAATATTTGATGAGCGGAAATGCGCGTGCTATTCTAAAAGAATTATTGCCAAATGCACATAAAAGAATATACATCGAGCCTCCATTTCATTGTGATTATGGCTATAACATTCATTTAGGTGAAATGGTTTATTTTAATGTGAATTGTGTGGTTTTGGATAGTGCAAGAGTTACTATTGGTACCAATGTATTTATTGGGCCTGGAGTACATATTTATACAGCAACGCATCCCACTAATTCAATTGAAAGAAGAAAAACAGAATTTGCAAAGCCAGTTTCTATTGGTGATGATTGTTGGATAGGAGGAAACACTGTAATTTGCCCAGGTGTCACAATTGGAGATGGTTGTACAATTGGTGCGGGTTCGGTGGTAACAAAAGATGTTCCGGCCAATTCATTAGCGGTTGGAAATCCAGCCAGAGTGATTAAAAAATTAAAGGAATAAAAAAACCGATGTAAATTTGTTTGTCATGCTGAACTCGTTTCAGCATCTCAAAGATGAGATATGAATCGAGAATCTGAAACAAGTTCAGATTGACAATAATTTATTAATGAAAATGATCTTCTTCAATTTCGAATTCGGCATCTTTTTCCCAAATTTCCATTTCACAAGGTTTGCAATTGAATTTTAGTTTGTATTCCAATTCGCCTTGTTTCAAAACCAAAGGTTCTTTTACTTTTTTGTCCATGTTTTCACGATGGTATTTTGGGCAACGCTCTAATTCGTATTTAATACAATATTTAGTTGTCATTACACGAGATTTTCCAGGGTCCCATTGCAATTCGAATGCTTTTTCAATTTCGGTTACACCATGACGTTCGTAAAATTTACGAGCAGTTTTGTTAGCCACATTGTACATGAAATCCAATTTCGTTTCTGGATAAGGATGCGATGTTTTAACCAATTGATGCTCTTTGCGAACATAATTGTTCATACGAATTTCCGATAATTGTTCGTAAACCGTTCTTCGCATTTCATTGATTTTTGAAATCGGTAAAAACCAATTTCCAGAAAATTCAATCGTAATTTCATCAGCTGTATACGGTGTAAATCCAGTTTTAGCTAAATTGATTTTGAAATTTTCTGCTAAAGATTCGTTGTTTTTTGTTTGCTCTTTCGGGTGAGCCAAATTTACAATGCTTACATTTCCGTCTTCATCAGTTGCGATTAATTCAAAACCTGTTTCGTTTTCTTTTAATAGTAAAGTTGTGCTGATTTTTCGAACGGCACTGTCTTCGCGTTCTACTAATTTAATGAAAGCGGCATCGTTATTTCTATAGATGAAAGTACCGTCTTTAATTTCTTTTAATACGTTTGGATAAACGATTCCGTTTTCGGCACGGTTCACGTAAATTCCTTCGGCTTCGTTGTTCTCGTTGATGAAACACAATCCGTCACCATTGTTTAATAACTCACCATTTTCAATTACGTAGGAGTTTCCAACTGTTTTAATCAGTTTTCCAATATATTGCCCTTTTGATTTTGGACTTTCCCAAGAACCAATTGATTGATGTCTTTCGTTTACAAAATAATCGGTATAGCCACGATTGAAGGTTCTATCTAATGAAGAATCAAATAAATAGGTGCATTTCCCAGAAGAAGCTTTGGTATATTTATCACTATTTTCGTTTAAGAAAGCATCTAATTTCTGACGCAAATAAGAAACGTTATTTTTTACATAAACGATGTCTTTCAAACGACCTTCGATTTTGAAAGAAACAATTCCAGCTTCAACTAAATTTGGAATTTGGTCCGAAACATCAAAATCTTTAATCGAAAGTAAGTGACTATTTTTTATTAGAGTATCGCCATTTCCATCAATTAAATTATAAGGTAAACGACAGTTTTGCGCACAAGAACCACGATTTGCCGAACGTTCTCCATTGGCAACACTCATATAACAATTTCCACTAAACGAAACACATAAAGCACCCGTTACGAAGAATTCTAATTCTACATCTGAAGCTTCACTGATTTCTTTGATTTGATGCAAATTTAACTCACGGGCTAAAACCACACGTTTGATTCCGGCATCCGCTAAGAATTTGATTTTATCGGCATCACGATTATTGGTTTGCGTACTGGCATGCAATACGATAGGAGGTAATTCCATTTCCATAATCGCCATGTCTTGAATGATTAAAGCGTCTACACCAATATCATACAATTTCCAAATCAATTGACGACAAGGTTCTAATTCATTATCATATAGAATGGTATTGATAACCACAAAAACCTGAGCGTTAAATAAATGCGCATATTTAACTAATTCAGCAATATCTTCTACAGAATTGGTAGCGTTTGATCTTGCACCATATAAAGGAGCACCAATATAAACCGCATCGGCACCACTGTTTATAGCAGCAATTCCTTGTGTTAGATTTTTTGCAGGCGCTAAAATTTCAATCTTCTTCTTCATTTGTAAAGCTTTAATTATTCGGGATTTGCCGAAAAAAAGTGTGCAAAGTTCTTATAAAAAATCCAAGATTTCTAATTCTAAATTGATTTTTTTGGTAAGTGATTGAATTTAGCTAGGTAGAAAACAAGAAAAAGGTTCTCAAAATACACTTTGTCAAGCTGAACTTGTTTCAGCTTCTCAATTAGATTCCGAAACGAGTTCAGCTTGACAAAGTGTATTTTGAGAACCTTTTATTATGATTTAAGAAATTGCTTCTTTAATTCTTTTCATCGCTTCAGTTAATAAAGCTTCGCTGGTTGCGTAAGAGAAACGAATACAATTTGGATTTCCAAAAGCATCACCTGTTACTGTTGCGACATTTGCTTCTGCTAACAAGAACATAGAAAAATCGGTTGCATTTTTAATTTCAGTTCCTTTGATGGTTTTTCCAAAATAGAAAGATACATCTGGGAAAACATAAAACGCTCCTTCTGGAACATTCAATTTGAATCCTGGAATTTGGTTAACTAATCCAACCACCAAATCTCTACGATTTTTGAATGCAGCAACCATTTCGTTTAATACGCTTGGATCAGCTTCAACAGCCGTTATTGTAGCTCTTTGTGCAATAGAATTTGCGCCCGAAGTAACCTGTCCTTGAATTTTTGTACATGCTTTTGCGATGAATTCTGGAGCTCCGATGTAACCAATTCTCCAACCCGTCATAGCAAATGCTTTCGCAACTCCATTAACAGTAATTGTTCTTTCTAACATTCCTGGAATAGAACCGATGCTGCAAAATGTTCCTGAAAAGTTAATGTGTTCGTAGATTTCATCAGAAACTACATATACGTGTGGATGTTTTTCTAAAACTTTAGCCAAAGCTATTAACTCTTCACGATTGTAAACAGAGCCACTTGGATTACAAGGTGAACTGAACCACATCATTTTTGTTTTTGGTGTGATGGCTGCTTCTAATTGTTCTGGTGTGATTTTGAAATCACTTTCTACAGAAGTAGGTACTTCAACTGGAACGCCACCAGAAAGCTTGATGATTTCGAAATAGGAAACCCAGTAGGGAGCAGGAAGAATTACTTCATCACCATCATTTAGCATTACTTGAGCAATGTTATATAACGATTGTTTTGCTCCCGTAGAAACTACAATTTGTGAGGATTTGTATTCTAAATTATTATCTCTTTTGAATTTTTTGCAAATCGCTTCTTTCAATTCTATGTAACCTTCTACCGGAGTATAAGTACTGTAGTTTTCGTCGATAGCTTTTTTCGCTGCTTCTTTAATGAATTCAGGCGTGTTGAAATCTGGCTCTCCTAAACTAAGGCTAATAATGTCTTTTCCTTGCGCTTTTAATTCTCTTGCTAAAGCTGCCATTGCTAAAGTTTGTGATACAGCTAAGTTGTTAATTCTGTCCGATAACGGGTTCATTGTGAGTTAGTTATTATAGTTAATACAAAAGACGCGATTCCTCGCGTCTCTTACTTTATTTATGCTAATTGTGGTTTTCTGCCCAATTCTTTCAAATGTTTAAAGTGAGAAGCGATTGCCGCTCGAGTAGTTTTAAACTCGTGATATGGTAAATTACATTCAGCTGCCGTTTGTTTTACAATTTCAGCAATTTTATCGTAATGAACGTGGCTAATATTTGGAAATATATGATGTTCAATTTGGTGGTTTAAACCTCCTGTGTAATAATTTACAATCCAGTTTTTTGGTGCGAAGTTCGCGGTAGTGAACAATTGGTGTATAGCCCATGTGTTTTCGATTTCTCCGCCTTCATCTGGAATAGGATTAATAGTGTCTTCTACTACGTGAGCTAATTGGAATACAACACTTAAGATTAAACCAGCTGTATAATGCATTACAACAAAGCCTACTAATACTTTCCACCAAATTATTCCTAAAAGCATCGGTAATACTAGCCAAATTGAAAAGTATATCGTCTTAGTGATAATCAAAGTAGTCCATTGAAAAGCAGGACTTTTCGCTTCACCATAAGATAACTGTCTTTTTAAATAACGTTTCATTTGAAGAAAATCAGTAGTGATAGCCCAATTGAATGTTAACAATCCATATAAAAAAATTGAATAATAATGTTGAAATTTATGAAATTTTTCCCATTTAGCTTCTTTTGTAAATCGTATAACACGACCTGCATCTAAATCTTCATCATGACCGATAATATTAGTATAAGTATGATGTAAAACATTGTGCTGTACTTGCCAGTTGTATACGTTTCCGGCCAAAATATAAATACTTCCGCCCATTAATTTGTTTACCCAAGACTTAGTTGAGTAAGCACCGTGATTACCATCGTGCATTACATTCATTCCTACGCCGGCCATTCCAATTCCAATGACTACGTTAAGTAATAAGTAAGTCCAAAAAGGCATATCCATTGCCAATAAAAAGAAATAAGGTGTTAAGAAAAGACCAAACATCACTATTGTTTTCAAGTGAAGTTTCCAGTTTCCTGTTTTGTCAATTTTATTTTCTTTAAAATAATCGTTTACTCTTTTATTTAATGTTCTGAAAAACTTCAGATTATCTTCTTTTGAGAAAATCGGGGTTGTAGTACTCATATAATTTTGTATTCAAATTTTGCCAAAGATAATTATTATAATTTTTTCATTTATGATATTAGTCATTTTTTATTCACCAAAAAGCGTATTTTTGTGTAAAATTTAACTAATGGAAGAGATTTTAAAGCAATTTCCTGATTTATCTGATAATCAAATACTTCAGTTTCAAAAATTGCAATCGCTATATGAAGATTGGAATACAAAAATTAATGTAATTTCAAGAAAAGATATCGACGAGTTATACACACGTCACGTTTTGCATTCGTTAGGAATTGCAAAAATTATCGAATTTCGTCCAGGTTCAAAGATTATGGATGTGGGTACAGGTGGCGGTTTTCCTGGAATTCCGCTAGCAATTTTGCATCCTGAAGTTGATTTTTATTTGATTGATGTCATTGCAAAAAAAATCAAAGTAGTAAATGAAGTGGCTACTGGTTTAGGCTTAAAAAACGTAAAAGCTGAACAAAAACGTGCTGAATTGGTGAAACAAGAATTTGATTTCATTGTAAGTCGCGCCGTAACCAACATGCCTGATTTTGTGAGTTGGGTAGATGATAAAGTTTCCAAAAAACAAAACCACGAATTAGCGAACGGAATCTTATATTTAAAAGGAGGCGATTTAACCGAAGAATTGGCAGCTTTCCCAAAAGCAACAGAATATAATTTATCAGATTTCTTTACTGATGAGTTTTTTGAAACTAAGAAAGTTGTGCATTTGCCTTTGAAGTATAAAAGATAATAAATTATATTAATGAAAGAAATAATACTAAAGTATAGTTATAAAAAAATTATTCTAGCTGTGTTTTTTTATATTTTAATGATTGCTTTTTTCTTGTATTTATTCATGAATGCCAATGAATTATCATTAATTAATCCAAATGAATCTTATTCAAGATATCGATGGGTTGGTCATCTTTTTTATAAGAATAAAAATTTACTTTCTATAACTTCTTTGCTTTTTTTATTATTGTTTAGCTATGTGTTAATGATAACTATTAGCCTCTTTTTTAGGAAAGGGCTTATTGTAAAAAAAGAATTTAATGATGTTTATTTTAATAATAAAAAAATTGAAAGTTTACAGAATATAAAAAAAATTGAAAGAGTTGGAAAACACTTTATATATTTTTATTATGACGAGAGAATAAAGCAGAATAGTTTTTCATTTTAAAAAAATAAATATGCTTTTAATATTTCTTTTTTTGATAAAAAGCCTGATGAAATTTATTTTTTGATTAAAAAGTTAATAAAATAAAAAGGGTTAAAAAAATTAAATCTTAACCCTTTCTTTGTGCTTCGTACTTAACACTTCGTACTTTGAACTATCCTAAAAACGGGTATTTATAATCTTCGGGTGTTACGAACGTTTCTTTAATAGTTCTAACAGAAGCCCAACGCAATAAGTTTTGAGATGAACCAGCTTTATCGTTAGTTCCAGAACCTCTTGCACCTCCAAATGGTTGCATTCCTACCACAGCACCTGTTGGTTTGTCGTTGATGTAGAAGTTTCCAGCTGCATTTTGTAAAGCAACCGTTGCTTCTTCCACCGCATAACGACATTGGCTAAATACCGCACCTGTTAAAGCATATTCTGAAGTTTCGTCCACTAATTTTAACGTTTCAGACCATTTGGCGTCTTCATAAATATAAATCGTAACTACTGGTCCGAATAATTCGGTACACATCGTATTATATTTTGGATTTGTAGTTAAAATAACCGTTGGTTCAATGAAATAACCTTTTGATTTATCGTAATTTCCACCCATGATTATTTCCGCATCACTATCGTTTTTAGCTTGGTCAATGTAACGCGCTAATTTATCAAATGAAGCTTCCGAAATAACTGCTGTAATAAAATTACTCATATCTTCTGGCGAACCCATTTTCATCGATTTCAAATCGGCTTCTAATTTCGCTTGAACTGCTGGCCATAAACTTTGTGGTACATAAACACGTGAAGCTGCACTACATTTTTGCCCTTGGAATTCAAAAGCACCACGTGCAATTCCTACTGCAACTTGTGCTGGATTAGCTGATGGATGTGCAATGATGAAATCTTTTCCACCAGTTTCTCCAACGATTCTTGGATACGTTTTATAAGTTGCAATGTTATTTCCAATCGTTTTCCAAATATCATTGAAAACACCCGTCGAACCTGTAAAGTGAACACCCGCTAAATGAGGATTTGATAAAATTACATCAGAAACCATTCCAGAATCACCCATCACCATATTGATAACGCCATCTGGTAATCCAGCTTCTTTGAAAACTTGCATTACTACATTGGCAGAATATACTTGAGTAGCTGCTGGTTTCCAAACTACCACATTACCCATTAACGCAGCACTTGAAGGTAAATTTCCAGCAATTGCTGTAAAATTGAATGGTGTAATTGCATATACAAAACCTTCTAACGGTCTGTATTCAACACGGTTCCACATATCTGATGTTGATGCTGGTTGGTCAGCGTATATTTTAGTCATGAATTCTACGTTGTAACGTAAGAAGTCAATCAATTCACAAGCGGCATCAATTTCTGCTTGGTGAATAGTTTTTGATTGTGCAATCATAGTAGCTGCATTGATTTTAGCGCGGTATGGACCTGCTAATAATTCAGCAGCTTTTAAGAAAATCCCTGCTCTGTTTTCCCAAGCCATTGCTGCCCATTTTTTGCGAGCTTCTAATGCAGAAGTAATTGCTTTTTCAACTAAAGCTCTGTCTGCTTGATGATAAACACCAACAATGTGTTGGTGATCATGTGGCGCAGACATTTTTTTGGTATCGCTTGTTTTAATTTGTTCGCTACCAATATATAAAGGAACTTCTACTTGAGAATTCCACATTTTTGTATAAGTTGCTACAACAGCTGCTCTTTCAGGAGAACCTGGCGCGTACGATTTTACGGGTTCGTTAACCGCTTTTGGGACATTAAAGAATCCTTTTAACATGGTTTTGAATTTTAGCTTCGCTCAGTTAAGACAAAGTCCTTGAGTGAAAATTAGACAATTTTGTGTGTTGATTTACTAGTTTTTCGTAAACGATTACAAAAATACAAAGTATATTTTGAATAATCGATAACAAAAGTTACTTAGCTGAAATGAAAGTTAATTAATAGCAAAAGGAGCACTAAGTTTGAAAGTAGGGATGATGACTCTAAAACTTCTGGTTGAGGTAAAGTTGACCATATTGAAGTAGCCTTTCATGGCACCAATAGGGGAAGAAAGTAAGCATCCAGAAGAATAAGTATAACTTTCACCTGGTTTTATAACGGGTTTTTCACCAATTACACCTTCACCATCTACTACTTCAATGTTATTTAGTGCATCGTAAATTTCCCAATGACGTGTGGTTAATTGAACCGAGTCTTTACTTTGATTTTCGATAGTAACTTGATACGTAAAGGCAAAATGAATCTTGTAGTTTTTGAAGTAAGTTCCTTCAAAACTAGTTAAAACAGAAATTTTTATTCCTTTTGTAATTTGACTTACCATGTTTTAAAATAAGATTACCGATATTGTCATTAATACTAAAGTTGCTAATAATGAAATAGGTATGAACAACATGTTCAAAAGTATGAATTTAAAAATTGTTTTCCAACGGCTATTTTGATAAAAATTTCTTAAAGATTTATAGAGGTATATTGGAAACAAAAAAGTAAAACTGGTTCCAATTAAAAAAAGTGAAAAATCTTCTGAAAGAAAACCTATGAGTTCATACGAAATTAAGCAAATAAAAACAAATGAATAAAAGCTATAAGTGAATACTAAATGGTCAGTATAATTGAATTTCTTGTTATAAAAGGTAATCCAGAAAATAATTGCTATAAATGGAATCGATAGAAAAATAAGAAAAGGAAGTTTCGCTAGCAAATAGTCTCTCGTTTCCCTTAAGACATCGTTAGATTTTAAACTTTTTGCTTTTTCGTATAAATAACTATTCCAATTATTGTTTTCGAAGCCAAGATTTTTTAATGCTTCCTCGCTCGATAAATTCGGATTTTTAAGATTGTAATTTCTAAATGTTGTTAGCTTTAAATTCAAATGGTTAAGATTTTCGGGATCATTTCCTAATTCACTTGCTATGTATATTGAGTCTCGATGAAATTCTTTGGTTGGCTTTTTGTTAAGGTTGATTAATTCAGGATTGCTATTAGAAGTTAGATTTGTTTTTAAACTATCGGATATTTTGGTGTTTGTATTTCGGTTTTCGGCTTCTTGAGAAGAATCTTTTAATGCGCTTCCAAAATCCATAACTATGAATAAGATAATAGAAATACTTAAAAATAAACGAAACGGATTTGCATGATGGTGTCTTTTGCCTTCACAAAATTCTCTTGCAGCAATACCGGGTTTTGAAAATAATGAAAAAAATGTGTTTCGTAATCTAGAATCGTAAGCGTAAAAATTGGCAAAAAACTCTTCAATAAAATCTTTAATAGTTAGTTTTTTGGTTGAATTTAATTGACCACAAGCATGACAGTATTTTTCACTAACATCTAAAGGTGTTTGGCAATTTATGCATCGCGTTCCTCTATATTTTAAATCTTTTCTGCTCATTTTAATTACGGATAACTTCGCTGTTGGTGTTTGCAATTCCAATAACTCGGTCATATCGTTCGTTATTGCCTCTGTAATATACTATCGCAGTATAATTATTTTCTGTTTGGTAGAAATTACCGTCAATTGCGTTTTCATAATCTATTTTTCCGTTTTTGTCAGTGATAACATATTGGTAATTTGTAAAACCTTGTTTTAACAGAATTGCTTTTTCATATAATCCTGTTTTTTCATCAAATTCCATTTTATACTCATCGCTCACGGAATAATTATTAAACATTCCAACAATGTGAATGTTTTTATCTAACAGCTTTGAGGTATTGAGTGCAAAATAAACCCAAGAATAATCCGCTTCAATTTGCGGGTTAGTGGTGTTAGCGTTTTGAATGAAAAAGTTTCCGTTTATATCAGGAAAATAGGTGTAAGGATTTTTCTTTCTTGGCGTATTTACATATAAATAGGTGTTGTAAATGCTTTCTCCTGTAGTAACTTTTGCAACGGTATTATTGGTAGCTCTAATTATTTTGTTGTCAATACTATAGGTTTCATTTCCAGCCCAAAATTGCGTTTCCTTATTATATCGGTATATTAATTCAGAACCTAGCGTGTATTGTGGTTTGATGTTTGAAATACTTGTTTTCCAATTGCCATTTTGAAAAAGAGTAACTTTTACATTTTGAATTGGATTTTGTAATGTTTTATCGCCATAATTTATGGTCATCTCTATGTTTTGTTTTCCGTCTATACTCTCAAAATCGCGAGCTCTTCTTACAAGTAAGCCTAAAGCAACTTGTTCTTCATAAATTACAATCCTGCGAGAAAATACGATGTCGCTTTCATCGTTAAGAATGGTTATTAAATAATTGCCGCTTTTAGTAATTTGATTGAATCTGTTAGGAAATACTTGTTTATAATGTGAATATAGTTGTAAAGTGTTAAACGAATTTTCATAGGTGATTATTCGTTGGTTATCAACTCCATTTAGGTATTCTACTTTTCCTAAATCGGATGGTGCAGACCAATCGTAGTTGTATTGAGTGATGGTGTAATAATAATCTGCTTCGTCTCCGTAAATGTCATCAAATCTTAGTTCAAAAGTTTCACCGAGTCTAAAAAATGGAATTACATTGTTGTTATTAACAGAAAATGAAATGGATTTAATATTAAATGGAGGTTCGTGTTCTTTTCCTGATTGAGAGAAAGCAACATGAAAAAGTAACAAGCTGATTATGAAAATAATTTTATTCATTTTGGTATAATAAAGATGTAAAAATAGTAAAACTTTGAGTACAAACGTAATTCTCTGAAATTTATTAGCATTCTTTAATTTAGAATTGATATAAATAAACAAAATGACTCGCTTTATTTTTGGTAAGGTGTAAGGTATTTGATTAAATTTGCACGTTTTATAGTAAATTTTTTAACAATCATATCTTCAAAAATATGTCAAAAGACATTCGAATTAAAAAAGGTTTAGACCTTAAGTTGAAGGGTGAAGCAGCTCAAAAGGTAGCTGATTCCACTCGATCGAAAGTCTATGCTGTTAAACCTTCTGACTTTCATGGAGTAACTCCAAAGATGGTAGTAAAAGAAGGAGATAACGTTAAAGCGGGAGAAGTAATTTTCTATTCTAAAGTAGATGAGAAAGTTAAGTTTGTTGCTCCTGTAAGCGGAAAGATTCAAGAAATCAAACGTGGTGAAAAAAGAGTCATTTTAGAGATTCTTATTGCTGCTGATTCTCAAGATGTTTTCGTAGAGCATAGCAAGAAAAATCCTAACGATTTATCAACAGAAGAAGTAAAAGCACATTTGTTAGCTTCTGGTTGTTGGCCATTTATCAATCAACGTCCTTATGATGTAATTGCTAATTCTGCTGACACGCCAAAGGCTATTTTTATTTCAACGTATGCTTCAGCCCCATTAGCTGCTGATGTAGACTTTGTTTTAGCAGACAAATTAGTTGCTTTTCAAGCGGGTGTTGATGCTTTAGCAAAATTAACAACTGGAAAAGTACATTTATCTTTAAAAGGTAAAGGTAAATCTATCTTTAGCGATGTTAAAGGTGTTGCTTTGCACAGAGTTTATGGTCCACATCCTGCAGGAAATGTTGGTGTTTTAATTTCTAAAATTGATCCAATTAATGCAGGTGAAAGAGTATGGACTGTTTCCCCTCAAGACGTTGCAACTATTGGTGAATTATTTTTAAACGGGAAATTCAATGCTACAAGAACAGTAGCTTTAGTTGGTTCTGAGGTTAAAGAAGCACAATATTACAATGTGATTTCTGGTGCTGCCATTGCAGATTTAGTTGGTGGTAATATTGCTGGAGATAATGTAAGAATTATTTCAGGTGATGTTTTAACAGGTACTAAAGTAAAAATGGATGGAAATTTAGGTTTCTTAAGTAATACAGTAACTGTAATTCCAGAAGGAAATGTATTTAGAATGTTTGGATGGATGCCATTTGCATCGCCAAGTATTCACAGTGCATCAAGAACAGGTTTGTCTTGGTTAATGCCAGTTAAAAAATATGCGCCTAACACCAATTTGAATGGTGAAGAAAGAGCTTTGGTTGTAACTGGAGAAATGGAAGCAGTAATGCCTCTTGATATTTATCCAATGCAATTATTAAAAGCTTGTTTGGCTGGCAATATCGATAAAATGGAAAGCTTAGGAATTTACGAAGTAGCTCCAGAAGATTTTGCTTTAATTGATTATACTAACACATCAAAATTAGAAGCACAGGAAATAATTCGTGAGGCTCTTGATTTAATGATTAAAGAAGTAGGATAATAGCTATGAAGTTTTTAAGAGATAAAATAGACCAAATTAGAAAGCCTTTTGAGAAAGGGCAAAAATTTGAAAAATACGCACCAGCATTTAATGCATTAGATACGTTTTTATTTGTACCTAATCATACTACAAAGCATGGAGCTCATATTAGAGATGCTGTAGATTTAAAGAGAACGATGATTACAGTTATAATTGCTCTTATTCCAGCTTTAATATTTGGAATTTACAATGCAGGTTACCAACATTTTGTTCAAATTGATGGAGCTGACATGTCATTCTGGAATTTATTTTCTCACGGATTGTGGAAAGTAATTCCGATGATTATTGTGTCTTACGCAGTAGGATTAGGAATCGAGTTTGCTTTTGCAATTTGGAGAGGACATGAGGTAAATGAAGGATATTTAGTTACGGGATTATTAATTCCAATGGTAATGCCAATCGATTTACCTTTATGGATGTTAGCAATTTCGGTTGCTTTTTCTGTAGTAATTGGTAAAGAAGTGTTTGGTGGAACAGGGATGAATATATTTAACCCAGCATTATTAGCACGTGCATTTGCATTCTTTGCTTATCCAACTTTTATGTCGGGTGACAAAATTTGGGTTAGTGAAGCTAGTACTACTGACGCTATTTCTGGAGAAACAATTTTAGGAGCTTTAGCACAAGGAAAAGAAGTAACTTATTCTACTATGGATATGTTTTTAGGGTTTATTCCAGGATCTGTTGCTGAAACTTCTACTTTAGCTATTTTAATAGGTGCGTTAGTGCTTATTGCTACAGGAGTAGGAAGCTGGAGAATTATGGTTTCTGGAGTAATTGGTGCAATTCTTACCACTTTAATGTTTAAAGCTGTAGGATTAACAGCTTTAATGAACTTTGAATGGTATAATCACCTTTTCGTAGGAGGTTTTGCTTTTGGTATTGTGTTTATGGCAACTGATCCAGTTTCTGCTGCACAAACTGATAAAGGAAAAATTATCTATGGTTTATTAATTGGTTTCTTTGCTATGTCTATCAGAATTTTCAATCCGGCTTACCCAGAAGGAATTATGTTAGCAATTCTACTAATGAATTCAGTAGCTCCTACAATTGATTATTATGTTGTAAATAGCAATATTAGCAAAAGAATGAAACGGTTGGCTAATTCAAAAAAAATTAAAACTGCATAATCATGAATAGAGAAAGTAATAGTTATACGTTTGTATTTGCGACAGTAATGGTAGTTTTTGTAGCTTCAGCGCTTGCTTATGCGGCGACAGCTTTAAAGCCAGCTCAGGATGCTAATATTAAAAACGAAAAAAGACAATATATTCTAAAATCGTTTGGAATTAATGTGGAAAGAGATGCTTCTTCAGAAGCATATAAAAAATACATCAAAGCGGAATATGTTTTTGATGCAGAAGGAAATGAAATTGGTAAAGATGCATTTAATGTAGATATTGCTACAGATAAAACAAAATTTCCAGTTTTTGTAACCGAAAAAGAAGGTAAAAAATTCTATGTTATTCCGGTAAGAGGAATGGGATTATGGGATGCTATTTGGGGGTATGTTTCTATTAACGAAGAACTTAAAGTAGATGGAATTGTTTTTGATCACAAAGCTGAAACACCAGGATTAGGTGCTGAGATTAGAGAAGATTTTTTCACAAAGCGATTTGTAAATGAAAATATTTTTGATGCTAGTGGTAATCTACAATCTGTAAAAGTTGTAAAAGGATATACAGGTGGAGAAGACAAAGAAGATGGTGAGGTAGATGGTATTTCAGGAGCCACGTTGACTTGTAACGGTGTTACAAATATGTTAGGATCTGGATTGAAACCTTATGAAAAATTTTTAAAATCACATAAAAAATAATCAAGATGTCAGATAAAAAAGAAGGATTATTTTCAAAGAGTAACATTAAATTGGTTACAAACCCATTTAATGACGATAATCCAGTAACCGTTCAGGTATTAGGAATATGTTCTGCATTAGCCGTAACCGTTCAAATGAAAAACGCTTTTGTAATGGCATTGTCTGTTACTGTAGTAGTAGCATTTGGTAATGTGATTATTTCTTTATTAAGAAATTTAATTCCTAACAGAATTCGTATTATTGTTCAGTTAGTAGTTGCTGCAGCTTTAGTAATTGTAGTTGACCAAGTATTAAAAGCGTATTCTTACGATGTTAGTAAGCAGCTTTCGGTATTTGTGGGATTGATTATTACCAACTGTATCCTTATGGGACGTTTTGAAGCTTTCGCATTAGGAAATAAACCTTGGCCTTCTTTTTTAGATGGCTTAGGTAATGGTTTAGGTTATGGTATCATTTTGATGGTAGTAGCATTTTTTAGAGAATTATTAGGTTCTGGAAAATTATTCGGAATTGAAGTTTTAGGTAGTTCTATAGAAAAAACAGGATTATATTCTACAGGTTATGTAAATAATGGATTTATGCTTTTAGCACCTATGGCTCTTGTACTTGTTGGGGCTGTCATTTGGGTACAAAGAGGAATAAATAAAAAATTAATTGAGAAAAACTAATAGCTATGTTTGAATATATCAATATATTTTTAAAATCCATGTTTATTGAAAACATGGTGTTTGCATTCTTCTTAGGAATGTGTTCGTTCTTGGCGATTTCTAAAAAAGTGTCTTCTGCACTTGGATTAGGTATTGCTGTAACGTTTGTGCAAATTATTACAGTTCCATTAAACTATTTAATGTATGAATATATATTAAAACCAGGTGCTATGGAATGGTTAGATCCATCAATGGGTGAATTAGATTTAAGTTTCTTAACTTTTATTTTATTCATTGCATCGGTAGCGACTATTGTACAATTAGTTGAAATGATTGTAGAGAAATTTTCTCCATCATTATATAATACTCTAGGTATTTTCTTACCACTTATTGCGGTAAACTGTGCTATCTTAGGAGGTTCTTTATTTATGCAACAACGTGTTGATTCAGGAACTTATTCTAGTTTTGGACATGTGTTAACTTTTGGATTGTCATCAGGTCTTGGATGGGCATTAGCTATTGTTTTAATGGCTGCTATCCGTGAAAAAATGGAATATTCAAATGTATTAGCGCCACTTAGAGGTCTTGGAATTACATTTATTACAACTGGTTTAATGGCAATTGGTTTCATGAGTTTTGGTGGAATTGATCTTAATGCATTAAACAAAAAACCAGAAGTTAAAGTTGAAACTCCTGCTCCTGTGGTAGTAGAAACTCCAGTAGTTGATTCAGTTCAAGTAGCTGTCGATTCTGTAAAAGTAGATTCAACTCAGGTGGTTAAATAATAGTATAAATTAAAAATTGAACTCATGTTTAGTATAGCAGAAATAATTACATATTCAATTTTAGCTTTCTTAGTGCTTATTTTACTAATGGTGTTTATGCTATTATACGCTAAATCGAAGTTGGTAAACTCAGGTGCTGTTAAGATTAAAATTAACGGTGAAAACGAAATTGAAGTAGAGGGAGGAAGTTCTTTGCTTTCTACTTTAGGAAATAATAAAATCTTTTTACCATCAGCTTGTGGTGGTGGAGGTTCTTGTTTACAGTGTAAATGTAAAGTATTAGAGGGTGGTGGTGAAGCATTACCAACAGAAATACCTAACTTTTCACGTAAAGAATTAGCAGACGGATGGAGATTAGGATGTCAAGTTAAAGTAAAACAAGACATGATAATCGAAGTGCCAGAAGAAATTTTTGGTATCAAAAAATTCGAAGCAAAAGTATATTCTAACTACAACGTAGCTTCTTTTATTAAAGAATTTATCGTTGAGTTGCCAGAAGATATGCACTACGAAGCAGGTGGATATATCCAAATTGAAATCCCTGAATGTGAAGTAAAATTCTCAGATATGGATATTATGGCGCATCCAGAAGAACATCCTGGTGATCCTGAAAAATTCAAGGCTGAATGGGATAAGTTTAAATTATGGCCATTAGTTATGAAAAATGACGAATTGGTAGAAAGAGCTTACTCTATGGCTTCTTACCCAGCGGAAGGTAGAAAAATCATGTTGAACGTTCGTATTGCAACGCCTCCTTTCGATAGAGCTACAAACGATTGGATGAAAGTTAACCCAGGTATTGCTTCTTCATACGTGTTCTCAAGAAAAGCAGGTGATCCAGTAGTAGTTTCAGGACCTTACGGAGAATTCTTCATCAACGAATCAGAAGCAGAAATGTTGTATGTAGGTGGTGGAGCTGGTATGGCGCCAATGCGTTCACATTTATATCATTTATTCCGTACTGTTAAAACAGGAAGAAAAGTTACGTATTGGTACGGAGGTCGTTCTAAACGTGAATTGTTCTACACAGACCATTTCAGAGCGTTAGAGAAAGATTTTCCAAACTTTAAATTCTATTTGGCATTATCAGAACCACAACCAGAAGATAACTGGAAAGTGAAAGAAGGAATCGACGGAGAAGGTGATGGATTCGTAGGATTCATACACAATGTGGTAATCAATAATTATTTAGCAAATCACGAAAATCCAGAAGATATTGAATTGTATTTCTGTGGACCCCCAATGATGAATCAAGCGGTTCAAAAAATGGGTGAAGACTTCGGTTTAGATCCAGAAAACATTAGATTTGACGACTTTGGAGGTTAATCCAAATTTTAAATACTAAAACCGATTCAGAAATGAGTCGGTTTTTTTATGTATTCAAATAGAATAACTACCTTTGCCTTATGGAAGCATTATCACAACAAGACTTACATCATTTGGCCATGAATCACGTGGGAAAAGAACTCGAAAAACAAGGATTTGAGTTCATTGCCATTAACAGTCAACTAAAAAAACATCCGCAATTTGTTTGTGTAGATAAACCTACCAATACCTTGCATTTTGTAATGGTACAAGCGGTTACGTATCCTGATAATCCTGCCGAATACGATGTGTTGTTTATGGAAACCTTCATCAATCACGCCAAAGGAAAAAAAGCTAAGGTGTTGTATGCAGGAGTTGGTTTTGCTAATGCAGAAGATTTCGAAAAGCCTGTTTTAAAAAATCAAGATTATATTTTAAATTATGAAGGAATTAAAGAGATTTTGTAGTTTTCTAATTGTTGCAGTTTTATTTATTTCATGTGATAAAACTAATGATTTTTTCACCATTCAAGGCGAAGCACAAGGAAGTACGTATTCTGTAAAATATACTGCATCTGAAGAAAAAGTAACTAAAAATCAAATTGATTCTTTGTTAATTGCTTTTGATCTATCGCTTTCTACGTATCGACCAGATTCTAAAATCTCTAAAATTAATGCTGGTGATTCAACGGTTGTAGTAGATGATTTTTTTACAGAAACGTTTCAACTTTCGAATCAAATTTATAAAGAAACAAACGGTTTATTTGATCCAACAATTGGTATTTTAGTAAACGCATATGGTTTTGGACCAAATAAAAAGCAAGAAAATCTTTCTCAAAAACAAATCGATAGTTTGTTGCAATTTGTAGGTTTTGATAAAATTGCTTTGAATTCTGATAGAACAATATCAAAAAGGCATAAAGAAACTTTCATTGATTTTAATGCGATTGCACAAGGTTATTCGGTTGATGTGGTCGTAAATTATTTAAAATCGAAAGGGATTGAAAATGCCATTGTAGAAATAGGTGGTGAATTATTCGCTTTAGGTAAAAATACGATTGAAAATAAAAATTGGGTAGTAGGAATTGATGACCCGCTTCAAAAACCAGAAGAACGTACTTTAATTGCCAAAGTAAATTTAGAAAACTTAGGAATGGCAACTTCAGGAAATTATCGCAAAGTAATGATTGATGAAAAAACGGGTAAAAAATTCGTACACATCATCAATCCAAAAACAGGGTTAGCACAAAAAAATAATGTGTTAAGCGCAACGGTTTTATCAAAATCTTCAGCAATTTCAGACGGTTATGCCACTGCTTTTATGTTAATGAGTTTAGAAGAAAGTAAATTATTCTTACAAAATCATAACGATTTGTACGTCATGTTGTTATATGTAGATGCGCATAATAAAATGCAACAATTTACCACAGAGAATTTCAAAGCATTGATTAAAGAGTGATTCTAAACAAGTATTTAATTGTTAAATGTTGTATAATAAATTTTTGATTTTGTAGTTATAGATATAATTTTATCCAAACAAAATCAAATTTTATGAAGAAATTACAATTTTCCCTTTCTTTATTGCTATTTGTTCCGGCCGTTCTTTTTGCTCAGGACTTAAAGCTTGAAGATCCAATTCCAACAGACCCAAATGTTAAAATTGGAAAATTATCAAACGGATTAACCTACTACATCCGTAAAAATGCAAAACCTGAAGATAAAGTAGATTTGCGTTTAGTTGTAAATGCGGGTTCTATTCAAGAAACAGATGCACAACAAGGATTAGCGCATTTCATGGAGCACATGTGTTTCAATGGAACCAAAAGATTTCCTAAAAATGAATTAGTAAATTATCTTCAAAGTATTGGAGTTAAATTTGGTCAACACTTGAACGCCTACACTAGTTTTGATGAAACAGTTTACTTTTTACCAATTCCTTCAGATGATAAAGAAAAAGTAGAAAAAGGATTTCAAATTATCGAAGATTGGGCTTTCAATACGACGTTAACTCCAGAAGAAATTGATAAAGAAAGAGGTGTTGTTTTAGAAGAATACCGTTTAGGCTTAGGAGCTGATACAAGAATGATGGGTCGTTTTATGCCAAAAATGATGTATAATTCGTTATATGCAAAACGTCTTCCTATTGGTCAAAAAGAAATTCTAGAAAACTTCACGTATGATAAATTAACGAGTTTCTATAAAGATTGGTATCGTCCTAATTTAATGGCTGTAATTGTTGTTGGAGATATAGATGTGGCTGAAATGGAAAAGAAAATCATTGCTCATTTTGGTAAATATAAAAATCCTAAAAACGAAAAAGAGCGTAAAATATATGATGTGCCAAATCACAAAGAAACTTTTGTTTCTGTAGAATCTGATAAAGAAGCGGCTTTTTCGCAAGTTCAATTGTTGTATAAAGATTATGAACAACCAAAAGATGTAGTTACTCTAGCTGATTTTAAAGAATATCTTGCTAAAGGACTTTTTTCTACGATGTTAAATAATAGATTGGAAGAATTACAAAACAGTCCAAATCCTCCTTTTAACTTTGGGTATACGTATCATGGTAGTACTTATGCTAGAACCAAAGAAGCTTTTCAGTCTTTTGCTATGGTGGCGCAAGACAAACAAATTGAGGCTTTAAAAGTATTAGTAAGAGAAAACGAAAGGGTTAGACAATTTGGATTTACGCAAGGTGAATTAGATAGAGCAAAAGCCGAATTTTTATCTCAAATGGAAAGACAATACAACGAGAGAGAGAAAAATGAATCTGAGAATTATGTTTCAGAATATCAGGCAAATTTCCTTGAAAAAGAGCCAATTCCTAGTATCGAATGGACATTTGATGTGTTCAAAAAAATGTTGCCTTTATTAAGTGTAGAAGATACTAACGGTTTAATTGCAAAATATTTAAAAGAAGACAATAGAGTTGTTATATTAACAGGTCCAGAAAAAGACGGATTGGTAAAACCAACAGAACAAGAAGTTTTAAATTCGTTAACAGTTAATAAAAACGAATTAACGGCTTACACTGAAACAAAAGTTTCTGAAAGTTTATTAAGAAATCCTGTAAAAGAAGGAAGTGTTGTATCAAAACAAAGTAATGCAAAATTAGGAACTACAACTTTAAAACTTTCAAACGGAGCAACAGTAGTTTATAAGAGAACCGATTTTAAAAACGACCAAGTAATGTTTGAAGCGGTTAGTTTTGGAGGTTCTAATTTGTTTACTAATGATGAAATGGCTAAAGTTTCATTAGCAATGGGCGGATTAACAGAAGCTGGATTTTCTGGAATGTCTAAAAACGACATTAATAAATTTATGACAGGAAAAATGGCAAGAATTAATCCTTATGTTGGTGGTATTTTTGAAGGATTAAATGGTTCTACAACTCCAAAAGATTTAGAATATTTATTCCAAATGACGTATGCTTATTTTACGGATTTGAATTTAGATAAAGAAGCGTTTAGTGGATTTATTTCTAAGCAAAAAGGATTTATGTCAAACATGATGTCGCAACCAGCTACTTATTTCTCAAATGAATTTTACACGTATTTGAATAAAGAAAATCCAAGATATAAAGGATTTCCTAAAGAAGAGGATTTTGATAAAGCAGATTATGAATTAGCGTATAAAAAATACAAAGAGCGTTTTGCCAATGCAGCTGATTTCAATTTTTATTTTGTTGGAAATTTCGATGAAGCTCAGTTAGAAGCTTTTGCAGCTAAATATATTGCTTCATTGCCTTCAGATAAAAACACTAAGGAAACTCCTAAAGATTTAGGATATAGAATGTTGAAAGGTTCACACAAAAAAGTAATCAATAAAGGGAAAGATCCTAAGAGTACTGTAAATATTATGATTTATGGAGATACGAAATACGATGCTAAAGAAGCGTTTGCTTTTAAAGCTTTAGGAGAAGTATTGACTATAAAATTAGTGGAAGAATTAAGAGAAAACGAAAGTGGAGTGTATGGAGTAGGTGCAAGAGGTAGTATGAATAAAGTACCTTACGGAAGTTATAATTTCTCTATTTCTTTCCCTTGTGGTCCTGAAAATGCTGAAAAGCTTACAGAATCAGCTTTAAGAGAATTAAATAAGATGGTTACAAATGGACCAGAACAAAAAGATTTGGATAAATTTAAAGAAGCATCAAGATTAGAATACAAAGAAAGTTTGAAAGAAAACAGATACTGGATGGCAATCTTAAAACGTCAGTATACAGATGATGTAAATCCGGAAGAAATTTTTGAATTCGAAGCTAAATTAAATGCATTAACAGTAAAAGATCTTCATGAAGTAGCGAAGAAATATCTAGCTAAAGATAAAGTGATTGGTATATTAATGCCTGAAGAATAAATAGGTTTTTATTAAATTCAAAATCCCGCAATTGTAATGATTGCGGGATTTTTTTATTTATTTATAACAAACTGGAATAATTTCTCCTTTTGCTAAACAATATTTTTCTACTAATTCAGGTGTTATTGTTTGGGTGTAATCTATTTCTTCAACTTTAAATCCAATGCTTATTAGTTTGTCAAAGTAATCTCTTCCATAAACTCTAACGTGATCGTATTGCCCGAAGATTTTTGCGCGTTCTTTTTCATCGGTAATAGAATCGTCAGAAAAAGTAACTTCACGAGACAAATCTTGTGGAATTTGAAAAATCCCCATTCCGCCTGGTTTTAAAACACGATATAATTCTTGCATGGCTTTCGTGTCATCTGGAATATGTTCCAAAACGTGATTACATAAAATCATATCATACGAATTATCTTCAAAAGGCAAATTACAAATATCTGCTTTAACATCGGCTAGAGGCGAAAACAAATCGGTAGTGGTATAGTCTAAATTCGATTGTTTTTTAAAGCGTTTGTAAAACTCTTGCTCTGGTGCAAAGTGTAATACTTTTTTTGGAGCGGTAAAAAAATCAGTTTCATTTTGTAAATACAACCATAATAAGCGGTGTCTTTCTAAAGAAAGTGTACTTGGTGATAATACATTATTTCGTTGTGTTCCGTATCCATAGGGTAAAAACATACGAAAGCTTTTTCCGTCAATTGGATCTGTAAAACGACTCCCTTTCAATATAAAAGCCAAAATAGGACGCACTACAATGCTCAATCTAATTAATATCGGACGAGGAATGGTGTTTAATATAAGTTTAAAAAGTTTTTTCATATTTTTTGAACACAGTTTCACATTGAAATATGTATTTATTTAATTTACAATACCATAGGTTTCTCTCTCAATCCATCTTCTTCATTGCTCACAATTCCTAATGCTTCATAAATGTAAGCAAAAGTGGATAACAACTCTGGTTTGCCGTTTACAATCGCTACATCATGCTCAAAGTGGGCACTTGGTTTTCCGTCGGCAGTAGTAATTGTCCAACCGTCTTTATTTTGTTTGATGTTTTTGGTTCCCATATTAATCATCGGTTCGATTGCGATGACCATTCCATTGACTAATTTTTTTCCACGACCTCGTTTTCCATAGTTAGGAACTTCTGGATCTTCGTGCATTTTTCTACCTAAACCGTGTCCACATAATTCACGAACTACCCCATATCCATGACTTTCGCAATATTGCTGAATGGCATGACCAATATCTTCTACACGATTGCCAACCTTAGTTTCACGAATACCAACGTATAAAGATTCTTTGGTAATTTGTAATAATTTTTTTGTTTCTGCTAAAACTTCACCCACTTCAAAAGTATAGGCATGATCGCCATAAAAACCATTTTTATAAGCACCACAATCTACCGAAATTATATCACCCTCTTGCAAGGGAACGTTGTTTGGAATACCGTGTACTACTTGTGTGTTTGGACTCATACAAAGCGAATTTGGAAACCCATACATTCCTAGAAATGCAGGTTCGGCTCCGTGCGAACGAATAAAATCTTCCGCTAGTTTATCTAAATGTAAAGTAGTTACACCTGGTTTGATTTCCTTTGCAATCATTCCAAGGGTTTTAGAAACTATCAAAGCACTTTCGCGCATCAATTCTATTTCTTCAAGTGTTTTAAGTACAATCATAATACAAAATTTCGCGACAAAAATACGAATTCAAGACCAATTTCAATTCAAGAACAACTTTAATTTTAAATGTTACATTTTTCCATGGAAATTCGAACTTCTAACTTCCGACTTTAAAATGAGAAATGTCATATTTTATTATTAAATTACAACATAAATTTGCACTATAAATTTCATTAGGTATGGGAAAATATGTAACTGCAGCGGAAGCTGTACAAGTAGTAAAAAGTGGTGATAGGGTATATGTTCAGGCAGCTGCGGCCACGCCAACAATATTAACAAAAGCTTTAACAGATAGAGCCTCCGAACTTAGAGATGTAGAAATTTGTCATTTACACACAGAAGGTGATGCCCCATATTCAAATCCTGAATTAGCAGATAGCTTTCATGTAAATTCTTTTTTTATTGGAGCTAATGTTCGTCATACATTAAAGGCAGGAAATGGTTCTTATACACCCGTTTTTTTAAGTGAATTACCATTGTTATTTCGTAAAAATGTTGTGAAATTAGATGTTGCTTTTATACATGTTTCACCACCCGATAGTCATGGGTATTGTTCGTTAGGAGTTTCTGTTGAGGCAACTGTGGCTGCAATTGAAAATGCTAAAACGGTTATTGCGCAAGTTAATCCAAATATGCCAAGAACTTTTGGTGATGGAATTCTACACGTTTCTGAAATTGATTTTCTTGTAGAAGTAAATGTTCCAATTTTTGCTCATGAAGTAACTCCATTTACTGCCGAGGAAGAAAAAATAGGAACTTATGTTGCTTCATTAATTGAAGACAAAAGTACACTTCAAATGGGAATTGGTTCGATTCCGAATGCGGCTTTAAGCAAATTAACCAATCACAAAGATTTAGGATTACACACAGAGATGTTCTCTGATGGAGTAATTGATTTAATAGAAAATGATGTTATTAATTGTAATTACAAAGGCACTTTAAGAGGAAGAGCGTTGGCGACATTTTTAATGGGTTCGAAACGTTTGTATGATTTTGTGGATGATAATCCGTTTATTGAAATGAAAGAATCTTCTATGGTAAATGATACGGCTAGAATTCGAAGAAACCCAAGAATGGTAGCTATTAATTCGGCTATTGAAGTAGATTTAACCGGTCAAGTTTGTGCAGATTCTATTGGTAGTACTATGTATTCTGGAGTAGGAGGACAAATGGATTTTATTCGTGGAGCTTCATTAAGTGAAGGAGGAAAAGCAATTATTGCCTTGCCTTCTACTACTAAAAAAGGTGAAAGTAGAATTGTACCTTATTTAAAACAAGGTGCTGGAGTGGTTACCACAAGAGCACACGCACATTATATTATTACTGAAAATGGGATAGCCGATTTATATGGTAAAACTTTAAAACAGCGTGTTTCAGAATTAGTAAGAATAGCACATCCAAATCATCAGGAAGCTGTTGAACGTGCATATCACGAAATGACGGGTTGCTCTAAATAATAAATTTTTGAGTTAAGAGTGGAAAGACAATCGAGAGGTTGTCTTATTGCTACTAAGTAGTTTGTAATAAAATTCAAAATAGCTTAATAAAATTTTAAAAAACTAATAATTTGATTTTGAATTTTTTAGCTAAATAACCTTGATTTTGAAAATAAACCAAACTTTAACCTTTTAGCAACATTAAATAGTCTACCTTTGTAAGGAATTAAATTTTTCATAGATGAACATTTTTGTAGGAAGTCTTCCTTTCAGTGTAGAGGAAGCAGATTTAAGAGGTTATTTTGAAGAGTATGGAGCTGTTGAATCAGTTAAAATTATCTCTGACAAATTTACCGGAAGAAGTAAAGGATTTGGATTTGTTGAAATGGCTAATGATGCTGAGGCTCAAAAAGCAATCGACGAATTAAACGGTGGAACTATCGAAGGTAGAAAAATCGTTGTTAACAAATCTGAACCAAAACCAGAAGGCGAAAGAAGAAGCTTCGATCGTAACGCTGGTGGAAGTAGAGGTGGTTATTCTAATAATAGAGATAACAACTCAAGAGGACGTTATTAATATTTTTTTGGATATAAAACGTAAAAAGCCTTCGCATCGCGAAGGCTTTTTTATTTGCTTGTCTTGTCCTGAAAAAAGTTGACTAAATATTACATAATATGTCAACAAAAAAGAAAACTTCAAAAATTGAGAGTACTCCACAAATTTATAGTGAAGCATTTAAACGGCAAGTAGTGAGTGAATTT
>Ga0255098_1000114_pt1 | contig 25539 bp, 27 predicted proteins | sample Colum_Atlam_RepC_2_FD_188440 | JGI IMG/M metagenome (GOLD analysis project Ga0255098, IMG submission 188440) | Freshwater microbial communities from Columbia River, Oregon, United States - Colum_Atlam_RepC_8d | ecosystem: Environmental > Aquatic > Freshwater > River | place: USA: Oregon... | reverse complement strand
ATACTAAATTATTTAAAGAGGCTGATTTCAGTATTTAGCAATTCTGAACAATAAAAAAATACAATGGCATTCCAATGGTTATATTAACAGGAAATGTAATTGCCAATGCCATGGGTAAAAATAATCCCGGATTTGCTTTCGGAACTGTAATTTTCATAGCCGCTGGAACAGCAATATACGAAGCACTTGCTGCTAAAATCGCAAAAATAAATCGATTGGAAGTATCAGTTGTAATAAATCCGCTCAACCACGCAAAAGCACTTCCATTTACTAACGGAATAACAAAAGCAAACGCCATTGGAAACCAACCATTTGAGAAAAATGATTTTAATTTTTTACCACTCGTAATTCCCATATCTAATAAGAAAATAGCTAAAAATCCTTTAAATAAATCATTTGTAAAAGGGGCAATTCCTTGTGCATCTTTAGCACTCGTGAGATAACCGATAATTAAACTACCAATTATTAACAAAACGCTTCCGTTAGTAAAAGAATGTCTAATTATCTCTGCCTTATTAATTTTATTAGATTGTTCTTTGTTAAATATTGAAATTAATACCAAACCAACAATAATAGCTGGTGATTCCATAAGTGCCATAATTGCCACCATATAACCATGAAGTTCCAGTTGTTGTGATTCTAAATAAGAAACCGCAGTTACAAAAGTTACTGCACTAATGGAACCGTAAGAGGCCGCAATTGCCCCAGCATCATAAATATTTAATTTACGTTTAAGAATAAAAAAGGCATATAAAGGAATTATAATAGCTATTGAAATCCCAAAAAACATTGCCATTAAAATCTCACTATTAATTGTTTCGTGAGATAACTCTTGACCACCTTTAAATCCAATAGCAAAAAGTAAATACAAGGAAATAAATTTTGAAGAATTTTGAGGAATTTCTAAATCGCTTTTTAAGCAAACGGCAACAATTCCAAGAATAAAATAGAGTAATGCGGGATTCGTTAAATTTTCAAGAAGTAAGTTAAAATCCATTTTCTGTTGTTAAGTCGTTAGTAATATTGTTTTCTTTTTTTGCTGCACGTTCTAATCGGTCATTAATCGAGTTTCCTAATCCATATTCTGGAAAACGTTCGGCAATTATTACATCTAAATTCATTTTATCTAATTGATGAAGCACATCATATAATTTTGATGCTGCTATTTTTAAATCCCCTTCTTCAGAAAGTAATCGCTGATATTTTGTATCTAGATCGGTCTCATACCTATTAAAAAGCAATAACCCTATTTTTTTATCGGAATACCAGTCCATTTCTTCTTTTACATTTCTAGTTAAAATAAAATCAGTTTTAGGAGCATAATGTTTTAAAAACATGCCTGGAGTAATTGGTTTACTTTCTTTTTTATTCGGCACAACTAATGTTCCTGTAATTTTTTCAATCGCTTCTACTGGAATGGCTCCTAAACGATATAAAACTACTTTGTTATTATTAAATCCAACAATTGTAGATTCTATTCCAGCAGCACAAATACCACCATCTAAAACCATATCAATTTGAGTAGAAAAGTATTCTTCTACATGCTTTGCAGAGGTTGGACTAATACTTGTAAAAGGATTTGCACTAGGCGCTACCAAAGGATAATTTAATTTATTTAGAAGCTCTAATGCTATGGAATGATTAGGTATACGAACCGCTACCGTATCTTGATTTGCAGTAACCAAATCTGGAATATGCGGTTGCTTTTTTAAAATCAACGTCAACGGTCCAGGCCAAAATTCATTGGCTAACTCATAAGCTATTGGCGGAATATCTTGAGCTACTTGAGCTAAATCTTCAATTCCTTTAATATGAACAATCAGCGGATTAAAAGTGGGACGTTTTTTTACTTCAAATATTTTATGAATGGCCGAGGTTTCAAAAGCATTTCCTGCCAAACCGTAAACAGTCTCGGTAGGAAAACCTATAATACCATTTTTATTGAGATGTTGAACAGCTAAATTAATGTCTTTACTTATCATTATTTTTTAAGGGTTACAAAAATCACAATACATGGGTTCTTCAAATTTCTTTCCATTGGGATACAAAACTTTAGATTCATGTTTGCAATGTTTGCATTGATATATATGTGCCGATATAGATCGAGTAGGCATCGAACAAAAACTACATAATAAACCGGCTTCGGCACCAACCACACCAAAGCCGGGAAATAAGCATTCAGGGCAAACCGAGTGCAACTTGTTAATTAACTTTAAACTAACTTCTTTTATAATTTGCATGCGTGTTGGATTAAACATCGCTCGCATGTCGGTTTCAACAAAACAAGATTTTCCCGATGCAAGTAAATCTTGATATTTATGCACCATCAAATCATAATCGGTAATACCTTTATAGATTGTAGACCAATTTTCTACTGCATCCTTCAAAATAACACCATGCGTGGGAAATTGAACCCTATCTAAAAATTGTATTAATTCTTCTTGAGAATCAATTTCAGAACTGTCAAAATTGGTTTCCAAGCTTAGTACACGTTCAACAATTTCAAGATTATTCTTTTGATCTACCAGCATCATCAATTCATCATTCGCAGGAGCAAAAAAGACTATAGGATGATTTCCAAAAGAGCCCTCTGTTGCTACAGCCAAATCAAAACCTTCCATTTTCATACCTTCCAAACATTTCTTTCTGAGCGTGGTTAAAGCAGAATCATTTCGAGCAATTTCACCCGAAAAGGTACCTAAACTATCCGTATCAAAGTCTTTTGCCACAAAACATTTCACTCCTAAAGCTTCTTCAAATAATGGCGCAATCACTTCCTCCTTTTGATGTTTGGTAACAATAAGCAAACGTCGGCCAGAAAAAAAATCAAGGTTATTCTTCATACTCAATTTCTATGAACGATTTTATTGTGAGGTTTTTATTGTGTGATTTCGCTTCTTCTAAAATTTCAGAAATAAGCAGCACACTCTCTTTTAATTGAACAATGCGATGCAATGCCTTTTCATCATCTTCACCAAAACGAATTTGAGAACTAAAATTTTGAACTTTATTAAAATGGATGTTTTTATTACATAAATCCATTAAAATTTCACGTGCCTCAAATGCATTGAAATCGCCATTTATCAAATTAATTTTCTTCAGGGTTTCCATACGTAATATTGGTTAAATTGTTTATTAAACGAATCATTACTAGCATGATTAAAATGGCAAGTCCAGTATAAAGTTCTTTATATATAATAGCTGGAGATACTAATATTTTAAAAATTAGAACTGATTCAACAACTACACATAAAATCAAAATAAGTTGTAGTACTATTTTTTTCATAACTATGATTTGCATTTAGATTGATTGCCGTTGCAAATTTTAGGATAATTATTTATATATTTTTATTTATATTTGTAATGTTATATATAAATTATATTTATGAATTACACCTTAAACCAGTTGCGAATATTCTTAAAAGTAGTACAAAACCAGAGTGTTACTAAAGCTTCGGAAGAGTTGCATTTGACTCAACCAGCTGTTTCTATTCAACTGAAAAATTTTCAAGATCAATTTGAAATTCCGCTAACGGAAGTAGTAGGAAGAAAGATTTATGTAACCGATTTTGGAAAAGAAATTGCAGAGGCCGCCGAACAAATCTTACAACAAGTTAATACAATCGATTATAAAACCTTAGCGTATAAAGGACAGCTTTTTGGAAAAATTAAGATTTCGGTAGTATCTACTGGAAAGTATGTAATGCCTTATTTCTTAGCCGATTTTTTAAAAATGCATCCGGGAGTAGAGTTAGATATGGATGTAACTAATAAAAATAAAGTTATAAAAAGTTTACAAAAAAATGAAGTAGATTTTGCCTTGGTATCTATTTTGCCTGAGAAGATTAAAGTTGAAAAAATAGATTTAATGCAAAACAAATTGTTTTTAGTAGGCAATATGGAGGAGGATTTTAGTAAGAAAAAAAACATTGAAGCTATATTACAAAACCGTCCGTTGTTGTTTAGAGAAAGTGGATCTGGAACACGCCAAACCATGGAACGTTTTATTGATCAAAATGCCATTAAAATTGAAAAAAAGATGGAACTTACTTCTAATGAAGCTATCAAACAAGCCATTTTAGCAGGCTTAGGCTATTCAATCATGCCTTTAATTGGTATTCGTAAAGAAATACAAAACAAGGACTTACAAATCATCCCTTTAAAAGGATTACCCATTAAAACCTATTGGAGTTTGATTTGGGTAAAAGGAAAAAATCACAACCCAGCTGCCCTAGCTTACTTAGATTATTTAAAAAAGGAAAAAGAAGCCATAATTCATTCCAAATTTAGTTGGTATGAGACGATGTAAACTTATTTTATGACGTGATAAATCACTTTCATTAAATTAAATAATTTTAAAACTAAACAATAACTGTTTTGCTAATACAAAATATATCGAGGACTATATAATAGAATTGTTTTCATCAGTTCTCGATACATTTTGCATTTGTAAATCTAAGTCTTTCCAAATCCATAACACTCGAAGTGACGGTAGTGGGATTAGGAGCTAAAAAGACGTATGAAGAATAGCTAAGAAACAATTGAAACTTAATCACTCAGCCGTCATTTCGAGTGATTTTTAAAAGAAAAAATGCTAATTTTTGCTTTTAAAAATTGTATCGAGAACTATAGAAGCAAAAAAAAGACACCCGAAAGTATCTTTTAATTCTTTTAATCATCGATTTCAGGATAAAAGTCGATGTGTTTAATCAAATTTATATTACAAAAAGTGAAACGCCTCTGTGTAACTCTCTTAACACAATCCACTTCAATAAAAACTCTATGAAGCTCGGTATAAAATATATGATGCTATGTTTTTAAATCTAATAAGCTAATAATTCCTTTAATTCCACTTCAAATCTAACCTTTGGTAAATGTTGATCTTCTAATGATTTCATAAATGGAATAGGCGATTCTAAACTTCCAACTCTTCTAACTGGAGCATCTAAGTATTCAAAGCAGTTTTCCATAATCATAGCCGAAATATCGCTGGCAACACCACCAAATAAAGTATCTTCTTGTAAAATAATTACTTTATTTGTTTTCTTCACTGAAGCGTATATCGCATCCCAATCCATTGGTTGTAACGTTCTTAAATCCAATAAATCTGCTTTGATTTCAGGGTTTTTAGCTAAAGTTTCTAAAGCCCAATGAATTCCAGCTCCAAAAGAAATAATAGTAACATCCGTTCCTTCTTTAATCAATGACGCTTTTCCAAACGGTAATGTGTAGTAATCTTTTGGAACATCTTGGTACACGCTTCTATACAATTGTTTGTGTTCGAAGAATAATACTGGATTTGGATCGTTAATTGCTGTATTCAATAATCCTTTTGCATCATAAGGAAATGCTGGGTAAACAACTTTTAATCCTGGAGTTTTGGTAAACCAAGCTTCGTTTGTTTGCGAATGGAAAGGTCCTGCTTGAGTTCCACCACCACAAGGCATACGCACCACTACATCCGACTTTTCTTGCCATCTGTAATGTTGCTTCGCTAATAAGTTTACGATTGGATTAAATCCGGTTGAAACGAAATCTGCAAATTGCATTTCCATTACCGCTTTAAATCCGTTTATAGATAATCCGTTAGCGGCTGAAACTACAGCACTTTCACAGATGGGTGTATTTCTAACTCTTTCTTTTCCAAATTGCGCTACAAATCCGTCGGTAATTTTGAAAGCACCACCGTATTCAGCAATATCTTGTCCCATAATTACCAAATTCTCATGGCGTTCCATCGACTGACGTAAACCATTCGAAATCGCATCAATCACGCGGATATTTTCTACTTCTGAAGAAGGATTGAAAGCTTCAAATTCGTAATGCTGATAAACATCACCTAATTCTTCTTCCAAAGAAGCCACAATTTCTGGCTCTTCTTGCACTTTCGCCCAATCCGTATCAATTTCTTTCTTAATTTCAGCTCTAATAGCTTCATCTTCTTCATCGGATAAAACGGCTGTAGCTTTTAAGTAGTTTCTATAATTTTCTACTGGGTCTTTGATTGCCCACATGTCCATTAATTCTTGCGGAACGTATTTTGTTCCACTCGCCTCTTCATGTCCACGCATTCTAAACGTTTTGAACTCCAATAAAACTGGACGCGGATTTTCAACCATAGAAGCTTTTAATTCCGAAATCAAATGCACTACTTCTAATAAATTATTTCCGTCAACCACATGGCTTTCCATTCCATAACCTACACCTTTATCGGCAAGGTTTTCACAACGGTATTGTTCGTTTGTTGGTGTTGATAATCCGTAACCATTATTTTCAATAACGAATAAAACCGGTAATTCCCAAACAGCAGCAATATTCAATGCTTCGTGAAAATCGCCTTCTGAAGTAGCGCCTTCACCTGTAAAAACAGCAGTTACTTTTCCGTTCTTTCTTAATTTATTGGCTAAAGCGATTCCGTCTGCAATCCCTAATTGAGGACCTAAATGCGAAATCATTCCAATAATCTTATATTCTTGCGTTCCAAAGTGGAAACTTCTATCACGACCTTTTGTGAATCCGTTTTTCTTTCCTTGCCATTGCGAAAACAAACGGTGCAACGGAATATCACGCGTAGTAAATACTCCTAAATTACGGTGCATTGGTAAAATATATTCATCTTTATCCAAAACCGAAGTAATTCCCACAGAAATTGCTTCTTGTCCAATTCCAGAGAACCATTTTGATACTTTTCCTTGACGGATTAGAATCAACATTTTCTCTTCAATTAAACGCGGTTTTAAGATTTTCTTATATAAATCAAGTAGTTGCGGATTTGATAATTCTTTTCTTTCAAAGTTCATGATAGTGGAACGATTAAATTTTGCTCAAAAGTAATAAAAATAACATTTTGAAAGCGAATTGTTATAAAAAAAGATTAGACAAATTTTAAGTGCAAGAACAATTTCAAGTTTAAACGCAATGAGCAAAAAACAAAAATTTTAAAGATTTGGAAAATTATCTCTAGTTACTTTTCCCTTTTTACTTCCCCAATTTATTAACAACTTTACTCATTCACAATTAAAATATTTAATTACATTTGTATTTACTTGGGTTACTGCCCAAAATGATTTATTAACAACAAAGCTTAAGTATGCAACAAATTCCTAGTGTTGACTTACGTGATTTCCTGTCGGATGATCCGGCACGTAAACAAAAATTTGTAAATGAAATCGGAAAAGCCTACGAAGAAATCGGATTCGTAGCATTAAAAGGTCATTTTTTAGATGATAAATTAGTTGAAGGATTGTATTCCGAAGTGCGTAACTTTTTTACACTTCCTTTAGAAACCAAAGCAAAATACGAAATCCCAGGCATTGGCGGACAACGCGGTTATGTTTCTTTCGGTAAAGAACATGCTAAAGGTCGCTCTGCTGGAGATTTAAAAGAGTTTTGGCATTTTGGACAATACGTTAGCAAAGATTCAAAATATGCTAGCGAATATCCAGATAACGTGGAAGTAACCGAATTACCTAATTTCAACGAAATAGGTAAAGAAGCGTACCAAATGTTAGAAAAAACAGGGGTTTATGTATTAAGAGCGTTAGCAATTTACATTGGTTTAGACGAATTCTACTTTGATAAATACATCAAAGATGGAAACAGTATTTTACGTCCAATCCACTACCCACCTATTACTGACGAACCTAAAGACGGAGCTGTTCGTGCAGCAGCACATGGCGACATCAACTTGATTACCTTATTAATGGGAGCGCAAGGAAAAGGATTACAAGTACAAAATCACAACGGCGAATGGATTGATGCTATGGCACAACCAGACGAATTAATGATTAACGTAGGAGATATGTTATCAAGACACACCAACAACAAGTTGAAATCAACGATTCACCAAGTGGTAAATCCACCAAGAGAATTATGGGGTTCTTCTCGTTATTCAATTCCGTTTTTCATGCATCCAGTAAGCGACATGAGTTTAAATTGCTTACCAGAATGTATCGATGAAAACAATCCAAAATTATATGAAGATATCACAGCTGGTGACTTCTTATATGAGCGTTTGGTAGAACTAGGGTTGATTAAGAAATAAAGGAAATAAAATTCCAATAAATAAAATTCCAAATTCCAAGTAACGCTGGGGTTTGGTTTTTTGTTTAAAGATTGAAATAATTACACGCCATATTAGCAAGCGGATAAAACGGATTTACTTCGTAAAACGCAGATAAAAACAGATTATAAACCATTAAAAAATGAATATATGCAATTATTACATCAAGATTTAACATCGTTAATTTTAAAAACTTTTTACGAAATATATAATGAATTAGGTTATGGTTTTCTTGAAAAAGTTTATCAAAATGCTTTATTGATTGAGTTAAGAAAAAAAGGACTTGAAGCATCTCCAAATAAAAAAATTAAAGTTTATTATAAAGGAGAAAATGTTGGCGATTATTATGCAGATATAATTGTAAATGATACAATTATATTAGAATTAAAAGCAGCTGATTATATTTTAGAAAAGTTTGAAAATCAATTACTCAATTACTTAAAAGGAACAGATTGTGAAGTAGGTCTTTTATTAAACTTTGGAAAGAAACCCGAATTCAGAAGAAAAATTTACGAAAACAAAAGAAAGAACAGAAAAAATCAGTTTTAATTCGCGCTTCGCTTTAGCGAATCCGTTATATCCGCGTGCTAAAATATGGACTTACAAGAACAATTAAAAAAACTTTTCCCAGACCACGAAGTTTCAAACGAACCAGAAACTATCGAGGAAAATCCTCATGAATTATTCGTTCAAAAAGAACCTATGATTTGCAAATATGAAAAGCGTAAAGGGAAACCCACCACGATTATTTCTGGATATGAAGGTGAAGATGAAGATTTTAAAATCTTAGCGAAAGAAATCAAAAGCAAATTAGCCGTGGGTGGCACGTTTAAAGAGGGTGAAATCATTATTCAAGGTGATTATCGTTATAAAATCATGAAAATATTACAAGATAAAGGATTCAAAACAAAACGCGTAGGCGGATAAATTTGTTTCACATTTCAAGTTCTAAGTTAAAGAACCTGAAACCTGAAACCTGAAACTTTAAACAAAAAAACAAATGATAGCAGCATCAGAATTAATATTAAATCCAGACGGAAGTGTATACCACATTAACTTAAAACCAGGACAAGTAGCTAACGACATTATATTCGTTGGTGACCAAAATCGTGTAGATAAAATCACAAAACACTTCGATTCGATTGAGTTTAGCACGCAAAAACGTGAATTTAAAACGCAAACCGGAACTTACAAAGGCAAAAGAATTACGGTTATGTCATCAGGAATTGGACCTGACAATATCGACATCGTAATGAATGAATTAGACGCTTTGGTAAATGTTGATTTAGAAACCAGAACGGTTAAAAAAGAATTGACTTCATTAAACATTATACGTATCGGAACTTCAGGTTCATTACAAGCGAATATTCCTTGTGACAGTTTTGTAATGAGTCAGTATGGTTTAGGATTAGATAATATGCTTCGCTCCTATTTAATTGACGAAATTTCGGAAACTGAAATGGAAGAAGCGTTCATCAAGCAAACGAATTGGGACATGAGAAAAGGTCGTCCTTACGTGATTGCAGGAAGTAAAACGTTAGAACAAAGATTAGAAAGCGATAAAATTTTCAAAGGATTCACAGGAACCGCTGGCGGATTTTACGGTCCACAAGGTCGTGTGGTGCGTTTAGGAATTCAAGATCCTGAATTAAATTCTAAAATGGATAGTTTCAATTTTAATGGTGTACAAATGACCAATTTAGAAATGGAAACTGGAGCTATTTATGGTTTAGGAAAACTACTAGGTCACAACTGTTTATCATTAAATGCTATCATTGCTAACCGTGCAACCGGAACTTTCAGTGAAGACCCATACAAATCTGTAAATGAATTAATTGAATACACTTTAAATAAGTTGGCGGAATAGTTAAAACTTCAATATTCGTTGTTTAAAATTGACTATTTCAAGTTTAAATGTTGAATATAGAATAACGAATGTTAAATGATGAAATTATAAAATGGATTTAATACTCGAAACACCTAGACTAATCCTAAGAGAAATGCGTCATGAAGATGCAAATTCTTTATTTGAAATGGATTGCAACTCTAATGTTCATAAATATTTATGGCAAAAACCAGTTGTTCATATTGATGAAGTCAATGCTTACATTGATATGGTTAGACAACAATATATTGATAACGGAATTGGGCGTTTTGTAGCTATTACTAAAGATACAAATGAATTAATCGGTTGGACAGGCATTAAATTTGTAAACGACCACGTAGAAAATGGAAACACCAATTTTTACGATTACGGCTATCGTTTAAATGAAAAATTTTGGAACAAAGGTTTCGCTACGGAAGCATCAAAAGCTTGGTTAGACCATGGTTTCAATCAAATGAACATTCAAGTGATGAATGCTTATACCCATTCCGAAAACGGAGCTTCTAATCATGTTTTGCAAAAAGTAGGTTTCAATTTTATGGAAGATTACCCTGATGAAAATGGTGTAACATGGAAATGGTGGCAATTACAAAATAATTTCACAAAATAGCAGTACTTTTGCGCTAAATTAAAATTGCCATGAAAATAATCCTTACAGGTGCAACAGGTGTTCTAGGTTCACACATTATGTATGATATTCTAGAAAACTTTATTACCAATAACATAGAAGGAAAATTATTTCTTATTACCCGAAATAAAGGAAAAGTTACTGCAAAAGAAAGGATAAACGAACTTTTATCAAGTGATTATACGCCTAAATTTCTACTCGAATTCGGAATTGAAAAACTGAATCAATATCTTGAAATTATCGATACCGATTTAGCTGCTGTTCAGGATGCGTATTCAGAAAAAATTAAAGGCGCCTATTTTATTCATTCAGCAGGTTATGTAAATCTATCGACAGACGAAGACCAAAAAGAAAAAATATTTAATGAAAATGCTTCTATTACAAAAGCAATTTTCAAAACCTTTTCTCCGTTCATTAAGAAATTCATTTACATCAGTACCGCTTTTTCATCTGGTGCTCGTAAAGGTCTTATTGACAATGATTTTCATAATTTAGATTTTGAATTGGAACATCGAAATGCTTATGAAAATGCTAAATTTCATTCCGAATCATTTGTCATTCAACAATGTAAAGAATTGAATTTACCTTATCAAATTTTACGACCAAGTGTGATTGGTGGCAAAATGTTAGGTACTGAAAATCGCTATTTCATTCCGAAATACATGGTATTTTATTTGATGGCTAAATTTTTTCATTTTACTGCCCAACGAAAAACCCAGCAAGAAAATGTACGTTTTGCTATCAGCGAAGAAACAGGTTTAAATATTATTCCGGTAGATTATGTAGCAAAAGTAATTGTTAATACGTTTGAAAGAAACGATATTCAGCAATTAAACATAGTACATAATGAAAGTTTCAACTTAGTCAATGGCTTGCAATTAATTATGAAAGAAGTAGGCTATTCTAATTTCAGTGTCATTCAAAACACATTAGATTTTGATTATAAAAACACCATTGAAAAATTATACTACGAAAGCATTGGCAAGCATTTGAAACCGTATTTAACGTCGGCAGCCAATGAATATGATACAACATTATTAAATTCAATTTTAGAAATACCAAAACTAGATGCTGAATCGTTTACTAATATGATTCGCTATGCACGTTTACAAAATTTTAAAGACATCAATGTTTAAAGGGTTGATTTTGAAAATAGAGTAAGTTAAAGTACAAAAATTATAATAAAGCGTGTCCGATGAATTTTGAAACACTAATTGAAAAAGTAAAAAACATTCCTTACGGCAGAAATGCTAATCGATACGATTTTTCATTAGTACTTTCTGAAAACAAAGGAACTTGTAGTTCAAAACATGCTTTCTTAAAGGATTTTGCAGATAATAATGGAATTGAAAATGTAAAGTTATTCATTGGAATATTTAAAATGAACGAAGCGAATACTCCAAAATTGGGTAATTTACTTTCAAACAATAATATTGAGTACATTCCAGAAGCGCATTGCTATTTGAAGATAAATCAAGTTCCAGTTGATATCACAACAGTTGATTCATTTTACGACAAAATAAAGCAGGATATCATTGAAGAAATCGAAATAACTCCTAATCAAGTATGTGATTTTAAAGTTGAATATCATAAAGCTTTTTTGAAAAAATGGATCAATGAAACCAATCAAAATAATATCTTTGAAGAAATTTGGGATATAAGAGAACAATGTATCTTAAAATTATCTGAATAATCTTAATACTTAGTACTTTCGTCTTAATACTTTTAGAATGAAAACAATCAAAATAGCTGGCGTTCCAGAACATTTCAACTTACCTTGGCACATGTGTATTGAAGATGGCGAATTTGAAGCCGTTGGAATCGATTTAAAATGGACCGATGTACCGGAAGGAACAGGTAAAATGTGTCAAATGTTACGCGATGGTGAAACAGATATTGCTGTAATTCTTACCGAAGGCATCATCAAAGACATAGCTGCAGGAAACCCAAGTAAAATTATGCAAGTTTATGTGCAAAGTCCTTTAATTTGGGGCATTCACGTGGCAGCTAATTCAAATTATAAAACACTTTCCGATTTAGAAAATACGAAAGCTGCTATTTCTCGAATGGGTTCTGGTTCACACTTGATGAGTATTGTAAATGCACAAAATCAGAATTGGAATACAGAAAAATTACAATTTGAAATCGTAAATACCATTGATGGAGCGGTTGAAAGTTTAACTTCGGGTAAAGCCGATTATTTCATGTGGGAACGTTTTATGACTCAACCCTTAGTAGATCAAGGGATTTTTAGAAGAATTTCCGATTGCCCTACTCCTTGGCCTTGTTTTGTTATTGCGGTTCGAAATGAAGTTTTAGAACAACATCCAAAAGTAATGGAACAAATCTTAGACATCATCAATACTACAACAGAAGAATTCAAAATGATTCCTAGTATTGATAGGACGTTAGCTTCTAAATACAATCAAAAAGTGGAAGCCATTCAAGATTGGTTAAAATTAACACGTTGGTCCCAAAAACAAATGAATAGCCAAACCTTATACAAAATAATGGAACAACTTTTGAAGTTACAAATCATCGATAAAAAACCAACAAAAGAATCCATACTTAAATAATTCTGTATTTTTATCGTTTTAAACGAAATGACAATTAAAATTCCAACTATAGCCCAATTAAAAGAAAAGCTTTCTTTACCAAAGCCATGGGATATTGTGGTGATTTTTGTTTTAAATATTTTAATTGCTATTCCGCTCTTTTTGATTGCGCATCAAAATCTAATTGACTTAAATTGGAAATTGCATTTAGACCGAATTCTACTCTTTGTTTTAATTGTAATCAGTATTCAACTCTTATTAAGATTAGTCAAAACGATTATTGTACTTATTGTTTTTCTTTATTTAATTACTTTATTATATGGAACTTTAATTGGTAATTACGGATTTAAAAGAGTTTTTGAAGATTACAATTACATGGTTTATTCCATGAGTGAAAATCCAAATCCGGAAGACATTATTGTAGCCAAACTACTTCCCTTTCCAAATAAATCTAAAATTATTGACGCAGTAGATTTTACCAATCCGAGAGTTAGAAATTTTGCCTTATCAGCTACCGCAAAGCACTTTCGTGATACAAAACAATCTGGAAATAAAAGACGTTTGATTCAATGTTTTGCAGTTTTTAAAGAAATTAGAAACCGTTGGAATTATGTCAATGACCCGAAAGGAAGAGAGTATATTGCTTATGCCTCAGAAACATTGCAACACTTTTCAGGAGATTGTGATGATCATGCCATTTTGATGGTAGCGTGTATTAAAGCTGTTGGTGGCACACCTAGAATTATACATACAGGAGGTCATTTGTATCCAGAAATGTTGATTGGCAATAAAAACGATTTAGAAACCGCAATTTATCTAATCAAAGAAGTACTTTTTATCCAAGAAAGTCACCACCAACAAATTTATTATCATATTGATGAAAGAGCTCAAATTTGGATAAATTTAGACTACACCGCAGCATATCCTGGTGGTAAATTTATGAGTGAAGAAATACTAGGTGAGCTTACTTTTAATTGATTTACCAAACAATTTTTATTTTCATATTTTTAATTAAATAATCATTTGTTATAATAAAATGATTATTACCAAACCACAATCCACGATTTGCACTTAATGGAGATGGATGGCCTGTTTGTAAAACTAAATGTTTATTTCGATCAATTAATTTACCTTTTTTCTGTGCAAAACTACCCCAAAGTAAAAAAACTACATTTTCAGATTGTTCGTTAATCAAGTTTATAACAGCATCGGTAAAAACATTCCATTGCAAGTGTTTATGACTGTTAGCTTCGTCTTTTCGAACTGTTAATCCAGCGTTTAATAACAAAATGCCTTGTTTTGCCCAATGTTCCAAATTTCCTGAAGTTTGGAAGAGGATTCTATCGTACTCATTATTAATTTCTGTGTAAATATTTTTTAACGAAGGCGGTATCGCAACTCCATCATTCACAGAAAAACACAAACCATTCGCCTCACCAGTTCCATGATAAGGATCTTGTCCAATAATTACCACTTTTGTATCTTGAAAATCAAATTGTTCAAAAGCAGAAAAAATGAGTTCTTTTGGCGGAAAACAAGTAGTAGTGGCATATTCTTGTTCCACTTGTTGCATCAATTCTACAAAATATGGCTTCTGAAATTCATTCACTAATAAAGCTTGCCAAGTCTGATTTTTGATAAACATTTTATAATTTTCACCAAAAATATAAATTTCTATTGCAATATGGATTGATTACTTTGTAACTTTGACCTAACAGAAAAAGAAAAATGATTTCGATTACCCAAAAAACGCTTCAAGATTTAGAGTTTAATACTGTTTTAGAAACGATTGCTAGTCGCTGCAACACTGATATTGGAGAAGCAAAAGCTATGGAGATAACTCCTTTTAAAAACAAAGAAGAATTGCTAACAAATTTGAAGCAAACTTCAGAATATTTGTCTTCGTTTTCCAACAATAACGCCATTCCAAATCACGGATTTGAAAATATCAACTTTGAATTAAAATTTTTAGGAATTGAAGATAGTTTTTTGGAAGTGGGAAGTTTTAAAAAAATTGGAAACCTTTCAGAAACAGCTATTACACTGATTCAGTTTTTAAAGAAATTTGAAGACTATTATCCAAATTTATATCAAAAAGCATCTCAAATTGACGTTGTAAAATTGATTTTACAACGAATTGATGAAGTGGTAGATAAATTCGGAATCATTAAAGACAATGCTTCACCTGATTTAATTGATATTCGACGAAATATAAACGTGGTTCGAGGTAAAATCAACCAAAGTTTTGGGATGGCTTTGAGTCAATACAACTCCCTTGGCTATTTAGATGATATTAAAGAAACAGTAGTTGAAAACCGTAGAGTTTTAGCGGTTTTGGCCATGTATCGCAGAAAAGTAAAAGGTTCTATTTTAGGAAATTCTAAAACAGGTAGTATTGCTTATATTGAACCCGAAGCAGCACAACGATATTCACGCGAATTAAATAATTTAGAATTTGAAGAACGCGAAGAAATCATGCGAATTTTAAAGCGTTTAACTAATGAAATTCGTCCATTTACCGAAACGATTGGGGCTTATCAAGATTTTTTGAGTGATGTAGATGTGATTGCTGCAAAAGCGAAATACGCCTATAAAATCAACGGAATACTTCCCAATATTATTGAAGAGAAACGTTTGTTTTTTAGAGAAGCCTTCCACCCTATTTTGTATTTAAACAATAAAGAAAAAAAAGCAATTACCTATCCACAAACAATCGAATTATATAACGAAAGTCGTATTATTGTGATTTCAGGACCAAATGCTGGTGGGAAAACAATCTCATTAAAAACCGTTGGATTATTGCAATTGATGTTGCAAAGCGGGATATTAATTCCTGTTCATGAACGCAGTGAAACTTTTTTATTTGATCGTATTTTAACCGATATTGGAGATAATCAATCCATTGAAAATCATTTAAGTACATACAGTTACCGATTAAAGAACATGAATTACTTCTTGAAAAAATGTAACGACAAAACATTGTTCTTAATTGATGAATTTGGAACCGGTTCTGATCCTGAATTAGGAGGCGCATTGGCTGAAACATTCTTAGAAGAATTTTACGCTCGTGAAGCATTCGGAATCATTACAACACATTATAGTAATTTAAAAATATTAGCCAACGAATTACCTTTCGCATCTAATGCCAACATGCTATTTGATGAGAAATCATTAGAACCTATGTACAAATTGATTTTAGGGCAAGCCGGAAGTTCGTTTACGTTTGAAGTCGCTCAGAAAAACGGTATTCCATTTGGACTAATCAATCGTGCCAAAAAGAAAATCGAAGGTGGAAAAGTTCGCTTCGATAAAACGATTGCTACTCTTCAAAAAGAACGTTCAAAATTGGAAAAAACGTCTTTAAATTTAAAAGAAGAAGAAACCAAAGCGCGAGAGGAAAGCAAGAAAATGGAAACTATCAATGCGAAAATTCAGGATAAATTAGAACGTTATCAAGAATTGTATGATGCGAATCAACGTTTGATTTACATCGGGCAAAAAATAGATGATATTTCGGAAAGCTACTTCAATAACAAAGACAAAAAGACGTTAATTGGTGAGTTTTTGAAAATGGTTGAAATTGAAAATTCAAAACGCAAAAAGCTTTCTGTAAAAGAAAAGAAAGTGAAAGAAGTTATTCAGAAAAAGGTTGAAGAAGAAGTCAAGGTGATTGTAGAAGAAATTCGGGTGGTTAAGAAAGAAAAGAAAATCAAAGCCAAGATTGAAGAAGAAAACAAACCAAAAGTTACTCTAAAAGTGGGTGACAGAGTTCGAATGATTGATGGAAAAGCCATTGGAACCATTGATGTAATTGAAAAAACAAAAGCAACTGTCAATTACGGAATTTTTACTTCAAAAGTAAGCTTAGAGCAATTGGAATACGTACAACCTGCTTAGTTTAACACAGAGATTAGCGGAGTTTTTTTAAATTATGTTTATGTTGAAAAAAGCTACACAGAGACGTTTCACTTTTGAGTGCGATTTTAATAACTGAAATAATCTTTCATGAACTTCTAAAAACAAACTAATTCAATTTTTATAAACTTACATGGCTTATATGTTTAATTTTATAACATGAACACAGTTTTAATAATTTCTAAAATTTTAAAATTCGGTGTTCCTAAATTTTTGAATTTGAAATTGACATTAAAATTGATATATGGAAATACAAGACTTACCTCAAGATAAAAAAATCATATTGTTTGATGGTGTTTGCAATTTGTGCGATTCATCTGTTCAATATGTTATTAAACACGATAAAAAAGATGTTTTTAGATTTGTTTCACTTCAATCGGAATTAGGTCAAAAGATTTTAAAGCACATCGGGATTAATCCCATTCATACTGATAGTATTGTTTTGTATGAGCCAGGAATTTCGTACTATTATAAATCAACAGCTGCTTTACAAATTGCAAAAGGATTAAGTGGTGTTTTTACTTTGGCAAGAGTTTTCACACTATTACCCACAGGAATTAGTGATACTATTTATGATTATATCGCAAAAAATAGATATAAATGGTATGGTAAAAAAGAAGCTTGTATGATACCAACATCTGAATTAAAAGCCAAGTTTTTAGAATAAATTCACATGATAATTATCAGTTTATAAACAATTATGAAGGTTTACCTTTGTGTAAATTATAACCTTTGTAACTATGGCAAATTTATTATTACCACTTTATTCTTGGGGAAATGGAGCATTTATTATGATTGCAATTTTTGCTATTGTAATTCTTGGCTTAGTAGGCGCCGTAATGCTTATGATGAATAGTGATAAAAAGAAAAAAAACGACCAGTAATACTGGTCGTTTTTAATTTACTATTCTTTTTGAAAGAAATTATTGTTTGATAAATTTCTTAGTTGTATTACCTTCAGCTGCTTCAATAGTTACAAAGTAAACACCTGCATTTAAGTCAGAAACGTTTATTTGAGTTAATGAACCTTTTTCATTTTTAACAACTCTTCCATTGATATCTGTTACGGATATGTTTTTGATTTCAACATTATTAATGTTTGAAATATTTAACATTGTAGTAACTGGATTTGGATAAATTTCGAAATTATATGTTTCAAAATTTTCACTTGAAAGAGTTGAAGTTAAACTAAAGGAATCTAGACCAAGTGAAACACCACCTGCTACACCTGGCGTGAAATGATGAAAACCTAAATAATATACACCTGTTGAAGTAGGTGAATAGTTAACAGTATATTCTGTCCATGTTGTATTTGCAATGGTAGATGACGTCCAAAGTGTATTTGTTTGAGAAGCAACAAGTGGCTCATTTCCTATTGTCATTTTTATACTTTGAGCATTTGCTACACCAAAATTTCTCAAATAAAATTTTATTACATTAGTTGAATTAGCTACTAAATATATAGGTCTAGAAAAAAGCCATCTGTTAGTAGGAGTACCAACTGTAGTACTAGAATTCGAAAATGTCATTTGTGAACCAGATTGAGGGTTACCTGCTGTTGCATTTGTTGACCAAGCACCAGACCAACCATCAGATGAAAACCCATTAGCGTTGTCGAAACCATAATTGTAAGACGGTGCCCCTACTACAGCTGTAAAAAGTGAATAAGGTCCTATCCAACCTCCTCTGTTTGTTCCTGATTTACTTCTAACAAAATATTGGTAACGTGTATTAGAAGTTAATGAATTCATTGTAACAGAGTTAGTACTAACTGTATTTGTAACTGTTGGTGTGTGTCCAGGTGTACCCCATGAATATTCATATTCGGTAATACCACCAGTTGCAGCAGTCCAATTAAAAGTACCACTATTTAAACCAATATTAGAATTTGTCATTAATCTAGCAGGAGATGGGCAAGTTCCACTTACAACATATACATTATCAATTCCTAATAAAAACATATCATTAGAAAAATTCTGAAAAGCAATATAAACTGTTTGTCCTGCAAAAGAAGATAAATCAATACTCTTATTTTGCCATGTATTAGATTCGCCCGTCAATGTTCCATTTCCTACAGTAAGTAATGGTGTAGTAAAATCTGACGGAGTATTTCCTGTTGTAGAAACATAAACTTTATAGGAATCTGGATAAGTAGCATCATAAGCTCTAGCTTGCCAGTATAAAGTTGAACTTCCAGAAGGTAATGATATTGCAGGACTAACCATCCAATCATTAGAAACTCCAGCAGGAGTATACCATGAAGTACTTAATGCTACATTGTTATCAAATTCTGATAAAGATTGTACCCATGCACCATTAACATAACTAACATTTGTGTTTGGAGTTAAATTATCCTGATTGTAAAGAGTCCATTGAGAAAGTGGACCATTAACACTTTCAAATCCTGATTGAAATATCTGGGCATTTGAAAAAAATGGTAATAATAAAAAAAGTAAAGTTTTTTTCATGATAAAAATTTTTAAAATTATTCAAATTTAATGCTTTTTTATTAAAAAAAAAATTTATTTACAATTTCCTTCTCTCCTTTTCTTTTTTAATTAAAATCAATTCTCTACAAGTTTGTCCTGTAACTGAAGTATTTTCTTCTGCTCTTCTAATTAAGTATGGCATAACATCTCTTACTGGTCCAAATGGCAAATATTTAGCAACATTGTAACCATTAGACGCTAAATTAAAACTAATATTATCACTCATTCCTAATAATTGTCCAAAGAAAATACGCTTATCATTTTTTGCAATCCCTTTTTCTTCTAATAATTGCATTAATTTATAAGAACTATCTTCATTATGAGTTCCTGCAAAAACTGCCATGACATCTAAATGTTCCACCATATATAAAACAGCGGCATCGTAATTAACATCAGTAGCTTCTTTAGAAATACATATAGGTGATTTTAAACCACGTTCGGCTGCTCTGTCATTTTCTTTTTCCATGTAAGCTCCACGAACTAATTTCATTCCGATAAAGAATCCTTCTTTCTTAGCTTGTTCGTGAAGATTTTCCAAATAATCCAATCGATCCCAACGATACATCTGTAAAGTATTGAAAACAATAGCTTTTTGTTTGTTGTATTTGCGCATCATGTCAGTAACAATTGCATCTGCGGCATCTTGCATCCAACTTTCTTCAGCGTCAATTAATAATAATACATCCTTTTCAAAAGCAGTTTTAGAAGCTAAATCAAAACGTTCTTTTACGCGATCCCATTCTTTTTGTTCTGCTTCAGTTAAGTTAGCCTTCTCTCCTACTTTTTCATATAATCCTAAACGTCCAAAGCCTGTAGGTTTAAAAACAGCAAAGGGAATAGCTTCTCGTTCTCTTGCAAATTCAATTGTTTTTAACGTCATTGTCAAAGCAGCATCAAATTGTGCTTCTTCTTCTTTTCCTTCAACTGAATAATCTAAAACCGAAGAAACACCTTTTGTGTACATTTTATCTACTACACGAAGACAATCGTTTTCATTTACACCACCACAAAAATGATCAAAAACAGTTGAACGTATCAGGCCTTCTACTGGTAAATGAACTTTCAAAGCAAAATTTGTTACGGCTGTTCCTATTTTCACAAGTGGTTGACTCGCAATTAATTTGAAAAGAAAATAAGCTCTTTCGAGTTCTGCGTCACTTTTTAAAGTAAAAGCAACTTGTGTATTGTCAAATATTTTATTCATGATATTTTTTATAAAAAGCGACACAAATATACGTTAGATTTTGCGAATTTTAAATAAAAAATACCTTATTTTGCAATAAAATTCAAGCTTTTTACATGCAAACAATTACAGCAACCCAATATAGTGTTTACTTTGATATAGAAGGATATGAAACTTTAGCAGAACTACTAACTCATTCACGTTATTCAAAAATATTTATTTTAGTTGATGAAAATACTTCACAATATTGTTTACCACATTTACTAAATAATTTAGCTACGGAAATCGAAATTGAAATAATCGAATTGGAAGTGGGTGAAATTCATAAAAATATTGAAACATGCACTGAGGTATGGGGAGCGTTATCAGAACTTGGAGGTGATCGTAAAAGCGTATTGATTAATTTAGGAGGTGGCGTTATTTCAGATTTAGGTGGATTTGTAGCCTGTACTTTCAAGAGAGGTATAGATTTTATAAATATCCCTACAACATTGTTGTCTATGGTTGATGCTTCAATTGGAGGAAAAAACGGGGTGGATTTAGGGAGTATAAAAAATCAAATAGGGATAATTCGCGAACCAAAAGCTGTAATTATTGATACGCAATTTTTAAGTACATTACCTCAAAATGAAATGCGATCTGGACTAGCTGAAATGCTAAAACATGGATTGATTTTTGATAAAAATTATTGGGATAAATTTAAAAACTTAAAAGACTTAAATACAGTAGATTTAGACAATTTAATTTATCAATCAATTCAAATAAAAAACACAATTGTTTGTGAAGATATATCTGAAAACGGAATTCGTAAGTCACTGAATTTTGGACACACTCTTGGACACGGAATAGAAAGTTATTTTTTAGAAAACGAAGTTAAAACGGGCTTACTTCATGGCGAAGCTATTGCTATTGGAATGATACTAGAAAGCTATATTTCAAGAGAGAAAGGCTTACTAACGAATGAAGAATACCAAGAAATTAAGTACATTATTAACGACATCTTTGATCGAATTGAATTTACTCAAAACGATATCGATAAAATTATTGAATTGTTAATTTTTGATAAAAAAAATGAGTTTGGAAAAGTGCAATTTGCATTACTTGACGGGATTGGTAAAATAAAAATCAATCAAGAATCAGACAACACATTGATTTACAAAGCTTTTGAAGATTATTCCATCTAATTATTTTTTTATTTTTTCTTTATTTTTAGCGATTTAATTTTTTAACTTTGCCCTAATGAAAGAAAACAAAAAACAATCTAATTTTAACAGAAAACGGGATAATAGAAATGTGGACATCTCTATTATTTCTCGGTTGTTTTTTTATATCTTCAGCTTTCATATTACTGATTTATTTGAAACATCAAAGGTGTTTAGCGAAAAATTGCTAATTCGCTTTGCCAATATTAGGGTTTGAAAATCGAGATTAAAAATAGATGCTACCTTTTATAATTTAATCTAATTTTCAAAATGAACACAAAATATTACGACTTAATAAATCAAACTTTTTATTTTCCACAAGAAGAATTTACACTAAATAAAGATGAACTTCAATTTCATGGTATTGACTTAATGAAATTAGTTGAAGAATATGGTACACCTTTGAAGTTTACTTATTTACCTAAAATTTCTCAAAACATTAATAGAGCCAAAATGTGGTTTAGAAATGCTATGGAAAAGCACGATTATGATGCTAAATATTTCTATTGCTATTGTACTAAAAGTTCACATTTTGAATTTATTTTAAATGAAGCCTTAAAAAACAACATTCATATTGAAACTTCTTCTGCTTTTGATATAAACATTGTTGAAACATTAATGGAAGAAGGAAAAATCAATAAAAACACATTTATTGTTTGCAATGGTTTCAAACGCGATCAATATGTAACCAATATTGCTCGTTTAATCAACAACGGACACAAAAATACCATTCCTGTAATTGATAATTTTGAAGAGTTAGATTTATTACAAGAAGAAATAGACGGAAAATTCAAAATCGGAATTCGTATTGCAGCGGAAGAAGAGCCTAAATTTGAGTTCTATACCTCTCGTTTAGGAATTGGATATAAAGATATTGTACCATTTTATCGTAAACAAATTGCAGAAAATAAAAAAGTTGAGTTAAAAATGCTTCACTTCTTTATTAATGCAGGAATTCGAGATACAGCTTACTATTGGAATGAGTTATTAAAATGTATGAAAGTATACATTGCTTTAAAAAAGGAATGTCCAACATTAGATAGTTTAAATATTGGTGGTGGTTTTCCAATCAAAAATTCATTAGCCTTTGATTATGATTATCAATATATGGTTGATGAAATTTTGAACCAAATTAAAATTGCTTGTGATGAAGCTGAAGTTCAAGTTCCTCATATATTTACCGAATTTGGTTCGTTCACTGTTGGGGAAGCTGGAGGTGCCTTATACCAAGTTTTATATCAAAAGAAACAAAATGACCGTGAAAACTGGAACATGATTGACTCGTCATTTATTACAACTCTACCTGATACTTGGGCAATCAATAAACGTTTTGTAATGATTGCCGTAAACCGTTGGAACGATACGTATGAACGCGTACTGCTAGGAGGATTAACGTGTGATGGTGATGATTATTATAATTCTGAACAGCATATGAATGCCGTTTATTTACCTAAATACAATAAAGAAAAACCTTTATATATAGGATTTTTCAACACCGGTGCTTACCAAGAAACAATTGGTGGTTTTGGTGGATTAAGTCACTGTATTTTACCACAACCAAAACATATTTTAATTGATAAAGACAAAAACGGAATTATTGCAACTGAAGTATTTTCAGAACAACAAAAAGCCGAAGATGTTTTAGAAATTTTAGGATACAACAAACGAAAAGAACAATAAAATAAGAAAAATGAGCAAAGGACCAGTTAGTCAGTTTATAGAAAAACATTATCTTCACTTTAACTCTGCAGCCTTAGTTGATGCGGCAAAAGGATACGAAGAACATTTATTAGACAACGGAAAAATGATGATTACTTTAGCTGGAGCTATGAGTACAGCAGAATTAGGTAAATCATTAGCCGAAATGATTCGTCAAGATAAAGTACATATTATTTCTTGTACTGGAGCTAATTTAGAAGAAGATATCATGAACTTAGTAGCTCATAATTCCTATAAAAGAGTTCCAAATTATAGAGACTTATCGCCACAAGAAGAATGGGATTTATTAGAAAACCATTACAATAGAGTTACAGATACTTGTATTCCTGAAGAAGAAGCTTTTAGAAGATTACAACAACATTTATTTGATATTTGGAATAATGCCGATTCAAAAGGAGAACGTTATTTTCCACATGAATTTATGTATCAAATGATTAATTCAGGTGTTTTAAAACAATATTACGAAATTGATCCTGCTGATTCTTGGATGGTTGCTGCAGCTGAAAAAAATTTACCAATTGTAGTTCCTGGATGGGAAGATAGTACAATGGGTAACATTTTTTCTTCTTACTGTATCAAAGGAGAATTTAAAGCTACTACAATGAAAAGCGGAATTGAATACATGATGTGGTTAGCAGATTGGTATCCAAAAAATTGTGATGGAAAAGGAATTGGTTTCTTCCAAATTGGTGGAGGAATTGCTGGTGATTTTCCAATTTGTGTGGTTCCTATGTTGTATCAAGACATGGAAATGCATGATGTGCCATTTTGGAGCTACTTCTGTCAAATTTCTGATTCAACTACAAGTTATGGTTCCTACTCTGGAGCAGTGCCAAACGAAAAAATTACTTGGGGTAAATTAGATATTCTTACACCTAAATTTATAGTAGAATCTGATGCAACTATAGTTGCACCATTAATGTTTGCATATATCTTAGGATGGTAAAAAAAGTTAAAAAAAAAAATTATTTTGCTTGAAAATATAACTTTAGGATAGTACATTTGACCAAAATAAGATTAAAACTTACCCAATGAAAAGAGTTATTGTTGATTACGCTAAATTAACAAATGAAATCTTAACGTTACTAGTTGAGAAATTTCCTGATGGTTATGATGATTCTGACATCATACGTTTTAAGAATGCAAAAAATGAAACAATAGAAGCAGTAGAGGTTAGAACAACAGATACTATTTTTCTTGTAAAAGTTAGTACTAAATTATCTGATCGTATTGAAAATTATGATGAAGATGATATTATTGAAGATGAAGTTGCAGTAGATAAAATCGTTGGTCTAAAAGAATTAGACATTGAAGACGATGAAGAGGAAGAAGAAGATGAAAGCAATAACGATTCTGAAGATTTAGATGACGAAGATTAATATAAAAAAAGGGATTCTAATAATATGAATCCCTTTTTATTTATAAATATCTTTCTAAAATTATTTGCTTATGATGCAACTCATGTCCCAAAATAATATAACCAATGCCTCGTACCGACACACTATAATTTGATGCTAATCCTAATAGCTCTAAATTCTCTTTACTAAAAGATTCGAACAAGCATATTGTTGCTTGTCTAACCGTTTTATATTCAGCTAATAAACTTTCAAAATCTCTTTCGTTAGCTCTCGCAGAAATTACATAATCATTCTCTTCAAATCCAGGCAAAGCAGTTTTATCATTTCTTGCAATTCGAAGTGCTCTATAAGACAGTACTCGTTCAGCATCAATAAGATGTAGAATAATATCTTTAACAGTCCACTTCCCTTCCTCGTAACGAAATTCATGTTTAAATACAGGAATTGAAGTAAAAAAATGTATTAATTCTTTATTTTGATTCGTAAGTCCTTTGACTATATCTTGTTCTGGAACTAATTTGATATAATTCAGATAATAAGGAG